>Ga0307990_1002283_pt1 | contig 15426 bp, 11 predicted proteins | sample EllFjometagen129_FD_203168 | JGI IMG/M metagenome (GOLD analysis project Ga0307990, IMG submission 203168) | Marine microbial communities from Ellis Fjord, Antarctic Ocean - #129 | ecosystem: Environmental > Aquatic > Marine > Unclassified | place: Southern Ocean | collected 2014-10-08
TCGGGCTCTACCATGCGTTCGAGGATGCCGCCCGCTTCATATTGCGGGTTTCTTTCCAGGACGGGTTCGAGTGAATCGAGCACTTCGCGAACAGCCTGCAGAAATTCGACTTCTCCTGCGTTGCGCTGCGAGACTTTTTCCCATACGCGGTCTACATAACTCATGATATCTCCTTATTGATTTGATTAAGCTACCTGCAGTTCGTTGCCACAATAACGACTCCACTATGCCGAAAGCAGAAGCAATTTATAGACAATGCTAGGTATTTGCGCAAATATTATTTTTAAAACCTTGATGAAAATATTTTCATCGGCAATATTGCCGTTACTTGGAGGTTATTCAGTGGATAAACGGCAGAAAAAACGACTCGCGATTCTCGATGTGCTCAGTCGAAGCGGGCAGGTGCTTAGCAGTACCCGGATCACCGAGTTGCTCACGGGCCAGAATGTCGATATCAGTGAGCGTTCCGTCCGGCTCTACCTCTGCGAGCTCGACGAAGAGGGGCTGACCGACAATATGGGTCGCCGCGGACGGATCATTACCGAAAAAGGCAAGCGCGAGGCCGATGCCTCCCGAGTGCTCGAAGGCATTGGCCTGCTCTCGGGCAAGATCGATGCTATGTCGTATCGGATGGATTTCGATCCCGCTTTGCGCCGCGGCTCCGTGGTCATCAATGTTTCGGTTATTCCGCTTGCCGATTTCACCGAAAAGCGATGTGGGCTTATCGAAGAGGTGTTTACCAAAGGCTACTCCATGGGAACGCTGCTCGCCCTGTTTTCGCCTGGCGAAAAATTCGGGAGCATTTCGATTCCCGAGGGCCACGTCGGAATCGGCACCGTGTGTTCGATCACGCTCAATGGCGTGTTGTTGCGCCGTGGCGTGCCTACTGTTTCGCGGTTTGGCGGGCTGATCGAGTTGCGCGACGGGGTTCCGGCGCGCTTCGTCGACATCATCCACTATGACGGAACCAGCATCGATCCGCTGGTGGTTTTCATCCGGAGCGGCATGGCCGACTATATCGGTGCCGTCACCACCGGAAACGGCCGCATCGGTGCCAGCTTCCGCGAATTTCCCGCCGATAGTATCGATGCCGTCCGAGGGATTTCCAAGCAACTCGAAACCCTCGGATTGGGCAGCCTGCTCTGCCTTGGCAATCCCGGGCAGAGCCTTTACGGTGTGCCCGTTGGCCCCCAGCGCGTCGGCGCGATCATCATCGGCGGCCTGAACCCCATGTCGATTTTCGAGGAAACGGGGAGCCATATCCAGTCGAGCGCTCTCTCGGGCTTGATTGACTTCAACAGCCTTTTTCACTATTCCGAGCTAAAAGGTCGCCTCGCCGCTCTGAAATAAGCGTTCTAAAGAGTTCGACGAGGCGGCTAACGAAAGGATGGACGGCCATGGGTACGATAGATGTGGGACTGACCACCGGATTGCTGGGGCTCGACAAGGTTTTGAAGGGGATATTGACCGGCGACAACATTGTCTGGCAGGTTGATTCGATTGCGGAATATCAGGAGCTCGTCACACCGTATTGTGAAGCGGCGGTTAAGAACGGCCGCAAGCTGGTCTACTTCCGCTTTGCCCGTCACGATGCGCTTGTTACCCCGGAAATGGGTGCGGAGGTTTACGAATTCGACCCCGAAGAAGGATTCGAAAACTTCATTGCATCTATTCACGCGGTCATTAAGCAAACCGGCCTGGGTGCGTTCTACGTTTTTGACTGCCTTTCGCGGTTGGCCGTTGACTGGTATTCCGACGAAATGCTGGGCAATTTCTTCATGCTTACCTGCCCCTATCTGTTCGATATGGAGACGGTCGCCTATTTTGCCGTCTTCCGCAACTATCACACCTCGCACGCCATTGTCCCGATCCAGAACACCACGCAACTTTTCCTCGACGTCTACCGTCATAAGGATGAACTCTACGTGAGGCCAATCAAGGCGCAGCACCGCTATTCGCCCACCATGAATATGCTTCATGTGCGCCACGCCGAAAAGTTCCTGCCCGTGACCTCCAGCGCCGTCATCTCGGAGATTCTGACCTCGGCCAAATGGTCCGGCCTGCACTCCGACAGCAGCCTCGGCTTTTGGGAAAGCTCGTTTCTAGAGGCTCGCGAGCTGCTCAAGTCGGGCGAATACCGCCCCGACCTCCCGGAAAAAGGAAAGTCGATCTATGAGCGGCTGGTGCGCATGGTCATCTCGCGTGACACAAGTATGCAGAAGCTCATTGCTCGCTACTTCACCCTGCAGGACATCCTCGATATTCGCAAGCGGATGATCGGTACCGGGCTCATCGGCGGCAAGACGGTCGGCATGCTGCTTGCACAGGCCATCGTCAAGAAGAACAGCCCTCGCTTCATCGATCTGTTTGAGGCGCAGGACTCCTTCTTCATCGGGTCGGATGCATTTTTCTCCTTCCTGGTGCGCAACGGCATCTGGTGGGTGCGCCAGAACCAGCGCGACCCCGAAAAATTCCTAGACGGTGCCGAGCAGGCGCGCCGCCGCATCATCACCGGCGACTTCCCTGAGCATATCCTGAAGCAGTTCGACGAAATGCTCGATTACTTTGGTCAGTCTCCCTTCATCGTGCGTTCGAGCTCCCTGCTCGAAGACAACTTCGGCAACTCGTTCGCCGGGAAATACGAAAGCGTCTTCTGCGTCAACCAGGGTCCGCGCGAGCGCCGCATGCAGGACTTCGTCGCCGCCGTTAAGCGCATCTATGCCAGTTCGATGAGCGAGCAGGCGCTGCGCTACCGCGCCCGTCGCGGCATGCTCGACCACGACGAGCAGATGGCGCTACTCGTCATGCGCGTCTCCGGCACCATGCACGGCCGCAACTTCTACCCCGAAATGGCGGGTGTCGGGTTTTCCTTCAACCCCTACGCCTGGCACGAAAGTATCGACCCCAACGCCGGCGTCATCCGCTTGGTTTTCGGCCTCGGCACCCGCGCGGTCGATCAGTCCGACGACGACTACACCCGCATCGTCGCCCTCAACGCACCCGACAAGCGTCCCGAGGCCAACTTCGATGAGGTCGCGCAATACGCCCAGCGCCGCGTCGATTATCTCGACCTTGAAGCCAACCAGGAAGTTTCCGACTATTTCATGGATCTGGTCAAGGATGCCGACAACCTGCCCATTGAAATGTTTGCCTCCATCGATCCCACCCTGCCGCGGGGTGCAACGCCCCACCGCATCCTGACTTTCGACAAACTTTTGAACGAAACCGGATTCGTGGCCGACATGCGCGAAATCCTCGATACCATCAAGGCGGCCTACAACTATCCCGTCGATATTGAATTCACTGCCAACTACATGGAAGACGGCAACTATCGCATTAACCTCCTTCAATGCCGACCGCTCCAAGTATACGGATCCGAATCCATTGAGCTGCCCGAAGTCGACGTTGCCGCCGAAGACCGCATCGTCGAGGCGCACGGCGCTGTTGTTGGCCAAAGCCGTGTCGGGCAGATCGACCGCTTCATCTACGTGGTTCCCTCCCGTTACGGTCAACTGCCCGTCAACACGCGGCACGAAATCGCCCGGCTTATTGGCGACATCAACCGCGCTGAAAAAACGGACGCGCCCGAAAACGTCATGATCATCGGCCCCGGCCGCTGGGGCACCAGCAGTCCCTCGCTCGGCATTCCCGTCTCGTTCAGCGACATCAACAAGGTTTCCATCCTCTGCGAAATTGTCGCCATGCACGACAACCTCGTACCGGACGTTTCCCTCGGCACTCATTTTCTAAACGAGTTGGTTGAAATGAAAATGCTCTACCTCGCCCTCTTCCCAGACAAAGGCGGAAACTTCCTCAACACCGCCTTTTTTGAGGAGGCGCCCAACAAACTGCTTGAGCTGGTCCCCTCTGCCGGGAAATGGGAAGACACCGTCCGAGTCATCGACGCCGCCGACGTTGCCCAAAACGGCGGCATCCGCATCATTGCCGATGCCCTTCATCAGACGGTAAGCTGCCACTTCTCCCGACCGTAGTAATCAGCGACTCTACGGCGGATCGTCGCTCGTCGTCTGGGGCTTTAACAAAGGTCGAGGCGCCGCGCGTCAGGTGGATATTTACCTGATGGGCGATACGGTTTTTCCATAGTAGTGCAAGTTGAAAACTCTCGACCCTTCGGAGCGTCCCGCTTGCTTCAACGAGCGAGACGCTCGTTCTACTTTCAAAAACCCGTTTTTTCGGGTTTGGAACCTTATAGGTAGGGACGGATCGCCGAACCGTCCGCTAGCTAGGAATGCGGCGCGCCCGGCGGTCGCGCCCTACCGAACATCTTCCAATGCTTGGAAACGGATCACGAAATACGCAATCCGAATGGGTCGAGATCACGTTCCACCAAGCACCCTTACTAGGGGGCGGGTGGCGGAACAGTTGCTCTCGGGATGCAGTCCTGCTAAAAACGGCGGATGAAATTTATACAGACCCTCTTTTTTCTTTTCTGCCTAGCGGCGGCAGTTCTTTTCGCCTGGCTCTACTGGACGGGCAGGGTGCCCGAGCGGATGAAAAGCACTCCGTCCGTAACGGGCACGGAGGTCCAGCTGCGGATTACCGGCACGCGCGACTGGCGTCCTGAATTCAAGACCACACTTGTGTTGCATCGTCCGGACGGGGATCGTTTTGTGTACGACCTGCAGAAGCTGAACTCCCGCGAGGCGCTCGGCCGGCTTGTTGCGTCGTTGGAGTGGATTGACGGCGACACGCTGGTATTTATCAATCATCCGAAAAACAAACGCGTTACCATTTCAACTCGCGACGGACTTTGGACCCTCGAAGAGCAGCATCTAACTCCCAAGCCCTAAAGTTTTTCTAGCGGCTGGTAAATCTAAATGGGGATGAGTTGACCGTCCCGCTCGCCAGACCGATTTCTATCTGATAGGCGACACTGTCCTCTCGTAAGGCAGGAAAAATAGATTACGATTAAGAGTAAGATTGTAATTACGACCTCAGAATCCTAAGCGTATTCATAATCTTAATTTGAATTGAACCCGGAGTTTTCCACGCATTGGAAAAACTGTGCGCGTCTATGCAATAGACCAGTTTTGGAGGGAGAGGTTGGGGTTTACATCCTCCGGTGCGGCGAAGGGAAGGCCCGTTTGCAGTTTGATGGCGGCGGCCCCAGCGATCATTGCGGCGTTATCGGTGCAGAGCGTCGGAGTGGAGAGATTGAGCGGAATGCCGGTTTTTTTGGAGAGCGCGGCGAGTTTTTCGCGCAGTGGTTTATTGAGCGATACACCGCCCGCGCAGGAAAAGGAGGCGCAGTCGACTTTTTTGAGCGCACGTTCCATTCGCGTGGTTAGCGCGTCGGCGACTGCCTCCTGATAGCTGGCGGTTATGTCGCGTTTGATGGATTCATTTTCCAGTGCTTCGGGATGCTTTTGCAGGTAATAGAGCAGAGAGGTCTTCAAGCCGCTGAAGCTGAAGCAGAGACGGCGGTCGAAGGAGTAGGTCCATTCGCCGCCCGGGTTGTCGAGTCCGCGCGGGAAGCGCACGGCCTTCGGGTTGCCGCCTTCGGCGAATTTTTGGATGGCGGGCCCGCCGGGATAGCCGAGGCCGAGCAGGGTGGCGCCTTTGTCGAGCGCCTCGCCGGCGGCATCATCGATGGTCTGGCCGATCACCTCGTAGTGCCCTGGCTCTTTCATGTAGACGAGGCGGGTGTCGCCGCCGGAAACCAGCAGGGAAAGCATAGGGAACGAACCTTCGAGCACGGGTGGCTCGTCGCCGAGAAAGACGGAGTAGATGTGGCCTTCGTGATGGTTCACGCCCATCAAGGGCAGGTTGAGCCGCTGGCTGAGCGCGCGCGCGGCGGAGTAGCCGATCAGCAGCGAGCTGGCGAGGCCGGGGCCATAGGTAACGGCGATGCCGTCGAGATCGGCGAACGTGCAGTTTGCTGTGGCCAGCGCCTCTTCGATGATGCCGGGCAGTTTTCTAACATGGTCGCGCGAGGCGATCTCCGGCACCACGCCACCGTAGGGCGCATGCTTGGCGATTTGCGAGTAGATGGCATTGGCTTTCACTGCGCCGTCTTGCACTACAGCCGCGGCCGATTCATCACATGAGCTTTCAATTCCTAACAGGATCATATTTTTATCCACGATTGATATGCATTTTAGTAAATACTGTTCTGATCCAATTCTTCGTTCTTTCGCTATCGAGTCCATTCATGGGCGATGACCATTCCTTTGAGCGCGCCGACGGCGGCATCGAGCTGCACGTCGCGGATTTCCGGTTCATCGTTGAGCAGGTCGTTCGTTTCCTCTTTTTTCTGCAGCTTCTGTGTGCGCAGTAGGAAGAGGTCTTTAATCGGCATCTCAACGACATAATCGGGTTCAATGCCGTGTTCGTGAATGACGCGCTCGCTCGGGGTGTAATATTTTGCCGTGGTCAATTTGATCGCGGAGCCGTCCTCGAGGGGAAGGATGCTTTGCACGGAGCCTTTGCCGAAGGTTTTTTCGCCGACGAGCATGGCCCGTTTATGATCCTGCAGTGCGCCGGCTACAATCTCAGAGGCACTGGCACTGCCGCCGTTGACGAGAATCACCATCGGGAAATTTTTGGCGGTGTAGTGGGTGAGCCCGCTCGATTTAAACTGATGATCTTCCATATTCGCCTCGCGTCCTTTGGTAAAGACGATCAGCTCGCCGCGCGGCAGGAACAGCTCGGCGACCTCGGCTGCGGCGGTCAGCAGCCCACCGGGGTTCCCGCGCAGGTCGAGCACCAGGCCGTTCAGGCCTTCATTGACCAGCGTCTCCAGTTCGGCTTTCAGACGTCCGCCGGTCGGTTCGTTAAATTGGGTGATGCGGATGTAGCCGATCCCGTCTTGCACCATTTTGGCGTCTTTCACACTGGCGACATCGATTTCTTCGCGGATGATGGTGATTTCTTCGATCTTATGCGTAGAGGGGCGCAGGGTTTTGATGTTCACCTCGGTTCCCGGTTCGCCGCGCATCAGCTTGACCGATTCCGAGAGGCCCATCTCGCGGGTTTCCTGTCCTTCGACCTCTATGATGATATCGCCCGAAAGAATGCCGGCGCGGAAGCCAGGGGTGTCTTCCATCGGTGAGACAACCGTGAGCAGGCCGTCCTTCATGCTGATCACAATTCCGATGCCGCCGAAGCTGCCGGTGGTGTCGTCTTTCATATCTCTGTATCCCTCCACATCCATAAACTGGCTGTAGGGGTCGAGATTTTGAAGCATGCCGGAGAGTGCGTGGCGGATTAGCGTGTCATAGTTCGCCTCATCGGTGTCGACATAACTGCGGTGCACCTCTTCGAGTACTTGGGTGAACAACCCAATGGCCTCGTAGGCATTGGTAAAGGACTCGGCGGCACGCACCCCGCCGCTCAGCGCAAGCAAAAGAGACACAACGGCAAAAAACTTCAACTTCATTACATTCCTCCTGAAAAGATATCCTGAGCCTATCTGAAAACTTCCAATGGTTGGAACTTTTTCTTCCAGTGTTTGCCTGCCGCCCCGCCATCATCATTTCCCCCGAATACGAATCTGATCTGATTGGAAAAGCGTCGTAATTTTTAATGGGATGGTGGAAATCTAAAAATCGTCATTGACTAGCCGACAACCAAAGAAAAAGGGTTTATCAAAATTCATTTTTCAAAGGAGGTAGTCATGGCAAACCTTAGAAGCACTGATGGCGCGGTATTAAAATTTAAAATGGACGAGTTGCTGGGGACGTCAGACGGCTATATTAACCATTCAAATTTTTTATTTCATTACGCAAAGGCCGAGACGGCATTAGCGTATGTTTTACGGTCAAAGACTCTGAAGTTTAACGCATTGGGAAGCACCAATGACCCTTTGGAGAATAACCCATTAGTTCATGTTGGAACGCGAAATGTGCCTACAGACGAGAATGGGTCGACGATTACTGAGGGATATCAATTGAGGGCTCTGACCGACGAACGTAAAAAAGGAAAATTGGCGTGCTTTTGTGTGACACCGGAGTCTAAGAAAATCAGCGGCTTGTTTGACTGGGGCTGCTTTCGTTCAAGAATGTGGTCGCAGTATGCGGATCGCCATAGGGGTGTGTGTCTTGTGTTTTCAAAAAGCGAATTGCTTGTTGCTGTAAACGAATGGACTTGTGAAAAAGACATTGAATTTTTTGATGGGAGGGTCGTGTATAACAACAAACTTGAAAAGTTGCGAGAGGCGATTGCCGTCTCAGAGGCCGAGTTACCTTCGGCAAGAATCAAGCGGCATCATGAGGGGTATTATTTTTGCAAGCGCGAGGATTATCGTGATGAAGCCGAATATCGTGCTGTGGTTTACTGTCCGGATTTGTTGCCGGAAAATGTAGCGTATATTCCTTACAAGGAATCTTTGAGAGGGATCATCCTCGGGGCAGAGTTCCCTCGTGAAAATAACGATCTTTTTATTGAGGAGGCGCGTAGTCTGGACATTGCGCTTGCGCAAGTGGAGTGGTATTCAGATCCTATTTTTAGGACCGTCGATTCCTGTTGGTTGCCGCTTCATTGGAAAAATTGCTGGCGTATTCTGTTTCGCTTAAAACACAAACTTACCTCCTATTTTAAATATCGGAGCTGCCGTGCAGCGGCATAGAGTTGAAAATCCCGGATGTCCGGCTGGTGGCGGTTGTTGAAAAGGGTTCCCATTAGGAGCTATTGGCGGATTTTCTGAAGGGGTCCAGAGGTAAAACTTTCCCTCTCGTGCCCAATGGTTTGTTCTCGCTGGTATATCTGGACATACTCCTTTCGGGTTTCCCCGAACTCGGGCGTCTTTTACTGTCCGCCATTGATAGCCAATTGAGCCGGCTTTCCGAGCTCTGAGCATCGTAACAATCCCATGAATTTTCCCTGATTGATCCCGAGCAATTAATCGGGCTTGGCAGGGAGTCATCTTAAGGGATTCTTCAAAATATTTGATGATCCCACCGTTTCCCTGAAATCTGCCAGTCAGATAATTATCAAGGACTGCCTGCTGAATTCGACTAAGAATTTCTTTATGTATATCCGAAAAGGGTAGCTGGCCGTTTTCTGTGATGACATCAAAGCCTTCGGCCTGAATAATTTTCATATCGGCATCATCACTTCCAAGGGTTGGTATGGTTTTAACGGCGGCTGCAACCTCTGCTTCTAGTTCTGTTTTAATCCCGGCTTCCGCTATAATTTTTCCGTTAGATGAAAGTATGAAGCCGGCCTTGGTGAGCTTTTTGGCGTTTGACGATTGTGAGAGAAAGTTGCAGGGTTTTAATGAAGTCTTCGGAGTGTCTGGGGAGAGGATTAGATTTTTACCACAGTCACATCGTATTGAATTTTTCGGATTGATCAGGCCACAATTGGGGCATTCTTCAGTCTCATCATCTTGGTGCGGACATTCTTTAGCAGAGAAGATTAGGGCGATAATGCCTCCAGAACAAAGCAGAACTATTAGCCCGGTTAAAATATGCATGCCTATCCCTTTTGCTATCTCATTAAGAGAATGAATTTTAGCAGGTCGGCAGTTAGTCGGCAAAGGGTTTCTAGTGAGTGGAAATCAGTATTCCAACCATTGGAAGTTTCGCGTTCATTCGCTTGTTTAGTGGGCAAAAAAATCCAAACATTGGAAACGGCGGGAAGGTCTTTGACCATTTTAGCCCTACAATTTTTTGGATCTTGGAAAAATCAGAGGCAAAAGTTTCAAACATTGGGAAACCCACCCCGGCCGGTAGGCCACCCCTCCGGCGGAGGGGATTCAGTTCGCGTAAATTTTCGAGATTTCCATTTCACTTCGTTTCATTGTCGTCACGATAGAGCCAGCCTCTGCCCTCTCTGTCCGTCTACTCGTTCCCCTCGGCCGCGCGAAGGATGTCGTTAAGATTCACATGTACATCCATCGAATCCCGGAGGGCTCGCAGGGCCTGATCGAGCTCTACGACGCTGCCTTGCTCAAAAAGCTTGTTTCTGAAACGGGCCACATCTTTTTCAAAGGACGCAGAGGAGGAAGAGGAGGAGGAGCCATCCTTCATCAACATTTCTTCGGCGAGTTTCAGCATCCGCTCCCGTATGTCGATTTCATCCTTCATACAACTGGAAATCAACTTTTCGGCGGCATCGAGAAATTTGTATTTTTCGTTGATTTGCACGAGGACGCCTTCTGTCAGGGACTGAATGCGCGGTTGTTGTTCTCCTGCCGCCTGGATGTCGGCCGTGGCGGCACGGACGCGTTGTTTCATTTTCCCCATCATGTCGTACAACTCTTTGCGCGCATCCTCATCTTCGAGATGGAGCGTGCGTAGTTGTCTCAGTTGCGTGTGATATTCAGAAATATTTCTCTGTTCGCTCGCTTTGAGAGCCATCTTGCCCATTTTCCGCACGTCTGATCTTCCCGACGACTGTGAGGCCGCCTGGGCTCTCGCGGTGCTTTCTGCCATGGCCCGTTCCACTCTCTGTAGCTGCAGCTCCTGCAGGAATTGCAGGAAGCCGGGCATAATCGTACTGCTGCTGTTGTAATCGAAGCTTAGAAATAGATCGAGGTCTGTCGGCTCCGGCACGAGCGATCCGTTTTCCTTTTCATTTTCCGCGAACTGGGAAAACCAGCTTTCTCCGGTATCTGAGGATTTTACATCTAAATTTTTCACCGGTGCGACGCTGGTGCTGCCCTCAGTGATGTTGGCGTTAACAACAACGTCTCCGTTTTCGTCTTCGGTTGTGTCGTCGACGGAGACGATCAAGCTGGTGGGCGCTTGCTGGGGGGCGTCGGTCTCATCCCCCGCATTGTCTGTCATCTCATCCTGTTTGAATCCACCTGCAAGAACCCGCTCTAACGTGAGGACAACCCGCAGGTTGAGATAGGCGCGGTACAACAGGGCCGGGGCCATATTTGTTCGTACGCCCAGCGCCCGGGTCAGTGCTATTTCTGCCGGCCGATAGAGACCTGTATACAAACTTGCCGCTCCGAGCCGCATGTTGAATTGCGCATCGTCCTGATATTTCCAGGCTGCGCTGGCGAAATGCCAGCGGGCTTCTTCATACTCTTTGAGTCCGTAATCCGCCTGCCCGACATCGGTATGAAGTTTTGCCAGCAGATCCGGGCTCACCTGTTCCGCCGAGCCTGCGGCCTGAAGCAGTTGGCCCAGCCGCTCATAATACACCAGCGCTTTGCGTGCGTCGCCTTCTTCTATCAGTGTGTCCGCAACACTGCGGTACAACTGGATACAAAGATCCCGCAGGTCGTACAGTAAATCCGGATTTTCGCGCGCCGCTGATTCCAGCTGGGCCAGCGCGCCGCGCATACGTCCTGCCGCCATATTCTGTTCGGTTTTGGCCCGCCATGAGCTGGCGCGGGCTTTACGCTCCTTCACGGTCAGTTCCGATTCCACCTTGCTAAACAGATCCGTGTCCTTGTAGTTGCGCCGGAGCTGATTGGACCGGTTCAGGATTTCTTCAAAGTCGCGTTCGGGGGAGAGCTCCATCAGGTCGGAAAAGATGTCCTCCGCACTGTGCTCGCGCAGCTGACGCTGCAATTCCGGTTTTAGAGACGCAATGCGGACGGCCACGTCTGTGTCAGGGTAGAGTTTCTCGATCCGCTGATACAGCCGCTGCACTTCCTGCGGCTGTTTGCCCTGACGTTCGATTTCTTCCGCCTGAGAGAACAGATCCTGCGCGTCCTGCTCCCGGTGCTGTGCGATCATCGAACGCAGGTCACTCAGTTCCCGCTCCACGGCCGCAATCTTCGAAAAGGACGGGTGCTTCTCCTGAATCTCCATTAGTTTGGCGAGCGCTACATCCCGGCTTTCCTTCGCCAGAGCGTTTTTGGCTTCTAGGTAGATGGCTTGCGCGTGTTGCTCGCTTACAAACCGGTCCACCGATGGTTCCATGCCGTCCAGTTCACGCCCGACGGTTGTCAGCGCATACTCCTCGCGTAGCCGCCTCAGAATCCGCTGTGTTTTTTCCTGATCTGTCAGATCTAATGAGAGAGATTTGACGTAGTTCAGCACATCCTTGGCGATCTCGTCATCGATCTCGTAGTATGCGCTCCGTTCGCCCTGCAGGATGGGGAGAATCGATGCGATCTGCCCGAAACGCTGTCCGTCGGCATCCCCGCCGCGGATCTGGCCGGACTGATTCATCACAAACGTGCGGATACCGGTTTCGCCGTAGCGGATGGGTTCGGCCACCGCCAGAAATTGACCTTCCGATACCTCGCGGATTGTAAACTTGTATCCGTACGCTTCTCCGTCGGCAAGATCTGTGTCGAAGAACGGAGACTTTGTTTCCGTGAGAACCGGCAGGTTGCCATACTCGCCTTGTCCGTCTGAATCGGTATCAAAAAATTCGATCGTGTGGGCGTATTTTTGTGCGCAGGCCAGATTTTTGAGCGCTCGAATAACCTTGGCTTCATACACCTCTACGACGTCGAGCTGTTTACGCTTCTGTATTTGCTTCACAACGCCTCCTGCCGCCACAGCTCCCAGCATGAGCCACATCAGGCCCAGACCGATCGACCATTTCGCCAGAGACCGGTCCCGGACCGTTCCTCCGCGCCGGCGAATAATCGACAGCGTCATCAGGCCCAACACCAGAGCAATCGGAGCGCCGATCGCCGTCAACGCCGCAAGAAATGCAATAATCGGCAGGATGCCCGGTCCGGCCTGGCTCATCGGCGTGGGCGGGACGAAACCCATCGGTATGGCTGGAAGGTTTGAAAGAGGCAGACCGCAATGGGGGCACGAAGGCATCATTGGTGTCACCGGCATGCCGCATTGCGGGCATCTCGTCTGGGCCATGGTCATGGGGGACATTGTAGATGCTCTCGCAAGCGGCATGGCTTCTCGCGCCGGCTCACCGTACAGCGGGGCTTCGTGTGCTGGTGCATCTTCGTCGGCCAGTAACAGTACCGCCTTGGCATCGCCGATTTCAAGTCGGTCGCCGTGGTTCAGCCGCTGGAACGTAATTTCGGTACCGTTGACAAGAACACCACCGGTGCTGTCTAGGCTGATGAGGTAGTACCCGTCCGGTTTGTGCTCAATCCGCGCATGCTGATCCAACACGGACTCGCCTTCAAGATGCACATCAGCATCCGGCGTGCGCCCCATCAGCATGGATGGTTTGTTTAGTTGAATCGAACGTGTATTCGATGTTTCCGGATCCAATATAAGTGTTGCCATGCGTTTACCTTTCCCATCCCAAACTATTCAATTGCAATTTATCCCGTCGCTTCAAGTAACGTATAAATGATAACGATCATTGTATGCTGTATCCTGTTTTATCAGAAAGCCTTTCTGTCTGAAAAGTGGCCTCGCCATCAGCGCGGCAAACTTGGCACCCAATAACGTTTCCAATGCTTGGAAAAACGGGCTCAAAAAGTTCCAACCATTGGAAAACTCTAAATTATCACACTTGCGCAAGTGTGATAATTTTACAGACATTAGAAAAACTGCGGCTGTCGGAATGATTTTGCCAAATTTCCAACCATTTGGAAACCCACCCCGGCCGGGGGCCACCCCTCCGGCGGAGGGGATTCAATTCGCTTAAATTTGCGAGATTGCCATTCCACTTCGTTTCATTGCTGTCACGATAGCGCCAGCCTCTGCCTTCGGCGGTCGCGATCAAAAAATATGGCGGGGTCTCGAACCCCGCCAATCAGTCTCATCGGAAATAGGGTGTAAAAGAGTGATGTTTTTGACGGGAACAATGGATGTTGGGTAAGGTTGCCTCTCCGAGGCTACCGCTCGCACTTCGCCCAAGCTTGCCGACACATTCGGGACGAACGAACCCGGTAATTCACAGGAGTCGGATATTGAGAAACAAGGGCATCGAATTCACATTCTCCGAGCCGTGGAAACGCATTATTCGGTCAGGCGGATGCTTGCAGGGCAGCCAGTTTTTTCAGAATGCGTTCTGCATGTCCCTGCGGCATCACTTCCGGTATGAAGTGTCGAATCACCCCGGTCGGATCAATAATCAGGGTGGTGCGAATGGCACGGCCGTATTGCAGGTTGCCGAGCGAGCTGATTACCCAGGCCCCGTAGAGATCCATCACCTCATGATTTGGGTCGCTCAATAACGTGAGCTGAAGTTGGTGTTTCGCTATGAAGTCGCAGTGGGATTGAATGGAATTATCGCTGACGCCCAGAACCGTCGCGTTTAGTTCATTGAATTGCGGCAGAAGGGTTGTGAATTCAACAGCCGCCACGTCGGCAACGGCAAGCGGGCGATCAAGTATCTGGCGCAATACGTCTTCCGCGTCGCCATCGCACCGAACCGGATCATCCGGATCGGGGACGGCAAGGTCACCTTCCGTTATCAGCGCTCCGGCGAAAAGAAATGGCGGGTCTGCCCGCTCGAGGTCTTCGAGTTCATGTGGCGCTATCTTCAGCACGTTCTGCCGCACGGGTTCACCAAAGTGCGACACTGTGGATTCATGTCGCCCAACTCTAGAGTTGGGCTGCAAGCCATCCGCGAACTCATCTGTCGGCTCTACGAGATCCTTGTCCCGCTCCTGCCCAAGAAGGCGCTCCGGAAAAAGAAACCGTGGGTTTGCATAAGGTGCGGGGGCCACATCTATTGGCATAAATTTACGCCGCCCCGTTTAGGCACGGGATAATTGTAAACGAATCCACAGGGTAGCTGGGGCGGCCGCGATACGACACGCCGCCTGTTGTTTCCACACGCCGGAAACGACTGCGTAGCGGTCTGTCTCGACCTCGGAAAAGAGGCGGGAAAACAGTCGAAAGGAATGTTTTGAGGATGAAAAAACAGAACGATATGTTTTATAAACAGCTCTTCGGTAAATTTCAGGGTCTCTTCCTGATAACCGATAACGAATAACTGTTCCCGGCGGCAAAGCCGCATGAACCATTGCCCTTATATATAAGGAGCCGCGGATAAAAAAAGCACTCTCTCGAGTGCTTTTTTCATGCCGACGCGCAGTCGGCTCACATGAACCAGTCAATAGCTTTGGAGCCTCGCGGGAAAATAATTTACAAAGTAAATAGCGAAGCGTTTCACCTCAGTGCCTTCATGCTTCAGTCATGAGCATCTATTGCTCTATTGTTGGAAAATAGTATTTTTTCCAGTTCTTTTATCCGCTTCCTTGCTGCTGTTGGATTTGTGTATTCGTAATAGATATTGTTATGTTCCCAGAAATCTTCCGTAAGGAATATATCATTGGTCCCTGTTTGTGAGTAAAACCCGATTAAGTATCCATCCAGCGCGATGCTTCCATAATCCGGATTTGTATTGGTAGACATCTGATTAATGATTTCCCCCATCAACTCATCAGGAATTGTCACACCCTTAAATTGATATGCCTCAATTCGGGTTGAATTTCTCAGCGTAGATTGTAGTTGAGAATCTTTATTTTTGCCTCTTCAGCAGAATCTGTGGGTTGATTCAGGCTCAGGCAACCCTCCCATCGTGTGAAGTAGGGCGATTTTGAGCACTTCATAGCTCCGAAAA
>Ga0307990_1002284_pt1 | contig 15418 bp, 20 predicted proteins | sample EllFjometagen129_FD_203168 | JGI IMG/M metagenome (GOLD analysis project Ga0307990, IMG submission 203168) | Marine microbial communities from Ellis Fjord, Antarctic Ocean - #129 | ecosystem: Environmental > Aquatic > Marine > Unclassified | place: Southern Ocean | collected 2014-10-08
TTCGTTCTTGAATTCTCTATGAATGAAGTCGATTTTGCCAATTTCTTCATGGCTCTCTGGCTGTCTTCATCATGCAGGTGATAATATAAATCCAGCATTTGTGATGAACGGTGTCCAAGCCAAGCCAGGGCTTTTCTGTACGCGACGCTATGATTGGCACACAAACTGGCAAAGTGATGCCTAAAGGAGTAGCCAATGACGCTAATGCAAATAGGAATCTAGACCCTTAAGTCTAGCCATGTTGTCTTGAGCAATTGGGAGATTAGGTCGATATTGAACTTAGATTGCACCAAGCGAATAACTCTTGAAATATGTTGCCGTTGCTTGGAAAAGGAGTTGTCATGAAAATAAAGATATTACTTGTTGATAATGCGGGGCTTTTCCGCGCAGGTGTCGCCGCGCTAATTAAGGAAAGGCATGGCGATATTGAGGTGTTAGGCTGCTCAGATAACGGCTTTACAGCGGTAGAAATGGCTCGACAATTGCAGCCTGATGTGATGCTTATGGGTACGTTAATACCGGGTTTGAGTGGGATTGAGGCCACACGTCAGATCAAAAGAGAACAAGCAGACATTCAAATTCTGGCGTTGTCTTCGCATTCGGAGAGAGAGTACGTTCTGGAGATGCTCCGAGCTGGTGCATCCGGTTATATACTCAAAGAGTGCCTGTTTGATGAGTTGGAGGTTGGCATTAGAGTTGTGGCTTCCGGGCAATCTTACTTAAGTCCGCAAATTGCTTCGATTGTCCTGGCAAGTATCACGAATGATCATGTTGACGACATTTCTATTGATAGCACCTCTCTGTCCCTGACTCAAAGAGACAGGCAGGTCTTGCAATTGTTGGTCCATGCCAAATCTGCAAAGCAAATCGCTTCTCAACTCAAGCTAAGTGTCAAGACCGTTGAGGCTGACCGAAGACAGATTATGGAGAAGCTAGAAGTGCATAATCTTGTGGATTTGACCAAATACGCTATACGAAAAGGTATTACAGTTGCCTAGACAACATCCCGGATTCGAGGGTTCTGAGAAAGTTACTTGGTTTCAGCCATCAGCCATTTTGTGAGCTGCAGTGCGGGCTGGTTAAGGCCCATTCAGCAAAGCAGCATCGCAACGAGAAACAGATTGCATCTGATCAAATTCCACAGTGTAAAGGCCGACTATTCTGCGCCTTCTGGATTGATCCGACAGATTTAACGTATCTTTACAGCAAGCGGGTATGAAGAATCATGATGTAGATGGTATCTCACCCGCACAATTCACCTTTGCAGCACCAAAATTGCCCTGATCGTCCACGAAGAACCCTCACAAGCTTTTCTTAGATGCCTTGATTATACCCCGCGCTCAGTCCAATCTGGTTTTACCCATCGGCTTCGCGACGGGAAAAACCATATCTATTATCCACAAAAGCGTAATTACCTATCTTACTAAAGTGCATTTTCTTGATTTCTCAGCGTCGGGTGAACGCTTATGAATTTTTATTGACTAATATAGATCGCAATAGGGGATAAATTTTTGACTCGGTACAGATCCTTTGGGGGTATTTGATATCCAATGGCGTATCACGCATCCAACCGCCAACATACTATCATACCTTTGGCTTGCCGATTCAGACTGTCTCCATGAATGATATCAGTGTTGGAACTTCGCGTTTCTGCGTTTGTGCCTGCTCAAGGGATCTGAGAAGTATGGGTTTAACTCCTCTTGTCATTGCGGGTCAGTCTTGTGGGCTCGCATAAAACCGGCTCTTTTGTAAGCCTAAAGATGTGTTGGAATGGGGAAAAGATGGTTCAGAGGGTACTCTGTGATTACCGATTCAAAAGGCATCAGTAAGGAAGCATGGCACGCTAACAAGCTGGTGTGGTCGATTGAGAAGTCTGAGTAAATACGTAATGTACGTTTTACTTTTCTTTATTAATGTTGTGTCCGCTAAAGCGGAACGAAAGGAGCCTAATCATGGCTGTAGAAAAAACAATGGGATCAAGTAGTTTGGTAGAAGTGGTAGACCGAATCCTGGACAAGGGCATTGTTGTGGATGCTTGGGTGCGAGTCTCTTTGGTGGGTATTGAGTTACTCGCTATTGAAGCCAGAGTCGTGGTTGCTTCGGTAGAGACCTACCTGAAGTATGCAGAGGCGATCGGTTTGACTGCCACAGCGGCATAAGGACGGCCGCCCAGAGATGATTCTTGCCGAGCTGTCCTTATGCACCCACATTGGGAAAAAGCATGACTCGCCAAGAAGCACCTCTTTTATTAGAAACCAAGGAATATTGGAGTAGAGGTCAGTCATGACAATGAGTTTAATAAGTCATCATGAATGTGTGCTTGAAGACGTTATCTCTTCCTATGAGATGAGAGTGCAGAGTATTGAAGCCTTATTTGAGGCTACCTGTCAGGTGTTTGAAGGATTTCAGGACTCAGTGATCAAGACCAGGCTGGAGCGAGACAAAATCAATGATCAACTTAGAGAGAACCTTGCCAGGCATGAATCCCTGCGAAGGAGGGATTTTGACTGCATGATGAATTCCGTGTTTACCCATCTGGATCAGAGTGAACAGGATATCAGAAGTCTGGCCAAGAGGTATCTGAATGATCAATCGGAACTCGTTCATCAATTGAGAGAAGAATTAACGAGTTTCACGCAAGCTTTGGTACAGGGTCAGGAAGCCGAAGTCTGGCACGCCCATATCAAAGAAATCCTCTCCAAACAGAACGAAAGCAAGATGGAGGTGACTGCTGAGTTGAATGAGCTTCAACAGGGACAACAGCAGACATCCAAAATGATAAAGGGTCTCTTGGACAAGGGAGAGGCCTTGAGATTAAAGGATTTTAAAGCCATGTTGGGTGAATTCAAGAAACAGCGAAAGGATCGCATGGCCAGTCAACAACAAAGACGGCGGGACGTCAAGACCATGCTGGATGAATTCAAGGCCCAGCGCACAGAAGCAGAGCACGAGCGGCTCTTGGAGCTTCAGGAGGCTTAAATGCCGATTTACAACTATTATAAAAACATTATTGTCATGTTGGAATCCTATTGGAGGGGTCCGACTTTTGAAGAAATCATGGATCGAGATATAAAAAAACTTGAACTCTACATAACTAAGAGTACGGGAAATGCCCAAAAAGGAGAACAAAAATGGTATCAGCAATTGCAGAAGACATGAAAAAAATGACAGAGGACATCCTGGTTTCCAGTGGTGATCGACTCAAAGCAGTGGGTGACCTTGTGAAAGAGACCCACCAGACCCTAGAAGGTTTTTCTACGGATAGAAAGCACATGGCCAGTCAACAGGGTAAGGACCTAACTGGCTTTGCCAAGGGATTGGGCAAGGATGTGGGGGATATGCTCAATGGATTTAAGAAGAATCACAAGCAGATGAGTAAGGATCAAGCGAAAAACCTGGCAGATTATATGAATGATCTCGTCACAGGGGTCGGTTCAATACTGGATGGTTTCCAAAGGGACCACGGCAAGATGTCCAAAGAGTTGAAGCATGATCTGGGCAAATACGTCAAAGATCTCGCGAATGAAACCAATCAACTCAGGGGCGAGTATAGCTCTGATATACTTCACGCCAAAAAGGCCTGGCAACAGATGTGTACCACATTGGCCAGGACAAGGACCGTTGGAGGTGTAACACCTCAAAGTGATACCCTAAAAAAGGCAAGCACAGTTAATCGCACAACCTCTACCAAGGTTCAAGCCAAAAAGAAACCGGTTCAGAAAAACAGTAAGAAGAAAGTGGTTTCGTAAAGCAAGTAAGACCAGGGAAGGGCCGGTCAACACGGAGGTATTGAATTATGAACCAGACAATATTACCTGTTATCAAGATAAGATGTGGATTCTGTGACGGATCGGGCAAAGATCCTTTTCATGTATTGTCAGATCTTTCCACCTGCCAGGTGTGTGGAGGGACGGGTCAGGTTTATATTGAAGGGCCGGCTATCCCGTGTGCTTTTTGTAGAGGGACCGGAGCGTATCATACTGCACGGATCACGTGCACCGTGTGTGGTGGCAAAGGGATGGTGACAGCACTTGAAGGCCCGACAACCCAGTGCCCTGAATGTCAAGGCACAGGAACCGCCACGGGTAGCGGATTACCTTGTCTTACGTGTCATGGCAAAGGTGTTATTTCAAAAAAGAAAACCACATGAAAGCGACTAGAGGTTTACAAGATGATTGATGAGATGAGTACTGTACTGCAAGTCAGTGCAATGCCGGATTTTGTAGAAACAAGCTATGTGAAGGACCTGACGAACCGGGCCCTTTGTTACAATGAAGCGGGTTTCCCCATCCATTTGAGGGGGCCTTCCGGTACAGGTAAGACAACGTTGGCCATGCACCTGGCCGGTAAGATCGGCAGACCTGTGGTCATGATTCGTGGAGACGAGGAATTTACAACCTCTGACCTGGTGGGTGGGGAACACGGCTATCGGGTTAGAAAGGTCGTGGATCGATTTATTTCCAGGGTGGTCAAGACAGAAGAAGATATGGTCAAGCGTTGGGTAGACAATCGCCTGACCATTGCCTGCAAACATGGCTATACCATGATCTATGACGAATTTACCCGGTCCCGGCCTGAGGCCAACAATATTCTTTTGTCCATCCTGCAGGAAAAGATAATGGACCTGCCTGTTACTAGGGACGGTAATGAGCCCTATTTGAGGGTGCATCCCGATTTTACGGCAATTTTTACGTCCAATCCTGAAGAGTATGCTGGTGTTCACAGAAGTCAGGATGCCCTGAGAGACCGAATGATTACCATGGATCTGGACTATTTTGACTATGAGACCGAGATTGCCATTACCAAGGCCAAATCCAATCTGTCCAAATCCCATGTGGAAACGATCGTGAATATTGTGCGGGGATTGAGAGACTCAGGCAAGTGCGAGTTTGCACCTACGGTTCGAGGCTGCATTATGATCGCCAAGACCCTCAAGGTCTGTCAGTTGACCCCGTTGAAATCGCCTCAGGCGTTTATGCAGATGTGCCAGGATATTCTGGCCTCTGAGACCAGTCGTGTGGGCTCAAAGACGAATCAGGACAGGGTTAAGGATGTGGTCAAGCAACTCGTGATCAACGAGCTTGGTCTGGGAGAGGCGATCAGTTCGGGTGAGATGACTGAGTCATGCCTTGACAGTGCTGACAGGCCAAAAAAAGTACAGCAAGACAAACAAAAAGAAAAAATCCTGGTTGAAGTTTAAAAGGGCCAATCCCATGAAGACCGTACAAGAACTCCCTACTCTCAGTTGTATCAAGACTGCATGCACTGTAGGTGCCAGTTCCATTCCCAAGGTTGAAAGACCGGGCCATCTGGAGTTATACGTCCTGGGTATGGGAAAGAGCCGATTGCTCAAAGAATTCTCGGCCGTGACCAAGAGAAAAGGTGAAATCCAGGGCCACCTGAATGATCTCAACGAGCGGATCAAGACGCTACGAAAACAGGTCAACTCGCAACAAGACAACCAACACGGTGAAGGCACACCTGAAAAGCAGGTCAAGACCATGCCCATGTACTACTAAATAACCACCGGCGAAAGGAAAATAATCATGGCGAAAAACACAAAAGGTAAAGATGACGGCGTGAACGTGGATTTCGGATCTGTATTGGGGGGCGGCCTGGGAGGGTTGTTCAAGGGGATCGAGAATCTGGTGGACATGGCTGCCAAATTAAAAGACGCCGGAGGCCAGGTGGATCAGGAAGGTGAGATTGACTTGGGCCACCTCAAGGAAGGCATGAAGGGTGTATTCGGATTTTCTGTCAAGACCGCAGTTGGCGGCGGAAAGACTGTGGTCGAACCCTTTGGCAATGTCAAAACGAGTTCCCATGGCGCAACCGTGGAAGAGGAAAGAGAACCCATCACAGATGTGTTTGATGAAGATCAGGAGATTCGCGTGTATGCGGAGATGCCGGGTGTCAACCAGAATGACATCATCCTGGACCTGACAGAAGATATTCTGGATATCTCGGCCCATACAGGGGACAGGCAATATCATAAGGAAGTCCTGCTGCCTGCCAAGGTTCAGGTCGATACCATGACCTCAAGCTATAGCAATGGCATCCTCGAAATCAAGGTCAAGAAGTAAATGACAGTCAAAGGACTTACGGATACGTCTTTAAAGCTGATTCTGTTTGGTGGCAAAGGGGGCGTGGGAAAGACAACCTGCGCATCAGCCACAGGTCTGCATCTGGCTGGAGCTTTCAAGACATTGCTTTTATCGACCGACCCGGCCCATTCACTGGCGGACAGCCTGGGACAACCCCTGAGCGATTTGCCTCAAGCCATTCAGGGTGTCACGGGTCTAAGTGCCCTGGAGGTTAGTGCAGAAAAGGCCCTTTCAAAATTCAAGAACGCCTATGGAAACCAGATGCGCCAAATTCTTGAGACCGGTACAAACCTGGACACCCAGGACATAGAGTCCGTGTTTGCATTACCCGTTCCCGGCATGGACGAGGTCATGGGGCTCAAGACCCTGGTGGATTTGATGACCCAGGACGACTTTGAAAAATACGTGGTGGATACAGCACCCACGGGTCATGCCTTGAGATTGCTGGCATCACCCAAATTGCTGGACCAATGGGTGAAGGTCATGGCCACCATGCGATGGAAGTACAGATACATGATCGAACGATTTAACGGCCGTTATCAGTCGGATCAAGGGGATGATTTTTTGTTGTCCATGAAAAAGACCATTAACCATATCGAAGGCTTGCTGCATGATCCTGAACAATGTGCCTTTGTGGCAGTGACAATCCCTGAAAAAATGGCGATTGTGGAAACTGAAAGGTTGATCGACCATTTGAATCAGTACAATATCCCGGTCAGGCACCTGATCATCAACCACGTGCTGGACTCCCAGGACTGTGCCTTCTGTCGTGAAAAGAGAAAAGAACAGGATCGCTATATACAGGACATACGAACACGATTTAAGGGATTGGAAACGACCCTTGTGCCTTTTTGTGCCCATGAAGTCAGGGGTCTTAAGGCACTCACGGATTTCAGGAAACACTTGTTTGATTAAATCGAAAAGAAAGGCTGGCCAGAGATATGGAGCCATATAAAGTCAAAGAAGCCTTGCCCAAAGATGTCGGACGAGCCATTGCCAGGCTGGACCCTGAGGACATAAAGGATCTCGGATTGGAAGTCGGTCAGGCCGTGGAAATTGAAGGCAAGAGAAAGACAGTTGCCAAAGTCATGCCCTGTTACGCAGAAGACCGGGGAAAACGAATCATCCAGATAGACGGTCTGACCCGGGACAACGCCAAGGTAGGGCTGGACGAAAAAGTCGGTTTGCGCAAGGTCGAGACACGTCAGGCCAGAAAGATCACACTGGCCCCCTTAACCAACGGCGGTGTACTCAAAAAAGACAAGGACACCCAATACATCACGTCATTACTAGAAGGATTGCCTTTGGTCACAGGCGACACGATTCGAGCCAGGCTGTTCGGGACCAAGACCTGTGACTTCCGTGTGGAGAGCACCCAGCCAGTGGGCGTGGTTTTGGTTAGTTCGAATACGTCCATCAAGGTAAAATCCAAAGAAGGCAAGCTTGAGAAGGCCAGGGTCTCGTATGAGGATATTGGCGGACTCGGCACCCAGGTCCAACGCATTCGGGAGATGATAGAGCTACCTTTGCGATACCCCGAGGTCTTTGACCGACTGGGCATTGAAGCGCCCAAGGGTGTGTTTATGTATGGCCCTCCAGGCACGGGCAAGACCCTGACTGCCAGGACCGTGGCCAATGAAACGGACGCCTATTTTCTCAGTATTAGCGGTCCGGAGATCATGGGCAAGTTTTATGGGGAATCTGAAGGACGCTTACGCAGCGTGTTCGAAGACGCCCAAAAACATGCACCGGCCATTATATTTATTGACGAAATCGACGCCATTGCTCCCAAACGTGAAGATATGGGGGGCGAAAAACAGGTGGAGCGGCGCGTGGTGGCCCAACTGTTGGCCCTATTGGATGGCCTGGAGTCACGCGGTCACGTGATTGTCATTGGTGCGACCAACATTCCCAATACTATTGATCCCGCATTGAGGCGACCCGGTCGTTTTGATCGAGAGATCTCCATTCCCATACCAGATAAATATGGGCGTCTTGAGATCCTTGAAATCCATACCCGGGGCATGCCCCTGGCCGATGATGTGGATATCGAAAAACTGGCGGAGGTCACCCACGGCTTTGTCGGTGCGGACCTGGAGGCCCTGGCCAGAGAAGCGGCCATGGCAGCCCTTCGCAAGATCCTGCCGATCATAGACTTTGAGATGTCGGACATTCCATACGAAGCCCTGCTCACTTTAGAGATTACCATGGACCACTTCCTGGAGGCCATGAAGGAGATTGAGCCTTCTGCCATTCGGGAGGTCTTTGTGGAGGTTCCTGATGTTAGGTGGGAGGATGTGGGTGGCCTGGACGAGATCAAACAGGAACTCAAGGAGGCCATTGAATGGCCCCTCAAATATCCGGACGTCTTCAAAAGTGCCAATGCCAAGCCATCCAAGGGTATCATGCTGTATGGCCCTCCGGGCACGGGCAAGACCCTGTTGGCCAAGGCTGTGGCCAATGAAAGCGGTGTTAATTTTATCTCTATTAAGGGACCGCAACTGGTTAGCAAGTATATTGGTGAATCCGAACGTGGGGTCAGGGAGACCTTCCGAAAGGCCAAGCAGGCTGCACCCACGATCCTGTTCCTGGACGAAGTGGACAGCCTGGTTCCGCGACGTGGATCGAGTTCCACGGATGCCCATGTCACTGAACGTGTGATCAGTCAGTTCCTCACGGAGATGGACGGGATTGAAGAACTCAAGGGCGTGGTCGTGCTGGCAGCCACGAACCGGGTTGATTTGATAGATCCCGCGATCTTGAGAAGCGGTCGTTTCGATGTGTTGTTTGAATTGCCCCTGCCGGATGAAAAAACACGGGAAGCCATCTTTAAGATCCATACCCGACACAAACCCATCACCCCAGATGTGGATGTGACACAGTTGGCCCGTGACACGGACGGCAGAAACGGATCGGATATTGAGTTTGTGTGCAGAAAGGCCTCCATGTTTGCGGTTCGCGAATATATCGAGCAGCATCCAGAGCCGGAAAAAGGTGGAGGCGGCAGTGATCTCAAGGTGACAAAGCATTATTTTGATCAAGCGATTGGTATGTTGAGAACACTAAACGATAGTTAAGTTATCAGAATCGCATCTGCCAGGATCTTCCTGTCAGACAAAAGGAGTTGTTATGACAAGTTCAGGCAAATATATCTACGGATTCATCCATTCCAGTACAGAAGAACGTTTCGAGTTCGGCGAGCAGGTTGCCCCGGAGGATATCTACCCCCTTGGCAATGCTGCCGACGCAGTGGGTCGTCATGAATCCTCGAATGGGGCTTATGCGGTAGTGTTTCGTGACATTGCTGCTGTGGTCAGCGATTCAGATCCGATTGACACGACTCACATGTCCAAGGAGTCTCTAGCCAGATTGCTCATTGGCCATCAGCGTCTCCTTGAAAATGTTATGACTCGGTATAGCACGATTCCCATGAGGTTGGGCACAGTCGCCCGGAATCTGCAGGACGTTGAGACCATCCTGAGCCATGGCTACAACACGATCAAGGATATTTTGATTAACGCACAGGGCACCGTTGAAATAGACGTGGCCGTGACACTCAGTGATTTTCCGGGCTTTCTACAAGGCGTCTCACAGACGCCCGAGATTCTCCGGTTTAAACAGACGCTCCTGGACAAACCCAATGGGGTGACACCTGAAGATCAGGTAAAAGCCGGTCTGCTGATGAAAAAGCATGTGGACCGAAAAAAAGAGATGTTGGCCCTGCAGGTCCAGGCGGAGTTGGCTCCGGACGAGCAGGGGATCAAGGTCCATGCCTTGATGGACGACACCATGGTGTTTAATGGGGCGTTTCTGGTCCTTCGGACTCAACAAACCGAGTTTGATGAAATCGTGGAACAGCTCGATAAAACCTTTAAAAATACCTTGAATTTCAGATGTGTCGGCCCTTTGCCTCCGTATAGCTTTTATACCCTGGAGGTCAAGAGGATGAATTTTACCGATATTCTTTGGGCCAAAGACCAGTTGGGCCTGACAAGCGATTGTGTCACAGCCAAGGAGATCCAGAAGGCCCATCACAAGACGGCCCTGACCTGTCACCCTGATAAACATCCGGGCAAATCGGGCATTGAAAAGAAGTTTGACGAGATGAACAAAGCATACAGGATACTCCTGGATTACTATCGAGCTTCGCGAAATAAAGCTGAGCCTGATCAGACGTGCTATCTCAATGAGGAGGCCCTTGAAGAGACCTCTGTATTGGTTACCATTATGGGATAAATCATGGAAAAAGAAGGCAAATACATCTACGGCATTATTGAGACCCAGCAAGAACGCAATTTCGGCGTACTGGGTGTGGGCCAGGTAGGCAATGAAGTCCTGACGATCGGTTGCGATGACCTGAGTATGGTGGTGAGCAATTATCCGATACGTAATATCACGGCCAGCAAGGACAACCTGCTCTCGCACCAGCGGGTCATTGAACAGGTCATGCAGGAATACGACACCCTGCTGCCCGTGCGATTTGGGACCCTGGCGCACAGTGCGGATGAGGTCCGTAATCTGCTGGGCAGGCGGCGCAGAGAATTCAAGACTGCTTTGCGAGACATGGACCACAAGATCGAACTGGGTGTCAAGGCCGTATGGAAAGACATGGAGTCCATATTCAGTGAAATCGTGGCCCAACGCGAGGATATCAAACAGTTGAAGGACCAGATCGTCAACACCCCAGTTCATCAACAGTCCAAGGCCATCAACAAGGTGGGCCGGTTGGTTCAGGAGGCGCTCCAAGAGAAAAAGGACACGGAAGCTGATGCCCTGGTGGATGCCCTGAGAAGGACAGCCTGCGATCATCGACTTAATGCGACCCAGGGTGACGCCATGTTTATGAACGCGGCGTTTCTGGTGGATAAGGGCAGAGAAAAGGAGTTTGATAACATTATGGATGATCTCAGTGAAGACTATGGCGACAGGGTCCGATTCATGTATGCAGGGCCTCTGCCCATATTTAATTTTGTTAATATTGTGATTTGTCCAGAAGAATGGGAGAAGTAACCATGGATGTCGCCACCAGGGAAGGTAAATATATTTATTGCATTATCGATTCGGATGAACCCAGATCCTTTGGCCCGCTGGGTATCGGGGGACGGGGAGATTCTTTGCATTCTGTCTGTTTCAAGGATATCTCGGCAGTAGTCAGTGATGCACCCCTCCAGAAATATCGGGTCTCCAGGGACAATTCCCTGTCCCATGAAAGGGCCATTGAAGCGGCCATGACAGACAACGCCGTCTTGCCGGTTCGATTTGCCACGGTCGCGGATAACGAAGCAAAGGTCCGACGGATTCTGGAAAAGGATCACGACAAGTTCAAGGACCTGTTGGCAGGCGTGCGGGGCAAGACCGAACTCGGTGTCAAGGCCATCTTCAAGGAGCAGGTCATTTACGCGTATATCCTGGAAACCAATGCCCAGATACGGGCCATGAAAGACAAGGCAGCATTACTGCCCCCGGACAAAGCCCATCTTTATCTGATGGAAATTGGTGAAAGGGTAGAGAAGGCCTTGTGTCAGGAAAAAGACAGGGTCCGGGATGCGATCCTGGCCATGCTTTCGCCCATGGCCGTGGAGGTCAAGACCAATGCCCTGTATGGTGACATGATGATCCTCAATGCCGCATTTTTTGTGGAGAAGGCCAGGGAGGCCGAGTTTGACCAGACGGTTCAGGCACTGGACAGCACGTACAATGAGATGGTGACCTTTCGATACGTGGGCACCTTGCCGCCTTTTAACTTTGTCAACATTCAGATCAATACTGAGGACTATTAACTATGTTCATACTCGATACCCTGCTTCTAGCCCCATTAAAAGGTGTCATGTGGATGGGACAGAAACTCGGAGATATGGCACAGGAAGAATTGTGCGATGATGGACGTATCAAGGAAGACCTAATGGCCCTGCAATTAAAATTTGAGCTGGATGAAATAAGCCAGCAGGAGTACGACCAAAGGGAAAATGAACTCTTGGATCGCTTGGACGCGATGACTGATTTAGAAGAAATGGAGATTTAAAACATGACCGGTATGGAAGAAGTCAAGGATATTGTGATGGCCTTTTTGCAGAAGGCCCTGAGCATAAAAGACATCAAGGTGATCGGGGCCTCAAAGACAGGTGCCCAATGGCTGGTGGAAGCAGAGGTGTATGAAGAGAATGCCTTTATGAAGTCCCTCGGATTGCCCACAAGGGTTCTGGATAGAAACCTCTATGAAGTCAAGTTGGACGAAGCCCTGGCAGTGGAATCCTACGAACGACAAGGCCATGTATTGGCAAACAGTTAGTCAGCTCAGGATCGACCACAAGGATTGAATATGAATGGATTGTATCTGTATTGTCTTCGAGAAAGAAGCAAGGACGCGCCTGCTCTGTGCACTACTAGAGGCATTGATGGTCAACAAGAGGTGTTTGGTCTTCCCTATCGTCGTTTGGAGGCCATTGTAAGCAGGGTCTCTCTGAAGGAGTATGGCTCCGAAGAGATTCAAAAAAAGGCCAGTGAGGATCTGAACTGGATCAAAGAAAAGGCGATCATCCATGAGAGCGTGATTGAAGAGGCCATGGGAAAGGGGAGTCAGTCGTTCGGTCTGATCCCCATGCGATTTGGTACGGTCTTTAACGAAAACACAAAGATAGAAGAGACATTCGCCAGTGACTATCTCAAGTTTGAACAGGTGATAGACAGAATACGAGGCAAGCAGGAGTGGAGCGTCAAGGTCTACCTGAAAGACAAGGGCATCCTGGAACAGAGGGTCAGGGCCAATCATCAAGCCCTTAAGGAAAAGGAAGAGGCCATGGCCGCATTACCTGAGGGGATTGCCTTTTTTATGGAAGAAGAAGTGACACAGCTTGTGGCCGAAGCCGTGGACTTGGCATTAAGCATGGAGATGGATCGCTTGTTTAACCAACTGACCTGTCTGTGTTCGGACTCTGTCAAGACCAAGGTTCTGACCAGAGAGCTGACTGGCAGGGGCGAGCCCATGGTGTTCAATTCAGCGTATTTAATGCATGAAGACTGTGTCGAAGCGTTTAAGAAAGACGCTGAGATTCTGAATCAGGACCTACAGACAAAGGGACTTTGTCTTGAATGCAGCGGCCCTTGGCCAGCTTATCATTTTATTGGAGATTAAAAACACATGGCGAACCTGACACAAATGCCAGCCACCAAAAACAAGAACGTGGCACTCGTCGATGTCCTGGATAAGGTATTGGAAAAAGGCACTGTGATTAATGGTGAGATTATGCTGCAAGTGGCGGATGTGGATCTCGTCTTCCTGGGCCTGCGCCTGGTCCTGACCTCCGTTTCCAAGGCGGAGGAGATGTCCGGCAAAAAATTCGGTCACTCGGACAAAGAAATGACGCCCGAAGACACAGAGTACATAGAGAGGTTGCAAAAGGAGATTCGAAGGGCCGAAGAAAACATCCCCAAACTCATTGATCTTGGTAGCCCAAAAAAGACAGAGCAAGGCCTGGCTGAGTTGATTTTGACCCTGGTGGAACTGGTTCGGAGATTGATGGAGAAGGAGGCCTTCAGACGGGTTAAGGGCGGGAGTCTATCCTACGCGGAAATGCAAAAACTGGGATTGAGCCTGAAGGCCGTGAAGACCAAGATGAAAGAGATGCAGACAATCTTTGGCCTGGAAGACGAAGACCTGAATCTGGACCTGGGCCCTCTGGGGAATTTATTGTGATAAGAGCAGGAAGATAACATAAGAAGAAAGAAGCGTAACCCATGTCAGAACAGAAAATGATACATGCAACTCAGGCCACCAACCTTGCAGATATTCTGGAGAGGGTCCTGGACAAGGGGATCGTCATTGCCGGTGATATCAAGATCCAGATTGCAGATATCGATTTACTCACCATCAAGATAAGGCTCCTGATCGCCTCAGTGGATAAGGCCATGGAAATGGGCATTAACTGGTGGCAGGAGGACCCCTATCTTTCAGCAAAACCCAAGATTGAGGAAATCGCACCAGCAAGCAAGGGAGTGAAAAAGCGGCTGACTCGCGACCAGGAACTCAAAAAAAGAATGGAGCGTGTTGAATCCTGATGAGAACCTTGATCTATGTACCAATTATCCACACCAGTGCGGATCTTGGGTCCATGGGCAAGGATGTGGCTGAAAAGGGAGCTGGCCATCTGGGTGTGGGACTTTGGGGGCAGCATACAAAGACGGTGAATGGATTTTGGATGGCGGTTACAGAGTATTTTGAATCGATTGATCCTGCTGGTGTGAAGTTGTATCAGGATGGAATGGTCGGTGAGGGTGAGATAGGTCAAAGAATTGTGGACGAAACCGCCAAGGCTGGCAGTCCCAATTATAAGCTCCTGTTAGAGCTTATCCAAAAGGGGGCAACGCTGATCAAAACTGAGGACTTGACGCTGGTCAAGGCGGAGTATGAGTGTTTACTTGCGATTACACGTGCGCCGTCCAGAGTACGAAAGTTACTTGCCTGTCTTGCGTACAAGTTCCGGAAAAATGGACTTCTTAAGAAACGTGATGCTTTTATTGCTCAAAGAATAAACGATACGCTGGGACCTGGCGACCAGGGAATACTCTTTATTGGTGCATCTCACAGGGTGCGAGAGCATTTGTCTGAGGATATTCAAGTGCTGGAACTTAAAGATGTCGATAAGGTGAGTCAGTACCAACGCATGTTGCCTTATCAAAAGGTCTATGGCGAACAATGTGCCCAATTAGGGCAGTATCTTATGGCTAAGATAGATAGATAGAAGATCTTATTTAAAGTACTATCACGAGGATCGAAAATACTTGGGTCTTGGCAAAGACACACCAATGGGGTGTCGAGTATCGAACCGTCCGTCGCCGGCATCTCGGCTCGTCCAGTTGCTTCGTGTGGGCGGACTCCACCATCGTTACGAATGGAACAATGTTGAACGAACATTGCACAATGTATTATTTGTGAGGGACAGGTGTATGAAGCTGCGTTCATTCGTTGAAACGGTAGCCAAAAAAACCTTTTAAAGTGCACATGAAAACCATATCATCAGAATAGGTGCGGTTTTAGTGAATGCTATTGTCACAATTCAGGACTTGGTACGCATTGGACTCAATATTGAAATAGTCATACAGAGTGTTTTCGATTGTGACGCCCTGGAGAAGGATGTAGATCCCGCCAAAAATATTCGCAAACCTTGGTAAGGAGTGATCGTGCTATGGATAAAAGCATATTCTGCATTGTCCTACTTGTGCTAAATGTCCAAATAGTCAGTGCTCAACAGACCGGCAGTTGGGGTGACCAGGGCGACGGCACCTACAAGAATCCTATTCTCAATGCCGATGGCATT
>Ga0307990_1002285_pt1 | contig 15418 bp, 11 predicted proteins | sample EllFjometagen129_FD_203168 | JGI IMG/M metagenome (GOLD analysis project Ga0307990, IMG submission 203168) | Marine microbial communities from Ellis Fjord, Antarctic Ocean - #129 | ecosystem: Environmental > Aquatic > Marine > Unclassified | place: Southern Ocean | collected 2014-10-08
ACCGTTCGGATTAAAAATGGTGGTCGGGATAAAGTGCTGAATCATCTATATTCAAAGAAAATTGGCGCTGCCGTATACTATCCTTTGCCCCTGCACCTGCAGGATTGTTTCAAGCATCTTGAATACAAAAAGGGGGACATGCCGGTGTCGGAAGCCGCGGCCGCAGAGGTTTTGAGCCTCCCTGTTTTTCCGGAGCTTTCCTCGGATGAAATCCAACACGTCACCGAATCCGTCATTGAAGCGCTGATATTGAAATAAGGCATCAGCAATGAAACGCGCACTGATCACAGGAATCACAGCACAGGACGGAAGCTATCTGGCCGAGTTTCTGCTCACAAAGGGCTACGAAGTTCACGGCATTGACCTTCCCGCCGGAGTTTCCAGCGGGGGCTATCTCGACAGGAAACTGATTGAGGAAAAAAAAAGGCTCTTTGTTCACGAGGGCGACCTGACCGATGGATCGAACTTCACAACGTTGTTTGAAAAAATCCAACCTGACGAAGTGTATAACTTGGCAGCGCAGTCCCACGTGGGAACGTCCTTTGAGCAGCCTGTACTCACGGCGAATATTAACGCTCTCGGTACGATACGGCTTCTGGAAGCCGTCAGAAATCTCGACAAAAAGGTGAAATTTTTTCAAGCCTCCTCCGGCGACATGTTCGGCAAGGGAGGAAAGGTTCCGCAAAACGAAAAGACCTGTTTTCATCCACGCAATCCCTACGCCTGCTCGAAGGTCTACGCGCACTATCAAACCGTTAATTATCGCGAGGCCTATGGCATGTTCGCCTGCAGCGGCATCCTCTACAATCATGAGTCGCCCAGGCGGGGCGAAAACTTTGTAACGCGCAAGATCACGCGCGCCGCCGTCCGCATCAAGCTTGGCACGCAAAAGAAGTTGCTTTTAGGCAATATTGATACAAGACGTGACTGGGGTTTTGCGGCCGATTATGTCGAGGCGATGTATCTGATGCTGCAAAATGATGAGCCGGATGATTACGTGGTCGCCACCGGGGAAACGCATAGCGTCCGGGAGTTTCTGGAATTGAGTTTCGGGCGATTGGATTTGGACTGGGAACAATACGTTGAGATTGATCCGCGATATTTCCGTCCGACGGAGGCGGATGTTCTGGTCGGAGATGCATCCAAAGCACGCAAAGTTCTCGGTTGGGAGCCAAAGGCCTCCTTCGAGGATTTGGTGGCTTTGATGGTGGATCACGATATGGCCGAGGCTCTAAAGGAACAGGACCAGCGCCACGTGGATCGCTGATGGACGCGGCGTCGTAAAAGATAAGTGGAGTTTCAATGACCAGCTCCTTAAGCGTTGCCCTGATAGGCTGCGGCAAGGTTTCGAAAAAACATCTCGATGTCATTGCGCGGATCGAAAATATTGATCTTGTGGGCGTATGTGATCGAAAAATGGAGCAGGCAAAAAGGCGGGCCGAGCCAAACGGCGTTCGGGCCTTCGACGACGCAACGGCCATGCTCAGCGAATTGAGACCCGACATCACGGTTGTTTTGGTCGAAAGCGGTTCGCATTGCGCGGTAGCGTGCGCTGCGGCGCCTTACACCCGTCATCTGGTGATTGAAAAGCCCATGACTCTAACGCTGCACGAGGCGGACCACCTGTTGGAGACCTGCGAGAAAAATGCGGTTTCGATTTTTGTCGTCAAACAGAATCGTTATAACCGGCCCGTGGTCAAATTGCGGGAGGCCGCCCAGTCCGGTCGCTTGGGCAAACTAACGCTTGGCTCGGTTCGCCTGCGTTGGCGAAGGACGCAGGGCTATTATAATTCGGATCCCTGGCGTGGGACGGTCAAGGACGACGGCGGACTCTTTGCCAACCAGGCCAACCATTTCGTCGATCTCCTGCAGCATCTTATGGGCCCGGTTCAAAGCGTGCAGGCTTATACGGCCCGGCGGCTCGTGGACATCGAAACCGAAGATGTCGGCGTGGCAATCCTCAGATTCACATCCGGCGCTCTGGGCGTCATCGAGGCGACAACAGCCACAAGGCCCGACGACTTGGAAGGCGGCATCACCATCCTTGGTGAAAAGGGAGCCGTGGTCATCGAAGGTTTTTGTATGGACAAACTCAAAACCTGGAGTTTCGTCGATTCGGCCTCAGGAATTGACGAGGTTGGGAACGACGTTTGCAATCCTCTCGGCATCAGCGCCTATGGCCACCAGGAATTTTATAAAGATGTCGTCAAAAGCATCAGGGCGAAAGGACGGCACATGCTTGACGGCATGGAAGAGCGAAAATCCGTGGAACTCGTGGAGGCCATATATCAAGCCGCCGCCACGCATTCCGAGGTCAGATTGGGTTATCCCGGACGCGACCGTGGTTGAATCTATGCCAGACAAAGACAACATAATAATCTATCCGAATGTTTCGATTGGACCGGGAGCGCGGATTGATCCTTTCGTCATTCTCGGCAGACCGCCCGAAGGAATTTCGCCGAGTGATTTTACCACGAGTTTGGGAAACGAAGTCCTCATCCGTTCCCATACGGTTATTTACGCCGGAGCGCATATCGGCCATGGATTCCAAACCGGTCATCACGTCTTGATAAGACAGGGCGCTAAAATCGGAGACGATTGCAGCATCGGCAGCGGATCCGTTGTGGAATTTCTGGTCGAAATCGGCTGCAATGTCAGGCTGCACTCAAACGTGTTTGTTCCGGAGTTTTGCCATCTCGAAGACAACTGCTGGATAGGCCCCGGCGTAGCGCTCACCAACGCCAAATACCCGGCTTCGCCGGATGTAAAAAGAAACTTGAAGGGTGTTAGAGTAAAAAAAGGCGCCATTGTGGGCGCCGGCGCCGTGATTCTGCCGGGCATTATCATTGGGGAAGGGGCTCTGGTCGGCGCAGGTTCCGTTGTCACATCGGATGTCCAGCCCGGTGTCGTTGTTGCGGGAAACCCGGCTCGCGTGATCGGCGAAACACAGCAACTGCGTGATGCAAAAACGGGTCGCCTCATTTATGGGGAGCGCAGGCCATGACGCAGAATTCGGCGATACCTTTCGTTGACCTGGCGGCGCAATACGAATCCATCAAAGACGAGATCGATGACGGTATTCGAAGGGTGCTTCAAAACGGCGCTTTCATCCTTGGGCCCGAAACATCGGCCTTCGAGCGGGAATTTGCTGGTTATTGCGGCGTCGAGCACTGCGTGGCATGCGCGAACGGTACGGATGCTCTCGCCCTGGCATTGCGTGGTTTCGGTATCGGTCCGGGCGACGAAGTCATTACGGTGGCGCACACTTTTATTGCCACGGCGGAGGCAATACTTCTTGTCGGCGCTGTGCCGGTGTTTGTCGATGTTCGCGACGACACGCTCCTGATGGATGTCTCAAAGGTCGAAGCGGCAATTACACCGCGCACAAAAGCCGTCATTCCCGTGCATCTTTACGGCCAGACGGTGGATATGGACCCTTTGATGGAGATCGCCGGGCGACGCAGTTTGCGTGTGATAGAGGATGCCGCGCAGGCGCATGGTGCGAAATACAAAGGCCGCCGCGCCGGAAGTTTCGCAGACGCGGCAGCATTTAGTTTTTATCCCAGCAAGAACTTGGGCGCTTATGGCGACGCCGGCGCTGTTACAACCCATGACAAGGAGCTGGCCTCCTGGCTCCAAAAAGCCCGAAACCACGGGAGAAGCCAAAAGCACAAGCACGAATTTGCATCGCAAAACAGTCGCTTTGACGATCTCCAGGCCGCCGTATTACGCGTTAAACTGCCATACCTGGATTCATGGAACGAAGGTCGGCGCGCCAAAGCCGCAATATACGAAGAGGGATTGCGCGATATTCGGGGTTTGAAACTGACCGCCATTGGTGAAAGCTGCACGCCTGTTTATCATATTTACGCCGTCAGAATAGCGCACAGAGACGTCGTTTTGAAAAAACTGCGTGAGTCGGGCGTGGCCGCCTCAATCCACTATCCTGTTCCTGTACATCGCCAGGAAGCTTTCCTGGCCTTAGGCTCGGTTCATAGCGCGCTGCCGGTCACGGAAAAAGCGGCTCGGGAATTGATATCTCTTCCCATCTATCCCGAAATATCCAAAGAAGATGTTATCGGCGTGATATTGCGGCTTCGAACGGCTTTGGTCGCTGTTGAAGATTCAAAATAACTACGGCGAAGTGAAGCTAAGATTCATACATTCTTTCGATCTGCGTCGCGTAATATTTTTCGATAACGCTCCGATTGTTTCGCTGCGCCGCCGTCAACATGTTATTGGCCGTTGTAAAGTCACTTTCAGCAATAATGAAATCCACTAGAGCTTCATGTTTAATGAGGTCCTTGTTGACTTCGGAGACAGCCTGCTCAAGAAGCGTTCTGACTTCATCGGAATACAACAGGTCGGTCATGTCCGTGAAATGAAAACCATTGGCTTTTGCGTAAGCGCGCAATTCCTCCAAATCGGGGACGATAATCGCCGTAATATACTTTCTATCGTTGCCTATAATGCTGACTTGTTTGATGTGCCTGTTGATTGTCAGCGCGTGTTCAATAACCTTGGGCGCGATGGTTTCGCCTCCGCTGGTGATGATGACATCTTTTTCGCGCCCGGTGATTTTTAAAAAACCGTCTTCGTCGATCTCGCCCAGGTCGCCGCTGCTGAGCCAGTGTCCCGGCACTGCTTGAATCGTCTTTTGTTCATCGTCGAGAAATTCTTTCATGATGTTTGCGCCATGGCACTGAATTTCGCCATTTTTCGATAAACGAATCTTAACGCCTGGGATCGCCTTGCCCACGGTTCCCAACTTGAAATCATCCGGACGGTTCATGGCAATCAGGTAGCTTGATTCGGTCATGCCGTATGCGTCGAAAACGGGCATGCCAATGATATGGAAAAACTCCGCCAGCTTGTACACGAGCGGAGCGCCCGAACAAATGCAGAATTTCATCCTACCGCCGAAATCAGATCTGATTTTTTTAAACACAAAAAGGTTCGCAATGAAATGTCTTATCGATTCTGAAAAGGAAAGATCTTTCCCCGCAGTCTTGTTTTCCAGGACCCGTTTGCCAACTTCCAAAGCCCAGGGATACAATTTTCTTCTGAGCGCGCCGCCGCTTTCCACCTTCACGATGATTTTTCTACGGATACTTTCCAGGTTTCGCGGCACAACCAGGGCGATAGTCGGTTTCGTGCTCTGAAAAAGCTTTTCTTCCATGTCGGCTTTGTCGGCAATCACCATGGTGCCGCCGGAATATATGGGAGAAAAATATCCAAATAAACGGCAGGGACCATATGTCAAGGGTAGGGAATGCAAGGTGATATCTTCCTCGGACCCACTGAGAATATCTCCTATCGCTTTCAAATTCGAGTATATATTGCCATGGGTTAGAATGATCCCTTTGACCTCGCCTTCAACATCCGTCGTGTAGTTGATTGTGGCGGGATCATCCATGTCAATTTGATCGATGTGCTCCTCAAAAGTATGGGATCGATGATGGCTCTTGCCCCGCATTTGGATTTCGGAAAAGCTGGTAATGAGTTTGTCGCCCTCTTTTATCCCCGACACCATTTCCATGACGATGATTTTCTCAACATCGGGATATTCTTCGCCGTTGGTGGTGAACTTTCGAAGCTGCTTATAATCCGCAATAATCAAAAATCGGCTCTTGGAATCCCGGACAATGTGGCGGATTTGGCCGGGGGTGCTGTTGTGTTGAATCGGGACGACAACTCCGCCCGCAGAGAGAATTGCGAGATCGCAAAATACCCACTTGGCTCGGTTTGTCGACAGCAAAGCTACCCGATCGCCCGGTTTAACTCCCAGAGAAATGAAGCCAAGGCAGAGTTTTCGAACTGTTCGCCTGGCATAGCGCCAGGACAGGACATTCCAGTTATCTTTTCGATAGCTCAAAATAAAAGGGTTCTTTTTATGAGAGCGACTGCGATTCAAAAACATATGGGCTAAATTTTTGTCTTCCATCAGGTCCTCTTGCGGATTGATGCCGAAATTATTAGCTGCTTATTAGCAGTCGCACAGCTTTAGTTCAAGCGACTTGAAAATAGAAAAGGATGATGGGTAAATGGGGGTCCTGAATTCATCTTTGCCACGGGGGTAAAATTTCTTTTGTAATTTCAATACTGATTTTTATCCTTCGCGGCCACGGGACTTGAACGCCGAAGGGCTTTTCAGGTAAGATTACGGTGGAACAAGCGTGGTGAAAAAATGACTGAAATCGATATGAAAAAAATAAGACCCTACGGGGATAAACTCAATGACGGTGCGGTGCAGCTATCATTCACGCTGCCGATTCCGTGCGATGAAAAGGCTTCGCACGCCGCCAAAGCCTGGGCAAAGAAGCTTGGGCTAAAAGATGTCAGTGTTGTTCATCAGGCTGACCTGGGAGGATTTAGCTTCTTCATTGTTTATGGGAAAAGCGAAACTTATGTTGATGTGGCCGCGCTGAATATTCCCCGCGTTGATGTCCATGTCTGGGATCGGGAGACTTGCGATCGGATCATCAAAGAGAAAATCGGTCGGAAGTTGGTCATGGTCGGTGCCTGCATTGGAACCGACGCGCACACCGTGGGCATAGACGCCATCATGAACATGAAAGGCTTCAACGGGCACTACGGCCTTGAGCGCTATCAGATGGTGGAAGCCTATAATCTGGGAGCGCAAACTCCGCCGGAAATGCTCCTCGAAAAAGCGCGGGAATATAATGCCGACGCTGTTTTGGCTAGCCAGATCGTTACGGGTAATGACCTCCATCGGCTGAACCTGACGAAATTGATTGAACTGGCCGAGGCCTCCAGGCTGCGCGAGCGCTTTTTTTTCATCTGCGGCGGACCGCGCATCGACCACATGCTGGCTCTGGAATTGGGATTTGACGCCGGTTTCGGACCGGGCGCCTATGCGGAGCGGGTCGCCTCATACGTCATTCAACGTGTTTTAAAAAATATGGATGTGGAAATTCCCGACGCCGGCTGAGGGCAAAGCCTTGCCGAGTGTAAGAACGATAAAGCCGAAGGCGAAATAGACAATCCCTCCACGACAATCGACCGGCTTGTCAATTTTTAGAAATCGATTTCGCCACTTCCTTAAAAAATCAGCATCCCTTAAACTTAACCTTTTTGTCGGTATTGACGATGGGTATGCATAACTCATAAACACCGCTGCTGACCTTTAGCTTCATATCCTCGCAGCTACGCTCGAATACCTTCATCATGGCCTTGTTGGAGGTCAGGACATCGGCGGTGATCATCTTCACGCCGCGCTCCTTGGCCAGCCGTGTCAACATTTTCAAAAGGAAGGTCGCAATGCCAAGGCCCTGGTGTCCTTCATCCACGATGAAAGCAATGTCCGCCGCAAAGGGGTCGTCTTTTTTGCGTGCGTAGCGGCCTTCGGCGATGATTCTCTCCTTGCCCAGTTCGCCGATAAGCCCGACGATGGGCATGATGCTCGTATAATCCACGTTCGTGTACTCCTGCATCTTCCGGTGCGGCATTGTCTTGATCGGGCTGAAGTAGCGGTAATACACGGACTGGTCGGAGAATTGATAAAACAACCGCCGCATGGACTCTTCGTCGCTGGGCTTCAGGGGGCGGAAATGTACATCCAGCCCGCCTTTGAATGTGCGGCGGACGTTTATATCGTGAGGATAGGTCTTGCCGCTGCTCTGCAGGTATATTTGGTCCGGGTACAGGACCTTCATCTCTTTGGCTTTTTCGACGAGGTTCTTCCGATCATCCGGATGGGCAATGTCGATGAGCGCCTGCGCACGCTCCCGATAGGTGCGCTCCGAAAGATAGGCGACGCCGTATTCGGTGACGACCATATCCACCACTTCCGAGTTGAGGAAAAGATTGGGCATATGTTCCACGGAAGGGAGAATATTCGGCTGGCCTTCCAGATTGCGGCTGGGCAGGGCCAGGATCGTTCGACCGCCTTTGGACAGGGCGGCGGAAGTGAACATGTCATGCGTTTCGCCCAGGCCGAGTCCCGTCAGCAGACTGCTTTTGCCGAAGTGAAAAGCGAAGCCCCCCGACAGGTCCACTTTGCGCACTTGGACGATGGCCATGAAACGGTCGTTGCGTGCAACGTTCAGTGGATTCGCCACAACGTCAAGAGCCTGGAACTCGATCAATGGATTGCGGTGCAACCAGTTCATCAAATCTTTTGTGCCCATGGCGTAGCAGGTCACGCATTTGCCCAGGAAGCTGTCTTTGTGGCGGTTTGTTACGGCACCGGATTTCACGAGATCCATTAGAGCATCGGTGAAAAGGGGTGAATGAATGCCCAAGCCGCGCTTGCGTGAAAGGTGCGGCGTCAGGGCTTCGAAGAGCGGGCCGAGGGAATAGGTTAGGCAGCTGCGATCTTCAATGAGCGACGCTACGTTGGCGGCTACGCGATCGAATGCATCGTCGGATTTCCACCGCTGGAAGTAAATCGGCTTCTCGGTTGCCTCAACGAGGCAGTCAAATTTTGAGACGTGGACGAAGGTGTCGCCCTGCGTGCGGGGAACTTCCTCATTGACCTCGCCGATAACCAGGGTGGCCCGGTCAATGGCCTGCTGCGCCACGTCCAGGGAAACGCCGAGGCTCGAATACCCCGCCTCGTCGGGCGGCGTGATTTGCACAATGGCGGCGTCGAGAGGCACGGCGCCGGATTTGAAAAGTGCAGGCACACGGGAAAATCGGCATGGCGTCAGATCGACGCGCCCATCTGCGATGGCGTCGGAGGCGATCCAGCCGGAGAAAAATGTTCTTAGACGGAATTTTTGAAAATGCAATTGCTTGAGCGAAATGGCGTCGCCCAATGATACGAGTTGGATCAGTTCCAGGTCCTGCAGGTTCACCTGCTGCGAGTTCATCAGCGTATGCACGAGCGTGCGCGGCTCGGACAGGCCCGTACCAATGAACACGCGCATGCCCGGCTCGATTCGCGACAGCGCCTCTTCGGGCGAAATCGCCTTGCTTTTCCAGTCTGGATCAATGTGTTGCATAGCCTGCCCCCTCCATTTTCCACTATGACCCATACTACGCAAAACGACATGGGAAGACCATAGAGCTTGACAAGGTACCTGAAACTCGGTTACGAATCCAATCCGCTGCGCGGGTCGTTAGCTCAGGTGGTAGAGCAACGGACTTTTAATCCGTAGGTCCAGGGTTCGAATCCCTGACGACTCATTTAAATGATTTCAATGACCTGGAGCGCTTTTTTATTTTAGGTGCTCCACGGATTTCGGCTTTTTTCGGCTACTGGCGCCCGATTTCGCATAAAAAAGGGGGTTATCATGGCAAGAAAAAAGAACGGCCAAAAAAGATCAACGCGCCACTCCGCTCTTAGCAAGATAACAAATCCATATGGAGAAATCATCTTTATCCCGCATTCGAAAATGTGCAGTTAAATCACATTTCGACGGAAAAAATCGAGAAGTTAAAGGTTGAGCTTTTTGCAAAGGGTTTTGCTGTAAATACAATTCGCAACATTCTCGCTTGCCTTTCAGGGATTTTAGCATTACGCGCAAGAATTGGATATTATCTTTCATTCGCCAAAAATCAAAAAGCCCCGCCTACACGTCCAGGACTATGCCTATTTGCGCTCAGAATCCGATATAAGAGGCTTACTTAATGCCACGCAGGGAAAGGGTCAAGATGTCCATGCTTTCTTTGCAACGGCGATCTTTTCAAACTGCAAAAAATTCTGGGCCATGCCGATCAAAAGATGACTCAAAGATACGCGCACCTTGCGCCGGAAGCCTTTAGCGATCTTCACGGGATGTTCGGAAAGCATGAGGCAACCGGAGAGGTTGTGAAGATGAAGGGCAAGAGGAAAAACTAAAGCAAAGTAATTGTCATTCACGCACGTTCGCCTGGGTTGCTGTCAAATTTGCTGTCAAAATGTCAGTCAGGAAAATCACCGCACCGGACCAAATCACCAAAAATCACGGTCTAAGGACGGACGCAGCGAACATAGCTGCCGTTGTCGTCACGATTACTGTGAACGGAACCGTCAGTGAAATTGATGATCCAACCAAGGCCAACAAAAATGCCATCTGGATTCGGCGAAATTGACCAATGCCAATCGATATTACCTGATATGCTATCAGGCCAATAAGCTCCACCTGATCCAGGACCGCTCAGATAGTAACAGCCATCGCACGAATAGCTCCAACAATCACTCAGACTCAAGCATGCATCCGTTACACCGCAGGAGCCGTCCAGTTCGGTTTGGTCGCAGCCGCGGATTAGTGACCGCAGTTCGCTGATCGTAGGTAGACGCCAGTCGTCCTGGCCTAAAAGACTCAAGCTCCAACAGTAATCATGCGCTCCATTTTGAGGAAGCAGAAGCTCATCATGTGGGTTTTGCCAAGTCAAGCCTGAAGAAGGGTCCGTCCAGGGGCCATCGTCATCCGAGTCATCATCCGAGTCATCATCCAAATCGTCATCCGAGTCGGCATTACGAACGCAACGAGTGGCATATTCCCTTGTTTTTGAAATATAATCCACAGATGCATCTCTGAAATTTAGATAATATGCTAAACTGTAATCACCATACACTGGCGTAGAAGACCAATGAGCATCGCAAGTAGAGAGGCTCAACTCAATATCAAGGTTTGCAATTCCATGTGGCCAAAAACAACCTACAAAAGGAGCGTCACTTTCGTCACAAGTACGACACCAAAGGGAGCCACAATCGTTTCCACATTCATCGGTGATTTCGCAGTTGCCGCCCGTCTCTGTATCCGGGCATCCACGTACCAGTGTTCTCAATTCAGATATTGTTGGTAACCACCAATCGTTGTAACCGGCATAAGTAAGATTATTACAAGCTTGTTTTGCCCCTTCCCAAGTTTGATTCCAAAGTCTCCCTACGCCTGCGAGGCCCGGATTTAGCCACATAAGGCCGGTATCTGGATCAGTCCACGTTGGCTCGTCATCATCGTCTGTGTCATCGTCTGCATCATCATCCTGGTTATCATTGAGATCGTCATTTCCACCGTCATCATCGTCCGACGGCACATAAGCATCGCCGCCTCTGTCATCATCATCATCATCGTCGCCGCAGGCTACGGCCAAGACCAAGCTCAAAATCAGAGCAATAAGAAAGGCGTTTTTCCAAGTCTTCATTTTTCCCCTTCGTTGTCCACGCCGGTTGCCTAGAGGCCACGAACGCAGCGCGTGCCGAAGCCTTGAGAGCCGGAAGTGTCCATCCTGTCTATTGATCCAATAGCAAAATTGGCATACCACGCACTCGCTGATTCCGAATCCGTACGCTCCGACGATGACCAATAACAATAGGTCGTGCCCTCCATACCTTCCGGCCAGTAGCGCCCTTCGGGGCCGGGTCCGCCAAACTGTTCGCAATTCCAACACAAATCACCCCAACATTCGCCGCACGAAAGGCAATCATCCGTCACGTTGCATTTCCCGCCCGTTACCGTTTCGGGGCAACCTCGGATCAAGCTGCGAAGTTCCGATATCGTCGGCAGTCGCCACCCGTGAAACCCGCCGAAGCCATCCCCGGCGTCAAGGCTTTCGCAATAATCAATGGAGCTTTCCCACCTAGTGTATGAAGTTGTGTCTTCATTTTGCCACATCAACCCCACCGCCGGGTCCGTGCAGACTTCGCCGGAACATGAAAAGGCGGGGTGGTAGAAATCGTCATCGTCGGCGTCATCATCCGCGTCGTCGTCAAGGTAGGGTGAGCCACGGTCATCGTCATCATCGCCGCAGGCTACGGCCAAGACCAAGCTCAAAACCAGGGCGATAAGAAAGGCGCTTTTCCAAGTCTTCATTTTCCCCCTTCGTTGTCCACGCCGGTCATTTAGAGGTCACGAACGCAGCGGGTGCCGCAATCAATAGCACCTGATTTTCCAGACCTACTTATTGACCCATTGGCAAATACAACATGCCACGCATTTTCATCTTCTGGATAATCGGTTTCCGACGCGGACCAATGGAAGGTTGTCGTGCCCTCCATGCCTTCGGGCCAGTATCGCCCCTCCAAACCAGGCCCGCCAAACACTTCACAACTACGGCACGAATCATCCCAGCATTCGCCCCATGAAAGGCAATCGTCCGCAACGGCGCATTCGCCGCCCGTTACCGTTTCGGGGCATCCCCGGATCAAGCTGCGAAGCTCCGATATCGTCGGCAGCCGCCAGCCGTGAAACCCGCCGAAGCCATCACCCATGTCAAGATCGTGGCAATAATCAATGGATTCATTCCAACCTGTTTTCCTGTCCGTGTCTTCATTTTGCCACATCAACCCCACCGCCGGGTCCGTGCAGACTTCGCCGGAACACGAAAAGGCGGGGTCATAAAAATCATCATCGTCGGCGTCATCATCCGCATCGTCGTCAAGGTAAGGGGAACCCTGGTTATCATCGTCGTCGTCGCCACAAGCTACGGCCAAGACCAAGCTCAAAACCAGGGCGATAAGAATGGCGCTTTTCCAGATATTCATAATCCCGATCCTTGTTTTTGATTTTCTTAAGCTGTCGCCACTATAGGCCGCTCGGTTTTGGAAGGGAAGCCGCCGCTCCGTTGATTGCTTGGGCTACACCGCCCGGAGCCGTTGTCGCCTATTCGATTTATGGAAGGGTTCACCGACGCATTTTCTTGATTGCTTCGGATAATAATAAAGCCCCGGTTCGCTTTTTGACCTTCTATATGTTGCTATGATGGGTGGAGCGGAAAACGGACGTAGCGCGAAGAGAGGAGAGATTTGAGAGGTTGGTAGTAAACTAGACCCACAATGGAAGAGAGGCACCCCACGCAGTCGCGGTCCGTGAATACAGAGGAAGTCCAAAAAGCGGGACAAGGTCGATTGAATCGGTTCTCATTAAACCCTGAGCCGCTGTACATCGCACACGGCTTTCTGGGCGTGAACAATTTCAGGCAGGACGATGAACCAGGACGGAGGGATCGCCGCTCAGACGTCGACTTTTCGCCGAATCATCTGTTTCTGGCATTTGATGATGTAGGCAGTGAGACGTTTGTGGGTTTCCCTGTCCAGCACGTCAAACTGAATGCCGAGGCAGCAGCCCCCTTTCTCTCCGGGCATCACAAGCCGGACGATGCCGTCCGCGTTCAATTCCCCCTCGCTCGCCAGGCGCAGACGGATATTCTTCAGGATTTTTCCCACACTGATGTCGGCTGTGCTGGAAAAGGTGAGCAAAGCGCCGTCAAGGCTGATGTTTTCCACGCGCACCCGACCCACCGTGTTACGTTTGCTGATCGAAACGCAGGTCGCCGGCAATTCCTGAGTTGGGTGGGCGCGAAAATATTTCCGCCGCTGATAAACCCGGAGCGATGACGGCCAATCCGTGTAGAATTGATATTCCTTGCCCACCCGAACACCCTGGACAGTGGTGTTAAAGGAAAAGGCACCCTTGTCCGCCATCTTGAAATCCGCCTCAATGGAGCAGGGCTGGACGAAGGATTCTTCCAGTTCCTTGGGTTGAAGGCCGGCCAGGATCAAATGGCTTTCGTTTATCCCTAAAAGGTTGGAGTAAGCAGGTGTTTCATCAGCCGTCCGATACAACTTTATCCTCAGCTTGAGATCGCAGGCTTCCTTAAGCAACGCGACCGTCTTTTTTTCGCTGACGAGTTCAAAGTTTTCAGCTATTTGCGGAACCATGACTCCCTCTTTATTCGGCTTGCCGCCAACGGTTGAAAGCATCTCTCAAGGCCTCGGAAAAGTCCGAGGACACGCCTTGAAAAATTCGGGGGGGCCAAAATGCGCTTTGAGGAACATCAAGGGTTTGTCGCGACTTTGCCGAAGCCCTGAGGCATCCTCAAGATAGTGACCAAATTCCTCCAATTAAAACACTATAACATAATTTATGCATTAAAGAAGTAGTTCGTTGTCATCCATCGCAGGCTTTCGAGGGAAGGAACGTCCGGCATCATCATCGTCGCCGTAAGATAACGCCAGCGCAAAGCACTAGGCTAAGCCTGCAACCAGGCTACCACCAACGTGGTTTTCAAGGCCTTCATGGATTCCTCCTGCTTTTAGTAAGTTACCATTATGTCAGGTTCGCTATTCGCAAGGAAGCGCCGCCCGGTTGATTGCCTTGGCAAGTCGATACAGTTTCCACCGCCGCCGCTGATATTGTGCAATGGAATCCCTGCCAGGACCGCAAGAAAGGCCACCGTGCATTCTACAACGTCCGTTGCGCGGTTCGTCTAATTCGTCATTCCAAACAGCCCGCGCTTTGCACGCATGCCTGTCTCGACAACGAGGGCCGCACTTTGGCAGCCGTCGATAATTGCGACGCGCGGCGTCCGAGGGGATTTTTTCCTCGCCATCAATAACCCACTGATAAAGCGCCCTCGTGGATAGTATCAACGCCATCGCAATGCAATATTGAGGCTTGTTCGGATGAGTCAGTTTTCATAAAGAAAAAGGGCGGCGCCCTTTTAAGGCCCGCCCTTTGGTTTAATTAAAGGAACTAAAAATTAACAGCCGCATCCGCTGTCGTCATCATCGTCGTCATCGTCGTCGCCGTCGGCTTCGTCATCGTCAGCCGCGTCGTCATCGGCTGTGTCATCGTCATCATCATCGACTTGCTCGCCGACATTGAGTTGATTACTTTCAACGCCGCAGATGTCCTTGACGTAAACCTGGATGGAGGAAAATTCATCCGCAATGATAAATGACGCTTCGCCGCTTAGGCCAACGAGCTGCGTGGTCGGGGAGTCGAAACGGACAAAGTCGCCGCCATCAATGGAATAAAAGAGTTCGGCGCCGGCCAGATTGGCGTCCAAATCCTCATAATTGAAGAGAATCTCGGATTCGCCTTCGGCTTTGCCGGAAACGACCAGATCGCTGATGGCGGGCGCTTCATTGCCGCCGCAAACACTTTCAAAGCTGACGTCCATGTGTGCGGCCTGGTAGCCGAAGTCGAGCAGGCCGTCGCCCCAGCGAACGCGGAAGTAGCCGTTTTCACCCCAGTCGGCTCCCCAACTGTTCTTGCAGATCCAGTACTCTTCCTGCGCGTCGTATCCTACGATAAGCACGGCGTGGCCTCCCAGCATCGCTCCCGTGGTGTGATCGTAAACGCCTTCGGTGTAGTCCTGGAAATCCTCGAAGACCATGAAGCCCGCGACGATGGGGCCGCTTTGCAGAGGTTGGATAAAGGTTTCCGGCTGCTGGAACATAAAAAATTGATATTCATCAATGCCGTATGTCCGGTTTTCCCAATCCTCGCAACGCTCCGCGCAATCGACGCGGCCCAGGGAACTGTCGGCGCATTGCTCCTCGGCATCGTAGGGAAAACAAGCCTCATCCGCGGTTCCCTCGCTTTGCAGCCATCCCAGGGTATGAAAAAAAGTGGCTGGCGGCATTATCCCGCCTGAGCAAGACCATACAAGCTGCTCAGCCAGATTCGGCTCGATGAATTCATTGTCCATGACGATCTTGATGTGGGATTCCAGGCAGCCGACG
>Ga0307990_1002286_pt1 | contig 15414 bp, 9 predicted proteins | sample EllFjometagen129_FD_203168 | JGI IMG/M metagenome (GOLD analysis project Ga0307990, IMG submission 203168) | Marine microbial communities from Ellis Fjord, Antarctic Ocean - #129 | ecosystem: Environmental > Aquatic > Marine > Unclassified | place: Southern Ocean | collected 2014-10-08
CTTTTTGGGTTACTATCGGTATACCGATATCTTTTTTAGGTGCATTCTGGATCATGCCGATGTTCGGTGTTTCTATCAATATGATGTCGCTGTATGCTTTGATAATGGCATTGGGGCTTGTGGTTGATGATGCAATTGTCGTAGGTGAGAATATTTTTGCATATATGCAGCAGGGGATGGAGCATCATCAAGCAGCTATTAAAGGTGTTAAAGAGATGGCGATACCAGTTGTCCTTTCTGTTTTGACCACGGTATTTGCATTTATCCCACTTGCGTATACGAGCGGGATGATGGGCAAAATATTGCGTGTTATGCCTATCGTTATGGTGAGTGTTTTGACTATTTCTCTTGTTGAATCTTTGTTGATATTACCAGCACATTTGTCTGCGGAGGTAAGGCTTAAGGATAATTTCATTTTTTGTTTATTAGAAAAGTTCAGACTCTGGGTAGGCGCAAAGCTTGATAATTTTATTAATGGTAAATTTGCGATTATAGTTGAGATGGCGGTTAAGTGGCGATATTTGACAATATCTATGGGAATCACGGTGTTGTTGATCTGTGTCGGTATTGTAGCAGGCGGATATGTGAAGTTTACTTTTTTTGATGCAGTTGAAGCTGATAATATGGCAGCATTTTTGACGATGCCCCAGGGGACGCCTGTAGAAAAGACTATAGAAATTATTGAGCGAGTAGAAGAGGTGGCTTTGGAAATTGTTGCTGAATATGACCATGATAACGCAGACGGTGAGTCTGTTATGAAACATATTGCAACGACAGTCGGTGCTCAGCCATCAGGCGGCGGACATGGTCCCGGAAGTATGGAAAGTACTGCATCGGCAAGTGCGCATCTTGCGGAGGTTAATGTCGAATTGCTTGGCGGCGAGGAACGGAATATTTCGAGTGTAGCTTTGAAGAATAAATGGAGGCAGCGTGTTGGCGAAGTTGCGGGTGTTTCATCGCTTACCTTTTTCTCGGAAATTTTCAGTGCCGGTGATGCGATTAATATTGAATTGACACATCAGAAATTTGATACGCTTCTTGAAGCATCTGAAAAGCTTAAAGAAATACTAAGAAAATATAGTGGGGTAAGCGAAATTGCAGATAGTTTTGAAGAGGGTAAAGCTGAAATAAAACTTTCGCTTAAAGATGCAGGTAGAAATCTTGGGCTTACGTTAGCTGACCTTGCCAGACAGGTTCGACAAGGATTTTACGGCGATGAGACTCAGCGTGTTCAAAGGGGCAGAGATGATATTCGTGTAATGGTGCGGTATCCCAAGGAAGAAAGAAGGAGTCTTGCAGATGTTGAAAATATGAGGATCAGACTGACAGATGGTACAGAGATACCTTTTAATACAGTCGCAGAGGTAGACTATGGCAGGGGGTATGCAGCGATAAACCGTGTAGACCGCAGGCGGGTTGTAAATGTCACTGCTGATGTCGATGAGGCAGTTGCCAATGCGTCGGAGATAAACCAGGATTTGCAATTTCAAATTATACCTTTGTTGATAGCGGAATTTCCCGGTTTGCAGTGGCGGTATTCGGGCAGGGAAAGAGAACGAACCGATTCACTTGGTTCATTGAAGACGAACTTTGTCATAGCTTTGATGGCTATCTATGCACTGCTTGCGGTGCAGTTCAGGAGCTACAGTCAGCCTTTGATCGTTATGTCGGCTATACCATTCGGGATTGTCGGGGCGACTTTGGGACATTTGCTTATGGGGTATAATCTCAGCATACTCTCTATGTTTGGTATAGTTGCTCTTGCAGGTGTTGTAGTTAACGATTCGCTGATCATTATTGATCTTATTAACCGTGAACGTAAAAGTGGGATCGATTTGCATCAGGTTATCCGTGATAGCGCGACGAGGCGATTCAGACCTATTATGCTGACGACGTTGACGACATTTTTCGGCTTGGCACCTATGCTGCTTGAGCGGAGTTTGCAGGCAAGATTTTTGATTCCGATGGCTATCAGTCTGGCTTTCGGTGTGTTGTTTGCCACGGTTATTACTCTGTTTATTGTTCCTTCTCTTTATATGATACTTGAAGATATTAAAGGCATAAACAGCAAGGAAGTTGAAGCTTAAAACTGTGTTTTAGAAAAACAAAAACGGTTTTCTTATTTTTTTGCTGAGTAAAGCTTAGTCGCTTTTTTTAAGTTCTCCGCAATTGGGAATGTATATATTTTTTGTCCCTGATAAAGTGCCAGACCAAAATCCAGCATAGTATCGTTGCCTTTGGGGTTGATTGAAATTGGTTCAATGAAGAAATTGGCTATCATGCCTTTGAATGATCCCCAGAAACCATTACCGTTATCGTCATCTGTTATTGATTCCACCTTTATACCCAGCTTAGGGGTTTCTTCAGTTCGTTCGAAAGACAGCGTATCAATCCTTGCCACTATTTTACCGAAGTTATTTTCGTATTTGTATTCGCTGTTGACAGGGTTGACACTATACAAGCCAATAGTTACTGGGCTTTTGTCTTTTCGTGAGCTAAAATCTACGACGACTTTTGTTACGACAGGCTTTGAGTCGATGATTTGACCTTCCGCGGAGATTATTCCATAACCCTGGCCATCGAATTTGATATAATTAAGTACGTTTTTTAATGGCTTTTGGCCTTTTAGTTTGCCCGTGTTTCTTTTTATCATCTGTAGGCTATCGAAGGTGTTTTGATATGTTCCCCTGCCCCACATCTGGAATTCACATTCAATATTAAAGTTATTGCCGCGGATTTTAACTTTGCGCGAAATGACTTTTGATAATTGGCCATTATCTTTGCTTGTCTGACTATCGACCAGGGTAGGTGAGATCAATGGGACAAAGTACATAAAATTGGGGGTAGAGTTTATTTTTTCTTCGCCTTTACCATAGCTTAATTCCACAGTTGGGCCATTAACATCTTCAGCTAATACAGTTTTGCCTGATGCCTTATTTTGGTAATCATCTGCCAAAAGGCTGTTGAAACTACAACTTACCAATACTATTAAAGCCAAGGCTGCTGCTGTTATTCTGACCATATTTTGTTCCTGCAAAAAAAACCAATATACACCTAATTTCCGGAAACTGCTTTCTACCATAAAAATTGCGAATTTTCACGTTTTTTTTGACAATAAAGAAATTTATACTGATCCCAATTGAATTTTCGCTATCACGGCTCTTCGTGTTCCGTTTATCCGCGGGTAGATAACTTAAAAATAACAAGTTACGGATTTATTCGCAGAAATTTATTACCCTGAGGGTATAGTTAAATAGTTTGTTGCTATTAGCTGAAAAGATTGGCAATTGGTTAGCGGGATAAGTGGTAAAATGTCATTTTTGTAATGCTATGAAAAATAAAGAGTTAAACAGCAAAAAGAACCTGCTGACAGGAATATCACAGGATAAAACAACAGGCGGCGATGGGATTCGAACCCATGTATAACGGTTTTGCAAAAAGTTTTATCGTCTTTTTATCGTCCTGAAGGTGTGAGTTTTAATTAACTAAAATATACTATAGTGAAAGGAAGTTTATTGATGTCGGCTAAAAGTTATAGGTTATTCCGACAGAGTATATGTTGCGGTTATAATCAAATTGACCTATGTTAGATTCATTGTTTGTCCGGCTGTAACTAATAAAACCTGTGATATCTTCCGTGAACTCCTTGGCTAAGCTACAGAAAAACCTGAGCCGTTCATCGTTTCTCTTCCGGAGGGTGGTGCTCCTGGAGTTGCGGTTTTTATAGTTGTCCCAGGCATAGCTTAGCCCGCCAGATATTCGAGTCCTTTTAAAAAGGAATGGATGCCAGAGCGCCAGCGACATTGCAAAGGAATCAAAGTCATAGTCACCGCCGTTGCTATCTGTCCAGCTCTGGTGTAGGCCGCCGCGAAGAAAAAGTTCTGTCTTGGGGACTGCTACATCCTGAGTAAGTGAAATAGTGTTGGTATGGCCGTCTCTACCTAAAGCCGGGTTGGTTATATCAAAAAGATAGTCGGATTTTTGCCAGGTATAGGTCAAGGTGGAGGCAGTCCAATCTCTTTGACGATAAGATATAGACGGGCTCAATCTTAATATTCCGGAATAAGAACTTTCATCGACCCATGTATAATCATAGCTTGCCTCCATACCCACTATCAGCTTTGGGGTGAGGAGGTGGCTTCCTCTTAAAGCAATGCCATGCATTAGAGTGTTATATTGGTCAAGGTCCTGCTGAAATGTAGCGCCGCCAGTATAATCTACCCAGAGTTCCGACTTTGGAGTCTGATAGAGTCTATATCCGGCGGAAAGAAGGGGACTGAATGCTGTATCTCTTCGGTTGGATATATTAGAGGGCAGTATCACATCATCTCCGGCAGCGATAACATTTGTATCCAGAGAAAAAGCTGTGGTTAGAGAGGCATACCACGGCCTTTTTTTCTTTTCGGTGTTTATCAGGTTTTGTACAAAAGCCAGCATCTTTTTTGCATCACTTTCAAGCACTGTTGCTTTGGGCGCATGAATCTCTGCCCACCTGAAAGACAGGGCGGCTTGTTTATGCTCTTTAAGTTCAAGGTGAGACAGGCCTGTATAGTAATAGGCATTCGAAGAATGCTCTGTACCGTCCAACATAGGACTTGAGAGGATGGCTATGGCCTTTCTGTATTCTCCCAAATTATGCAGAGATATACCACAAAACAGGTAAGATGTATCTCTCCAGGGAGTGTTGTAGGATATATCCTCAGCAAAGGACCTATAGGCTTGTTTGTATTTGCCCAAGCCCATATAGGCACAGCCCATTTCAAAGGATATAGCATTTGAGGTGGTCTTAAGTTGCTTTGCTCTATTGAGCGCATCCAGGGCCTCGTTATAAGCCTCTTTCCTGTTTAACGCCGTCCCTAATAACAGCCAGGCTTCCGGATCGTTCTCCTTTTTTATGGCATCCCTGAACTTCGCCTCAGCCGCATTGTATTGCCTTTTTGAAAGAAGCTCTCTGCCCTGGTCTATCAAGCTCAAGCTCGAAGCGTTGGCTCCGGCCGCCTGGACAAGAATAGACACACACAACAAAAATAAGGTTATAAATAGATATTTTGTACCTCGCACTTTTTATCTCCTTTTTTTATCGCCCAATAATATTTTAAAGCCCGTAAGTTTTTTTTCGCTTACTCCTGGTTTTGTTCTACTTTTTGTTCGGCTTACCGTGTCCTGTGGCTTCGTATGCCTTTTCCGCTGCTTCTCCTGCGGCTTTGTTCTGCTTTTCCGCTGGTTCTGTGGCTTTTTCGTAGGCTTCTCTCCACTCTCGTAACGCTTTATATTTTTTTCTTGTGGCTTCGTCACTCTCCTTACGTGCCCTTTCCTCTTCTTGTCCGGCTTCTTCCGCTTCTTTTGCGGCCTCCTTTACGTCCTCGGCGGCCTCTTTTGCTTCTTCCGAGCCCGGCTCTGCGTCCATTGCGTCGTTCAGGGCCTGGCCCAATTTTTCCGCCGCCCTTTTGGCTCTTTTCTCTGCTTCTTTCATCTCACGTAGCTTCTCTCGTAGTTCGGACCAGGCTTTATCAAATTTCTCCAAGGCTTTTTCTACTGTCGGGCTTACAGGACCTGTTTCTAAGACAAAGGGTTGAAAAGAGTCCATCCCAAACTGAAGGCTATCATCAATCAGAATAGGCGTGTCGACTTCTTTGATTTCGATTTTGTCGTCTGGATGTTTGGTTGTGACTTTACCATCTGGGTGTCGAGTTACTTCTGGCTGAGGGACAGCGGGCTCTGGTGGGGGCCATGGATATAGATGACCATCTATTCCCCAGTACCAATCACCATCTTCGTCAGAATGCTTTGACGGTCTGCCATCAATGAGCAATGGTGATTTTTTGGTATCTTGAAATGTATCCGGAAGGTTGCATATAGCAGCAGGGCCCTTTTTCCCGGATTTGGGGGTTTCGGAAAGATAAGGACTAGCAAAAAGAAGATAGGTATCGTCATCGAATAGGGGGGAAGTAGAAATGTCATCGACTATGGGGAAAGTAGAAATGTCATGGACTATGGGGAAAGTAGAAAAGACATGGTCAAGATGACGATGATGTAGATACTCAGAAAGTATTTCCCCGGGAGTCGCAGCAGCTGCGGGACAACCAGCGCCACAGAGACGCGGCGCTAAAAGGCAAACTACCATGCAGAACAAAATTCCTAAAATAGCAAATTTCTTTTTTCTCATATTTTGTTACCTCCTTTTATTTTTTAGGCTGTCTTTAAACCATTTGAATATCCAACCCGTTTTAAATTTTATGGCGATGCACTTGACTGAAGTTTATGCCATATATAGTGGTTCACTTTAATATATACCAGTTGATATATTGTTGATCAAGAGATGTTCAACATCAGAAGTAAGTACACCACCAATATCGAATAAAATACATTTTATTTGGATTTTACTATTTCCACTCATTGGCACAGTTTTACCAATTACTTGAGCATTAAAAAAACCAAACAATGATAATTATATCAGAACATTTTATAAATGCTATACTAATTTTAGTGCTCTGTCTATGAAATAGATGATGAGCTTATTTGGGTTTTTTGGCCGAAATAATCGAGGATATTGGAGCTGTTGAAAAAGTTTATTTTTTTGAATAATTAGTCAACTTTCGCACTTTTTACAATGTGTTAATATGGGTAATCTGCGTTGGTGGTCTGATTATGTCTGACAGCTGTATGGTGCAAAAATATATAGCTCCCCTGAATTGTACTTACTGTTTATCGTTTAATTCTTATGAAATTGAAGTCTTCAGATATTGGGCATTTCCGAGCTAATAGTAAAGGCCTACCTGCTAGGATAACCGGTTATCAGCCATCCCCATTGAACTGAATAAAAAGATAACAAACAATACTGCTAAAATTATCCTTTTCATCACCTATCTCCTTAATATGCTTTTAAAAGCCTCTCACTAATCTTGACCTTTCCTTCTTGAATCTTTATTAAATAGTTTTTTTTTACAAATCACTTTCTCAACTGCAGAACATAATTCTGAATTTCCCGCGATTCAATTATAGCTTCATAGGTTTTTTTATACAGATCTGTAGTAAGCTTATATGCATTCTTTTTGGCATCATTCTTATATGAAATTATGCCTCCGGTTGAAGCTGTACCTACTCCTTGGATTGTATCTACCCATATTATATTGCCTCCGGGGTCAGTCATTGTCCATTCTACATTGATCACCTGTTTTGCTTCATGAAACACAGTCATGCCGAATGCGAAATCAAAAGAAATGAGCTTAGCTTCGACAGCCATATCTGCATCATTAGTTACAATTGTACTATTATCATGGGTTGTAATTACTTTGGTGAAGGCTTTTTTAAACATTGACTCAGCATTAAAACACAAATTCTTTCCTAAAGGCATTTTAAAGGTATCACCCAATCCATTATCTTTTATCCAAACATAATCGCAATAAGCAGTCGGCAAAACAAGTTTTAAGGTTGCATCATAAGGCTGCCTCTCTATAAAATCACAGGTAAGATCTTTTTCCGGCACAGGCATCATATGTGTACAGCCAGAGACCAAAAGAAAGAACATCAAAGATAATAAATACACCATTTTTCTGCCTATTCGTTTATTCATTTAATTTACTCCTTAAAAGAAATAATTACATTATGTTTGATTTTTTTAGATGACTTTATATCCAATGCCGTTACTTCTAATGTCATTTTCTCCGGAAGTTTTTCTTTTTTTGAATACTGGAAGTAGATAAAACCTTGCGCTTCTTCTCCTGCTGGAATTGTTCTACGCTTAAACTCTTTTTCATGGACATTTTGCTCAATGTACATAGAATCAGAAATCAGTCCTGCTGTAAGAACCATGCTAATCGGAGCCACTATAGCACCTGCTAAGCCAATTGCTGCAATTGACCGTTGCTCATTATCTGAATTTAGAGACGCCTTGGAAATATCCCTAAGCGAAAAATAGCTTTTTTGAACCAAAAAGGTTTTGTCACAGCTTGTGTTTTTTATATTTACAAAAACAGGCAATATATTTTTGGAAAGAAGATTTGTGCCAAAATACTTCTGACAGGCTTTTTTATTCATTGGTTCAGCAAAGATAGAAACTTCTCTATTTGCTGAAAAATTCTCTCGTCCTCTTATTGATTTTACTGAATAGACAGGGAACTTCTTACCACCGCACCCGTTTGTGACCAACATTACAGACAGGATGGTAAAAACTAACGTTTTCCTCATTTTCCGAGTATTACTAAAATATCTCATTTTATTTCCTTTTAAGTAGGCAACTTATTTCATTTAGTATTTTTTTTACGCTTAGCCTCTTTTGCCATTTTTTTTATTTCATGCAAAGATGGAATTGGCTGAGGATCACGTCCGTCAAAGTCACATCCTTTGTCCTTGGCCATCAACAAGAGACGATTTCGTCGTACTCGCATTGCTTCCCACTCGACTTTCTCAGCATCTTTTAGATCCATCAAACAAATAAAAACAGCAGCCCATATTGCATTTGACAAAAATTTGTCGGTTTGCGGGAAAATAGCAATCATGTCGGCTTCAAGTTGTTCCATTTCAGCCATGAGGCTATCGCACGAATATTTCTCATCACCAGGCAAATAGGCAGGTATAGGATTTGGATTTTTGCCAGCGCAACCACAAAACAAAGCCGCCATGAATAAAACAGGCATCATAACTATCAAAAGAACTCGCTTCATATTTTAACTTATCTCCTTCAAAGAAATATTACAGCCAATATAGATAAAAATAAATTTAAATCAACAAAATTTGACTTCCATAGATATTTATTTTATGTTAATATAATTAAAATCTTATTTATTCTGTATAAAAGCATATTTTAAGCTCACAAACCAGTAGTAATACGAATATAGATAATTTTTTGTTAAGCTATGTTCGCAAGGGATTGAAATTTCAATCTCACAATTGATACCAAATGAAAAAACTCTAAGACTCTTTCTACTCCCTCCAGACTACAAACTCAATAAAACGGGACTATCTATGGACTATTTGAGGTTTAAAAAAGGTGGGATTTAGTCTAAAAAGGCAAAAAAATATTAAAAAATTAATAAATAGCATTGACAGGTACCTTGTATTGCGATATAATGAGATATATGGATAATCAATTTTTTGACAATTGGTCTACCCAGCTTCGCAAGGGAATGCTTGAATTGTGTGTGCTAAACGCTATCAAGGGTACCAGTCTCTATGGTTATGATATCGTGCGAAAACTCCGCGATATAGAAGGCTTGGTAATTGGTGAAGGAACAATTTATCCTATTCTAAGTAGACTTAAGCGCGAGGGCTTTGCGCGAACAACAATCAAAGAATCCACCGAAGGCCCCGCGAGGAAATATTACGAGTTAACACTCAAAGGCGAAAGGATATTAAGCCAAATGAACGATTACTGGAAGGATATCAAAACCGGAACCGATCTCCTTAAAAAAGAGGAGAAGTCATGATTAACCTAACCGATAATGCAAGAAAACACTTAGACAATTATCTACAGCAAGTGAGAACCTATCTGAAAGCCTCCCCAACTGTCGACGCAGACGAGGTAGAGCAAAACATAAAAGAGCATGTAGAAAACGAACTTCAAGACTCACCCGAGCCGGTCTCTTTCGACGCATTAGATGACATTCTGAAAAAACTTGGCTCTCCTCAGCAATGGCTACCCGAAGAAGAAAGACCCTGGTGGCGAAAAATAATCCTACGATTACGAACTGACCGGCAAAAATATCTATGGAGAATAAGCTCTTTTGTAATTATTACGGCTGTAATTCTATTGGTAATGGTGACTGTTATCGATAAGAAAAAGAGTATAGATTTGGCCATAGCAAAGAACGGTTTTAATATTCATCCTCGGCCTGATGGTGGGCTCTATTTTGTTGTTGTATCTATCCTAAACCAAGGCAAGTTTGTCAGCCCTGAATTTCCCGTTAATTTCTACCACGGCAAACCGGATCAAGTAGAGCCTAAAACTCACCGTGCTGGTCCAATTGAACCGGGTGATGTCTGGAGAGAAGGTACTGTACCTTTTGCACTAAAGGAAGGTGTGAATGAGATTGTTGTAGTCCTTGACCCATACGATAAGGTCGAGGAATCGAATGAGACGAATAATTCAGCATTGCTTCAGGTTGTGGTCAGGCAAAGTAAAATTGTCGAAAAAACACTTTCTTGTCCCTTCGTAAAAAACCAAGAAAATCATTGATAATTTATCGGAAAGGCGAAGCTAAAATAAAATAGATAGCAACATATAGTGAAGGGTAAAGGTTTCTTTTTAAAGGTGTTTTTTAAAAAGCTTAATAAAAAGAGGCGAACCAGCGGTCAACTTTGCAGGGCTAACGCTAGTCCGCCTTTCGGTTCGACAGAGAACATTTTTGTGCCTCCATCAAATCCTTTTCTATGTTATGAGATATGTTCGGAGAAGACAAGCGTTAATATGATTCCAAAGCATTTTTTGCACTTGTTTTGGAAAAAGGAATGATTGAGAACATCAAAAACAATTGATAGCAATAAAAAAAAAGTGAGGAGATGTGGTCCTTATTTATGTTTTTTTAATGATTTTAAAGGAGATAGAAAAGTGAAGAAAATAAGAGTTTTTCATATAGTTTTAATAATGTTTTTTTTGTCCTTTGTAGTTTCTATGGTTTTTGGTAAAGGTTACCCAACCACAGACGAGTATGTGGCTAACCATGAATCAATTGGCGATGGCAATGAGCTAACTGGCACTAAGCCGATTCAATACGTCCCAAATGAAATACTTGTTAAATTCCGCCGAAATGCTGCAACTGCAATTGAAGAGCAACTGGAGCTTAAGAGAACCACCAACCAGTTGGTTCTGTCACAAGATTTGGATGAGCTAAATGCCAGATACCATGTAAAAAAGATTAAGCCGATATTTAAAAACTTTCGAACAAGACGTCAACGAGTAATATCCCTTCATCAAAAAAACAAAAAGTTTCTAAATACAAGAGAAAAACGTATCCTCAGAAGACTCAAACATGCACCCAAGAATGCAAATGTGCCCGATCTAGACAGAATATACAAAATTCAAGTTGAACTTAGAACTGGGCAATCACTTGAAGAAGTTGTTGAGACATATCAAAGCAATCCTAATGTTGAATATGCTGAGCTAAATTATATCGTTTCTATGTTTAAAACTCCCAATGACCCACGATATGATAGTCCTGGCTTGTGGGCTTTGGATAAGATAAATGCTTCTGAAGCTTGGGATGTTAGCACAGGGAGTCCCGATGTTATAGTTGCTGTTATCGACAGCGGTATTGACTATAACCATAGGGACTTGGTTAACAATATGTGGACAAATGAGGTGGAATTAAATGGAACTACTGGCGTAGATGATGATGAAAACGGATATATCGATGATATATATGGATATGACTTCGAAAATGATGATAGTAACCCCATAGATGATAATGGTCACGGCACACATTGTGCAGGCACTATTGCCGCTATAGGCAATAATGGACTTGATATTACAGGAGTCTGCTGGAACGCCAAGATAATGGCAATTAAGATTCTTGGAGCAGAAGGAAGCGGGACGGGAGGTTTGTCAGATGTTATATCAGCATTTTATTATGCTGTTGAAAATGGTGCCGATGTCACATCCAACAGTTGGGGTGGGAGTGATGCTTATCCTCAAACCGTGCAAGATGCTATCAACTACGCTTACAGCCAAGGTGTGATAATGGTTGCTGCGGCTGGGAATGATAATACTTCTTCTCCTTACTACCCTGCTGTATTTGATCATATGATTGCCGTAGCTGCCACGAATGAAAACGATCAAAAGGCTTCCTTTTCCAATTATGGAGATTGGGTTGATATAGCAGCACCTGGAGTTGACATTTTATCATTAAGAGCAGACGGTACTTCTCTGGGTACACCCTACGATTCATATACGACGACAGCTGAAGGAACATCTATGGCGTGTCCTCATGTTGCTGGTGCTTGCGCTTTATTACTCTCCGTTGATCCAAATCTAACGTGTGATGAGGTATACAATATACTTATTGATACGGCGGATCCAATTTTACCTGGAATTTGTCTTTCTGACGGACGTGTTAATCTTTTCGCAATGCTTGTTGCACAGTCACGAGGTCAAATCGATTTGGATCGAGACTATTATACGTGTTCCAGTGTTATATCTATTTCTCTCTCTGACACTGACTTAGAGGGTACTGGTACTAAAGAAGTAACCCTGACGACAAGTGGAGGTGATCATGAAATTATCCTTTTGGCTGAAACAAGCCCTTCTTCTGGTGTTTTCACCGGTACAATTTCAACCACTACCGGGAATGTGAATATATTTGATGGCTTGGCGCAGATTGCTCATAACCAGTCGATCGTTACAATATATTATGACGATAATGATGGTACAGGCAATCCAACTGTAGCAATGGATAGTGCCCTCATAGATTGTGTACCGCCTGTGATTTCTAATGTCCAGGCTGAAATACATGGTACAGGGGTAAAGATAACATTCGAGACAGATGAACCTACCGAAGGACAAATCCAATATGGTCTTACATGTGGTGGACCATACACACTTGCAAGCAACGACATAGAATTAATAACAAATCATACGATCAGGCTAACAGATTTGTCCGAAGAAACAACTTATTATTTTGTAGTGGACGCAACAGATCCTGCGGGGCACCAAGCAACAGACGACAATGGTGGGGGATGTTATTCATTGACTACAGGTACGCCTTTTATATTCTATGTACCAAGTAAATTTTCTACAATTCAGGCTGCAATTGATGCAACATGGGATTTTGGTGGGGACATTGTGCTTGTAGCTGATGGCACATATAAAGGAGCTGGCAACCGAGATATTGATTTTAAGGGCAAAGCAATTACGGTTCGTAGCGAGAGTGGACCCAATAACTGTATTATTGATTGCGAAGGTACAGAAACAAACCCACATCATGGTTTTTATTTCTACAATGGAGAAGGTGAATTGTCTATTTTGAAAGGGTTTACTATTATTAATGGTTATGTTTCCGATTACGGAGGAGGTGGAGCCATCAATTGTGCGGGTAGCAGCCCGACAATCACCAACTGTATTATCAGTAACAATTGGGGCTTTAGGGGCGGCGGAATGTTTAACGATAACAGCAGTCCAACAGTGACCAACTGCACTTTCAGCACAAATTCATCAGATTCTGATGGTGGCGGAATGTACAATTACGACAATAGTAACCCCATGTTGGTGAACTGCATTTTTAATGGAAATTCATCCACAAATTGGAGTGGAGGCGGCATACGCAACACTGATTACTGTGATCCAACACTGATTGACTGTACGTTTAGTGGAAACTCAGCGAATAACGATGGAGGAGGAATGGATAGTGAGAATAATTGCGATCCCACACTCACTAACTGTATCTTCAGTGGAAATACGGCTGGTAGAGGCGGTGGTGCGATGCGCAACAAGAGTAACTGCAATCCGACACTGTTTGGCTGCACCTTCAGCGGAAATTTGGCTAATAATAGCGATGGTGGCGGAATGCTCAACGTCACGAGCAGCCCTATACTATCCAACTGTATATTTATTGGAAATTCATCGACCAACTGGAGTGGCGGCGGAATACGGAACAGCAACAGTAATAATCCTACGTTTATTGGTTGCATCTTTAGCGGTAATTCGGCCAACAACAGTGGTGGTGGGATAAGCAATGACGTCAGCAATGCCATTGTGATCAATTGTACCTTCAGTGGTAACTCGGCCAATGGTGGTGGAGGGATACACAATTGCAATTCAAATCCTGAAATAACTAATAGCATTTTCTGGGAAAATTATGCCATTAGTTTCGGTGATGAAATACATAACTATGACTCCAATCCAATCATTACCTATTGTGATATACGGAATTGGACTGATGGAGGAACCGGAAATATTAATGTTGATCCGCTATTTATGGAGGCCTCTAATGGAAACTATCATTTACAGACTGGTTCACCGTGCGTTGATGCAGGTGATCCAGATTATGTAATGGACGTTAACGATATTGACATAGATGGTGACCCGCGAGTTATTGGTAGTAGAGTTGACATTGGTGCTGACGAATATAACTTTAGCGATAGGTTTCCAGATTTGAATGGTGATAGAATAGTTAACTTCTATGATTTTACTATCTTGGCATATTACTGGATGGACAACCAATGCTTACAACCTGACTGGTGTCAAGGCAGTGATTTAGACAATAGTGGCAAAGTCGATTTTAACGATCTCGCAATATTCTCCAAACACTGGCTTGAGACACCCGTCAATTTCTATTCTTGCTATTTAGATTCCGATCCTTGTTGGTCCACTACCGGGGAATGGGCTTTTGGACATTCATCTGGTAATGGCGGCGTAGAACATGGAAATCCAGACCCAAGTAATGGGTATACTGGAACAAGTGTTTATGGCGTCAACTTAAATGGTGACTATAACCATACTATCACAGGTGGACCATATTATCTGGCCGCGGGACCATTTGATTGCAGTCTTTATAGTAATGTCAACCTAAAGTTTGCTAGATGGTTAAATACAGATGAGTCAGATTATGTGGCAAGTAAGATCGAGGTATCCCAAAATAGCAGCGATTGGCACAGCGTTTGGGAACATACTGAAAGGCCAGTTATAACTGACAGCAGTTGGCAAATATTAGAGTATGATATTAGTAGTACAGCAGACAATCAGGAAACTATATATATACGCTGGTCCTATGAAATTTTTGAAGATGCTTATCCTTATTCTGGTTGGAACATTGATGACATTGAATTATGGGGCAATCCTTAGAAGAAGTATGGTAAAAAGGAAATAACCCAGCTGTTATTTATATTGATTCAACCAACATTATATTCTTAACATTACAGTGAAGATAGTTAAATGCTAAATGATGATGATCTTCAAAGAACGCTGGCAGCACAAAAACTTTACTTACGAAAAAGCGGGTTTACACTTATAGAACTTTTGGTGGTGATAGCTGTTGTTGCGTTGTTGATGGGGATCTTGATGCCTGTGTTATCAAAGGCGAGAAAGCAAGCAAAGACCGTTATTTGCCAGTCAAACCTGCATCAATGGGGCCTGACTTTTTTGATGTATACAACAGATAATAGCGACTATTTCACAAAAAGCTGGGCTGAGTCCGGCCAAGAGACATGGGTGAACGTTATGTTAACGTATTATGGAAAGGAGCCGAAAATACGCTTCTGTCCAATGGCTACAAAGCTTGGGATCCCACCTACTACATGCACACCTAATGCCATGGTTTTCCCCAAAGGACCATTTGAAGCCTGGAGTATTTATCAACCGGGTAGCGGCACCTGCGAATTAGGTGATTATGGTAGCTATGGAATGAATGGCTGGCTTTATAATTCTCTGGATGGTGAAAAGAGCTGGAAGACGATTAATATTAATCGGACAGCTGATATACCTAT
>Ga0307990_1002288_pt1 | contig 15401 bp, 14 predicted proteins | sample EllFjometagen129_FD_203168 | JGI IMG/M metagenome (GOLD analysis project Ga0307990, IMG submission 203168) | Marine microbial communities from Ellis Fjord, Antarctic Ocean - #129 | ecosystem: Environmental > Aquatic > Marine > Unclassified | place: Southern Ocean | collected 2014-10-08
ATACTTATGAAATCCGGCTATAAAGTTGGGTTTTACTCTTCTCCTCATCTGGCTAATTTTACCGAAAGATTTAGGATTAACAGGGAATTTATGAAAAAAGATGATGCATCCTTGCTTATAAGGGAACTAAAACAGGCATCTAACGAGAAGGAGCCTCCAACATTTTTTGAGCTAACAACTGCAATGGCGCTGATCTACTTTTACAGAAATAAAATTGATTTTGGTATTATGGAAGCCGGTATGGGTGGTAGATTAGACGCAACAAATATTATTACACCAATGGTTTCTGTTATTACAAATATAGGCTTAGATCACCAGGGATTTTTGGGTAATACTATTTTAGAGATTGCAAGGGAAAAGGGCGGCATAATAAAAAAGAAAATAGACTTAGTAACCGCTGTAACTCAACCTAATGTGGTTAAATTGTTTGAGTCCCTGTGTAGAGAAAATAGCGCACCCTTTTGGAGGGTAGGGAGCAGTGTTGGATATAAAAGATTACCGACAGGACTGTTTGGGTATTATGGCCTTAAAGAAAGATTTTCTAAGCTAAAAATCGGCATTAAGGGTAGATTTCAATACAGAAATGCCGCCCTTGCCCTGCTGGCCCTGGAAATAATTAAATCTAAGGGTGTTTCCATCTCAAGTGAATATGTTAGATTAGGTTTAGATGATATTGTATGGCCTGGAAGACTTGAGGACGTTTCCACCAATCCTGCAATTATCCTTGATGGGGCACATAATCCACCGGCCATGAGATCTCTTGCACAATCAATTAGAAATGATTTTGATTTTGATAAATTAATTCTGATTTTGGGCATTATGGCAGATAAAGATATCTCAAATATCCTCAAAAAGATTGTACCCATAGCTGATATGGTTATATTCACTAAGCCGGACTATTACAGGGCGGAGGATCCTTATAGCTTAATGGAAATGGCTAAAAAGTTTAAAAAACCTGGAGAGGTCCATTTCCCTGTATCATCAGCAATTGAAAGGGCAAAAAAGCTGGCCGGTAAAAGGGACCTAATTCTAATTACAGGCTCCCTTTTTTCTGTTGGGGAGGCAAAATCATATTTTGATCCGGTAAATTATCCTGCTGATGACATTTAAATCGTTATAAGTAATGGCTTGAACGGCATAAATATTCTTTATGCAACCTATTTAAAATTATCGTAGCCGTTTACGGCTTGAAACTTGAAATTGGAAAATAGAAATTTGGCAGGGATGAAACGAGTTTACGAGTTGAATGTTTACAAACTGGCAGAAGAATTATCAGATAGGGCCTGACACGCCTTTAATACGTGATAGCCGTTCAAAGCAATAGTTGAAAAACTCGGCCCAAAATTGAATGCTTTCATCAACAGTGCAAAAGCATCAAGGCCAAATTTCCAATTTCTATTTTCTAATTTCAGCGTTCTGTGAACGCTTACAAATTATCAAATAACGAACCGGCGCCATGAAGCAAAGATTGAAAAATAAAGGCCTATGCGATGAAGACTGAGAGATATAACCAGGCCTATAAAGACAAAGGAATTGTCTTATTTTTTATTTTTTTTATAACCCTGATGACAACAATTAATTTGTCAGGGAAAGAGGCTTTTTCAAAAATCAGTAAGGATTTAATGCCATGGCACATTGTAGCCGACAGAATAATAAAGCTCACTGGTGATAATCTTTATATGGCAGAAGGAACGGTAATTATCACCAGGGAAAACCAGGTATTAGAGGCAGACAGGATTACCTACAATACAGACTCAGCCGTTGTAAATGCAGAGGGAAATATAAAACTTTCAACATTAGACGACATATTAACCTGTGACAGTGGAGTGTTTAACCTAAAGGAAAAAACAGGCAAAATAGTAAATGGGGTGCTTTTTCTCAAAACCAATCACTTTTATATCCAAGGAAAAGAGATCAGAAAAACAGGCCCTGAAACATATGTCCTTAGTGGCTGCAGAATAACATCCTGTGACAGAGACCCGCCTGACTGGTCCATTACAGGGTCAGAGGTAAAGGTAACAATTGAGGGGTATGCTACTGTGAAGAATGCCGCCTTTCGTATAAGACATTTACCTCTCTTGTATTTTCCCTATATCATCTTTCCAGCCAAGACAAAAAGGCAAACCGGATTGCTTCCTCCAAGCATGGGGTATTCTAAACGTAATGGTATGGATTTTGAGCTCCCCTTTTTTTGGGCCACATCGGAACAGACGGACGTCACATTTTATGAACGTTATATGGGTAAAAGGGGTATAAAACACGGCCTGGAATTTCGATACATCAAAGGAGTTGATTCAAAGGGAGCTTTTTTATTTGATGTCATCTCTGATAAGAAAAAGGAAAAGGATTTATATGACAAGGACGATTTAAGCATAAGCCCATACCAAAGGACAAATGAGACAAGATATTGGCTTAGGGGACGGGCTGACCAGCAATTAGGATGGGGGACGGATGCAAGACTTGATGTTGATATAGTAAGTGACTATGATTACCTCCGTGAATTCAAGGACCCCTTTCTGGGGTATGATTTTAGAGTGAAGATAGACAGGAATTTTGGTAGACCGTTAGATGAAATTCAATCACCTTTAAGACGTTCAGCCTTGCTCATTACAAAAAACTTTCCGGATTATTCCCTCCAGGCCTCCAGTAGTTTTTACCAGCGGCCGGAACACCCGGAAGATAATGACACTGCCCAGCCTATAGCACGTTTAGGCCTGTCCATTCCTTCAAGGAAGATTTTAAATTTACCATTTTTCTTTTCAATGGATTCCGATTACGGCCATATTTACAGGGATAATGGACAAAAGGGGCAAAGATTATCTTTGTATCCTTCTATTAATTACCCTCTTTGGCCATTCCCTTACGTGGAGTTTGAGCCATCTTTAAAGTATTTTCTGACCTATCAGTGGCTCGATGAATACGAAGGGCAAAGCGGAAAGCAGACCAAAGACAGTTATGAACTGGAGCTAAGAATTGCTACAACATTGGAAAAAGTATTTAACCTGGAAAGTGGCAGGGTCAAAAGTATAAAGCATAAATTTCAACCTACCTTGTCCTATACTTTAAGGCCATATCAGGACGAAGACGACTATAATCCCTGGTATGAAATGATAGATTCATTAGGAAGGAGAAATGCAATTTCTCTTGCCCTTGATAATTATTTTAATGCCCGCAAGGAAGACAAAAAACGAGGGTCAACGTATTCTCAGAGCGCACACTTTGTCATTACCCAGGACTACGATATAGATGAGGCAAAAGGACGCATAGAGCCCGGGGAAAAAAGAAAACCCTTTGATCCTTTAAAAGTGTCTCTAAGCTTAACACCGTATCCTTTACTCGAACTTTCAACCTCAGTAAATTGGGATCACTATGAACACCATATATCATCTGGAAGCGTGTCCCTTGATCTGACTATAGAAAGGGATAATAAAAAGCAGGATTACTACGGCGTAGATTTCACCTATACCAAGGATTCTGTAAAGAGCCTGAATTATGACCTTGATATAAATTTGGCGTATGGTTTTTCCATTGGGGCGAACAGAAAAAGAGATCTAATCACCACGTACGATATTGAAAACAGCTATTGGATTGGTTATGAATCTCAATGCTGGGGAATAAAACTCCTTTACGAATACCTTGACGAAGACAGGAGAGCAATGTTTGTATTCAGCCTTTTAGGCGCCGGTGAGGTAGGCGTGTTTTAGTCGCTCATTAAAGAAACATATACACTTAAAGCGGCTCCCTCTTCCTATGTATAAAATAAAGAAGTGCCAATCCTGTTGCTCCCATAAATATGGAAAGGATCTGTCCCATAGTAATATGAAAAAAGATAATGCCAAGCTGGGGGTCCGGTTCCCTGAAAAATTCAATAAAAAACCGAAACACACTGTAAAGGATAAAAAATAGGCAAAACAGACTGCCTTTTTTCAATTTACGATCCTTTAGCCACCATAGTATTAAAAAAAGAATGATCCCTTCAAGGATAATCTCATAAATTTGGGAGGGGTGTCTTGGAAGATGACCACCGTTAGGGAAAACCATACCCCAGGGAAGTCTTGTTGTCCTGCCGTATAACTCAGCATTGAGGAAATTACCGAGCCTTCCAAGGCCTAACCCTATAGGGGCCGTAACAATAATAAGGTCTGCAAACATCCAAAAATTGACTTTGTGCTTTCGTAAATACATAAGGCCGGACAAAACAGCCCCTATTAGCCCTCCATGAAAGGACATGCCGCCTTCCCATACAGCAAATATTTTTAGAGGGTAGTCAAGATAATAGGGGAGATTATAAAAAACAATATATCCTAATCTGGCGCCAATAATAAGGCCAAGCATAACATAAAGGAAGATATCACTTAGATCTATATCTATATCAATCCTTTTTTTTCTTATTTGATATTTTACCAAAAAGTAAGATGCGGTGAAGCCGAGTATGTACATGACTCCATACCACCTTACTTGAAGAGGGCCAAGGTTAAATATTGTTGGATTTATGGTTGGATAATTAAGCATTTGTGTTTTTGAATTTTTAGAATACCATAACAAAAAAAAGGAATAAATCAATATTTTTATGAAGGCTTATTTAACCGCTTGTTTTTTTATTTCTTCTCAGCTACCTTTGCAAACTTCTCAGCTAGCTATTGAACATTTTATGAACATTTTACATTTCAGCAAATGACCCTGGCGCTTCATTCCAGGGTTATATATGTAAAAAACGTATAAGTTGAACAAGAGACAAGTTATAACCCAACAGGACAGGAAAGTCTCTTTTTTCGGCCGCAAATATTATGCATCATTTCATGGGGCGTATTAGATTGATGATTTTCGATTGTTGATTGGTGATTTATTGAAGTCGCTTCGCTCCAATCTACAGGTACTGAGACTATGTGTGTTGCGGCCATTCAAAAAAAGATTCCCCTGTCCTTATATAGTGGCAATGGTATTGTGAATTTTTAACGGAATAAGGAAAATGGACATCAAAAAAGGAGACATTTTAGAATTAAAAGTAGAAAAACTCGTATACGGAGGAAGAGGACTGGCCTATAGGGATGAAATGGCAATCTTTGTGGAACAGGCCATACCAGGCGATATTGCTGAAGCAAGGATATTCAGGGTAAAAAAGAATTATGCCGAGGCGAGGTTTTTAAAGTTACTTGAGCCATCCCCTCACAGAATAATCGCACCTTGCCCCTACAGCGGATATTGCGGGGGTTGCAAATGGCAGTTTATTGAGTATAGCAAGCAGCTTGAATACAAACGTCTCTTTGTAGAGGAGCTCCTTTATCATATCGGCAAGACGGAAAATTTTCAGGTACACTCTACAATCCCCTCCTTTAGTGAGTTTGGCTATAGGAACAAGATGGAGTTTTCATTTTCAGAAAAAAGATGGTTACTCCCTGAGGAGAAGCAAGAGGGAGTTGAAAATAATGATATTGCCCTTGGTCTTCATGTGCCGGGTACCTTTAACAAGGTCATAGATATTGAAGGCTGTCTTCTTCAGAGTGAAATGGGCAACGATATATTGCAAGCAGTAAAGAAATATGTAAAAAAAAGTAAAATCCCCGTATATGGGCTGAAAAGCCATCAGGGATTTTGGCGCTATCTTATGTTACGCCACTCTTATTGTTTCAATGAATGGATGGTTAATGTTGTAACAAACGGTCAGAGAGATGATATTATCAAGGACATGGCCTTAGCCTTAAAAAACAGATTTAAGGAGATATCCTCTGTGGTAAATAATGTTAATACCAGAAAAGGGGGCACGGCCTTTGGGGAGATGGAAAAACTCATTCTGGGAACGAGAACAATAAAGGATAAGATAGGCCCTTTTGTTTTTGAGATATCAGCAAATTCTTTTTTTCAGACTAATACGCCGACAGCCGAGAAACTGTATCAAAAGGTAAAGGATTTTTCCCATTTAACAGGAAAAGAGACTGTCCTTAGTCTTTATTGTGGAACAGGGACAGACTCAATATTTTTAGCCCCGGATGCATCAAGGGTAATCGGCATAGATATATCTGAAAGCGCTATAGTGAATGCAAAAAGGAACTGTGATTTAAACAGCATAGACAACTGTGAATTTTTATGTGGAGATGTAAAAACATTGTTGTCTCAAGTTGATGCCCATATTGACCTATTAGTGACCGACCCGCCAAGGGCAGGTATGCATAAAAAGGTGATAGAGCAAATACTCATAATGCTGCCTGAAAAAATTATTTATATTTCATGCAACCCGGCTACATTGGCCAGGGATGTTGCCCTCTTGTTAGATAAATACAGAGTGAAAGAAGTCCTGCCGGTGGATTTGTTCCCCCATACATATCATATAGAATCAATTGTAAGGCTGGAAAAGGTTTAAAATACAAAGAAAAGTATTGACAATTAATAAACTACATATATAATTTGCTCTATATTTAATTTTTTGCATAAAAAGTTAATATTTATATACCCCGGAAGGTTATAAATTGCATTTTTTTCGATGAGCAATGAGCTTCAAGAGCAAGGCGTGAAGGCTCGCAATAGCGCGCTATTGTGAGCCTGAACAACGCAGCTATTGATGTTCAGGGCCATTGAAAAATCGCAATTTGTGGCCTTCCGGGGTATAGATACTGAACAAAACAATTTTTAATGGGGGAGGTGAATTTTTTAGACGACTAACATATTTAAATCTCCGGAAAATAAGATTTTAGTCGTTTGCAAACTATTTTATGAAGGTAATTGTATATAATAATCAAATAGAAAAGGCTATAAGGGATCTAAAGAGAAAGCTTTCAAAAGAAGGATTTTTCTCAGAGATAAAGGAAAGAAGGTTCTACGATAAACCGAGCATCCAAAAGAAAAAGAAACAGGCAAAGGCCGCTAAAAGACTTAGAAAAAAACTGAGAAGATTTTAGTTAGGCCGGAAGCAATTTAAAATATGCTCAACAGAAAAAAGAAACCTCGGTTTGGAATACATATTCTCAGACTAAAATAAATTATAATATATTGCAAATGGTACATTAGTTGTTCAAAAGGGAATTCCGTTAAAATCGGAAGCGGTCCCGCCGCTGTAACCCCGCCCTTTTCTTATTTCATTCGGAGAAGGGAACCTTTTTAGCCAGGGTGTGCCACTGTCCGACACTCAACTTCTTAGGACAGAGCATCGGCATAGTCGTCAGTAAGAATTGCGATCGATGTCGTAGCAAACGAAATACTATTTAGAGTTGAGTGTCGGGTGGGAAGGCCGCTAAAAGGGCGGGGAAGCCAGAAGACCTGCCATTGTGATATAATTAGATATATGAGCCGTTTATTTAAGGGCCAAGTAAACAGGGTGCAGTCCTTGAATCCATCAGGATTTAAGGACTTTTTTTTGCGATTTTTTAGAAGGGCTTTCTACGTGACCAAGAGATTTAATATAACTATATTTATGGTAATAATCCTTCTTTTTTTACCCCTTACATCACATGCCGCTGCTTACTTCGATTCGTTGGGGAGGAAAATTGAATTATCTGATGCCCCAAAAAGAATTATTTCTTTGGCCCCAAGCATTACAGAGATAATTTATTTTATTGGATTAGCAGACAGACTTGTCGGCGTGACCATGTTCAGTTATTATCCAGAGGAGGCCAAAAAAAAGCCTAAAATAGGCACTTATTTGGAAATAAACATTGAGAGGGTAATAATGCTAAACCCCGATCTTGTTATAGGCACGGCAGACGGAAACAAGAGAGGGGATGTTGAAATGCTTGAAGAGGCAGGCATCCCTGTATACATTGTTAACCCTAAGAATATTGATCAGGTATTGCAATCCATAGAAAAAATCGGGGAGGTTTGTGGGGTAAACATCAGGACAAAAAAACTGGTTAGTGATCTCAGACAGAGGACAATGGCGATAAAGAATAAATTAACAAAATCCCCCAGACCATTGGTTCTGCTTGTAATAAATATGAAACCTATTATAAGCGTTGGTCAACGCACAATGCATAACGATTTAATAAAACTTTCCGGCGGCAAAAACATGATAAGAGAGCAGAATATCCCATACCCAAAAATCAACATGGAAGAAATAATAAATAAAGGGCCGGATGTAATAATCATATCGTCCATGGAAAGAGGAGGGGAGTTTGAAAAGGCAAAAAGGGAATGGTTTGAATGGCCTACGTTGCCTGCCGTGCAAAAGGGCAGTGTCTATCTTATAGACTCTGATCTAATAGACAGGGCGTCACCGAGAATAATTCAGGGTTTAGAAGAGATGGCCAAATTGATACATCCAGAGATCAAATGGGATGAGGCGCAATAAATATCATAGAATAACACCTTTAAGGGTTATGACTGTAGGGCTTGTTTTATTTGGTATCCTGGCAATTGCAGCATTTACATCTTTATGTATGGGCCCTGCAAGGATCCACTTAAAGCATGTTTTAATGTGGATTTTCGACCACCAATCAATTGATCAAACCACGTGGATGATTCTTTTTAAGATAAGGTTGCCGAGGATTTTACTTGCCGGTGTAGTTGGGTTTTCCCTGTCCCTTGGTGGAGTAGTATTTCAGGCCCTACTTAGAAATCCCCTGGCAGAGCCTTTTATACTGGGTATATCAAGCGGATCTGCCGTTGGCGCTATCATTGGTATTTTTTTTGGCCTTAGCATTAATCTCGGCGTGCCCCTTCTCTCCTTCACAGGGGCTATATTTACGGTATTTCTGGTAATGGGCATAAGCAGGCGGCAAGGTGGGCTTGAGTCATCTACATTACTCCTTACCGGGGTAATCGTTAATGCTTTTTTCACGGCTATTATAATGTTTTTCATTTCTACCACCAGCGACGCCAGATTACATTCCATGCTTTTCTGGCTATATGGTGACTTGTCACAAAGCAGATACAGCCAGCTATCAATCAGTTTTCCCATTATCATTATTGCTTCGGGCATAATTTACGTCTTTTCCAGACACCTTAATCTTTTAGTGGGGGGAGAGGACTCTGCCCTTCAAATGGGCGTGGAGGTGGAACTGGTTAAGTGGGTATCATTTTTTGGAATTTCTTTAATAACCGGCATAGTTATATCTTTTTCTGGAATAATAGGTTTTGTCGGCCTCATTGTACCTCACCTTATGAGGATGTTTATAGGTCCTGACCATAGGCTGTTGATACCAGCCTCCGCACTTGGAGGCGCCTCTTTTGTGATAGCGGCGGACACCTTGGCAAGGACAATAATATCGCCCAGTGAACTGCCGGTAGGGGTGGTGACCGCATTTTTAGGCGCTCCCTTCTTTATATATCTATTAAAGCAGAGAGGTAGCCGTTGGACCCAGAATTAACACTGAATAACGTCTGCTTTAAGTATGGCCGCCAGTGGTGTGTTCAAGATATAGGTTTTGAACTCGGAAAGGGGGAAATTATCGGCATCATTGGCCCTAATGGTTCAGGGAAGAGCACCTTGCTGAGGATTATAGACGGACTTCTCAGAATACAAAAAGGAGAGGTCCTGTTGGGAAACAAATCAATATATCATTTTAAAAGAGGTCATATTGCTAGACATATAGCCATGGTGCCCCAGGAATCGATTTTTAGATTTCCATTTTCAGTATTTGAGGTAGTGCTTATGGGGCGTTTTCCTCACTTAGGGCATTTTCCCTTTGAAAAAAAAGAAGACCTAAAAATAGCCGAGAAATCTATGGAACTCACCTCTACGCTTGACCTGGCAACGAGATCTATCCATGAATTATCAGGAGGGGAGAAACAAAGAGTTCTCATTGCCCGGGCATTGACGCAAAGAGCCCAAATAATCCTGTTAGATGAACCAACGTCATTCCTTGACATAAGGCATAAAGTAGAAATATTTGAAATCATCTCTTTCCTGACCCAGGCCATGAGCTTAATAATAGTTTCTCATGATATTAGCCTGGCTGCTCAATTTTGCCACAGGATTATTCTCCTGGACAAGGGAAAAATATATAAAATAGGTACACCCTCTGAGGTAATCACCGCTGAAAATATAAGCACAGTATACCAATGCCCTGTACTTGTAGACAAAAACCCTATCAGCAATACACCTCGTATTACAATCCTGTCAAAAAAACACAAAGATAAAAAGGAGTCATCATGATTGATGTATTTATCAAAGGTGGTCCCATAATGTACCCTCTTTTAGCCTGTTCAATAATAGCCCTGACTGTAATAATTGAACGGACAATTTTTTGGATAATAGAGAATCACAGGAGAAATCACACATTAGTCAACAGCGTTTTATCGCTCGCTGAGCTGGGAGACTGGTCAACTGCAAGGGAAAAAATTGGAAATTCCCAGGATTTTATCATAAAAATCCTTGTCACGGGAATACTACATAGGGAATTTAGCATGACCAAGGCCATGGAGACAGCAGCCTCAGATGAATTAGACAGGATGAGACAGCATTTATCCGTTCTTGACACTATGATCACTGTGTCCCCGCTGTTGGGAATTTTCGGAACGGTAATAGGCATTATCCTCTCATTTGAACTTTTGGGAAAGACCGGCTTGGCCGATCCACAGGCAGTGACGGTTGGAATTGCCCAGGCCCTCATAACTACTGCATCAGGCCTGGGCATAGCTATTCTATCGCTTTTTCCATTCAACTACTTTAATTCAAGGGTAGAAAAAGCAGCGACCCTAATAGAAAAATATGCCACAAGCCTGGAAATAGTTTACGAAAAACTTGACTTGGAAAAAAAGGCCGGGAAAAACGCTGGAAAGCCCTATGAAGGTTAATCTTGGAAAACAGAAAAGGGCAAGGATTGAAATGCTGCCCCTGATAGACATAGTTTTCCTTCTTCTCGTTTTCTTTATCTATGCAATGCTTTCTATGGTCGTGAACAGGGGTATATCTGTTAATTTACCGGTTTCTTCCACCGCAAAAACAGAAAAGGGTCTACCCCTATCAGTGGTTATTAAAGAAAACGGCGGTATACTATTAGATGGGCATAATATTTTGTTAAAAGATCTCAGCGCACTATTAAAGCTCAGGACCGGTAAAGGTGAACACCCAGGATTATTTCTCTCTTCCGACAAAAAGGTTTCATGTCAGCGTCTCATTAATGTAATGGATCAGATAAGAGAAGCCGGTATCAGCAGGATTTCATTGCAGACCAATAAGGAGAATAATCCTTGAGCAGGTATTTGTTCCTTTCTTTTTTAATTGCATTATCGATTCATTTCTTTTTTGCATTGACAGATCTCAGCCTTTTTAAGGTTCCCCTTAAAGTCCCCCCAAAAAGAAACTATAATACCCTCGCAATTGACCTGATTAAGCCTGCTCTAAATAAAAAAACTGCTGCAATAAGAGAGCGGCCTCTGATTGTTCAAGAGCCCAAAAAAAAGGATAAGAAAAAAAAGGAGATAAAACCACGTATAAAATCAAGCCTTAAAAAAACGAAAAAGAACCCCAATGTGAAAAAAATCACACATAAACGCCGCATAAAAAAGGAAAGACCTCCAAAAATGGACAAAAAGCCCATCCATTTTCAAAAATTGGATTCCGTGCCTGTTAAAGAGAAGAAGATTTTACCGGAGGACGACAATGTCTTTTTACCTGACATGGTAGACATACCAATGGCCTTTCCAGTAGCAAAAGAAGCAGACAAGGAGATCAACCATCCGGAACAATCACCTTCCCATACCCCTGCTGCTCCGATTATTGAGGCTGTTCCCATGTACAAAAAAAACAGCCCTCCCCTTTACCCTAAGCTGGCGAGAAAGAGGGGTTATCAGGGGAAGGTAGTCCTGGAGGTCCTTGTAAAAAAAGACGGCCACGCAGGATCTATACGTTTGATAACGTCAAGCGGCTATAAAATATTAGATAAGACTGCCATAAAGGGTGTAAAAAAATGGCTTTTTCACCCTGGTAAAAAAGGGGATGAATTAGTGGAAATGTGGGTTAAAATACCAGTCAGCTTCATACTTAAATAGCAACCATTAATGGATTACGATTAGGGGTTAATTTCCAAAATCCAACACTTAGCTCAGATACCGTAATGTGTTTTCTGATAGTTTTTCTTTTGACAGGGCATTTTCAGGGTAATCAGCAATCAATTTATCTGCCACCTTTGCCACCCATGCCGGACTCGAAGGTTTACCGCTGTAGCACACAGGTGTATCCGTTTCCAACAATATAAGGTCAGGGTCAACGGAGAAGGCGAGGTTCATGGATTCTTCTGAAAAAAGTATGGATGGCCCAACAGATACAAAAAGCCCATTTTCATTGGTAATCCTTAAAAGCTTTTTTGAGTGAGCAAACCAGTGCATAAGGGCATTAAGGCCGGTTTTTTTGTGAAAGGAAACGGCCTCATCCATGGTTTGTCTGAGCGCCCTTCTGGAATGAAGATTTACAGGTAAATTATTTTCAGATGCTACGTCCATTTGAGCGTGAAGGGCACGAATCTGCCTATCTTGTTCCTCTGCTGTTTTAGCATATTTATAATCCAGGCCAATTTCCCCAATGCAGGAAATCTCATGGGCATGGCGCTTTAAGAAGGCAAATGACCTTTCCCATTCGCTATCATTCATTCTTAGGAGATTTACCGGATGAATTCCAAGGCCTGGGAGCACAAATTCAGGGAACTTATCCCTCAATCTCAACGTTTTCTCCATTGTGTCCAGGTCCTCGGTCACTACAATCGCCTTTGAAACACCGGCATCGCATGCGCTGAGAATGGCATCTTCTATGCCGGACAACGAATAAAGATGGCAGTGGGCATCAATTAATTTCGTAGATTTTTCATTATATCGCATGGTTTTAAATATCGCTCCTTTGCCGAACCTTCAATCTCATTCTATTGAACAATTTGGTGCATACGAATTACAGTAAAAAGATTGAAGAAGGTTAAATTCAACCATTTCGTTTGATTTCAGCGTCAATGATATTAAAGAGGAGGAATAGATTATTGTTCTTCATTCGTTTACCATTGATAAAAATGGTTGGGGTCCCGTGAACACCGATTTTTTTGCCATTGATGATATCTCTTGTGATAATATTTTTAATAGATTGAGAGCTCATGTCTTTCTCGAATTTTTCCATATCAAGCCCGAGACATTTTGCTATCTCCTGGATTTTAGCATCATCTATGGATTGATGGTTTTCGAATAGTTTACGACGAAATTCCCAGAATTTATTTTGCCTATTCGCTGCCAAAGCCGCTTGCGCTGCCTTCATCGCGAACATATGTCCGGAGAGGGGAAAGTGTTTGACAATTAATTTGATCTTATCCGGATATTGATCCAGCACCTGCTGGATTAGGCGCTCTATCCGAGCACAGTAGGGTCACTGGTAATCGTCAAAAATCGCGATGGTCACCGGTGCACCTGCAGGGCCTTTAAAAGGGCGCCCGGAAATATCTATATCATAGATCGACTCCACCTGGATGATCTTCAGGATTTTGGAAGTGCTGCTGGTCAGGATAAGCTGATTATTTTTTACAGAATAGGTTATCCTGTCGAAGGTATCGGCAAGCGGAATGCTGTTTATGATCTTGTTTTCTTTTAAAGAGTAGACAAGAACCTTCTCTGGCGCAAGCACAAATACAAGCTTCCCATCTTCCGAAGTGGCTATATCAAGAGCCTGAAACCCTATGTTTATTTGCCTGACAGGCGTAAGGTCTACATTTGCATATGCCATGTGGAAAAATAAAATTATGATTATTGGGTAAGCAATAGAAAAAACATGGAGAAACCGTATTTTTATATTATTTTTCATCAATTTTTTATCTTTTAAAATTTACTGTAAATATAAACACAAAAACCAGGCAAATTTCAACCTTTATAATTAAGATTAAATTGCCTATTTTATGGTTGACATCAAGTCTGGTTATTTACATACTCCTATGTAAAAAATGTCTCAAATGTTATCGGAGGTTTCTTTATAGAGGAGGAAAATATTTATGAAGCTGCCTAAGAACAAGGCAAAGATAGTATGCACGATAGGCCCGGCATCAGAATCGCCTGAAGTCATGGAAAAGATGATGCTGGCAGGTATGAACGTGGCCCGTTTAAATTTTTCCCATGGTGATTTTAATAGCCATAAAAGAATAATTGGAAATTTACGAGATGCTGCCCGTGCCACTGGGCGCAGGTTGGCCATAATGGCCGACCTTCCAGGCCCAAAAATGAGATTAGGCCAGTTGGCTACAGATCCCATAAAATTAAAAAAAGGAGATAACTTAATTTTGACAACCGATGATATCGTTGGTGAGAAGGGACGTATATCCGTGTCATTTACTCGCCTTCCAAAGGTTGTGAAACCGGGGGATACACTGTATATTAACGACGGGTATATTGAAATTGAAGTTATAAACATAGTGGGAAATGACGTATATTGTAAGACTATAGTCGGGGGAAAATTAAGTTCGAGAAAGGGTCTAAACCTGCCTAACATTGACCTTGGAATCAGTGCTTTCACTGACCGAGATCTCCAGTGTCTTGGGTTTGCCATGCAGGAAGGGATAGATGCAGTAAGTCAATCCTTTGTGGAGAGCGCTGCAGATATCATCGCTGTGCGTGATGCGGCCAATACAATGGGGTACAACCCTTTTATTATTGCCAAAATTGAACGTGCCGGGGCGGAAGATAACTTAGAGGAAATACTCAAGGTATCTGACGGAATCATGATAGCAAGGGGTGACCTTGGAGTGGAAAGACCAATTGAGGAAATTGCCGTGTCCCAGAAAAAAATGATTTATCTGGCAAACCTCAAGGGCAAGCCTGTAATTACAGCCACACAAATGCTGGAATCAATGACGGTCAATATACGCCCTACCCGTGCAGAGGCAACGGACGCGGCCAATGCCATTCTTGATGGTACAGACTGTGTCATGCTATCCGGAGAATCGGCCATGGGCAGTTATCCGGTAGAGGCCGTGGAGATGTTAGCAAAGATTAGTGTTTCTATTGAACCACTCCGCAAGTATCACCGAGTACGGGACGCCCTGAAGGAGTCAGTATTTAAAGAAAATGAAAATCTTAGTGATCTGATAGCCCTAAGTGTTGAGGCCACATTAACACGTATTTCTCCTGCAGCAATTTTCGTTCCCACCAGGAGCGGTGCGTCTGCAAGAAGTATTACACGATTCAGGATCCCTGTTTGGATAATGGCAGTCAGTTCTCAGGAGGCCACATGCCAAGGCCTCCAGTTTTCTTATGGGGTATATCCCATTCATGAACCGGACCATCCTGAGGATTGGAAGGCATACGCTAAAGGCTGGCTTCGATCTCATGGAGTAGAAGGGCAACTCGTTGTGCTGACCGAGGGGCCCTCGTCAAGACATCCGGAAACAAACAACAGAATGGAGATTATCGATCTCGAGCGTGTCTGAAGCTATTAAGAATAATCATAAAGGCATCTTATGCGTTTTTATTTCAGGGAACCCTGTAGTTACCTTTTGTAATATTCAGGG
>Ga0307990_1002290_pt1 | contig 15398 bp, 15 predicted proteins | sample EllFjometagen129_FD_203168 | JGI IMG/M metagenome (GOLD analysis project Ga0307990, IMG submission 203168) | Marine microbial communities from Ellis Fjord, Antarctic Ocean - #129 | ecosystem: Environmental > Aquatic > Marine > Unclassified | place: Southern Ocean | collected 2014-10-08
AAAAGATGAAAGTGAAATATTTGCAAGTCTAAATGCAACCCTTAAGTTTGCAAGACTAAATGTAGAATAACTAATTTTAAGAAATGCATTTAGTTTTCCAATTAACTTTTAAACACCCAAATTTCTACTCAGGTTTAATAATTTGACAATTAAAGAAATAAGTAATAAAATAGTATTGGGAATGAAGTGTATAGATAATGCTTTGAACCGATTATAGCTGGCTCTTAAAAATTGAATCCTCATAATAATATTTAAAAATTGTTTAAGAAGTAAAATTGCCAGAAAATAAGTCAGAACTTATAAAATACTAGTATTGATTTAATTTTTTGGAGATAAGAATATGCAAAAAACAATGGAAAAGGAAAATTTCTTGTCTGAGCTAGATATTGCAAACAAAGAACTACTATTTCAAAATATAGAAAAGGAAAAACGTGCAGCTGAGTTAATCATTGCTGATAAAGAACTTCTCTTTCAAAACAAAGAAAAAGGAAAACGAGCCGCTGAGTTAATCATTGCCAATAAAGAACTTCTATTTCAAATTGAAGAGAAGGAAAAGAAAATTGCTGAATTATTCATTGCCAATAAAGAACTTCTATTTCAAATTGAAGAGAAAGAAAAGATAGCAGCTGAGTTAATCATTTTAAAAAATTCCCTTTTTACTGAAAAACAAATATTAGAGAAAACTTTAATTTCGATTGGTGATGGCGTAATTTGTACTGATAAAAATTATAATGTTACATTTATAAACAGGGTTACTGAATCGGTTACAGGATGGACACAAAAAGAAGCTTTTGGTAAATCAATTTACGATATATTTAATATTATAAATGAGTTTACCAGGAAAAAGAGTGGAAATATTATAAAAAAAGTTATGCTAAGTGGCAAAATACATTTGCTTGCCAATCATAATATATTAATTACCCGAAATGGAAAAGAAGTTTTAATTGAAGATAGTGTTGCTCCTTTTTTAGATGATACAAATACAGTTGTTGGCGTTATAATTGTTTTTAGTGACTATACCGAAAAAAGGAAAAGACTAAAAAAGATTGAATTCCTTGTCCAATGCGACCAGCTTACGGGACTATATAATCGCGGATTTTATGAAAGAAAATTAAAGAGTATTGATACAAAAAAGAATCTTCCTTTAACCATTGTTATGAGTGATCTAAATGGGTTAAAACTTATTAATGACACATTTGGACATGCCATAGGTGATGAACTTCTTAAGAAAATAGCAAAAGTAATGAAAAAAGCATTCCGGCCTGATGACATTATTGCCAGATTCGGAGGGGATGAATTTATTGCTATTTTACCTAAAACAGATGCTTATGAAACAGAAAAAATCATTAAACGTATAAAGCTTCTGTTATCAAACGAAACCATAGAAAACATTCATGTTTCGATTTCCTTTGGTTATGAAACTAAAAATAATATGAATGAAAACCTTCAAGAAATTTTCAAAAAAGCAGAAAATAATATGTATAAAAGAAAACTTTTTGAAAGCCCAAGTATAAGGGGAAATACAATTAATGCTATCCTTAATACTCTTTTTGAAAAAAATAAAAGAGAAGAACAACACTCCCAGAGAGTTTCAGCGCTATGCATAAGCATAGGTGAAGCACTTGGACTGTCACAGCAAAAAATTGAGGAACTTAAGACTGGTGGGTTACTCCACGATATAGGGAAAATTGCTATAGCTGAAAGTATACTAAATAAGCCCGGTAAACTTAGTGAAGATGAATTTAAAGAAATTAAGCGTCATCCAGAAATAGGTTATAGAATTCTAAAAAGTGCAAATGATTTATCAGAAATAGCAGTATATGTATTATCTCATCATGAAAGATGGGATGGAAAAGGATATCCAAGAGGCTTAAAAGGCAATGATATTCCCTTTGAGTCAAGAATCATAGCTGTAGCTGATGCCTATGATGCTATGACTAGTGAGAGAAGTTATCGTGAAGCACTACCAGAAAAAGTCGTATTGGAAGAGTTACATAAAAACGCAGGCAGTCAATTCGACCCCGATATTGTAAGATTATTTGTTGAAAAAGTTTTGGATAAAGAATGGGCATAGTTTAAAAAAAATACAATAAGAAAATAACATCTATACTTCATGATTTATTTTATTCTTGAGATAATAATGTTTTGAAGAAAATAAAAGCAATATTTTAGTAATTCGATCTTGAGAATTATGTTTTCATTTGATTTTGTTTCTTCTTATTGATAGGATTACATCATCACACCTATTATTTAAAAGGAAAGAATATAAAATGAATGTATCAGAATACTATAGATGGTTAAAAAAAGACTGGGCAAAGACGGGTTTTATTATTTCTATTTTCCTTTTTGTTTTTCTTTTTGTTTTTGTGAAAGACATGAATTTCATTGTTTTTCTTATTCTGTTACAGACCCCCCTTTATATGCTTCATGAAACAGAAGAATATATTTTCCCTGGAGGATTTGGTAAATTTTTTAACAGGGACATTTTCAAACTTCAGACAGATGATAAGCCCATAGATGAAAAATTTATTTTCTTTGTTAATGTAATTCTTATTTGGATAATACTGCCTCTTTTTGGAATATTGTCTTTGAAAAATTATTCATTTGGTCTTTGGATTCCCTACTTTTCATTTTTTGCAGGTGTATCACATATTGCTCTTGGTATAAAATCAAAAAAAATCTATAACCCGGGACTTATTATAAGTCTAACTATTAATATCCCAGTTGGAGCATGGACTATTTATTATCTTTATAGTCAGGGGATAATCAATTCTTATATTTTCAATATTAATTGTGCAATTGGTTTGGCAGCAAATCTAGTTCTCCCAGTAATAGGATCAATTATCTATAAAAAACATATGAAGAATCATACTCTTTAGAATAATATCATTAATTAATATTTTTCAATTTTTCAAGTTCAATTGAAATGGTAAGAATTATTGTATCTAGTAATATAATACCCTCTTCATTTAAATATAAAGAATCTTGATCTACAACATAGTTTTCTTTATTAATTTTGGAAAATGCTTTTAATAACATACCCTTTGTAATATTAAAATGTTTTTCCATAGAATCATAATTTAAACCTCTATTGTTTCTAAGTGAGACTATAAGGTATTCATCTAAGAATTGAGCTTTGTTTAGAATTTCATCATCATAGAAACTAAATAAGGGAGAATTATTATAATCTTTAATACTAGCAGTATTATTAATTCTAATAAGAGTCTCTTTATCATATATGGTTGAAGCTGAAGTGGATCCCAAAGAAATATAGGGAGAAAGATTCCAATATCTTAAATTATGTAAGCAATAATTCTTATCTTTAGTAAAGTTTGAAACTTCATAATGCTCATACCCAAGTTTTGATAAATGAGCCCATAAATTCTCTAATAAATCTTTTTCAAAAAGATCTGAGTTTTTATTTATTTTCTTATTTTCAACTAATCTATAAAGGTCAGTCCCCTCTTCCACACTTAAGCAATATAATGAGAGATGCTTCAAATCACAAATACTGTTAATGGTATCAATATCATTAATACTGTCTTCTAACTTCTGTGTTGGAAGAGAACTCATTAAATCAAAGGAATATTTGATTGTTGTATTTGATTTCTTATATTCTTCTTCACTGATTATATTATTTTTAATAAAATAATTATCATTAATAACAATTTTTAGACTATCTAAAGTCTTACAAAATTGTAGAGCTTTTAAATTATCTTTACGTCTTGCATTTCTACCTAATATCTTTAGTATATCATCATTAAATGATTGAATGCCTACAGATATTCTAGTTGCTAAGCCTTCTTTGAATAATCGAAGATGATCGAGTGTAAGGGATTCCGGGTTAATTTCAAAAGTAGTTTCCCTTGAAGGACCAATATTAATAAGTAAATTTCTAAGTTGTTCAATAGAGAGAACACCTGGGTTTCCCCCACCTATAAATACTGTTTCAAAGAAATTATCATAATTTTCTTTTAATACGAATAATTCTTTATTTAATTTAGAAATATAAGAGTTAACAGTATCCTTATCCCAGCAATTTTTATCTTCACTGTAAAAAGCGCAATAATAACATTTGGTTACACAAAATGGAATATGGATATATAAAGAAAGAGTGTTTTGTTGTTTTAATAATTTTAAATATTTAAAATCTATCATTGATTTCCTAGATAACCGATTCTATTTAAAGGCCAGAATCTAAAGAATACTCTACCATTTATATTATCTTGTGAGACAGGACCAAAATATCTACCATCATGAGAGTTATCTCTGTTATCACCTAAAGGTAGTACATGTCTCTCTGGAACTGTTATTCCATTTTTATAACTGTGATAATTAGATCTAGAGTTAAAATCACTTGGATCAATTCTATGCTCTGTATAATATTTAGTATTCATAAATTGATACATATCTCTGGGATAATTGCTATTTTCCAACTTTTTATATTCATTTAAATAAGAGGACGGAGTATAAACTGAATTGTTTAATCCTTTATCTCTATATGCTACCAAGGAAGCCCAAGCTTTTAATGGAGAGTAATAAGACTGATCAATTTGTCTATTTGGACCGAGGCTTAAGTTATTGTCCGCTCTAAAGTCAATTTCATTAATAAATTCTTCAGAACCTGATACCCTTATACTCACATTACCATCTTTAAATACGACCGTATCATTATTCATTGCAGCAGCTCTTTTAACATATAGTCTCTCAGCTGGAGTACCATCTTCGTTTTTATCAATTTGGACAAGTGAAAAAGTTGCAGAAAATAGCATCTGAGCTGCTATATCAAAAAGAGGCCCTTTTGTTTCATACTCAGGATTGTAAAAAGTAATAATATTGTCACGGGTAACAACTCTATTAGTTGAGCCAAGTTTAGGACCTGTAGGCCATACTTCTAAGCCATATACATTCTTGTTAACAAAGACTCTATCTTTGATTAACATGGTTTTTTCCATTGAAGGTGTTGGAATAACAAATAATTGAAAAATGTATTGGTTAAGTATTAAAATAACTATAACAGCAAATACTAGTGCATCAACCCAACCTCTGACTTCTCCCCAAAATGTTCTTTTTATGGGATTCTCTTTGCTATATATTTTGATAGCTTTGCGCTTGGTTAAATATTTTATTGTAAAATTTTCAACTCTTTGTATTAATAAATTCATAATAAGAACAATACAATAAAGTAAAAGAGTTGACAAGGATTAAAGGTATAAGTAATTTGTATGATATGAAAGAAATAAAAGATTTACCTAAGATTGATGACGTCGTACTCCCTAAAATTGGATCAATAAGAGCTGGAGTCTATATTTTAGCCCTGCTCATATTCGCTATTTTATTAGTAGTGTTTTTAATTGGATTTTTACCAGGAGTTTTAAACGGTGGTAAATTTGTTAATTTTAAGAGTGATATCGCCAATGTTGGCGTTTATGTTGATGATAATTACATCAGTGGTGTACCTGCTCAAAGCTTTATTAAAAGCGGGGAGCATGAGGTTGTTTTCAAAAAAGCTTCACAAATCATTTCAAAACAAACAATCAACGTCTCGCATCCAGTATTTTTAACTTATATTTTTCACAGATACCAAGATGTAATTTTAGATTATAATGAATTAACACAAGACAAAATAGATAAAATTATCAATTTTGATATTCAACTCATTATTGATCAAAGTCCTATTCTTGAATTTAATTCTGTTACAAATTATATACCATATTTTTCTCAATATGCTAAAGACGCTATAGCCTTTAATTTAGACAGTGAAAGAATTATATCTGATTTAGAATTAGCTTCTTCTTTTATAAGTAATGAAACAATGTTAGAAGATGCAAAAAACACTTATGATATTTTGAATATTGAATATGGTTCAGTACTAAAAATTGCTAGTAAAGATTTTTCTTCAAATACAATTGAAATAGGTGAAGCTTTTATAAACAAAACTGTTAATGCTACCCCATCCTCATTAAAACTTAATAACAATGCTATTATTACCACAATTAAAATAGATCCCATATCTTTTGTAATGGGAGATACTACTTATAATTCTTATCCAAGTATTAATGAAGTTGGAATAAATGTTGATTTAAAGAGTTCTGTTTATATTTCAAAAGCTCCTATTTCAAATTACCTTTACGCTTTATTTGTAGTTGCCAATCCACAATGGGCAAAGAGTAATATTGCCTCCCTAATTAGTAAAAAACTAGTTGATGAAAATTATCTCGCTGGAATTAGTTTGTCAACAAACTATACTTCTCTTGAGCCAATTAGAAATATAAGCTATTATGCCGCAGAGGCTTTTTGCTCTTGGGTTAGTGAAGAAACATCAGTTGATGTTTATATTCCAAGTGAAATACAATGGAGTGCTGCAGCTTTAGCTTCAACAAATTATTTAGAAGATTCATATAGCTCTTCCCTAATAGCTACAAGAAGCTATGATACTCAATTTGATTTAATGTTAGGTGGGGTTTGGGAATTTACTTCAACACCTTATTTCCCATTAAATAGATTAATTGAAAATCGAGATATTATTATTAAAGAACTTAATGAAAATTATGTTTTTGATATTGTTGTAAAGGGTGGCTCACTATTAAATTCATCAGTTAACATTAACAATGTTGGAGCTATGGAAAAATCAGCTTGTTTTGAATATATGGGATTCAGAATTGCTTATAATAAATAAAATAGGAAAAATATGAAAGATAAATCAGATAACGATAAATTACTAATAAAAAACAAAAAAGCTTTTTTCAATTATGAAATGATAGAGACCATTGAATGTGGGATGTCTCTATCTGGAACTGAAGTTAAGAGCATGAGAGAAGGACGTTTTTCTTTTACAGACAGTTATGTTGTAATAGAAAACCATCAGCTCATATTAGTTCAGTTTACTATTCAGCCTTACAAACAAGGTTCAATTTATAACCATGATCCTTCAAGAAAAAGAAAGCTATTGGCACACAAACAAGAAATTAAACGCTTAAAGAGAAAGATTGATGAAAAAGGTTTTACTCTTGTTCCAACCAAAGCATATTTAAAAAACAACCTTATCAAAATGGAAGTTGCCCTAGCTCGTGGTAAAGCTCTTCATGATAAGAAAAATGTTATTAAAGAAAGAGATCTTAAAAAAGATGCTCAGAGAGAAATTAAAAGACTAAATTACTAATCTCTAATATTAAAAGTAATCATAAATTTATGGTTATTAAATTAAGCTAGGCTTCAAGATAACTTTATCTATCTGGATAGAGTTAACGCCTAGTTTTTTTGTAATTCAAAATTGTATTTTTTTTGAATAGAATTATAATCTTCATAACTAAACATCTATTAGGACTAACATATTACCCATTATTGACTTATGAAGGTAAAAAGGCTAATATATTATCTATGATAGATATAAATAATTTAATCAAAACAGAACCAGAAATTAAAAAAACTATAGCAAGTAATTTTAAAAAACGCCGTAAAGAACATAAAAAATCTCAAAAACAAATGGAAAAAGAGTCTGGTGTATCACTCGGTAGTCTCAAAAGATTTGAACAATCAGGAGAGATATCATTGTCTAGTCTTATAAAACTTTCACAGTCAATTGATGAAGAAAACAATCTTCTAAATTTATTTACTTCTCCATATTATGAAAATATTGAGGATATGTTAGAATGAGTAACAAAATACTGAAAATTAAATATAAAACAAGAGATGTTGGCACCCTTCTTTATTCTAATAATTTGGTTAGTTTTCAATATGATAATCAATGGATTTCAAATGGATTTTCTATCAGTCCCCTATCTTTGCCATTAACGAATAAAATATTTACTCCATCATTTCAACCTTTTGAAGGTATGTTTGGTATCTTTAATGATAGTTTGCCTGATGGTTGGGGTAGATTAATAGTTGATAGAATGCTTAGAAAAAAATCAATAAACCCAAATAAAATAAATCCTTTATATAGACTTTCAATAGTTGGAAACTCATCTATGGGTGCTCTTGAATATATTCCCAATGAAAAAATATCTCAAGAAATCTTTTATGATTTAAATTTGGATATTATAAAAAATCAATGTGATTTATTATTAAACAATCAAGAAATAAATAATCTCGACTATCTCTTCAATAATGGTGCCTCATCAGGTGGAACAAGGCCTAAAATATTTAAAAAAATATATAAAAATATATATAATGAAGATTGGATTATAAAATTCCCTTCATCATATGATTCATCTGATATAGGTATACAAGAATATAATTATTCCATTTGTGCAAGAAAATGTGGTATTGAAGTGCCTGAAATTAAGCTCTTTGACTCTAATCAATGCTCTGGGTATTTTGGAATTAAAAGATTTGATAGAACTAATAAAGAAAAGATTCATATGGCTTCAGTTTCAGCCCTTCTTGAAACATCTCACACATTGCCTAATTTAGATTATTCAGATCTATTAAAACTCACTTTCTTACTAACAAAAGATGTTTCACAAGTTAAAGGAATGTTTACTCTAATGTGTTTTAATGTTTATTCTCATAACAGAGATGATCACAGTAAAAACTTTACTTTTTTATATGATAAGAAATGGAAACTAGCCCCAGCTTATGATTTAACTTATAGTAATTCTATAAATGGTGAACATGCTACTACTATAGCTGGATCGGCTCTTTATCCAACTAAAATACACTTATTAAAAGTAGGTAAAGATTTTGGATTAACACCTTCTTTTTGCAAAGAGAAAATAGATCAAATTGAAGATTTAGTAAAAACTGATTTAACAAAATATCTAATAAAATAACCCAAATCTTATTGTCACTTTAAGGTATCAGCAAGTATTAAAGAATTAGAAAATCGAGTTAATCTATAAGGGCTACTGAAAATTTTTTTACAGTAGCTCTTAGTTATAATCAAACTTTTTATATTATAAGTTAATCAATCCAAAAACATTAGCTATAGAACTTACTAATATTACAATCAAACAAATGGCATCTAGATATTTCATGAAAAAGTTATAAAGCTTTTTTCTTTTAAATTTAGATGAGAGCTCTACTTCTTATGCAATTTTATCTAATCCTACAACTCTTAAAATAAGAATTAATGTTGCTAAGGCCGCTATTGGCATAAGAATTGAGTTGGTAATAAAATCAAAGAAATCTAAGAAATTCATTCCTATTATTGTTATAAAATCTAAGGTACTAAAGCCTAGAGCTGAAGTTGAACCCAATAGAATTATTATGATAGTCACTACAATTGTACTTTTTTTTCTATTCCAGCCAAATTGATCTTCAAAGGTTGAAGCATTTGTTTCAGCAAGGGATATAGAACTTGTTATAGCTGCAACAAAAACTAATAAAAAGAAAACAAAGCCAACAATACTACCAAGACCCATACTTGCAAATACTTTTGGAATTGTAATAAACATTAGAGAAGGCCCTGCATTTAGGGTTGAAGATGCTCCGCCTGAAGAGAATGCATATACTGCAGGAATAATCATTAAACCAGCAAGTATAGCTACTCCTGTATCAAAAAGTTCAATTTGAATAGTTGCTTCTTCAATATCTATATCTTTATCGAGATATGATCCATATGTATAGAGAATACCCATTGCAATAGATAGAGAGTAAAACAATTGCCCCGTTGCAGCTACTACAGTCATTATTGTTAATTTACTAAAGTCTGGTATAAGGAAATATTTAACGCCTTCTAAAGCTCCAGCTCTAGTAACTGAATATATTGTTACAATAACGGCAAGAATTAATAGTAAGGGCATAGTAATTTTTGAAACTCTTTCAATTCCTCTTTTTACACCAAACAATACAATTAAAGTAGTTATTAGAGCAAAAATTTTAAAATAAAATTCTACAGAACCACCGTTTGTAATAAATTGAGTAAAATATGCATCATTTGCAACTGCAAATGTATTTCCTTCTTATATATTCAACCAAATATTTAAGAACTCAGCCACTAATTACGCAGTAATATGGAGCTATAAGCATTGGAATGATTGCATTTATCCAACCACCAAGTTTAAAAGAGCTACTACTGCCAAAACTTTGAAAAGCTCCAACAGGACTCTTTTTTGTCATTCTTCCTAAAGTTGTTTCTGAAATAATCATTGAATACCCAAAAGTAATCATTAAAATTAAATATACTAAAAGGAAAGTACCACCACCATATTTTGCTGCTAAATAAGGGAATCTCCAAATATTTCCAAGACCTACTGCAGATCCTGCAACAGAGAGTACATAACCCATTTTACCTGAAAAAGTACCTCGTGAGGATGTGTGTTTCTGAACACTTTTATTATTACCCATGCTTTTCCCTTCTACTATAAATATAAAATAAAACCGTCACAAGCCTAACATTTGAATAGAATATCAATCAAGTAGATTTAGTTATAAATATACTTGCGTGAGATAAAATTGTCATTATAGTAAAAAAACAAGATATAAATATGATTTTCATATTCATATGCAACTGTAAATTATTATTTTAGCATTTCATGATAGCGGTAGCGTGCTTTCTCAATAATGGAAAAGATTGCGAATTCTTTTATCAGATTTTATTTGAGAAACTTGATTGTGAGAAGTTCATTCATTCCAGTGAAAAATACTTGAATATTCTTTTTATTCATAGCTCTAAGTAGAATTTTAAGTTTTGCTAAGGCATCAGAATCGTCAATTGGAACGTAACTAAATCTTAAAATGAGAAACCGATAACCTGGTTCAAGTTTTTGTTCTATGTTCTGGAGATAAAAAACTGGACCAAAGAATATAGGTCCATTGAATGCTTACTTATAAAAGATATAAAACACTTCAATATAAATTGAGTGAAAAGTAAAACAAAAGCCAACTTCAAATGCTTCTTAATTTTTTAAAAAGTTGAAATTGGCTATTATTACCTCTGTGATAAAAAAATTCTTTTTATTCATACTCTTAGATTAAACATTGATTACCTTGATTCAAACATCCCTAGCACTACACATACAATATAGTTGATTCATTATTTTTTAAAATTTTCTCTTAATATCTGATAAAGCTTGATCCATATCATTATTATTTGTAAAATCTTTTGTATAAACACTGGTAACTGGAGCATTAGATTCTTCATTAAAAATCATATCATGACCTACACAGAGACCAATAGAAATATTTAAATCTGTATTTTTATCATTAAGATATTTAGCTTGTCCTGCAGGATTGCATAGAGAATACGAACTATTACCACCTAATAGTTCTTTTCTACTAAGATGTCCATATTTACAATCAACAGTATAAACTTTAAAGTTTTTTTCTAGGTATTGTTTTATTAAAGTTACCTCTCTAAAAAAAGTTATACAATGTGCAATTCCTATACTTTTATAATTCCCTTCAACTGCAAAAGCTTTAATTTGCTCAAATCTATTTAAACTCATACTAGAAGTTTTATCAGCAATTTTCATTATTTCAAACGCATTCTTATCATAAAGATTTTTCATATGTTTCCTTAAAAAATTTATTTATTTTTAAGCTAATATTAATATATATTGGAAAAATATCATATAACATTATGAAATTAAAACTAAATTTAAAAATTCTTGTTAAATTAAATGAGGAAATGAAATATTATTTTATCCATTACAAATTTGGTTTATATATAAATACATCCAAATAGGTGCTTGTTTTCCTTCTTCTATAAGTTTTTGCTTATCATCTATAGTTAATCGGCTACTAATATTCATAATAGTTGAAGTATTTATTGAATCTTTACCAAGAGCTTTTAAAGCCTGAATAACTAATACTACATATAAGATTTTCCTGAGATTAACTTCATTGAACTATGTTTAAATTCAATAGTTATATTCCTTATTTGATAATTTTTATAAGGGCCACTACTATTATAAATAAATTTTTCAGGCACTTGCGTTGAAATTCCTAACAAATTAAGAGCAACTTCTCTAAAAGGAGCTATATTCCAATTCAAATTTCTTGCCAAAGCTAATGCAACTTTATGAGGAGATGGAGCTGAATATTCATTAATAATTTTGCTAAAATGAGGTTTATCATAAACTCCCCTTAAAACACGACGAATTAAACCTTTATTTTCCAATCTAGCTAATGATTTTTTAATTGTTTCATAATTTCCAAAATTTATAAAATCTGAAACAACAAAAGCTGAACAAAAAGGCTGACTTTCGATATATTTATAAACACTATTTATAATATTCATTGTTTTCCTCCCTTTTGTCTCTAAAAGTATACCTTATTAGGGACACATTAACTAGCATTGTTTATTTTATAGGTAAATTAATTTTCTATCTTGCTAGCCAGGTTCAAAATGTGACAATAGAATAATTTATTGTTCTTATGCATAATTATATAAAACGGTATGCAAATAAACAAATTAAAATATCTCTTGTAGGCTTAGTAGTTAGAGGTACAAGAAAACATCAGGTTTTAATGTCTATATTTTTATCTTAATCTTTATAGTTTTCTACCTTCACCGAGAATAATTTGCTATTAAATACCTAAAAGTCTAAATAGCACAAAGGCGATAAATTTTCTAATATTGGAATAAATAATTACAAAACTAATTATATTTTGTCACAATCTAAAGAACTTCATGTTATAATAAAGATATGAAAAGACGACTAAGATTTAACGGTTTGTGGTATCCAAGTGACAAGGAAGAACTAGAAAAACTTATTAAAGTTACTCCAATTAGCGATAATAAAGATGTATTTGGAGTTGTACCGCATGCAGGTTTATACTACTCAAGTAATTTAATTAAACTTTTTTTCAATACTTTAAGTTCTAAGATAAATAAAATACTTTTAATAACACCTTCCCATTATTATGCTCTTGAAGATGATGTAGTTGGATGTGGTGATTTTGATATGTTTGAAACACCAATAAAGGATGTTCCAGGATTCTCAATTCCTATTTTACAATCTGGTTATGAAAAAGTGACTGTAAGCGAGCATGCAGTTGAGATGATTTTACCCTTTATAGCTCAGAGAGAAAATATTAGTCTTTGCTGTGCCCATGTAAATAGATTTACTGATGTAACGATTGCAAGTAAATATGCAAATCAATTGTTATCAATAATAGATGATAAAACAGCAGTAATAGCTAGCAGTGATTTTACTCACTATGGAAAGAACTTTGACTATACTCCCTATGGGAATATTATAAATGATGATTTAATAAATAATGTTTCATCTTACGATAGAGAAATAGCAACTCGTTTTATAAAGGGCGAAGGTCCTGCTGCCTATTTAAAAGCAAGTATTGATGACAAAGCTACTATTTGCGGAATTGCTCCAATGCTTCTTGTAAGTGAAATGGCAAGACTTAGTAATATGAAAGGTAGAATTTTAGGTCAATCAAATTCAATTAATAGCCCTACCCTAGATAATAATTTTGTATCATATATAAGTTTGGCATGGAGGAATAAATCATGAATGATAGAGAAAAAAAGATACTATTAAGTTTAGCAAAAAATACTATTGCTAAAAGGTTAAGTCTTCCTTATGAAGAAATTGATGCCTCTATGTTTAATGAAAAAAGTGGTGCTTTTGTTACACTTAAAGATAAAGGTCGACTTAGAGGTTGTATTGGAAATATTTTTGCAATAAAGCCCTTGTATCAAGAAATTATAGATTTATCATTTGAAGCGGCTTTTGAAGATTATAGATTTAGTCCTATCACGAAAGAAGAATTCCCCTATATAAATATTGAAATTTCAGTACTTACAGAACCTAAATTAATAAATCATATATCTGAATTCGAGTTATCTAGAGATGGTATTATTTTAACTGTGGATTATCATAGATCTGTATTCCTTCCACAGGTCGCTGATGAAACAGGTTGGAACAAAGATGAGTTATTAACAGCCCTCAGTCACAAGGCTGGTTTAGATTCTGAAGCTTATAAACGAGATGATGCTCAGTTTATGACCTTTCAAGCAGAGGTTTTCTCATGATTTGTAATTTTTGCTACAGACATTGTAATATTAAAGAAGGTAATACGGGTTTCTGTGGTGTAAGAAAAATAAAAAATAATCAACTAATTAGTACCGGTTATGGTTATCTAGATGCTGTTGCTCTTGATCCTATTGAAAAGAAACCCTTATATCATTTTCTTCCAGGTAGTAAAACTTTATCAGTTGCTGAATCTGGTTGTAATTATCACTGTGCATTTTGCCAAAATTGGCAACTTTCTCAAAATAAAAAAAATAATAATTCTACATATGTGTCTCCAAAGGAGTTAGTAAATTTAGCACTAAAATATAAAGTTCCATCAATTAGTTTTACTTACAGTGAACCAATAGTATGGCAAGACTATGTAATCGACACTTCCATAATTGCTAAAAAGACAGGCATTAAAACTGTAATGGTAACAAATGGTAGCTTTAGTAAAGAAGCAAGAGAAACTCTTGCTCCTTTAATAGATGCATTTAACATAGATCTCAAAGGAAATGCTGATTACTATAAAAAAATATGCAAAGGAACTATAGAACCAGTTCTTGAAGGAATTAAGTATTTAATAGAAAAAGGCAACCATGTAGAAATAACTACTCTTCTTATTGAAAGCATTCATACAGAAAAGGATGTTCAAGCATTAGCTAAAAACTTAAAAGATTTTGGAGTACAAGTTTGGCATCTAAGTAGGTTTTTTCCAAACTATGAGATGAGTGCTATAGCGGAAACTAGTGAGAAATTTCTTTCTGAGATGATAAATATCGCTAAGGAATCTGGTATCCCTTATGTTTATGGAGGAAATACCTCAAGAGTAGAATCCACCATTTGTAGCAATTGCAAACAAGTATTAATTAATAATCATACTGATTCAGAAGCAATCAAAAAAGATTGTAATCAAAACATTCCAAAAGGGAGATGTAAATATTGTGACTATCCTATTTATGGAGCTTTTTAGTAATTTTTAAAAAAAGTATTTTTATTTTACATACATTATATTTTTTAAACTAAATCATAATTGTGAAATTACAACTGATTTATTTCATTTTCTAGTTGCTGTATAAATGTAAGAATTTCATTAAACGAAGGATAAACTCCATAAATCATATTTTTCATATTTAAATAATCTGAATTCAAATCTTTTAAATTATACGAAGGGGGCATCAATTTTAGAGTTCCTGGCCTAGCCTCTTCATATTTTGCCCAAATGCGTGGATAAAATTTGTATTTAAACATTGCTACTTGTTCAAGTAATTCTATTTTTTCAAGAGCTAACTGCTTATATTTAGATTTTCCAATACAATACAAATCATAGTAGTGGCGAGAATAACGTATTTGAAATTTTGAAGTTTCAGGGCGATGAGCTTCATGATGTAATATTGTTGCTTTTTCCCAAAAGGATCTTTCAGCATAAGTAGTAAGAATATAAGTTACCGGTTGATTAAATATTTGTTCATATTCTTC
>Ga0307990_1002291_pt1 | contig 15398 bp, 8 predicted proteins | sample EllFjometagen129_FD_203168 | JGI IMG/M metagenome (GOLD analysis project Ga0307990, IMG submission 203168) | Marine microbial communities from Ellis Fjord, Antarctic Ocean - #129 | ecosystem: Environmental > Aquatic > Marine > Unclassified | place: Southern Ocean | collected 2014-10-08
ATGTAATCAGTAGATTGCGAATGTGCAGGCCATCCACGTCTGCGTCAGTGGCCAGAATGACGTGGTTGTATCGCAGATAATCAATGGATTCTTCCACGTCCAGGCTCTTCATGAGGTTGAAGATCTCGACGTTTTTATACAGGGCGTCTTTTTTGAGGTCACACACATTAAGCGGCTTGCCCTTAAGGGTGTAGATGGCCTGGGTGTTTACGTCGCGACAACTGACCAGGGATCCGGCTGCAGATTGACCTTCTGTGATAAAGATCATGGTGTTGTCGTTTTTATCCTTGCCTTGTTTGTAGTGCTTTTTGCAGTCACGCAGTTGAGGCACACGAATCGAAATGGCCTTAGAACGCTCGCGAGCGAGCTTTTTGACGGCGTTGAGTTCTTTTCGAAAGGTCTGGGTTTCGATAATCTTGTTGATGACTTTATCTGCCTGCGGCTTGTTGCTGTGCAGCAGTTTGGTGACAGCGGTCTGCACGCGTCCCACAATGTCAGATCGGATGTCTGTGTTGCCGAGTTTGTTTTTGGTCTGGCTTTCGAAGATCGGGTCTTTGAGACGAATGGCAATGGCGCCGAGCAGGCCTTCACGCACATCGTCACCGCTGAACTTTTTCTTGGCAAAGTCATTCACACCTCGCAGAATGCCCTCACGAAATGCACTGAGGTGTGTGCCTCCGTTATTGGTATACTGACCGTTCACAAAGGAGTAGTAGTCCTCGCTGAACCGGTTGGTGTGTGTGAATGCAAATTCCAGGGTGGCGTCTCTAAAGTGCAGAGGCTTGTAGAGTTTCTCAAAAGACGTTTCGTCTTCAATCAGGTCCAGGATGCCGCCGGCTGATTCAAAGCGGCGGCCGTTATAATTGATACGAAGTCCCGCATTCAGATAGGCATAGAAGCGGAGCCTACGTTCAATGTGTTCTTTATTGAATTCGTATTTCGGAAAGATTTCGGGGTCTGGCACAAAGCTGACAAATGTGCCATTGGGTTCCGACGTTTTGCCTTTCTTCTGCTTGATCAGTTTGCCATCAATGAATTCTGCCTGGGCAAATTTGCCGTCTCGCTTGCTGGACACGCGAAACTGTGAGGACAGGGCATTGACTGCCTTGGTCCCTACACCGTTGAGGCCCACGCTGAATTGGAACACATCGTCATTGTATTTGGCCCCGGTATTGATCTTGGACACGCAGTCCACAACCTTGCCCAGGGGGATACCGCGACCGTAGTCCCGGATGCAGACCTCGTTGTTCTTGATGGCAATGTCAACCTTCTTGCCGTGGCCCATGATAAACTCGTCCACGGCATTGTCGATCACTTCCTTGAGCAGGATATAAATGCCATCGTCATAATGCAGGCCGCTACCTGTGCGTCCAATGTACATTCCTGTTCGAAGTCGAATGTGCTCCAATGACGAGAGCGTTTTGACTTTATCGTCCGTGTATTCGTGTTTTTTTGCCATAACCTATTGTAATAGCACTCGCTGCTTGAAAGTTGTCTAAATTTCCATGCTTCCAGGCATGGATTAATGATGCTTCAAAGGAGATAACTTAGCAATTACCGAGCGATCCTGCAAGCGATGAGGTGTAAAAATAAACTACAAACATGGCTTGGTCATTGTGTTTCACCCATGGGTTCGGAATCTCTTCTCAAGGAAATCATTTTAGCTTTCGCCACAAAGTTGTGGGGTTGATGCCCAGAATAGCGGCGGCTCTCGTACGGTTGCCCTGAGTGGATGTCAACACCGCGCCAATATGGTTACGTTCCATTTCAGCGAGCGTTTTTGTAGCGTCTGTCGTGAATGTGGTCTCTGATTGTTTGAACTGAAGGATATTGCGGGGCAGGCATTCTGGCATGAGGGTCTGATCTCTTGAGAGTATAGCAGCCCGTTCGAGGATGTTTTCCAGTTCGCGAACATTGCCGGGCCAGGCATAGTCCAGCAGGAAGTCCAGGCACGTGGCGTCCAGTCTCAACTTTGGCAGATTTAGAGTTTTGGATAGTTTTTTAATAAAGTGCCTGGCTAGGGGCAGTATGTCGTCTTTTCTTTGTTTGAGTGGGGGAACTTCCATTTCGATGACGCTCAGTCGATAAAATAGATCTTCTCTAAACCGGCCTTGCTGAATGGCTAGGGTCAGATTTCGGTTGGTTGCGGCCATGACACGCACATCAATTTTACGTGTGTGGCTCTCGCCTACACGCATGACCTCCCTCTCCTGAAGTACACGCAGGAGTTTGACCTGTAGGGATTGCGAGATGTCACCGATTTCATCCAGAAAGAGTGTGCCACCGTGAGACTGTTCAAAGAGGCCAATCCGGTCACTCGTGGCCCCAGTGAAGGAGCCGGTCTTGTGGCCAAACAATTCGCTTTCCAGGAGTGTCTCAGGCAAGGCGCCGCAATTGATTGCCAGAAACAGCCCTTGAGACCTGTCAGACTGCCTGTGGATGTGGCGGGCCAAAACCTCCTTGCCTGATCCGCTGGGTCCGGTGATCAGAATGGATGAATCAAAGCGGGCCACACGCTCTGCCATGTCAAGCACCTTGCCAAAAGATTCGCTCCGAATCTCTGCAAAATGACCTTGTGTAGCCTGGGAGTGGGGAAGTGGACTCTGGGATGCGAGGAGTTGGTTCTGTTTTTTGAGGGCATCCGAGAGTTGGGAGATCTTACTATGAAAGGTTTCAACCTCAGAATAATAGGCTAGATAGGGTGTGATGGCTTCACCCCAGGAGGCCTTGTCCCTGCCTATGGATGTACACTCTGCGTCGCCGCACGCGCGACAGGTCTGTTCTACGAAAAAGATGGGTTGATTGCAGCAGTAGGACGCATAACCGCTGGCATACCCGGTCTGAATCCAGCAGGCCGCAGTCGCAGAGGTGCCGATCTCCAGGAGATGTTGTTTTGCTTCGCTGCAGTCGTGCCAGATGACCTGCATGTCCAGCGTTTGCTTGTTCTCATCTAGCGAACAGGTTTTGACTTCAGAGTGTGTTACCCCCTGGAGTGTATGCATCCGAGGTCCCGCCAAGAGCCACTCCTGGGTGCTATCCCATTTGAAGATCCTGGACATTCCGGCTGCATCGGCCTGGCCCCAGTAAAAACCGAAACGCGTGAGAATGCGACGCGCGTGCTCTGGTCCCATCGTATCCAGCAGGTCTTTTCGAAATTGAGCCAGAGCGTGTATGTCGTGCATGACCAGCCTGCGACCATGCAGGTGAATATTGCCCTCTCTAAATTCGATTAGCTCCTCGATTTTCAGGTCCTGGGCTTTCATGTGATCCTTTCGTAATGCAATAATGTCTTGCAAAATGCAATAGTATCAGAGTCGAACTGTTTTGGCAAGGATGTTGTAAGGCTTTATTGAAAAGGGGTTTGTCGTTATGCTATGTTTTTGGCACCTGCTTTGCTCTGATAACAAGTTCAGGGTGTTATCGTGAAAGCCTGGCGGTTTTCTTTTTCTTGAAATTTATACGGAGTCAGGGGCTCACGCATGCTGGTAAACAACCAAGAAACCATGACCATCAAGGCAAGGCGCGAATTGCAGCTGGAGCGTTTGAAGTGGTCAGTCAGACATGCGTATCAGCAGGTGCCGCATTATCAAAAGAGCTTTGATGCGGTGGGATTTCATCCCAGACATCTGGCCGGTCTGGAGGACATCAAGCATATTCCCTTCTTAACCAAACAGGACATGCGTGATGCATACCCCTATGGATTGTTTGCTGTGGGCCTGGACCGGGTTGTCAGAATCCACTCGTCATCCGGAACCACGGGCAATGCCACGATTGTGGGGTACACAGATCATGATATTCGAGTGTTTTCCGAGGTTGTGGCCAGGGCTTTGGCTTGCTACGGTGTGACCCGATCAGATGTGGTCCAGGTGGCCTACGGTTACGGTTTGTTTACTGGCGGCCTCGGACTGCACTATGGTGTGGAACGGCTCGGGGCCATGGCGGTTCCCATGTCAGGTGGCAATACAGAGCGTCAGTTGATGTTGATTCGAGATCTGGGTACCACGGCCATTGCTTGTACTCCGTCCTATGCCCTGAATATTGCAGATGCCATTGCTGACAGATATGGCGACTATGATTTGTCAAACACATCACTGCGTCTGGGCATACTCGGTGCAGAACCCTGGTCTGAACAGATGCGACTTGAGATTGAAAGACGTCTTGGCATTGATGCCTATGACATCTACGGTCTGAGTGAAGTGATTGGGCCGGGTGTGGCTGCCGAGTGTCGGGCCAAGTCAGGGTTGCATATTTTTGAGGACCACTTTTACGTGGAGGTGGTGGATCCTGAGACCGGAGAGGTTCTGCCTGAAGGTGAGCCCGGTGAGATCGTGTACACCTCCCTGACCAAGGAGGCCTGTCCCGTGATCCGCTATCGGTCACGCGATATCACACGCTTGTATCGTGACACCTGCGAATGCGGTCGAACCCTGCTGAAGATGGAGAAGGTGTTTGGCCGCAGCGATGACATGCTGATCGTGCGGGGTGTGAATGTGTTTCCGTCTCAGATTGAGGCCGTATTGATGGAGATCGAAGGTACGGAACCGCACTATCAGATCGTGCTGGATCGCAGGGATGCCATGGATGAAATCGAGATTCGGGTGGAGGTCAACAATGCCTTGTTTTGTGATGAACTCAAGGGGCTTGAGACCCTGAAAAAGAGAATTGTTCAGCGTATGAAGAGTGCCCTGAGTCTTTCTGCTCGCATCACATTGGTGGAACCCCTGAGCTTGGCTCGCAGTCAGGGCAAGGCGAAACGTGTCGTGGATTTACGACGGATCTAAAAATCAGGAGCTAAGTATGCATGTGACACAGCTGTCCGTATTTCTGGAAAACAAGCCAGGCCATCTGGCGCGTATCCTAGAGATACTATCCGAGCAGGGCATTAACATTGTGACTCTAATGATTGCGGATACGTCCGATTTCGGCGTGATTCGTATGTTAACCAGTGATTCTGACAAGGCAGCCCAGGTCTTGCGTGACTATCAGTTTACCTGCTCACTTACCGATGTGCTGGCACTGGAGGTCGATGATAGCCCCGGTGCTTTGTATAAGGTGCTAAACACGGTTCTCGATGCAGGACTGAATATTGAATACATGTACACCTTTAACGAAAAACGCCGTGACAAGGTGGTGATGATTTTTCGTTTTGATCAGATTGAGCCCGCAGGGCGGGTGCTTGAGGCGACCGGATATTCAGTGGTTCATAGAAGTGACATCTTTGGAGATTGATAATGCAGAAAACCATACTCATGGGCAATGAAGCCATTGCCCGAGGTGCGTACGAAGCTGGATGCCGCGTGGCTGCGGGGTATCCTGGCACGCCCAGCACCGAAATTCTTGAGACTGTGGCGGCGACCACAAAAGACATTCAGGCCCAGTGGTCACCCAACGAAAAGGTGGCGTTGGAAGTCGCGTTTGGCGCGGCAGTGGCCGGGGCCCGAGCCATGGCTGTGATGAAACATGTGGGCCTGAATGTGGCTGCAGATCCATTGTTTACGTTTTCCTACAGTGGGGTCAATGCTGGGCTCGTGATCATCAATGCCGATGATCCTGGTCCCTGGAGTTCTCAGAACGAACAGGACAACCGCCACTATGCACAGGCGGCCAAGGTGCCCATGCTGGAGCCCTCGGATTCGCAGGAAGCCAAGGACATGACACGTTTGGCATTTGAACTGTCAGAGCAGTTTGACAGGCCGGTGATTGTGCGTATTACCACGCGTATTGCCCATGCTCGGGGGATTGTCACACTGGAGCCGCGTCATGACGTGCCGTTGAGGCCTCTGATTCGCGATCCCAAAAAGTATGTGATGATCCCCGCACATGCTGCGCCCAGGCATCGCTTTATCGAGCGTCAGATGAAGACGATTCAGGCCTATGCTGAAACATCGGATGTCAATCGGATTGAGTGGGGGCATAAGAAGCGGGGCATTATCACGGACAGTGTGGCCTACCAGTACGTCAAGGAGGTGTGCCCGGATGATTCCGTGTTAAAACTGGGCATGATTTGGCCTATGCCGGATGCCTTGATCAAGGTGTTTTCTGAAGGCGTGGACGAACTGGTGGTGGTGGAAGAACTGGACCCCTTTATTGAAACACATGTCAAGGCACTGGGCCTGGCCGTAACTGGCAAGGCCCTTTTGTCTCTTTGTGGTGAATTGACACCGGCCCTGGTGGATCAGGCCTTGAACGGGACGCCCCCTAGGACTGGGGCCGCGTATCCCACAGACTTGCCGCCCAGGCCCCCTCAACTCTGTAAAAACTGTCCCCATGAATATGTGTTTCAGATCCTCAAGGACCTGGATTTAACGGTGGTGGGTGACATTGGCTGCTATACCTTGGCTGCGCTATCTCCATTGGAGGCCATGCATATGCAGACCTGCATGGGCGCCAGTATTGGGATGCACCTGGGCTTTGAAAAGGCCCAAGGCCGGGCTCTGGCAGAGCGGTCGGTCTCTGTGATCGGGGACTCCACCTTCCTGCACTCCGGCATTACGGCCCTGATCGACATGGTCTATAACCAGGGTACGGGCACTGTGATTATCCTGGACAATCGGACCACAGCCATGACAGGTCACCAGGAGAATCCTGCATCCGGTAAAACCTTGATGGGTGAACCAACTGTGGCTTTGGATCTGGGGGCCATTGCCCGTGCCGTGGGCGTGTCACGTGTGACCACGCTGGACCCCAAAGAGGTGAAAGAGTTGCGTCGTGTGATTGAAGAAGAGATTGCGATGCCTGTACCATCGGTGATTGTGGCCAAACGAAAGTGTATCCTCAAAAAATAGGAGTTGTGATGACCAATGTGATATTTGCTGGTGTTGGGGGGCAGGGTGTGATTTTATCGACCAAGGTTTTGATGCACGTGGCCTTGAGTCAGGGGTACGATGTCAAGGAATCCGAGATCCACGGCATGGCACAGCGGGGTGGCAGTGTGGATTGTCACGTGCGTTTCGGTGAGCAGGTGCATTCTCCATTGATCGCCCCGGGGACAGCTGACTTCATTGTGGCTCTGGAATTACTTGAGGCAGCACGCAGACTGGATTTCCTGGCACCCCAAGGGCGGATCATTACAGACACCCGTCAAATCGATCCCATGCCTGTTTTGACGGGGCAGATGACTTATCCGGACGACTTGGCGGATTGGCTTGACCATCACTCAAACGCTTGTTGTCTGGTGGAAACCGGGCCGGCATTAAAAATACTGGGGTCGTCCCGCGTACTCAATGTGGTGATGCTGGGTGTGCTTTCCCAATACCTGACCTTTGATGCAGAGACTTGGCAAAACAGTCTCAAAGCCACGGTCAAACCTCAGCATGTGGACCTGAACCTCCACGCCTTCGAATTGGGCCGGACCTTGTTAGGTTCCAGCTAGGAGGTTGGTTCATTGCGGGAGTCCTTGACGCCTCCCCCAATAACCTAATAACTGAAGTTTTGCAAACTTCAAGTTTTCAGTTTTCAGTAGGCAGTTTACAGCAGGAAAAACGCGTTTTGCTAAAAACTGAAAACCAAAAACTGTATACCACAGGGCTTTTTGCAAAAGTCCTGTAATAACAGGGCTTTTCACAAAAGTCCCGTTAATAAATGATCTTGCTAGACAAAACCACGGCAACCTCCTCATAATATGTCGATTGTTTACCTCGCGACTCACGCGATATGCCAATGACGACCTATTAACTTCAGGGAGTTTGTTATGAAAAGATTCTTTTCCATGTTTCTGGTTTGTGCTGGACTGATTGCGTCGTTTGCCACTACGTCTGGTGTTCAGGCGGCTGCAAATCTTGCAGTTGTGGCCAAGCCCTCCGCGTCCTATGTGTCTGGCGACTGTTCAATGGCAGCGCTCAATGATGGAAGTGAGCATCGCAACTCACGCGACCGGCGCGCTGGTTCGTATGGCAACTGGAACCGCACTGGCACTCAGTGGGTACAGTATGACTGGACCTTGCCTATCAGCACGGACAAGGTTGAGCTCTATTGGTGGGATGATCGCCAGGGCGTTCGTCTTCCCTCAGCGGCTCGGTTGCTGTACTGGGATGGCAGTGCGTTTGTACCAGTCAAGACTGATGAGACTCTGACCGTGACAGGCGACAAATACAACAGCCTGAGTTTTGAAGAAGTTTTAACGTCCAGGCTCAAACTTGAGATCGATTCTGATGGCAGCTATTCCACCGGTATTCTGGAATGGCGGGTCTTTGACTCGGGTAGGTCACCTGCGTTTCCTCCCGATGTAACAGCCGGTGAAGATCGCACAGTGGTGTTGGGTGGCAAGACGTATCTCAGTGGCAAGGTCAAGACATTGGAGGGGCAGGGGGCTGAAACCACGCCACTCCGATGGAGCAAGGCCTCTGGCCCGGGGTGGGTGACCTTTGAAGAGACTGACAATGCCGAGACGACTGCCACGTTTTCTGCTGTGGGCGAGTATGTCTTGCAATTGACGGCTGGCAGGGGCCATCTAACTGATACGTCCTATGTGACTGTCCAGGTGGTGAAAACGCCACCCACAGAGCAGCTCACACTGATTGATACCAAGGCCTATACACTCAATAGTCCTCTATGGGATAAGCGGGCCAGGGCGATAATTGTGAACTGGATCCCCCATTGCATCACCAAGATCAATGATCCGAATCTGCGTGAAGGTGGGATTAACAACTTCATTGAAGCTGCCAAAAAACTTCAAGGTAAGTCCGCCAAAGACCACCGAGGGTACGTATTTTCCAATGCCTGGATCTATAACACCATTGAATCGATCTGTATTGCTCTGATGGTGGATACCAAGGGAGATCAGGCGATCATCAAGGCCCAGCAGTTCATGAAAGAGACTCTGGGAGACTGGATCCCCAAGATACTGGCGGCTCAGGAATCCGACGGGTATTTGCAGACCGTGTTCACTCTCCGGGAATGGGACCACTGGACTGACCGTCATCGTTCTGACCACGAAGGCTACGTGGCAGGCTACTATCTCGAAGCGGCCGTGTCACACTACATGTTCACAGAGGGCAAGGACCTGCGTCTGTACAACTCTGCCAAGAGACTGGCCGACTGCTGGGAGCATCAAATCGGACCGCCCCCAAAACAAGCCTGGTATGATGGTCACCAAGCCATGGAAATGGCACTGGTACGGTTCGGTCGTTTTGTGAACAAGATTGAGGGCCGGAAAAAGGGCGACAAGTACATTCAGTTGGGCAAGTTCCTGCTGGACTGCCGCAAGGACGGTCACGAGTACGACCAGAGTCATGTGCCGGTCATCCGGCAATATGAGGCCGTGGGCCATGCGGTGCGTGCCTCGTACAATTATGCGGCCATGTCGGATGTGGCCATGGAGACCCATGATTACGATTACCAGAGTGCGGTTATGAGTTTGTATGACAACATTATTAACCGGAAGTACTATGTCACAGGCGGCATTGGCAGCGGTGAAACATCAGAAGGCTTTGGCCCGGACTATTCCCTGCGTCACAACGCCTACAATGAGGCCTGCTCAAGCTGCGGTCTGATCTTCTTTGAACACAAGCTCAACATGGCGTATCACGATGCCAAGTTTGCAGACCTGTACGAAGAGACGCTGTACAATGCTATGCTGGGGTCTCTGGATCTGGCAGGCAAAAATTTTTACTACCAGAATCCGCTGACTGAACGACGTGCTCGGTATCCGTGGCATAGTTGCCCCTGCTGTGTGGGGAACATTCCCAGAGTCCTGCTCCTGCTGCCGACTTGGGCGTATGTTAAGGATGCTGACAGCGTGTATGTGAACCTGTTTCTGGGCAGCACCGTGATTGTGCCGGGCGTGGCAGGCACAGACGTGGAAATGGTGCAGGATACGGATTACCCCTGGAGCGGGGATGTGGCCATCACGGTCAATCCCAAACGTACCCGGCGGTTCAATGTCAAGATCCGCGTGCCGAATCGTGAAGTGAGTGACCTGTACTCCAACCAGCCCAAGGCCAATGGGATCACCTCGATCAAGGTCAATGGTGAGTTAGTTCAACCTGCCATCAAGAACGGCTATGCTATCATCAACCGAAGGTGGCGTGCAGGTGACACCATTGACGTGGTTCTGCCCATGGTCATCCAGAGGGTCAAGGGCATGGACAAGATTGAAGCCACACGGGGTCAGGTCGCCCTGCGATACGGTCCCTTGATCTACACGGCTGAGGCCGTGGATCAGGACATCACCAAGGTTCTCAGTCCGGATGCTCCCTTGACCCTGGAATGGCAGCCTGATTTGCTTGAGGGTGTGATGGTGATCAAGGGCACATGGTCCGATGGCTCTGACTTTGTGGCCATTCCCAATTACGCACGCAGCAACCGATTTGGCCAGGCCCAAGTCGAAGGCAGTGAACGCCGCAGCGGAGGTTTGAGTTCTACAGTGTGGCTGAAAGATGAGTAGACGCTAGTTATTGGTTGCTGGTTATTAGTTGTTCGTTCTACAGCCACAGGGTTTATGCCCTGTGGCTTTTTGTTTTTCTCAAAAACTTTTGTCGCGCTTGAGCTGGATTAGGGTCTATGAATATAAACGGTTCATAGGTTCGTATCTTGCGAAGGAGAGAATGTGTTTAAACGAGGCAAAAGCGAGATTGAGTTGATTCAGGCCAGCCAGCAGGGTGATGCACAGGCCTTTGAGATCATTGTCAGGCAGTACCAGTCCCTGGTATGTGCCATAACCTACAGCGGGACGGGGTGTATGGATGCCAGTGAGGAGCTGGCTCAGGAGACGCTGCTGTTGGCCTGGAAAAATCTGACCCAGTTGCGTGAGCCAGGCAAGTTTCAGGCCTGGTTGTGCAGAATCGCTCGCAATACAGTTCAAGACTGGCGCCGTGACCGTGGTCGTCATAGAGTCGGCCAATCCGGTTCTCTGGCCTCGGCAGGCGATCAGGCATCAGGGACTGCTGAGCCTGTGGATACTGTGATTCATCAGGAGCAGGCCGTCGTGGTGAGCCGGGCACTGGACCAGATCCCGGAAAAATACCGCGAGCCCCTTATCCTGTACTACCGCGAAGAAAAATCAGTGCGCGAGGTGGCAGGGCTGCTGGCACTCACAGAAAACACCGCGCGCCAACGTATTACCCGGGCACGCAGTATGCTCAAGAAGAAGGTCAGTGACATGGTGGAAACCACGCTGACACACACACGTCCTGGTAAGGCCTTTACTGCAGCAGTCATGTCTTCGCTTGTCGCTGGCACCCTCAAAACCACAGCCACGAGTGCAACCGGCTTTGGCATTGGGGCTTTGCTCAAAGGACTGGTTTCAAGTGTGACTGTCAAATTGATCCTAGGCACAACCGCAGCCGTGATTGTCACGGGTGGGCTGTGGCACCATCATCAGAAGGAAACGACAGCTCTGCCGCAAATAGAGAATGGTGTAAGAGTGAAGAACGTCTCCCATTTGCCTGCTGGCAAGTATGCTATTGCCAAGGCTAGCCTTATTGGCAGGGATGAACATATCAAACAGCAGGAGGTTTCGGTTTACGCTGGTGAACATAAGAATGTCAATCTGGAGATGAACCGTGGCATTGGGCAGTATATGGGCGATGGATTACTCAGAGTCCATATTGTGGATGAACAGGGCATTCCATTGGCAACACCCTATGTGTGGCTCGAATCAAGCGGACATATCATTGAACCATGCGTTGAAACAGATTTGGAAAAGACCTTTATGGGGGAATCCGGACAATACACGCTGCATGTGGAATATCCAGGATTTCAAACGCTGGACAAACCCGTCACCATGAAATCCAGACATGACACGTCTTCTGGGAAATTCCATAAGCCAGTGATCATTGAACTGAAGAAGCGGGATTGATTCTGATCAGAAGAGCTGTCACAAGGGCGGCTGAGGAAAAATAATTATAAACGCATGGTTGTCCGGGTGTTTGTCGTCTAAGGTATTGTGATAGGCAATAACACCCAATAATTGCGAGGACAACGATGTTTGAACATGCAAATAACAAGATTCAACATGATCCATGGCCCTGTTTTTCTCGATTTACCATTCTGTATGCGGCTGTACTTGTCTTCACCCCGACCCTATTGATGGCGGAGCAGTCCACTGGGCCAGTCCCGTATGCCATTGTTGACACGGGCCAGGTTCGGTGTTACGACAACAGCCAAGAAATTCAATTTCCTTCCGTCTCAACGGGTTTTTATGGCCAGGATGCACAATACGCGGACCACGTACCTGCGTACAGAAACAACCAGGACGGGACTGTGACTGATCTAAATACCGGGCTGATGTGGCAGAGTGATCCTGGTGAGAAGAAAACGTTTGCGCAGGCCATGGCAGGGGCGTCCCAATGCCACCTCGCCAATTATGCAGATTGGCGTCTTCCCACGATCAAGGAGTTGTATTCGCTCATCCTTTTCAGCGGCACTGATCCTGATCCACAGAGCATGGATTCCGCCAAGCAACGGCCGTTCATTGACACCCGGTATTTCAAGTTTCAGTATGGCAATCCAAATCGCGGCGAACGTATCATTGATTCTCAGTTTGCTAGCTCCACCCAATATGTGAGCACTACAATGCGTGGCGATGAGACCCTGTTTGGCGTTAATTTTGCCGATGGACGAATTAAAGGCTATGGCATGAGGAGTCCTCGCACCGGCGGCGATAAGTTGTTTTATGTTCTGTATGTACGCGGCAATACGCGCTATGGAAAGAACGATTTTAAGGACAATGGTGACGGCACTGTGATGGACGAGGCCACAGGTCTGATGTGGATGATCGGTGACAGCGGCGAACTTGCAGCAGGTCGAAACAAAGACGGCAAGCTTGACTGGCAGGCCGCGCTTGCCTGGGCTGAAAATTTGGAGTATGCAGGCCATTCGGACTGGCGCCTGCCCCATGTCAAGGAACTCCAAAGCATCGTGGATTACACACGTTCGCCTGCGACCACACGCTCAGCGGCGATTGATCCGATTTTTCAAGCGACTTCATTCCGGGCGGAAGGGGGGCAACGGGACTTTCCCAATTACTGGAGCGGCACCACGCACGCCGGTCTCTTCAGGGCCAGTACGGCCGCGTATGTGGCCTTTGGTCGATCATTTGGCTGGATGCAGAACAGACGCACAGGGCAAACCATGCTGATGGATGTGCATGGCGCGGGGTCGCAGCGCAGCGATCCCAAATCAGGTGATCCGTCCAGATTTCCGCATGGACGTGGTCCGCAGGGAGATGCGATTCGAATCTTTAACTTTGTCCGTTGCGTGCGTGGTGGTCAGGCAGAGCCGCGTTTCTCAGGACCGGACATCGAGAACCGGCAAGCCCCGCGCCGGGGTCAGTCATCTGGAGACCGTCGGGGCCTGAATAATGGTATGTCGCCACAGGGTTCTGGGTTAATGTCCAGGAGGGGGGCTCAAATGCAGCCCACGGGTGTGATTGTCAACAGGCAAGGGGCCTTCAAGGGGTATACGTTGTTTGCTCCGATTAATTCCACAAAAACCACTCTGATCGACAATGCAGGGCGGGTCATCAATGCGTGGGACAGCGATTACCGACCAGGGCATTCTGCTTACCTTCTGGAGAACGGTCATTTGCTGAGAACCGGGGCTTTGACTCCACGCGAGAGCAGTGCCTTTCGAGCAGGTGGTTCCGGTGGCCACGTGCAGGAATTCACCTGGGACGGTGACCTGGTCTGGGACTATACCCATGCCAGTGACCGCTATCTTCTGCATCACGACATAGAACACATGCCGAATGGCAATGTCCTGATGATTGCTTGGGAAAAGAAGGGCAGGGATGAATTGATCGTTGCGGGGCGCAATCCTGACACCATTCCTGACGGGGGATTGTGGGTGGATCACGTGATTGAAGTAAAACCTACCGGCAAGACGAGTGGTGACATCGTGTGGGAATGGCATTTATTTGATCATGTGATTCAGGATTTTGACGTCTCCAAAGGGAACTACGGCGATGTGGCGAAGCATCCTGAATTGCTTGACCTGAACTATGTGCCTCGACGCGGCAGGATCAATGAAGATTGGAATCATACCAATGCAATTGACTACAATCCGGAGTTGGATCAGATCGTGCTGACCCTGCACACGATGAGTGAAATATTCGTGATTGATCATCACACCACTCGAAAGGAAGCGGCCGGACACACCGGTGGGCAGCAGGGCAGGGGTGGGGATATCCTGTATCGCTGGGGCAATCCTCAGGTTTACAAAGCTGGGAGAGCGAGCGATCAGACTCTGTTTGCGCCGCACGACGCAGCTTGGATTGAAACCGGCCTGGTCGGGGCAGGAGACATCATGATTTTTAACAATGGTCAGGGGCGTTCTCAAGGGCAATACTCCTCAGTGGAAGTAATTGCGCCTCCTATGGATAAATCTGGTCACTATAGGCTCAGCCCGGATTCCGCCTATCGGCCAAAGGACGCCGGTTGGATTTATACTGGAAAGAACAAACCGGATTTCTTCTCACAAAACATATCCGGAGCGCAACGCCTGCCAAACGGCAACACTCTGATTTGCAGTGGGGCTTCAGGCACGATTTTTGAGGTTTCACCTGAAAAGGACATTGTCTGGAAATATGTCCATGCAGATTCCGGTCGAGGGCCGGGGTCAGAAGGGTTTGGTCCAGGCTTGGGCCGACCTCCCATGGGTGGCCCGGGCACGCGTGGTCAGAATCGTGTTCGCGGCCCAGGCATGCGTGGCAACATGAGACGTGGCGTGAACAACAGGCGTGGACCGGGTATGAATAGCCCAGATGGACCTCCCCCCATGAAGGGCCCTCCAGGCGGCATGGGAACGCCAATTTTCAGGGCCTATCGTTATGGACCGGACTATCCTGGGTTGGTCGGCAAGGATTTGACACCAGGGAAATTAATGGGTCAGTAGGTGACGTGATTTCAATGGCAGCCCGGCAGTGAGCCATGGCAGGCTCTTTCTTCGTTCGAACAAAAAACTGTATTGCATCAAAGGTGACTGAGAAAGTGGAGCTGGGAAATAAAAAGAGCGGCCTTGGATTTTTCCAAGGCCGCTTGATCTGTTCTCTATGGAATAGGTAATTTAGTTAATAACTACGGGTTTATAGACCTGAAATCTCCTGAGCAGACAAGGCACGATAGTAAATACGTACATCGTCAATCAGGCCGGTCCAGAAACGATTGTCATATTGGCTGTACTGTATACCAATATGGGCATGCTGACCACTGTCGGTCAAGGCCACAGACCCTTCCTTGGCCTGTTTTACGCCGTCGACATACAGGAATGAGGTGCCGTCATCAACCACACCAGCTACATGATGCCACTCGGTGTCCGTGTAGGTCGCGTCACTGGTGGCGTCGAAGCCGGCAATATCACCAGCGCCATTGTCGGCCCAGAGGCGGAAAACATTTGTACTATGCCTGACCAACGCAAATCCTTCGTATGGCCCGGTTTTCAGTTTACCGGCAATACCCATG
>Ga0307990_1002292_pt1 | contig 15396 bp, 10 predicted proteins | sample EllFjometagen129_FD_203168 | JGI IMG/M metagenome (GOLD analysis project Ga0307990, IMG submission 203168) | Marine microbial communities from Ellis Fjord, Antarctic Ocean - #129 | ecosystem: Environmental > Aquatic > Marine > Unclassified | place: Southern Ocean | collected 2014-10-08
AGTTCGCCAGTTAAATGGTCCACAGGAATGTCAAAGAATCCCTGCAACTGATGAGCATGCAAATCCACGCCAAGCACACGGTCTGCACCGGCAGTGGTCATGAGATTGGCCACCAGCTTGGCTGTAATCGGCACACGCCCTTCATCCTTTCGGTCTTGCCTGGCATATCCAAAATACGGAACCACAGCCGTAATACGGCTAGCGCTGGCCCGGCGTAAACAATCCAGGAAGATGAGCACCTCCATCAAATTTTCATCCGTTGGATTACATGTGGACTGCACCACAAAACAATCTTTCCCGCGGACATCGTCCTCAACACGGATAAACTTCTCCCCGTCAGGAAACTGCTCTACTGTTGCCTTACCCATCTTTTCAGATAAATACTGACAAATGGCAGAGGTCAAAGCTGGATTACTGGTACCTGAAAAAACCTTCACGTTGTCACACCAACCTTTAATTAACAGTAACTTAGATGCCACAATGTCTAGCGCATAAGTTACGGTGGCCTAAAGTATCTTTAATCTAACAAACTTGCTCCACAGCAGATAAACGACAGCAAGCCTTCTACAACTGAGTGCATGATATTTTAGAGAAAGCAAACTACCCGACCAGGACTCGGACCTGGAACGTGGCCACCAAAAGGCCATGTGTTGCCAATTACACCATCGGGTAATCTGAAATTAGCCGTTTTATTGCTCAGACTACGGGTCTGTTTTTACTTGTCACGGAGGCCGCCTGAAGCAGCCTGACTAGGCTCATGTCGGAGGCTTGAGTCAGCCATGCCGTGAAACTGCTGACCCCGAAAGCACATCAACCCCGTGCGACAAGAGCAAATCGAAAGGCAAAGCATAGCGATTTGCGAGTTCATATTCAAGTCTTTTTCATTTTTTTCAAAAAAACATCGCTAAAAGTAGCGTGCAGAGCGTGGCTTACCACAAATACGCCAACTTAAAGAAGGGTGATTTTAGGGCCGTTCCACATCCGACTGGCTCATAAAATGCGTGCAAAAAGTACTCAAAAGGGGATTTTTATCACCGCTTATCCATGGAAATTAAGTTCTTTTTCATGAATATTGGGCGTTTGGAAAAACTCTGGTCTGAAATCTCCGATATGGTATATTGGTAACTATCAATTAACCGTGGATTCAGGAGGAAAACCTATGACACGTTTTGCACTTAGAGAAACAAACAAATCATTAAATTGGTTATTATCGGCCTTGGCCGTGTTAATGATAACTCAGCTGTGTTCTGCACAGCAACCCACCAAGCGTACAGCGCGTGCGCCGCGTCGTAAGGGACCTATTCAGATTATTCAATTACCACAGGCCAAAACCTCAAGTTCTGGAAGTTTTGAAGAACTGCTGTCCAGACTGAATGCCACCACCTACCCCTCTTCCACCCCCCTGTCTGCCGAGCAAATTGGGCAACTGGGTTGGGCGGCTCAAGGTGTGCGTCTGAACAATCAGTCCATGAACATGGCTGACAGCGGTATTAAGACGGGGCTCAAGGTTAACGATCCCATGCTCGATTTGCGAGTGTACTTTGCCGCCTACAACGGTCTTTTTCGGTATGAACCACGTGGACACTTTCTCGAACAGGTGAATACTACAGATATGCGAATGGCGTTGAGTACATCTGCCATGGGGCAAATCACCACTGCCCCCGGCTGCGTCGTGATCTTGGCCAGTTCAGGCGACAACCGGATCGGACGGATCAGGCAAACAGAACAAAAAATGCTTGATCTTACTGTGGGCCAGGTGGCACAATCTGTGCGTCTCCAGGCAGCAGGCCTCTCTCTGTTTTCAGTGTCAGCACAAAAGTTGAACATGAATGTCATTCGACGAACCTGCGCCTTCCCAAAACAGATCATACCCTATCACATGCTATTGGTGGGCTATGCCCCAGGGCAAACTCCCAGACCAGCCAATACCAACTCATCCCGATTTTCCCCTGTCCAGAGCACAGCCAAACGTGCGGCCATGATCATTCCATCACAAGGATTCCGCGACGAAGAATTGATTGATGCGGTTCGTATTCTCAATGCATCTGGCATCTTAACGGTGATTTCAGGGCCGGAAGTTGGCGTGTCGCGGGGTATGCTGGGCACCTCCATTCAGATTGAGATTTCTCTGCAACAGCTGGAAGTGGACAAGTTCGACGCAATCGTCTTTGTGGGCGGAACGGGCGCTCTAGAATATGTGAACAACCCGCTTGCCATGTCTGTGGCAGGCGAAGCCATTCGTAAGGGAAAAATCGTGGGAGCCAGCAGTATGGCACCCATGATCCTGGCAAGCGCCGGTCTTCTCAAGGGCGTGAGTGTGACGGGCTTTAACGGCAATCGCCAAAGCCTGGCCTCTGCAGGCGCTGTCTACACGGGCAAGCCCGTAGAACATGACCGTCTGATCATTACATCTTCAGGGGCAGCTGCCACAGTGCCCTTTGCCAAGGCCATTGCCAATGCCCTGTATTCACAATAATCCTCTCAACAGTCTAAAGACACCATGCTAAAGACACCATGAATATGCAATCACTTGATTCTTTGTTGAAACAAACACAGTTTTCTCACACGGACATCGTAACACTGCTCAGCCTGGAGGCCCCGGACGAGATAGAACGTCTGAGACTCGCCGCAGAAGCCATCACCTTTGAAACCTGCTCCAATCTCGTGTATTACCGAGGTATTGTAGAATTCTCCAATAGATGCTCGCTGGATTGCTATTACTGTGGCATTCGACGCAGTAATCGAACGATTAGCCGCTTCACCCTGACCAAACAAGAGGTTGTGGAGACTGCCCTGTGGTGCGCCAAAGAAGGCTATGGCAGCGTGATTCTGCAATCCGGGGAACGCAAAAATGCGGGCTTTGTTGACTTTGTCGAAGACATTGTGCACACCATAAAAACAGACTCTGTCAGTGAAGCACTCCCCCAAGGCCTGGGCATCACCCTGTGCGTAGGGGAACAAACACCGGATATTTACAGACGTTTTTACGACGCAGGTGCCCACCGGTATCTCTTGCGTATTGAAACCACAGACCCCAATCTGTTCCAGAAGATTCACCCTGAAAACCAGACGCTGGACACCCGTCTGGCATGCCTGAAAGCCCTTCAAGACATCGGCTACCAGGTAGGCACAGGCGTCATGATTGGCCTGCCCGCCCAGACTTTGGATATGCTGGCACGTGACGTGGCCTTTTTCAGGGACTTCTCAATAGATATGATTGGCATGGGCCCCTATATTCGAAGTGAAGACACACCTCTGTCTGGCTCTGAACACATCGACAAGTCAGCCTCGTTCACACTCGGCCTCAAGATGATCGCCGCATGCCGCCTCGTCTGCCGAGACATCAATATCGCGGCCACCACTGCCCTTCAAGCTATCAAACCCAATGGCCGTGAACAGGGCATCACCTTTGGTGCCAATGTGACCATGCCCAATCTCACGCCCACAAAGGTACGTAAAGACTACCAACTCTACGACGGCAAACCCTGTATTGATGAAGGCAAGGGCGAATGCCGCAACTGTCTGCTCAACCGAGTCAGGTCTGTGGGCCGAGAAGTCGGTTTTAATGCCTGGGGTGACTCCAAACATTTTGCCCAACGAAGGCCAATTTAAGAACTCCGCGTACCATTAAGACCTGAATTTCGACCTGGTCTTCGATGGTATTTTCTGTAGAAACCTTGATTAATACGATATTTAAGGTTAATATATTATCTTTAAGTGGCGATATTTATATTATATGACAATATATTAACCTTAATCAAGATCAAGTGCTCTCTGTGACTGCACCCAGTAACCATGTCTGTATTCAAACACCGGATGAGGTGGCCCAATCGCTGGCAAAGCGATTGAAGGGCCTGCGTTTGACGCAAGGATTCAAACGTCAGACCCTTGCAAATCGTGCAGGTGTCACAGTGGCTTCTTTGAAACGATTTGAAACAACCGGCAAGGGTTCTTTGGAGTTGCTCTTAAAAGTTGTTTTCACCTTGGGCAGATTGGATGAGTTTACAGACCTATTGCAGCCACCTCCTGCCAGGTCAATGGCTGATATTGAGAAACAATCTGTCCAAACCTTGCCAAAGCGAGGAAAACGATGAAGAAGCTGAAAGTGCTTTGGCAACAGTCTCCAAATACCTCCATCTATGTGGGGCAATTGGCAGAGGTGCAGCGCAGGATCTATTTTGAATATGAACCTGATTTTATCGAATCAGGTATCCAACTGTCACCCTTTAAGTGCCCCCTTCAGGGCGGCTTGATTGAACACCGAGATCACGCCTTTGGGCCCTTACCCGGATTATTTGATGATTCTCTGCCAGATGGATGGGGATTACTCCTGATGGACCGCCATTTTCGCAGATTGGACGTTGCGCCTGCTGCAGTCTCACCCATTGAGCGACTTTCTTACCTGGGATTACACACCATGGGTGCCCTAACCTATCATCCTCCACAGGATCTTGAACAGGACAACCAACTCCTGGATCTTTATGCCCTGGGCAAACACGCAGAGGCCGTCTATTCAGGCCAAACACAAGAGGTGCTTCCACAACTGGAACGAGCAGGCGGTTCGCCAGGTGGCGCCAGACCCAAAGTACTGGTGGGCATCAAAGACAACGAAGTGATCAGTGGGCAAGATGATCTACCTGATGGGTTTGAGGCATGGATTGTCAAGTTTGCCTCCCAGCAGGATGTCCGAAACGCAGGTCCTCTGGAGTATGCCTATGCCCTGATGGCTCAAGCTGCTGAGATCCGGATGCCTCCTGTGCAATTACTGGAGGTGGCCAAGCATCGTCATTACTTCTGTATCAAACGATTCGACAGAGGCCCGGGCAACCGTCGCATACATATGCATACGTTTGGTAATCTGGTCCACGCGAACTTTCGTATTCCCAGTACAGACTACGCAGATCTATTCAAGGTCACTCAAGTCCTAACCCGAAACCATCAGGACACACTCAAGCTGTTCAGACGCATGGTCTTCAATATTGTCTCGCATAATCGGGATGACCATGCCAAAAACTTCGCTTTCCTCATGGATGAACAGGGACAATGGTCCCTTGCGCCTGCATACGACCTCACGTTTTCGCCTGGCCCTGGCGGTGAACACAGCATGACCCTGCTTGGCGAAGGCCGTATCCCCACACGCATACACTGTCTGAAACTGGCTGAACAATGCGGGATAAAGCGTGAATCAGCGTTGTCAATTATTGACCACACCAATGAAGTCACACAAAAATGGCCCGAATATGCCCAACAGGCAGGTTGCTCTCGAAGAATAATACAGCAGGTCAAACAATCACTTTGTCTTCTATAGCCTCAAGCGAACGTGATGTGCCCCGGTTGAATCCAGGGCGGTAGCACCACATGGAGGCACACGAAGGCTCGATACAAAGTCGTTAAATTCTCCAAGCTGGGTACAAATCCGTAAAAAATCGTAGCATCCCATCTACACCCCTACCGGCCCACCCTTCCTATATTAAGTTTTATTGCCCATTGGCCCGATAATGACAGCCGTCTTTGCTCACCACCCATGACTCTCACTTTTTCTTTCCTACCTCCGCTATTTTACCTCTTTTACCTAATCTTCTCACCTGATCATTCCCGATAACATAGTCATCAAGGAATGATAAAAAGTGAAAGGATATTCAAATGTTAGAAACAACAGCAGAACAACGCAGCGAAACAAGGACCACATTGTCATGGCCAGTCAGTATCTGGGTTCCCAATGCCAATCGTTTCTTCCCGGGTGAGAGTTCAAATATCAGCAAAACGGGCGTCTTTCTCAAAGTGCCCATGACCACTCCCCTGGGACCAGGCAGCATCGTTGAATTGAATTTTCCCCGCACCAATAAATTGGCCCAGGAAAAAGGCCAATACGCCCGCATCAAACGCGGTCGAGTGGTCCGGGTTGACAGAGAAACCTCACTACAGGATGCCAATATAGGTGTGGGCATCGTATTTGAACAATAAAAGCGCAGGGCAACGAAAAAGCACTGGCGGATGATCCTAACGGATCATCCGCCTATTTTTTTTGACAATTTTTAATATTCAGTATTCCACTTTCTGAACACTGCCTACTGAATACTGACCCCTGCCCCCTGACCCGAATGGCAACTTAAGGCCTCCTCCGGTCTCAACTTTGTCGCGAGCTTTGTCGCAAACTTAATCGAAACGACGACAAAGAAGCCTGCATTTGCGGCCTCCTATCGACAAAGCTCGCGACAAAGAAAAGGGATGACAAACATGCTTAAGTTAGTGCCTTCCCCCCTGACTCCTGACTCCTCTTCCTTATTTGATCTTTCCCGCTTTTCTGGCACTGGCCAGTTTTCGTTGTTTTCTGGAAGGCTTTATTGTTGCCTTGGCACCAACACCTGTTGCACCTGCCGCCTTTGGCTTGGGTTTGCCGGATTTAGGTTTGGGTTTGGGCTTATACTTAGACGTGGCAGGCCCAGATGAATCTCTGTTGGAAGAAGATCGAGGCTTGTTACTGATAGATTTACTGGTGGATCTGCTGCTTGGTTTTCTGCTAGGTTTTCTGCTTGGCGTTTCTCTTTCCGAACTGGATGTATACTCTGAGTCCTGAGGTGCGGAAAAAGCCTTCATTTTGTGCAAAGGAATTTTATTACCTATGAATTTCTCAATACTACGCAACGCCTTTGTCTCTTCATCAGACACAAACATGATGGCATCCCCTGTGGTGGTAGCCCGCCCAGTCCGCCCAATTCGGTGGATGTAATCTTCCGCAAACCCTGGTACGTCGTAATTAACCACGTGAGTTATGCCTTCAACATCAATACCACGCGCCGCAATATCAGTGGCGACCATGACCTGAAATTTTCCCGCTTTGAATCCATTCAGCGCCTGTTGCCTCTGGTTCTGCGTTCGGTTGGAATGGATGGCCACAGCCAGTATTCCGGCCTTTGAGAGCTTGCGACATATTTTATCAGCGCCATGCTTGGTGCGAGAGAAAACCAGCACACTGTACATGGAATTTTCCTCCAGCAGATGGAGCAAGAGGTCCATTTTGCTTGGCTTGGGCACATAAATCAGGCTCTGCGTGATCGTGTCAATGGGATTGCGCAAAGGGCCAATTTGAATGATTTTTGGTGACTTCTGGACTGTCTTAACCAGCATCTTGATTTCAGTCGACATGGTCGCCGAGAACAAGAGTGTCTGACGGTGCTTTGGCAGGGCCTTGATGATCTTTTGAACGTCCTTGATAAATCCCATGTCAAACATGCGATCCGCTTCGTCCAGGACCAGCACTTCGACCTTGTCCAACGCAATAGTCCCACGCTGCATATGATCCAGAAGCCTCCCCGGTGTGGCCACCACAATATCAACGCCTCTTTGCAGCGTAGCCAATTGGGGATTAATATTCACACCACCATACACAGACAGGCTCTTCAGCTTCATAAAACGACCATACCCAACAATGCAGTCTTCGATCTGCGTGGCGAGCTCACGCGTGGGCGTTAGGATCAAAGAACGAATCCGCCTCTTACCGGACATTTTTTTGTGCCCCAAACGATTCAGGATGGGCAGCACGAATGCGGCAGTCTTGCCTGTCCCTGTTTGGGCGCAGCCAAGTACATCCTGACCTGAGATAGCCGCAGGGATGGCTTGAGACTGAATTTCCGTGGGCGCGGTATAGCCTGTGGCAAGTATGCCCTGCACCAGGGGATCAGAAAGGCCTATTGCTTTGAATGGCATGATGATGTCCTTCTACTATAAAGTTGAGAATTCTTGGTTCAAAGTTGAAGGATAAAACCGTTCATTTTTTGTCACTATGAACTTTGAACTCTTCACTTTGAGTCAACATTTGCCCACAATGGTCAACCTGTTGAATAAATACAAAAATCCTCCATCTATTGACTAGATGAAGGATTTAGTCATAATTATAGGGGGTGACAGATTGTCCTAATCGACTATCTTTGTCACCCTTTTTCAGCAAAAGCACGAATCAATTCAGGTACTTGTTTTGGTGTCACCTGGGAATAGGTCTTATCATTGATGGTCACAATAGGTGCCAAAGCACACACGCCAATGCAACGACTCACTTCAATGGAGAACAAACCGTCCTGTGTGGTCTCTCCCAATTGAATACCCAATTCACTCTCAAACGCCGACAAAACTCGGTCCGCACCCTTCACAAAACAGGCCGTTCCCAGACAAACGGACACGGCATTTTGGCCCCTGGGTTTGAGGCGGAAAAAGTGATAGAATGTGGCCACACCACTGACAGTGGCACTCGGCACCTGGAGTCTTTGGGCCACCTCATTCATGTGGTCCACTGAAAGCCAACCAAATTGATTCTGAATCCGATGCAAAATGGCAATCAAGTAGGACTCAGAATGCTCCTGCTTTGTACATTCCTCAATAAACTCAACAATATCTGACGGCAACTTGTTTTCTTGGACTGTTTCCATTTTACTTAATCCCTCGCGGTTCACGTGCTTCATAGGTTGTGTGCAGTAATTCATGGCTCTTTTCACCACCCACCCGTCCTAGATACTCTTTGTAAAGTCTCTGGATATACGGGTTCTGATGTGAACAGCGCACAGTCTTGGCCTTGTCAATATCATAGAGAGCACCAGCACGCAATTTGAGCACTTCAGGATCAAGCACATGATAACCCTCTGGCGGATACGGCTGCCCTCCCCCCCCAACACATCCTCCGGGACAGGCCATTAATTCGATCAGATGATAGTCCTTTTCACCACTAATGACTCTATCCAGAAGGATCTTGGCATTGTTTAAACCATTCGACACGGCAATGTTGATCGTCTTGCCATCCACCTCAAGAGATGCTTCCTTGATACCTGTGACGCCACGCACAACTTCAAAATCAATTGTTTCCAAAGTCTCGCCCGTCAGAGTTTCCACGGCAGTCCTCAAGGCGGCTTCCATGACGCCTCCGGTGGTACCGAAGATATCGGCCGCACCAGAGGAAAAACCCAGCGGTCCATCAAAGTCGTCTTCCGGCAGGTTGGCAAAATCAATACCATACGCCTTGACCATCCAGATCAGCTCACGTGTGGTCAATACCGCGTCTGTGTAGAAAACGCCATTATCCATCATATGTTCCGGACGCTGCATTTCAAACTTTTTGGCCACGCAGGGCATGATGCCCACCACATAAATATCGTTGGGATCAATACCTGCTTTTTCTGCATAGTAGGTCTTGATCAGCGAAGACAACATACTCATAGGCGACTTACACGTGGAGGCATTGGGAATCATGTCAGGATAGAAATGCTCCATGAACTTAATCCAACCCGGTGAACAGGAGCTCAGCATGGGTAGCTTTGCGCCCTTTTCAACCCGCATCAGAAATTCATTGGCTTCTTCCACAATAGTCAAGTCAGCACCAAAGTTGGTATCAAAGATCTGGTCAAAGCCCAGACGACGCAGGGCTGTCACGGTCTGACCCGTGGCCGCTGTACCCACAGGCATGCCAAAGCCTTCGCCAATCGTCGCACGAATGGACGGGGCAATCTGCACCACCACATGCTTCTTGGGATCAGCCAGGGCCGCCCACACCTCGTCCGTTGAATTCTTTTCCATAAAAGCAGCCACAGGACACACGTTGATACATTGACCGCAAGCAATACAGACTGAATCAGCCATGGGCCCTTCATGGGCCGGCGCCACAACCGTATCGAATCCACGATGCAACTGGCTGAGATTGTGGATACCCTGTACTTCAGAACACACACGTACACAACGGCGACACAAGATACACTTATTGGCATCACGAATCACAGAGGTACTGCTGCATTCAACGGGATGACTCTTGCGTTTGCCTTCAAACAGGCGTTCACGCACGCCCATGGCATAGGCCAGATTCTGCAATTCACAATTCCCATCGCGTTCACAAGTCTGACACTCCTTGGGATGGTTATCCAGAATCAGCTCAACCAGATCACGACGGGCCTCACGAATCTGCGGAGAATTGGTCTTGATCTTCATGCCTTCACGTACTGCGGTAGCACAGGACGGCAGAAAATTCTCCACGCCTTCCACTTCCACAATACACACACGGCAAGCCCCTTCCAGGGACAGATCCGGGTGATAGCACAGTCTGGGAATCTTGATGCCCAGGGTCTCTGCCGCCGTCATGATGGTGGTCCCCTCAGGGACATTCACAGTGGTATTATCAATAATAAGCTCCACGTTTTTCATCGCGGTCTTCCTTTTATGTAGGTCAGATCTTTAATTTATTTCTGAATGATAGCGCCAAATTTGCAGACATTGAAACACTCGCCACATTTGATGCACGCCGAAGAATCAATGACATGGGGCGCTCGACGTTCACCGCTGATGCAGGATACCGGGCATCGTCGAGCACACAAGGTACAGCCTACACACTTTTCTGCATCCACACTGTATTGAAGCAGTTGTCGACACTTGTGAGCAGGACAGCGTTTCTCAATGATATGCGCTTCAAATTCTTCACGAAAGTTTTTCAGAGCACTTAACACCGGATTGGGTGCAGACTGACCCAAACCACACAAGCTAGTACGCTTAATCAACAGTGCCAGTCGTTCCAGACGATCCAGGTCAACCAATTCGGCCTTGCCTGTGGTGATCTTCTCCAGGATTTCAAGCATGCGTAACGTACCTTCGCGACATGGAACACACTTGCCACAAGACTCGCTTTGGGTGAATTCCACAAAGAACTGTGACATTGCCACCATACAGTCTTGGTCATCCAGCACAATCATACCACCAGAGCCCATGATAGAACCCAAAGCCTTGAGATGCTCATAATCCACAGGCGTATCCACTTTGGAAGCCGGAATACACCCCCCAGACGGGCCACCGGTTTGTACGGCCTTAAGTGTGCGTCCTTCGTCCAAACCACCACCAATGTCAAAGATAATTTCTCGCAAAGTCGTGCCCATCGGCACTTCCACCAGGCCGGTATTTTTCACCTTGCCAGCGAGGGCAAAGACCTTGGTGCCTTTACTCTTTTCTGTACCAAAGCGAGAGTACCAATCCGCACCAAACAGGATGATGGCGGCGATATTGGCCCAAGTCTCCACATTATTAATCATCGTGGGGTGACCCCAAAGACCTGACTGTGAAGGATACGGCGGGCGCATACGTGGCTGACCACGTTTGCCTTCGATGGAGTGCATTAACGCGGTTTCTTCACCACACACAAAAGCACCGGCCCCCAACCGAATTTCAATATCAAAGTTAAAATCAGAGTTGAGAATGTTGTCACCCAGCAGGTTATTTTCGCGAGTCACCTTGATGGCATTTTCAAGCCGTTCAATCGCCAGCGGATACTCGGCACGTACATAAATGTACCCCTTTTGAGCCCCAATGGAATAGCCACCGATGGTCATGCCTTCAAGAATGGTAAAGGGGTCACCTTCCAAGGCGCTTCTATCCATAAACGCACCGGGGTCACCTTCATCAGCATTGCACACCACATATTTGATGGGATCGTCTGAAAGGGTCGTATTCTTCCACTTGAGTCCTGTGGGGAAACCACCACCACCACGACCACGCAAGCCAGACTTGGTCACTTCCTCGATCACCCACTCAGGGGTCTTGTCTTTGAGAATCCACGGCAATGCCTTGTACCCATCCTTGAGCATATAATCGGTCAGACTTTCAGGATCGATCAAGCCACTGTTGCGTAGGGTCAAACGGGTTTGACGATTAAAGAAAGACACGTCCCCATATTGCTTGAAGAACTCTTCAAGCACGCGATCAGTGTGTGTTACATACTTGTCCAGGATCGTGTTGTCCTTGAACTGAGACTTTACGATCTCTGCCAGTTCCTCATCAGTCTTGAAACGGTAGATCACCTTTTCAGGGAATACCATCATGACTCGCTGATCTTTATCTGATTCACTGTCGCACAGCCCCATACAACCGGAATGCATAATGCCCACAGACTCCGATGCCACACCTTCTGCTGCAATGGCCTTGCGAAGCCTGGTCTCCAGGGCAAAGCCTTTGTCGGCACAGCACTGATTGGACGAACAGATTGTCACAAGATAGTCATACAAACGATCCGTCTTCTTGTCCAGAATCAACGAGACCACAGGGTGGCCATTGAGCACATGTTCCTGAAAGATTGTATGGACTTTTTCCTCTGAAACCTGCTCGTATTTCACCGGAATTTTCCCCGGCACAAACACACCCACCACAGGTTCTCGGGCACAACGTCCTGTACATCCAACCTGCTTGAGCAGAATGTCATCACGTCCAGAGGCAGTGATCAGCTTGGTAAATTCTGCTTTCACTTGGTCTGCGCCGGCTGTAATTTCACACGTCGCTGAACCCACCTGAATGATCACTTTTTCGGCGGCACCAGATCGATCATACTCTTTTAATGCTTTTTCGAGTAAAGCACCGTATGAAGCTGTAATTGAAGCCATTTTGCCTTTCTCTCTTTCACATAATTTCCCTGCCGACACCCAGGCTCTTACTGAGCCGCAAGCACAACATTAGACAGCCGTGTTTCACATCACAACTACACAGTTTTCACAATAACAAGAGTTACTTTCGAGCGTAAAACAGGGGAGTGAAAACCCAAAAACTGACCAATTTGCACCCCAGCCCAAATAGCACTCGGAGATACTAAACTTAACGTAACTTATTGTCAATTATAAATATGAGAATCGTCACCCTGCATCCAGAGGATATAAAGGTAATGTGGTGTTGCGTAGATTTCTAAAGATCTACAATCTACACAAAGTAAATAAGAACTAACGTTTATTGAGATTTTTGGAACAAAAACCAATCAACCAACTCAGTCTGCACGGCGACCATAGGCCCTGTAGAGCAACTCAAGTTCTTGTGTTTTTTCATCAAAATCTTTTTGCAGAGTGGCAAGTTTATCCGGTGTCTTGTAGATCGTTTCATCACCAAATTTCTCTTTGAGAAAAACCAATGCTTCTTCAACCTCCATGATCATGGCTTCGATCTGATCCACCGAATACTTGTTAAAACGTCGCAACTCCTCGGGCGTCTTGGCCTTGGAAGCCTCTTTTGCCACCCCCTTCTTCACAGCTTTTGCCTTCCCCTTGACCTGCTGATCCTGCTCACGGCGTTTTTGCAGGAGATCTGTGTAATAGGAATAGGTTGGTTTGCCATGAATCCTCTCGGTCTTGCCCAGACATCGCCGCCCAAGTTCATCTGACCCGATCACCAAAAGCGAGTCAGCGACCTTGTCAAGAAAGTACCGGTCATGGCTCACGACCATCAATGTACCATTAAAGGCATCCAATGCCTGTTCCAACATCTCGCGGCTGGCAATATCCAGGTGATTCGTGGGTTCATCCAGGACCAGAATGTCCGGCTGAGCCAAAACCAGGCGACACAACATCAAGCGATTGCGCTGCCCCCCGCTAAGTTCCTTGACCCGCTTAAACAAATCATCACCACTAAACAGAAACGCCCCTAGCTTGGATCGCACCTGCTCAGGCGTCAGCGAAGGGCAGGCCTTTTGAGCTTCCTCCAACACCGTACAATCGGCGTCCAGGATCTCTCCATGCTGATCCAGATACCCCGCTTTTATGGTGCCGGCCAATCGTAAGGTCCCAGACGTGGGCTTTATGTGCCCCAGTAAGAGCTTGATGAACGTGCTCTTGCCCGTGCCATTGGGCCCTGTAATGCCAATACGCTCTCCATTGAGAATCTCCATGTCAATGCCATCAAACAGATGAATATCGCCGAATGACTTACTCAGCCCCTCACACCGCATCACCAAATCACTCCTGCTCTGTGACTTGGCAAATGCAAAATGAATCGACTTCTGGTCGCCTGCCAACTCCAGATAATCGGGATTATTCTTGAGCAAGCTGTCTAAACGTGTTTGCCGACCTCGGGCGATCTTCTTTACGCCCTTGCGGTTTTTATTCCGGGTAATAAAGTCACGAGTACGATCTACCATCTCTACACGCTTCTCATGCTCACGCGTCTGCTGCAAGCGCACCGTTTCCTTGGTCGCCATATAATTGGTGTAATTACCCTTCCACACCTTGGCACCACGATTCTCCACCTCAATCATCTTTTTCGCCACATGATCCAGAAGATACCTATCATGGCTGATCATCAGCACGGCCCCACCATAATTGGACAGAAACCGCTCCAGCCATTCCGTGGCCTGGAGATCCAGATGATTGGTGGGTTCATCCAGCAACAACAGATCCGCTTGCAACATCAACACCTTGGCCAGACCCAATCGAGACAACTGCCCCCCGCTCAAAGCACTCGTCTTAGCATGAAACAAGGCCTTTTCAAAGCCAAGCCCCTTGAGTGTTATCTCAATCCGTGTTTCGTATTCATACCCTCCTGCCAGCTCGAATTCGTGATTAAGCTGATCATACTGTATCATACGAGCCTTCAGCGCGGAGCCACTCAGCGACTCCATCTCTTGGGACACCTCATGAATCTTCGCCTGCAGGCGAAACAAATGATCCACGCCAGCATGCATCTCCTCCAGCACCGTCTTGGCACCGTCAAAAGAGGATTCCTGCGGCAAATACCCAATGCGCAATCCCTTACTGATCACCACACGCCCCACGTCGGGCTGGATTTCGTTCAGAATCAGCTTAAGAATCGTGCTCTTGCCAGAGCCATTGGCCCCAACCATACCCACAGCCTCTTTCTCAAACAGAGTCAAGGACAGGCTGTCAAACACACACTCCGTGCCGAACATCTTATGTACATCATGAAACGTTACAATAGCCATAGGCGGAGCATTGTACTGAAACAACTCAAAATAAGCAATTGGTAGGTAAAATGCAGACAAGCCTGTGGGGCAGTGGAATCGCTTCGAGATCACCGTCAAGGGGGATCGAGTTTCCGTCGTACTCAATGGCATCAAAGTGATTAACCGAGCCCAGTTGCCAGGTATCGCGGCCTGCGGCCCCATCGCTTTGCAGCACCATGGTGGCAAAAATAGCCAGGGCCAATGGAACAGCCCACCCAGCCTGCTCCAATTCAAGAATATCTACATTAAAACAGGACTTTTGCAAAAAGCCCTGGAGTATACAGTTTTTGGTTTTCAGTTTTTAGTAAAATGCGTTTTTTATGCTGTAAACTTTCTACTGAAAACTGAAAACTTGAAGTTTGCAAAACTTCAGTTAAAACCCAAATCAATCACCAAGATCGCCCAGGGACACTACCTCGTTGATTTTGGCCAGAACACGGCGGGATTTGTATCGCTGAGCGTAAAGGGGCAATCAGGCGATGAAGTGGCCCTCAAATACGCAGAAAAAGTCAAGGCAGGCCGTGTGGACCAGAGTAACATTGACACCTTCGTGGCCAACACCCCCTTTGAAACGGATCGATACATTCTAAAGGGGGGTACACAAGAACGCTGGCACGCGCGCTTTACCTATCATGGTTTTCAATATGTGGAGATCACAGGAT
>Ga0307990_1002294_pt1 | contig 15385 bp, 8 predicted proteins | sample EllFjometagen129_FD_203168 | JGI IMG/M metagenome (GOLD analysis project Ga0307990, IMG submission 203168) | Marine microbial communities from Ellis Fjord, Antarctic Ocean - #129 | ecosystem: Environmental > Aquatic > Marine > Unclassified | place: Southern Ocean | collected 2014-10-08
CGCACCTGCTTGCCTTTTTTCGTAACATTCAAACCATCAATAGAGGCAAACCCAGACGTGGGTTCCAACAACGTCGCCAGGATTCGCATGGTGGTGGTCTTGCCTGCCCCATTGGGGCCAATATAGCCAAAGATTTCCCCCTGCCCAATGGAAAGATCCAGGTCCAACAGGGCTGCGAGTTGACCGTAATATCGTGTTAGTTTTTTGATTTCAATCATAGTAACGTCCTCTTCTTATTGGGGAAATACCACCAGGCGTGCGAATTGTATGTGATCGTATTTGCAGGCACCTTTGTTTTTGACAGTAAAGGGGGAGGGTTCATTTTCAAACTGGACACACACCACGGCAGCGCCCTGATCGAGATAGTCCTGAATGCCCCTGGACCGCCCCTTGGTGCCAACCAGTGTAAACACATCGGCGGGGTCAAGAGACCGTCTGTTGCGACGCATTTGAGAGGACCTGTGTGTCCAGCCACCAACCGGCTTGACAGCCCCTTCCATCGTGCACGTTTTTCCAGGTTCGACACGAGGGACACGGAACCCCCGTCCAGAAGCAAACAACACCATCCCCTCCACAATGACGCTGTCACCTTGATTGGTAATCTCTACCACAAAGCTGTCTCCTTGTGCCTTGACTTGAGCCCGAATGGGTACGAGGTCCGCGTGGGACTCTGCGAGCAGGGTCTGCATGGTCCAGATATTGATGGGCACGGCATAAGGCAAGTTACTGCCATTGATCTGGCGACAATACAAGGTTCGGTTTGCAGAGTGCCCTTGAGGCCCATAACGATTCCCACCTGATGCCGCCACACCGGAGAACCATTGGCCAGGTGCCAATTGATTAAACTGATACTCATCACTCTTGGGGGCAAACAGGCCACACACACGGGTTGTCCATGCCGGCCCCTGGTCCTGCACCGCATCAACGAGAGAGACCGTGCGCAGCTGCATATCACCGGCACGCAGGGCCTGCACGCCATAGTAGGCGCCCACAGTGAACAGGACAATCCAGCCCAGAGAGGTCACCCAGGTCAGAGGCAGCTTGTCCAGACGCTTGAGCACCCCATAATCCACAGGCCCCAAGAGAATCGCCAGTAAGACAAGCAACAGAACCACCCAGCCAATACTCAACGGACGCATTTCGTCAATGCCATACAAATAGTCAAGAATGCGGCCTGTTGACTGCTGTTCAACACCATACGTATAGTTGAAATAATTGCGATTCCGTTGATCCTCATCGTCACGCGCAACCACCTTACCAAATTCTCTCGACTCCTGAGTCACGGCGTGTCCCACCACAGAAGACAAGGAGGCCCGATTGATACGTCGCCGCGAGTTAACCCCGGACAGATCTGTATCTGTTTTGGAAAACATTTGTTCCAATAAATGGAGCCAAAAATCAGTACTAAACGCACGCTGATGCTCACCCAAGACACCGGGATCAAGCCCCAGCACAGCCACACGCCCAAACCCCATGTGTTCCATGGCAAACAGAGCATCGGTGTCTTTTGTAAGGACCGTTTTCGAACGAGGAGATACGGGGTACACCACGGCCATAGCCTCTTGCGAGTCAGCCAGTCCCCATTGCCCAAGCCAATCCCGTGTCACCGTCTTTTCCTGGAGCGTACCCACCCGTATGGACAACTGATCAATCAAGGCATTGCTGGGCAGGCCATTGGCACCGAGAATCATCACAAGACGTCCCCCCTGCAACACCCATTCCGTGATACCCTGGATCTGCTCAGGCTTGAATCGTGACCAATCCGGATCATACAGAACCAGGAGATCCAGAGCCGAAAAACCGGTCCAGTCCCACGGTACCATACGAGGCAACTCGCTTTCGACAACCACCTTACCCATCGGTGGACGGTTCTGATTGTTGTGCATGTTATTCCGATAGTTGCACTGAATCTCCTTGGTTAACGCCAGCAACCCAAATTGCTGAGACCGCCCCACCACGCCAACAAACAAGTCTTCCTGCTTGACTGGCTTCAACCGCACGGTGTTACGATCCGTATAATCCCACAAATGAATCTCCTGTTCATAACAGGTCCGGCCTTTGGCATTGACCAATCTCAGATTCAGTTTATCTGCCCCAGATGCGATTTTCGTCACCAAAGGCATGTTTACAGGCAGACCGGGGGTCAATACAAACGGCTGGCGAATATCCATCCGATTGGTGCTATCCTGAGCCACAGACACAATCACCTGCCCTTCAAATGGCTCGGTCAATGTGCTGGTAATACCGATTCCCAGGGGAGTCCACTGACCCGGTCTATAACTACCGCTGCCCCATCCCAGAAAACAATCCACATTAAACGGATTCTCAGCAGCGCCGCACCAGGTGACACTCAAAAAAAGAAAGACCAGGACAATTCGCTTCACATGTTTCATCAGAAAAGTCTCGCCAAAAAGTACATTTAACTAAAGTTTTGCAAACTTCAAGTTTTCAGTTTTTAGTAGGCAGTTTACAGCAGGAAAAACGCGTTTTTCTAAACACTAAAAACCAAAAACTTAACACTAAAAACTAAAAACTGACCCCTTTGATCTACAGCCTCATCTTGGAATTATAAACCCACCACTCAATGCATACAAATAGTAAGGCCACAATCACGGCAAACGGCCAAAGCGGTTGGTTTGCCCGTGACACAGGGGCATCCTGCTCAGACACAATCTGATCGGACAACACCAAATCTGATCTGGGTGCCACACAACTCTCTTCTGAATCCAAAAGATTCACAGCAAACAGCTTGGGTGTCTCCCCAGCCACAGCCACCGAGTAGGTACCCACACGATCCGTACCAGGGAATCGTAAACCACCCTGATCATCTGTGGTCACTGTCTCAGTATCACGGTCCGGACCGGACAACTCGGCTTTTGTACCCGGCATTAATCCTCTGATCAAAATCGGCTCGCCTGCCCGAAGCTGGGCCGCATGGGCCTCGGTCACCTGCATGCCCAGATAGTCCATGACATTGTAACAAAACAGCACAAAACTCGGCTCAAAGGGCCAATTGCTCTTGAGACAATCAAACCCGACCCACACAAATGTGCCCCCACCAGACTGGGTCAGTACAACAGCCGGGCCGTCATTAAACTGAGCCAACACCCGAGCCTCTCTGGGTGGCACCACTTCTACAGCCTGAGCCGCGTACACATGGCTGGGATTCACGTGCCTTAAAATGCTATGATTAGGCCGCCAGTCCACGATAAACTGGTTTTCTAAAGAGCCAGACACGGTCATGCCCATGGCCTCAGGCACCACACCAAAAGCCAGATAACGTCCTCTGGGCAGGCGGGTTGGCAGGAGGTTATCCAGTACCGTGACATCATAGGGCGACACCGCTTGGTCAGCCATAGCCGTTTCGAATGCTTCAGCCGTCAAGGTGTTAAAGGACGCCAGGGGGCAGGCCTGAAACACAGACTCCAACACTGGATTCCCCTGTGTCACCAGGGCCACATTGAGTTGCCTGGGCGGGGCAATCACAGTCCAGGCAGCATCATCCGCGCTCAGACAATCTTTAAACAGGTGGCGTACCTCCAGTATGCCTGCGCCGTCATATGTCACAGCCACATCCACAGAGGCTCGCCCAGGCATGATGACCAGGCCATTGGCGTCGGTTTGAGCGGGCGCCAAAGCCACCTCACGAACGGCCACCACATCCTGATTCACAGAGACCTGCACATCACAGGTCACAGGCGATTCACCAAAATGGGCCAGTGACGCAAAGACCTGGATCTGATCGGTCTGCTCGTACGATCGACGAGCCTGCATGGCCGTAATGGCCACATTATTAGACGACTCACCCACACGGTGATACACCAACTCACCCTCTTCAATGAGCTGATTTTCCAGATCCATGATTCGCCCGTCACTGAACAGGTGCAACTGGGCCCGCTGCTCCGACGTACGATTGTTCGTTTCCAAACCGGGTGACTGGGTAAATGCACGGGCCACAGTCAAGGCCTCGCCCACATGAGATGTGCGATCAGTCGGTGTCACAGCGGCAAGTGCCGTGAACAACTGAGATTTGTCTGAGGTGAAATTGCACATGACCTTGGCGTGCTCATCAAAGGCGATGATCATGGCCTGGTCTGCCCGATCCCTCAGGCCAAACACGGCCTTATTGCGCAGAGAGTTCACAAAAGTCCGGGCTTGTTCCACGGCCATGTCCAGACGTGACATGGCCTCTTCACCCTCCTGGCTGTTCATACTGGCGGACCGGTCAATCAAAATGACATACCGTTGTCCAGCCCCCTGATTCATGTTCAAGACCGGGCCGGCCAGGGCGATCAAGACCGCTATGAGAGCCAACAATTGCAGGAGAAGAAGGAGATTCCGTCGCAACCGCTGAAACGGTGCATTGACCTGGAGATCCTGAATGGCCCGCTGCCAGAGCAGGGTACTGGAGACCACTCGCTCTGTACGTTTGAGCTTTAAAAAATACAGCAAGACCAGTAGCGGCACAGTCACTGCCCCTGCGATCAAAGCCATTGCTGGTGTCAGCCATTGCATAGATAAAATTCCTAGTGTTAAGTGTTAAGTGTTAGGTGTTAAGTTTTAAGTGTTAAGTTTTAGGTTCTGTTACTGCAAAAGATGGATGCGTCTCAGTGTATTTAAGACCAATTTGTCCACGGGCTGGTCTGTACTGGCCAGGATATAGGCCGCACCGTGGCGTGCACAAAATCCCTTGAGTTCGTTGCAATAGCCCGCGATGTTTTTCTTGTAGTGTTTGATCAAGGCACTGCTCACTGTCACCTCAGACAGATCGCCGTCCTCGATGTCCACCAGTTTTAAATCCCCGCTCAATGAGGGATTAAGCTCCTCAGGGGCCAGGGTTTGAATCACATACAGGTCATGGCCGCGTCCGATCAGTCGTTTGAGCCCGGATTCATACCCTTCCTTAAAGAGAAAATCTGAGATCACCAACATGACCCCGCTACTCGGCGTGGAGGCCACAAGCTGCTTACACGCCACATCAAACAAACTTGGCCCATCGCTCTCTACCGTCATGAGCAATTCTGCCAGTGCCGACACACGGGCCCGGCCACGCAAGTTGGCTGCCTGGGAAGTCACACGATCTGCAAAGGCACTCACAGTCACACGGTTATTATGCACCAGGCTCACGTACCCAAGGGCCGCAGCCAACTGTCTGACAAACCGATACTTGCCTGGCGTGGGCTGTCCCATGGACAGACTCTGATCAAAGGCCACGTGGACCGTCAGATCGAGTTCTTCCTGATACAGCTTCAAGAAAAGCTGTCCCAATCGGCCATAGATATTCCAATCCACGAATCGAAGATCGTCACCCACCACATAGGGCCGATGGTCTGCAAATTCCACACTCTGACCGCGCCGTTTGGACCGGCGCTCCCCCTGCAATCGGCCACGCAACATCTTGCGACTGGCCACATCCAGCCCATCCAGGCGCGCCATAAACTTCGCGTCCAGCAGATCCGTCAATTTATACGTTTTATGTTTCAAACCATTCATAACAAAACTAACCTCAGACCTTTTTACCCCTGACCCTTGACATCTGGAATACTCGTCATCTTATCCGTGGTGGTGGGTGTCTTCTCCAGGAGATCATTAATCACATCATCGTGTGACAAGCCCTCGGCCTGACCCTCAAAATTCAGCAACACACGGTGACGTAAGGCAGGCAACGCTGAGGCCTTGACATCAGCAAAACTGATATGAAATCGTGCGTCCAGCAGAGCTCGCACCTTGGCACTCAAGATCAGGGCCTGCACACCACGCGGTGACGCTCCATACCGCACATACTGATTGGTGATATCACAAGCAAACTCGCCCTGGGCGTGGGTGGCCAGGGTCAAACGAATCGCATAGTCCTGCACATGCGGCGCCACTGCCACACCCCGTGCCAGGGTCTGCATCTTCAAAATCTGTTCGGTATTGACCACAGGCAAGGCTTGCGGTGTTTCCTGAGCGGTGGTTCGATCCAGAATAGTGGCCAGTTCGTCGCGATTGCTGTACGGCACAAGCACCTTGAAGAAAAACCGGTCCAACTGGGCCTCTGGCAGAGGATACGTCCCCTCCTGCTCAATCGGGTTCTGCGTGGCCAGCACCATAAAGGGCTCCGGCAAATGATGCACCGTACCACCACTGGTCACAGAATGTTCCTGCATGGCTTCGAGCATGGCTGACTGGGTCTTGGGTGTGGCACGGTTTATCTCATCAGCCAGAAGGATCTGTCCAAACACGGGGCCCTTCTGGAACTGAAATGAACGCACCCCAGTCTTGGGATCTTCAAAGATCACGTTGGTCCCAACGATGTCCGCCGGCATCAGGTCCGGTGTAAACTGAATCCGTCGAAACTCCAGGGACAAGGCGTCACTCAAGGTACGCACCAGCAGGGTTTTACCCAACCCTGGCACACTCTCAAGCAACACATGCCCGCCGGAAAACAGGCTAATCAGCACGTCTTCCACAATGGCCTGATGGCCCACAATGACCTTGCCAATCTCGTGGCGTAACGTGTCAAATGTGTCACGAAATTCGAGACAGTCTTTTTTTACCTGTTCTTGAGTTGCTGCCATGGTGATGGTCTCCAATTAGTCCTGGTCTTCTCTTTTCTCTTTGGCTTTTCGTTTGGCATCCAGCAACTGCTGAATGTGGGACGCCCCCAAGGGCTTGCCCGATTCAGCAGGCTTGCCCGATTTAGCAGCCTTGCCCGCCTTGTCCTGCTTGCCCGATTGGGTGTCCTTGGCTTCAACCCGCTTTTCAAACGTCGGCACAGGGTTTTCCACCTCGGCCTTGGGTAATGATTCACTGGCACCCGGGGCGCCTTGGTATCGCCTGGCTTTGAGCTGGCCCGCGCCCTTGGCGGTAAACTGTTGCTTGAGTTGTTCCCGACGTACGCGCAAACGATCGAGCGTCGGATCGACCTGCTTGGCACGACGACCACTCAACCAGTGTTTGGTCTTTCGCCAGCCACCTGCCACATCCAGGGCCACACGACGAACTGCCACATCGAGCAGAAAGATGATGAGCCAAAGTTTGATCAGGGGTTCCGTGAGAGGCGTTCGAGCCTCTGGAATCTTGACCCCTGCACGCACAAACAGATCATTTTGATTGGGATCTTCTGTAAGCAGTCGACCGCCTGTGATCTCGGCCACCTCGGTCAGGAGTGGGGCATTGTCCTGCAAGTCCTGGTATTCGGGTGCAAATGGCACGTTCACCGAGGCCTGCTTTTGGAAGAGTTTGTCACTGCCTGCCTTTCGGTATCTGAGATTAACCAGATAACTGCCCTGAGCACTGGCTGCAAAGGTCCCCAGAAACTTTCCCGGACCGACCTGTTCGAGTCCCACCTTTTCCGGGATCATGTCTGGCGTGATGACCTGGGCATCGACATGGGTCAAGGACAAGAAATTCCCGGCCTGATCGACAGCCTCAACTTGAATCTGCACGTCATTACCCTGCACATCAACGGCAATATCACAATCTGTGCCCTGGCTTGATTTCCCAGCCCATCTGACAATTTGCTCCCAGAAGGCAGGGGCCTGATCCCAATTTAACCACAGCTGGCCCCAGCGCGTATCCACAGAGCTGGTAAAGACCACACAGCGTCCCAGGCCAGACTGACAGGTGGCCAATACCGGATCGCCCTGCTCACTCACAAGCACGGTCTGAGCCAGACCTTCTTTGGGACCTGAGAGTACGTAGCCATCCAGAGGAGGAAATCCAGTCACGCCTTTGAGCAGTTCACTCAAACCAAAACGCACCTGCGGTGTAAAGGTCTCTTCCCAGATCAGGGGACGCCGTACAACCTGGGCTTCCTTGATAAAGATATGCGGTAGTTCAGCCGGATCCTGCGCATTATAAAAACGTCCCCCTGTTAGCTGGGCCACGCGGATCAGGCTATTGATGTGGCTGGGATCGTGCGGAGACACAGCCACCGTGGACACGGTAATGCCCGCCTCCTTACACTGACTCAGCAACTGTCCTGTGGGTGCTTGAGGGTCTCCATCACTAATGACAATCACATGCTTTTGAGCGGCGTCACAGTCCACCAGGGCATCATACGCATCTTGCAAATGATCATGAAGACTCGGCGTGTCTCCCATGACCATCTCGTTAATTGACTTGAGAATCGCCTTTTTGTCACCCACTGCAGCCAGCCTGTGTGTCCAGTCATTACCACCCCCCTGCCAATTGCGTGCCACAATGCCCGCCATGTCCTCTCGCGTAAGACTCCGCACTGCGGCCGCAGCAATCCGTTTACCCCAGAGATTGCCCATGGGCATTTCACAGGCATGCATGATCAGGACCAGTGCCCCCTTGGGCATCTGCTTCTTTTGGGGTGGGTCCAAATCCACAGGCAGGATCTCGGCCACAGAGGAACCAATCCAACCGCCTGCGCCCAGGGCTTCAGGTCCCCCGGTCATGATCAGGCCGCCACCCAACTCCGTGACATAGCGTGCAAGCATATCCTGCTGTTCAAACGTGAGGGCCGGGTTGGGTGTGTTGACAAGGATCACCGCATCCGTGTCCATCAGACTCACCAAGGCTCGGGGCATCTCCTGGGCCCGCACATATCGACAGTTGATCTGTCTGGCCCGCAACTGCTGCACAAGCCACTGGCCCGCGACACCGTCGTCGTCCACCACCAGCACATGTCCCGGCCCAGCCACACTGGTCACAGCACCGGCCCGGTTGTTCAGAGGGATTTGATCAGCATTGGGATCATTCGGTACAAACCTCGCCTCAAATTCGTGCACACCCGAGGTGTCCACAGGCAATGTCACAGTCTTGACATTGGTGCCCGGTCGAAGGTCCACCACCGCACCCAACTCAGGGGTGTCCGGCTCCAGGTCCACGGCCCTGCCATTGAGTGTCAACACAAGACGTCCGCTCGTATGTTGTGTGCTGTCCAGGACAAAACGTAACGGCACACTTTGGCCAATACGTGCGTGGGAGGGCGCAGCCAACCGTCTAAGGATCACTTCCTGATCGTACTGGTAATGCAGGGCCAACACATCAATGGGGATGCCATTGATTCTTGCCACACGTGCCGCCTCTTTCAGATCGCCCGTGGTTTCATTGCCTTCACTGCTCAAGAGAATACGCACCGCAGAATCCGGTGGGGCAATCGCCATGGCCATTTGAATGCCCGCAGCAAGATGGCTTTCACGACCTGTGAGTGTGGTATTACGTCGCGGTAATTCTGAATCAGCAGAGGGTAGCTTGGCAATACTGGCCGCCTCTGCAATGTCAACCACGGCCAGCTGGTCATAGGGCAGCCGCTGTTTAAATGCCGTCTCCAGGTAATCCAGGCTGGAAACCTGGAGAGGCTCAGGAATCGACTGACTTCGATCAATCACGGTGATCAACGTCATGTTCTCACTGCGTTCCACACGGACGAGACGTGCAAGTAAAAGAATGAGTAGTATCACGCCCACACATCGCAACCCCATGGCAGTCCACTTACGCACCGGGCTCAGTGCCTGGAGACGACGTTGACCCAGCCATACAATGGGCACGATCAAAATAAGACCCAGTAGCCACACGGGCTGACCCAGACCAAACTCGCTAAGCCCAAAAGAGCCCAGATTGGTTGTAGCAATCACAGTTTCCATACTTGAATCCGATTATTCCCGGCATCCACCACATAGGCAAGTCCCTGGGCATCCGTGGTCACACCCCAGGGATAGGCCAGCTCACCCAGATTCCGTCCAGCCCGACCATACACGCCCAGGCTTTTGCCTTCTGGACTAAACCGCTGCAAACGATTATTCCCATATTCGCACACCAACACATCACCATTGTGCATCACGTCTACGTCATAGGGATAACGCAGCTGGCCTTGTGCCTGTCCGGTCTCTCCCCAAGAGTCTAACACGCTACCTGCCAGATCGTACAGGACAATACGATGATTGCAGGCATCTGCCACGTACAGGATCTGCCGAATGGGATCAATGCACAACGCCGATGGCCTGGACAATTGACCCGGACCTGATCCACAGGTGCCAAATGAGGTCAGAAACTGACCATTGGAATCAAACACACTCACACGGTCCTGCCCACCAAATTCGCCCACATACATGCGTCCATCTGATGCAAATGCCACATCCGTGGGATAGATAAAACAACCGGGACCTGCCCCAAAACTTCCGATGGTTCGCACCAGTTCACCATCCAGGCTAAACACGCACACACGACTGTAATGCGTATCTGCCACATACAGATGATTGTCGGGGCCCAAAGTAATCCCGGTGGGTTTGCCCTGCTGGATCACGGGCATGTTAAAGGCACTCACAAAACGATGCGCTTGATCATAGGTCTGGATACGCCCGGTCTTGTCCATCACAAGTAGACCGCCATCGCCCAAGGACTCAATGGCCCTGGGATACATAAACTGGCCTGGTCCTTTACCTGTCTTACCGAAGCTAGCCACAATATCCGGCTCTGTGTTCGAAGGGTAGTCGCACCCGCTCAGCAACAACACACACATAACCACACAGACCGAAGATCCCAGCCTTCTAGCACAACGAATGGTCCCCAACAGAACAAGAGTCAGTAGTGTGAAGGTGCCCAGAAGAATCAAACAGGAGGCAATTACATGTGGGTCTCTTGCGTAGTGCATCTGGTTCAGCAAACGCTGGGCAAAACTTGGCACACCGGGCGGCAGCAACACCATAGTCGCGGACAATTCAGTGAGGCTGAACATCATCATCAAGAGCCCTATGGCCACCACCAGGGACCAGGTACAGGGCAGATCCACATGCCACCACCGACTCAAGCCCGTGGCACCATCCAGGGCGGCCACTTCATTCAAGTCCTGTCGACATGTGCTGCGCAAAAGTTGCCGGACCAACAGACCCACCCCTGCAAAACGAATCCCTTGACCCATTGCCACCAAAACCCAGCTCAACCGAAGCCCCCGAAGCCATGGCACCACAGTCACCATCTTTAACAGGGCCACCGCCAAAACAGAGGCCGGCAGAAAAAGGACAAGAAACAATGATCCGGTCACCACCCAACGACTCGTCTTCCCGACCCACTGAGGTATCGCAGATAAAAGACAGGCCACACCAGCCGCACAAAACGCCACCACCAGAGACCAGACGAGATCGTCACTGTGCAGCGTGAGAAACTGAACAAACGGATCCAATGATCGCACATGGCTCAGCAAAAGTATCACAGGGCAACCCAGTGATAGACACCAGAGCACTGCACTAAACACCATGGCACCCCTGGACACAGGCTGTAGTGCACTCTCTTCGCGGGCCGATGAATGCCAGCGCCCAGCCGCACAGGTCAAGGCCAGGGCCCCAATGATCGCAGGCAGGATAACGGGCCATGCCATCCGGGCGACAGCACCTGTAGATCCAGTAAGCTCATATACCACGGCCAACTCAGATCCGATGGTACGCAGACCACTTAAATGAAATGTGGTAAATTCAGACAACACCCACAAAAAACATACCGTAAAGGCCAGGGCTCCGGCACGCCACATCAGAGGCAGCGTCACTGACCAGATACGCTGGCCCGGCATGACATCGAGAGCGACGGAGTCCCACACGGATCGATCTATAAGCCGCCATCCCTGAGCCATGAGCAAGGCTGCCAAAGGCCAATACCACAGGGTCAGTGTGCCGACTGTGATGCTGTTGGCCAAGACACGGGCGCCAGCAGGATGCTGCGTAAAAAACGCTCCCAACACGCCGGTCGGATGGAGCAGGAGCGACCAAGCATAATATAAGACATATCTCGGTAAGACCAGCGGCAAGATCAAACAACCCAGCACCCAATGCGGGTGACGGTGGTTGGCCAATACGTAGGCTGGAATGAGTCCGAGGGCCACGGCCGCCACAGCAATGCCACTGGCCAGAGCCATGGATCGTCCCACCAAACTCGGCCAGTCAGACATCACAGATGTCACGGTCTCATCACAGGTCACAGCCCAAACAAGAATGAACACCAGAGGGACACCCACCCCAGCCAGCCATAAGGCACATGCAACAGTCCTGCTCAGTAAAGAGATTCCAGGGTGTATTCTCAACGAAGCATCTCCCGAGCGGTTTGTATGGCATCAGTGAGCTGATCTGAAATGGACCCATAGCTGATTTCCAGAGGGTTCTCCAAGTGATAGGCTGCAAAATCCGCAAACAGAGACGGATGGATGGGACTGTTATGTGAGTCACTTTTTACAAGAAACCGTTCGAGCGTGTCACTGAGTAGGAAGGCCATGAGAACCTGCGCACTGCCAGGATGCGGACCATTTTTGATCAATGCAGCGGTATTGGGAATCGCCAAACTGCCATGACCGGCCTGATCCAGAGGCACCATATCCAGGGGCCAGCCATTACGTTTGGCCGCATAAATGTCATCGGTGTCTGTAAAACACACATCCGCCTGACCTGTGGCCACCAGTCGAACGGCCGTGCTATTGCCCTCGACCAAACGGATGTCATTGGCCTTGAGACCGGCAAGTATCTCTTGGGTACGATCTACGCCATAATGCACAAACCAACTGGCCACATCGCCTCCGGTCGTACCAAACTCCGGCGTGGCCATGACCACACGTCCCTTCCAAATGGGATTGAGTACCTCTTCCAGACTACGAGGTGGATTGGGCACACGTTCTGTGTGATATCCAATCACCCGGCCTCGCAGGGCAAATCCATGCCATAGCAGATTGGGGTCTTTCAAGGGGGTGGGCCAGGTCTTTGATTGCTCATCGTGATACGAGGCAAATACCCCTTCGCGTGCCAGTCTAATCGTATAAAAGATCTCACTGGACCAAAACACGTCTGCCACAGGTGAGCCCTGCTCAGCACGCAACCGTTGAACCAGCCCCACTGTCTTGGCCGCCTCCGTGTCAAAACGGGGCAACACATCAATCCCACTCTGTGCCTCAAAAGCAGCAATAATAGGCTCAGCCACAGATTGATCCACAGAACAGTACAGCACCACCTGCTTGGCCTGTGGCTCAGGCTTCCTGGCACAGTCGCCCATAGCCCCGGCCAATGTCATCGCTGCAATCCAAAGATGCAAACCTCGCATACAACTCCTGAAATAAAAAACCAACAATGAGCTTTCAGCTGTCAGCACTCAGCTTTCAGCCGTAAGGACTCCAACTTGTTTTAAAGCCAAAGGCAATAAAATACCTCCTGCCAATCAACCTAACACTTAAAACCTAACACTAAAAACTACTCCCCGCCCACTGGCTTCTTCTCTTCCAACTGTCCAAAATAGGCCTTAATCGCCTTATCATATTTACGAGGAATGGTGTTGTCCTTTATGGCCTCTGACGCGGCAGCACCGGCGTCTTGCATCACTTCTTTGTAACTTCGTGTGGCCTGTCCCTTGATCTGCTCACCCTGAAAATACCAGCTCGCCACAATAGGACCTTCACCCGTCTGACTCTTTGAAATGGTCTTTTTTGTAGCTGTCTCACCATCTTCTGCTGTGGCTCGCGGGCCACTACCCATTCCAGGTCCGCCACTGCCTGGCCCCTGACGATTGTTCAGTCCCTCCCTAAAGGGTCCTTGTCCGCCCAAGCCTTCACACATGCCTTCACCAAGACACGCAATCGCTCGCTCCAATTCTGCCAGCATGGCCTCACTCAATTGTAACTGGTCTTGCAGATCTGCCAGTTCATCAAGTTCGGCCAGAGCACCAGAGAGACCGCCAAAGCCCCCCCCGGCACCACCGCCCAACGATTGCCCCAGTCTGGCAGCACGACTGCTGGCCATTTGGGATGCCGCCATCTTTTTCATCAGTTCTTTAATCTTCTCAGGCGTCAGGCCTTTTTCCTGCAGGGCCTTTTTCAGCGCCTCAGGTGTCAGTGAGGCCAATTTTTTGTCCAGGCCTTGTTTTTTCAGTTCATCCTCCAACTCATCTTTCTTTTTGGCCAGTTCCAAGAGTTGTTGGGACAGATTCTTGAGCTGGGCCTCGAGGTCCTTTTTCTTCTGATCGGACATCTCGCCCTTCATCATCTGCTGCTGTAATTGGCGTAACAGATTGGCTGCCTTGTTAAATTCCCCCTTGGCCAGAGCCCTGTTGAGCTGTTGATTCATGGCATTGGGTGAACTTCGCAGCTGACGCATCATCTGCTGCATCAGATTCATAGACTGATTTTCCATGGTGTTACGCAACGAATTAAGCTTGTCTGACATGTCCCCAAGCTTTCGAATGACCTGTCGCTTGGCAGCCTGCGGCTCGCCACCCTTCATCGCCGCGGCCAGTCCCGCCAGATCCTCCTTGAGTTCTGGACTATCCATCTTATCTGCCGTCAACTTGACCGTGGCCGTGGCCTCTTGAATCTGTTTTTCGGCCAATTCAATTTTGGTTTTTTCCTTATCAGCCAGCACTTTTTTTTCATTCAATCCCAGCAAATCCTTTTGGGGTAGCAGAAAAAACAGAGTCACAAAAACAACCCAAGTTAGCATCGTACCCCACCAGGCGGACCCGGGACGAATCGCAATACACTGCTTGGGTTGAACAGTCTGAGCCGCAACCAAAGCCTCTTCACGTGCACACTGGACAAAGGGATCATCCGACGCCTCCAAGGCCAAGGCTGTGCTGAGTCGTTCATTCAGTCCGAGACGCTCATCCAGCAGCAGACTCACCTGCAACCGTTTGGGTAGTTTTATCCAGCACAAGATAAGCACCAAGAGGGACGCCCCTGCAGCAGCCAGATAACCTACCCAGGGTGCCCAGGTTGTCACTGAAAGCAACCGTTGAATAAAGAGCCCAATCAACGCCAGCAATCCCAGTCCCAGTCCAACCCACATCAGCTGTCCAAGAAACACATCCAGCGCGCACCGCACCCGTGCTTGCCGCAGTTTTTTGCCAAACATCTGATCTAACATGACAGCCTCTCTCAACAAACCTGCATTGACACTACTAATTCTGACGCTGTAAACACAGTTATGTTACATGTTTTTTTTGCTTTCTGTTCTCAGCGGCTCTCTTTTCCCTGGCTCATTCAAGGCCCTGAACCGAACAAACCAGATCAAACGGCTTGTTTCGATCCTTGGGATCCTTTTCTCGTCCACCATTGTCCTGGCCGTCCTCCCCCACAGAATAGACGATAAACCCATTTGCCAGATTTACATAACGAATTGGCTCTCCATCCAGAGGATCAGCAGGCACAACTGGCATGAACTCTGGCACCAGCAACGCGAGTGTTTCAGGCACCTGTTGATACTGGAGGCGATACCGCAACACAGCTATAGCTGTTTGAGTCGTGATAAACCCTGCATAGTATCTACCGTAAAGCTGAGTCGTCCTTCCCATGGCAGGCAATAGATTACGCAGCATAAAATGACTTTTGGGAATGGCCTGATACCTGGACTCAGCAATCTGTCCGGCCTCGAAGAGTGCCTGAACTGTGGATGACTGAGGATTCAGTCGA
>Ga0307990_1002296_pt1 | contig 15381 bp, 16 predicted proteins | sample EllFjometagen129_FD_203168 | JGI IMG/M metagenome (GOLD analysis project Ga0307990, IMG submission 203168) | Marine microbial communities from Ellis Fjord, Antarctic Ocean - #129 | ecosystem: Environmental > Aquatic > Marine > Unclassified | place: Southern Ocean | collected 2014-10-08
TGTGAGGCCGGCCATCCACCGCTCGGCCGGAGCAAAGGCGTTTTCAATCCCGGTTGCCCAGGTGCCGGTCATCGCGTCCATTTGTTTTTCGAGCGTTTTGCTTTTTTCGGTGTTGCGCTCCTCGACCGTCAGCCGGCCGAGCATGTCCGTCAGCACGTCGGCGGCGTTGGACGTGCCGAGCAGCGCCTGGGCGAACAACGCGCCCTCGGCACCGAACACTTCGTTGATCGCCTGCAGTTGCTCGGATTTTTTCCGGCCGCCTAACGCATCCCTAAGCACCTTTTGAACGTCAGGCAGCGAGCGGATTTTGCCGGAATCCTTATCGACGATGCCTTCCAAACCGTACTGGTGGAGTTTGCCCTGCTTGCCTTTCGCCGTGACCTCGCGTAGCGCCGCCGCGATTGCGGTTCCCGATCCCTCGGTGCGAATGTCCGAGACCATCGCCAGCATCGCCGCGGCGTCTTCGGCGGTACCGCCAAGTGCCGCCACCGCGGGGCCGGCGCGGCCCATCTCGTGCGAGAACTGCGCGGCGTTTTCGAACTTGCCGGTATCCGCCCCCTGCGCCAGCAGGTTGGCGAAGCGCTCCATCTCGCCGCCCTTGGCTCCGAACGCCGCGCCGAATTTTCCCGCTTGCCGCAGTGATGTGTCTTTAGCCTGGCCGGTCGATTCGGCCAGCAACGCGCCGGCGCGGCCGAGGCCGCCGAGCAGCGCGTCTTCGAAGAAGCCCATTTTCAGCCCGGCGGCGAACATCTTTTCGACGTCGCCCTGTGTGCCGGTCACGTCCTTGCTGACGGCGAACGCGGTTTTGCGCAGCGCCTTCATCCGGCGGTCGATGTCGGCCGGGTCGTCGCCCGTTCGCATAACCGCGATGCGCAGGTCGATGTCGGCCGAGGCGAGCCCCTTGGCTTTGTTGACACCGGCGACAAATAGGTCGATGGCTTTTTTCGCGGCCAGGGCCGCCACGCCCGCCTTGGCCATATCCCGGGCCATGCTCTTAAATTGTTTGCCGGCGCCATCGCCCAGGTTTTTCAAGCGGCCAAGTACACCTTCAGCGCCGCGCAACGGACCGGACATCCGGTCGCGCAAAAAAAGCTCAGCGCCTACTTTGTACGTTTTCGCCATCTACAGCCCCGTCCTCACCAAGTGCTTTCGCACAAACTCACTCGCCTGGGATCGCCCCCAGGCCAGGTTACAAATCGTTGCCGTCACCGAATCCGAGGTGATCCCCGCCAGGCCCAGTGTCAGGCCCTCCTGCCACACTCGTTTTGTTTTCGCGACGAAACGTCTCCTCGGCGACGTCGACCTCCTGCGCTTGTGTCACGATGATCGCCAGGTCTTCGGTGAGTAGTTTTTCCAGTGCCTCGGGGATCATCGGTTGCGGGATCCCGCCGAACTTCATCACGCGGAATTTGACCAGGTGGTTGTAGCGAGCGTTCAACATCGCATCGACCCGGTGTTTTTCGCCTGGCGTCAGTGGCGCAAACTTCGCCATTTCCAAACCGAACTCGCGCTGCCGTTCGGGGGCCAATTCGTGCGCGTAGGAGCGGGCGATCAGGTCCAGATCGATCCAGTCGGGCATCGTCGCCTCGGCGCGTCCCTGCGCGTCGACCGTCAGCGGTCCGACCGTAAAATCCTTTTGGACGGCGCCGCCGAAAACGACGCCGACCTCAAGAACGCCGGAGCGCTCGAGCGCTCCGGGCGTCTGTAACAAACTCTGCACGGACATCTCGACCTCCTTGCCCGGTTACCCGGTTAGACCTGCATCATTTTGCCGAGGACCACGAGTTCCCAATCCTGCTCGGCGGCCTTCTCCGGATCGAACGACTCATCCTTGTCGGAAACCATGACATTCGCCGTCCGCGTGGTGCTGTTGACCACGTCGACGATCGTCATAATCCCGGCCCTTTGGGTGAGTTCCTGCGCGACCTGCTGGACGTCCAGCGGCGACGCGGCAAACACCGGTGTGTTAAGCGAGATGCTAGTCTCCGCCGTGGCGGGGCCGCCGAGGACTACGCCGAAAACCTTTTTGGTGGTCGCGGAACCTTTGGTGGATATCTTCACCGAGCCCGACAGGATTTCGAGCCCGTCGAGGAAAACCTTGGCGGTACTGCCGATAACAAACATGGTGCCTCCTTCCTTACGGGTTGATCGTGAAGAACTCGGGGTCGGTGCCGAGGTGCTCGTCAATGATCGGATCGGGAATTGCGATCTGCAGCCGCTTTGGGTTGTCCGGGTTTTTCCGGATCGTGATCCCGGCTTTGTTCTCTTCCAGCGACGCCATGCTGAGGTATTCGTAGGGCGGGGCGGCGTATTTCAGCAGCACCGAAACCACCTGGCCCTTCACGTCGTCCTTTTTGGCATCGACCATTTTCTTCTTTTCGCGGGTGTCGTAGATCGTATTCAGGTGGGTGACAACCGCCTGGCGCATGAACTTTTCCACGAAGAATTTGTGCACGGATTCATACGCGGTGGTAATCGCGCCACTGGCCAACTTCGTTTTCGTGCTGATCAGCCGCTCGATTTTGGTGTCGCCGCTGTTGCCGTCCAGGTCGTCGATCGACCCGCCGTGTGCCAGCACGTTCTCGATCGTCGTGTCGTACGTCGTCGGCCGGGTAAAGCTCGTGCCTTGCAGCACCCGCGTGCGCAGTTCGTCCTGGAACGGTACGGACGGGTTGATCTCGGCCGAGACGACGCCCGCTTCGTACGCCGCGCGATTGTGCGGCGGGGTCTGCCACGCCATCGTGTTGAGCTGGAAGATCACCGCGAAGTCTTTGCGGTTGCGCGCCGCCGACCAGGTGATGTAGTTCGAGTACGTGTCGCGCAGGCTGCCAAGGTGCAATGCGCCGCGGCCCTGCTCTCCGTTCGCCATGAAAGCGGCGACGGTCTCCAGGTGCTCGACCACCGTGTTTTCTTCCAACCAGGTCGGCACCACGATGTCGTAATTGGTCATCTTGTACTTGTCGGTGTACGTCGCATCGATCGTCGGATCGGTCGCGCCCGTCACGTCCGTCGCAACCACCGCGGTCGTCGACACATCGGGCATCTCGACTTCCACCGTCACGTCGTTGCCAAGTTTGCCTTTGTAGCAGTACGTCACCGTCACGACCGCCTGGGCAGCCGCGGCCGTGAACGGCGCGCTGGCGTCGGCGGTGATCGCGGCGGCGCACGCGGTGGCGATCTCGGCGTCCGTGTCGTCTTTCAGGATGTTGAAGTCGACGTAGTAATCACCAAGCCACACGCGGGCCGAGCCGTCGCCCGTCGCGGTGGTGGCGAATGTGATCGTTTGTGTTCCGGCGGTGCCCGCCCCGGCTTCGGCGACCGCAATCGCGTCCACCTCGGCGCTCGGGTTTTCCGCAAACAGCCCGCGCCCTTGCGGGTTGGCCAGCATTTGCAGCGCCACACGGCCGAACTTGCTGAGCACGTCGTCGGCGAGCAGGCCGACAACCTTGTCGCCGTCGGTCAGGCTGCCCGCCGCTTCGAGCGGCAGCAGCGCTATGATTTTCTTGCGAGCGGCCCCGGACGAGGCCGCCATCGATTCGTTAACCGTCGACCTATTTACCGGCCGTTTGGTGGCGGGCAAGCCGCCGCCTGTCGGAATGAACGTCATTTGTCATCTCCTTTTTTCCCGCCGGTGTTGCCCGGCGCGACGCGCGGGTCTCGCTTTTTTCCACCGCCGTCGTCCTTGGGCTGCTTGGCGGGCGGATCTTCCTTCGCCGCGTCGCCATCGTCGTCCTTGGGCGGCTCGGCGGGTTCGATCGCCTTCACCTCGAGGTTGCCGACGTCAAAGATCGATTCGAGGTAGGCGTCGAAGCGCACCCGCGTAAACTGACCCTTCGCCAAGTACCGAATGTGGCCCTTTGCGCGGGGCGGGTACGGAATCAGCGGCACGGGCTTGTCGTCCCGATTCGCCTTTGGTTTGACCAGCACCTTGTCGCCAATTTTGGGTTTGTACTCTTCGCTCATCGCCTTGTTCCTTTCTCAGTTAGTCGGTGTTGAATTCGAATTCCGGCAAGTCGCCGTCCGGGGTTGCCGGGTCGTCGCCGGGCCGCGGGTCCATCGTGCCGTCTACGCCTTCCAGCTCGTCCGGATCGGTGAGCTCCGCGCGGTTCGGCATAAATTGAATCTCCGTCGAGAAGCGCACGACCCAACACCGCACGCCTTTTTTTTCCACATCGTTCGGCAACTTCATCATGCGATCGCCCGCGTAAAGCAGCTTCGCCGCCAGCGGCAATTCGTCGCCGTTGTCACCCGTCGTCGCCACGCCCGCGCGGGTTTTTTCCACCGGAGTTTTGCCGCCCAGCAGATCGATCACCGCGTCTTTGAGGTCGTACAGCTCGACCAGCGTCGAATCGGCGCCCGCGCGCTTGCGCGTCACCGCGAACACGATGAAACCTTGTGCCGCCTGGTGCGCCTCGCGATTCGTGCCGAGCGGCCCGGCGTTGGCCGCGCCGCCGTAGGCCACGGCGAACAGCGGCAGGTCGTACTTGCCGCGCATTTCCAGCGCGTCGGAAAAATCGTCATCCGCGACGATGACGTGCTTCACGTCGCCGGCCGTCACCATCGGCTGCAATTCGCCGATCACGCTGTCGAGCAATACGTTCGTGCGGTTGTTTGAGATCATGCCGCCTCCCCAAATGCCCACTCGACGAGAATCTCCTCGATGACTGCCCAGTCCTCGGCGAACGGCGGCAGGATGTACGGTCGCGCCGGGATCTCCACGCTGTGCCCGCGCCCGGCCTCGCCGCCGAATTGCTGGATGGCGGCGTAAACCAAATTCGAGCCCCACGCCACGTTCCAGTCGCCGACCTGCGTTGAAATCGACCGGTGAATAAGGCGCGACGGCGACGGCAGCAACGGCTGCGCGGCGGACATTTTCCCCTTGGCCCTCTTCGTCAAATCGTTTACCGAAAACTGTTTCTTTTTGCGGGATCGCTTCTTGAACGCCTTGCTGGTGCCGCCGGCGCGGTTGATCAACGTCGCCAGCGACAGCGGCTCGTACTGATCCGGGCGGCCGCCCACATCGACGGTCGTTTCGGTCGAGGCGATCATCACCTCGCCGATCGCTTCGAGCGGAGCAGACGGATCCTCAAGCCGCGAATGCATCAGCGTAAGTTGCAGCCCGAGCTCGTCGTGGGTCCACTGGAAACCGGCGTCTGGCATCTAAAACTTCTCCATAGATTCGCGGGTCAGTTTGCGCCGCCGGCCGGTGGTCCGCGCCGAGGGGCTCGTCTCGCGCAGGCTCGTCATGTCGTCGGCTGTTTTGTTGCCGCCCTGGCTGGTCAAGTGGAATTTGCGCTCGCTGATCCGCTCCAGCTTGCGTCGAATCTGTTTCTCGTCCTCGCGCTCCTGGTCGCCGTAATTCCACCCCTTGCGCCGGCACAGGCCCCACCAGGCCAGTTGTCGCACGATGCCCTTGACCTGCGCCGTCGCCGCCAGCGGCGTGGCGTACCGGCCCGTCGCGTAGCCCTCGAGGTCGGCGTCGGCGGTTTCGATTTCCTGCTCGATCCACGCGGTTTGCGCGGTCGCGTCCAGATCGCCCAGCAAGGCGTCCAGGTCGGCCGCTATGCAGCGGGCGCGAAATTCGGCGGCGGTCAATGAGGCCATTTGAATAATCCTTTCTCTGGCGCTCCAGAAGAGGCCCGCGAGCGCGGGCCTCTGATTGCAACGTCAGAAATTACGGCGTGTGCGTGCACTTGCTGATCAGGTGCCACCAGATCGGCACATCGATCGCGTCGAAGTCGAACCCGAACAGCCCCTCAGCATGTTCTTCGCCGGGCGTGACCAACCACCGCGGCGCGGTCGCCTTGGTGTGCGCGAAGCCGAACGGCCGCGCGTTACGGGACAAGTCCGCGAGTCCCCACAGGTTCGCCTCGCCGTCGAGATCCAAAACCACGATCTTGAACTTCTTGTACAGCACGTTCCCTTCGCCGCTGGCGAGCGGGTTTTTGTCGATGATGCCTTCAACCGTCGCCTCCAAGTCGGAGGTGCACCACAGCGTGTCGGGGCGAACGCGCATCGACTTGCCGTTTTCGCCTTTGAGGGCTTTCATCGCCGCGCGGACGGTTTGGATGTTCGCCGCGGAGAGGTCGAGATCCGCCCAGTAGTTTTGCTGCGTGCCGCCGGCAATGATGTCGGTGGCGATCGGGTGAGCCGCTGAGAAAATCGGCGCGCTGTCGTACCCGAGGTACGGCGCCTCGACCAGATGGCCGCTGACAAGCATGGTGGTCAAGAAGTCGGCAAAGTGCTCTTCCTGGTCTTCGCCAAGGTCCGCGACGGCTTTCTGTACTTGGCCGAGTCGGTCGAACTTGATGTCGTTGCGACCCACGGCGACCGAATCGTCCCACAGTTTGAGCTGGCGGGTCAGAAAGAAGGCTTCCAAATTTTGTTTCGTCCGGTCGCCGATCCACTCAGTCACCTTCGATTTGCGGACGACCATTTTGTAGGTCAGCACATCGGTGGGCATCGGAATGTCTTCGAAGAACGCGCGATGTTCGGTCGGCGCTTCTTGCAGCGCCTTCATGTAAACCGCGCGGAGCGTGCGGTCCAGGGCGCGGAAAGTGGTTCCGTTTAACAACATTTCATCTCCTCCTTTCTCAGCTTGCGCCGGCGCAAACGCATTTATCGGCGATCGCGGAGGCGCAATCGACGATCGTGGTTGTCCCGTCGTCGTAGCCGTAAACGCACGCGCTCGTGCAGGTTGTGGTGCAGGCCTGGTTTCCGGCCGCAACGACCGACCAGCCGATGGTTCCCGCCGCGCTTGACGTGATCGTCGATGTGCCGACGACCGCGCCGGTCGCGGCGATCGCGCCGGTCAGCGTGATTTTCGTGCTAGTGATTTCCAGCGCGTCGTCGGTCGTCTCGTCGTAAAGGATCGTCGCGTCGGCATCGGCACCAAACGTCGCCGCCTGGTCGTCTTCGTATTCCGTGCCTGTCGAAAATAGTGGCGTCGCGCTAAAATCGACCGGGTCTTCGAAAATCGCCGCGCCGGCGACGCGGAGTTGATCGGTCCCGTTTTCGTCATATTCGATTGTCACGTCCAAATCGGTGCCGAAGGTCATGGCGATGTCGTCGGGAATCGTCCCGCCGGCGGCCATACCGACCGCGCCGGTCGCGGCGATCGCGCCGGTCACATCGACCGCGCCGGCCAAGGTGATCGACGTCGCCGTGATTTCGAGCGCATCGTCAGTCAGTTCGTCGTACATGATTGTCGCGTCGGAGTCGGTACCCAGCGTGAAGGCGATGTCGTCGGGAATCGTCCCGCCGGCGGCCATACCGACCGCGCCGGTCGCGTCGACCGCGCCGGCCAAGGTGATCGACGTCGCCGTGATTTCGAGCGCATCGTCAGTCAGTTCGTCGTACATGATCGTCGCGTCGGCGTCGGTGCCCAGCGTGAAGGCGATGTCGTCGGCGACGGTCATCACGGCGCCCAGCGCCACGGTGCTGTCGATGTCGAGCGCACCATCGAATTCAATCGCATCCTCGAAGATCGCAGCGCCGGTAAACCGCACCTGGTCCGTGCCGTCTTCGTCGTATTCGATTGAGCCGTCGCTGTCGGTGCCGAGCGTCAGCGCGACATCATCGGGCAGTGTGTATCCGCCGGTGAATGTCAACGCGGAATCAAACGCGACCGCGTCTTCGAAGATCGTTGAGCCGGTCACCCGCAGTTGATCGGTGCCATCCTCGTCATATTCCAGCGAGGCATCGTTGTCGTTGCCGAAATAGAACTTGTAGTCGTCCGTGATTTGCAGATTTCCGAGAACGATCTCGAGAATGTCCGTTTGCTGCACGCTGGCAATCGCCCCGCCCACGGCGAGGCAAACCAACGTGATCAAGGTCAGAAAAATGGTAGTGCGTTTCATCGTGTCCTCCCTCAACCGATCGCGCGGGAAATTTCCCGCCAGTTGGATGTGCCGCCGATCAGGCAAAGAACATCGGCGGCTCCGAGTTCTGCCGAAATACCGCCAATAAGGTTGGTGTTGATACCGTCCGGCACCGTGACTTTCGCCGCGTCGCTGCCGCCGATGATGTAGAGCTCCCGACCCAATTCCGGAGCCGGCAGGTCGGCCGTCAGCGTGACGGCTCCGCCATCGCCGATGACCGGGAAGTATTTGATGCCCGGTTTGAAAACCAGTGCGGTGGCCGCCGCCAAGGTTTGCACCGCGGCGCCGAGGTTTTTGTCGCGCAACGCCTGCAGGCCGATTGACCGCTCGGCGAGCACCCATGCGCCGCCGCTGTCCACGGCCATCAGTTCGCCGATTTCCGGCCCGTGCTCCGGGTTGATCGACGCGGTGTGATTGTCGCTGGCGTACACCTTCTGGCCGATGTACGCAGCGGTCGGCGGGTTGGTCGCGTTCAAATCGAGGTGTATCTGTTTGTCGAATTCGTACCTGGCCTTCTTGGCGTCGGCAGCGCCGCCGCTGTTGTCGTAATCCGAACCGGACGGCGGTGAAATCACCACGCCGACACAAGCGACGGCGTTGGCCGAATCCGGATCGTGATAGCCATCGGAAGTCACCAAGCACAAAAGCCCTTCGTAGACCGTCGTTGCCGCGGCTATCCCGACGTAAGACGTATTGGCCTCGCGCCGCTTGATATTACGGGCAGTGTTCAGGTCAGCCATGAGCGGCCTCCTTTTCGAGTTTTTCGACCTCGGCCGGAGTCATGCCCATCTGCGCGCAGGCTTCGGCGAGCGCCGCGGTGTCGGCGGCGGTCATCGCACCTTCAGGCCGGCCGGTGTTTTCGTTGATGCCAGGCGCCAGCGGGCCGGACGGCTTCGCCGCCGCGATCACTTTGCGCATGCGCTTGCGCGTGTCGGGGTTCTCGGACGCGAGCAGGGCTTCGTACTCCGCTTGCATGTCGAGCGGAATACCGCCGTTTTTCACGGCCTCCGCCAGCAGCAATTTGTCTTCGAAGCGCTGCTGCACATCGGCGGCGATCGCGGCGGCATCGAACGGCCGCTCGCTCGCCTTCACCTTGTTTTGCCTCAGTTCCATCACCTGTCCCACAGCGTCGGACGCGACGATTTCCGCGTTACCCAGCGCCGTGGCAAGGTCGGCCGGCACCTTTTCGGCCAGCGCGACGATCGCCTTCTCGGCGTCGGCTGCCGTCATGAACTCGCCCTCGGGTGCGCCAAGGGCTGCGCCGACCAGATCCGGTACCCGCTCGGCCATTTTCAGTTGTTCGGCTTCAAAAGCCGCCCACACTTTGTCGTCGCCGGCGTCGGCGGCCAGCACCGTGCCGCGGGCTGTGAGCCACAGTTTCAATTTTTCCAGCATCGCGTTGCTCCTTTCGTTGCTGGTGGTTGATTCGCCGTCGCCGGGAAACGGTTCGGCGAAAAACGATTTAATCCCGTCCATCCGGGGATGGTTCGTAACGGCGGCGTCGGTCAGTTCCGGGCCGATGTCGCCGGTTTTTTTGTGCGGTTTTTTGAAAAAAACGACTGGTGAGATGTAGCGAAATTTCCCCGCGCCAACGTCGCGTGCGCCATCCGCCGTCCAGACGTCGGGCTTGCCCCAAACGCCGTCGTCGCGCAGCTCGTACTCGGCGACGTAACACACAACTTTTTGATCGTCCGAGGTCGCTTGCGCCTCGTGCGACCGGTGCTCGTAGTCGATCGGCAGACGGGTTTCGTACGACAGCAGCCGCTCGAATATTTGCCGCGCAACGGCGGCGGAAATTTCGATGGTCTTTTTCCACGGCGGATAAAACCAAGCGCCGAGCGGCACCAGGTGGATCCACTCCGGCAGCTTCCCGTCGTGGATCGTCGGCAACTCAACAACACGGGCGGCGAACCGAGCCGACATTATTTGCCTCCGGGGAAATCGCCGGTCGCGGCGTCGTGCCACGTTTCCAGCGGGTTGGTATTTTGAAAACCGGGCGACACGGCCGGGATCGGCACCATCGCCTCGTCGGTGATCGAGCCCGCCGGCGGACGCCTCACGCTGCGCGTGCGGCACCGGCAGCCCCAGTCGATCGGCGGCGCAAGCGTGCGCCACAGCGAGGACGACGTCGGCAAACAGACGCCTTTGAGGGCCGCGTGCGAAGGCCGCGCGTCGCGGCGCGGGATGTAAAGCAGATGCGGCAAAAAGCGCGACACGCCCGGCGAGGTCTGCGCCGCGAAGCGCCCGGCCGCGTAGGCCGTCGACGTGTTTTGGCGGAATACCGTGCGCAGGTGACTCGTGCTCGGCGCGGTCAGACCCTGGCTCTTAAACCCTTCGCGCATGCGCCTGATCGCTTCGCCCTCGCTAATGCCCTTGGCCAGCGCATCGGCGATTGTGTCGCGCGCCGTGTCGAGCACGCGCTGGTTTTCCTCCCGCGCGATCGTGAAGGCCACGGCCCGCGAATTTTCCGTCAGCGCCGCCAGGCGCGAGGCCGGGACCGCCGTTTTTTTGGCGAAGTATTCCACCGCTTTTTTCGGCGTGACTTTTCGCCAGTCGGTTTTGATTTCGCCGCCGGGCAGCGAAATTTGAGTGACAAAACTGTCGCGGTCCGCGAAGCGGCCGACGTCGCCGGCTAGGGTGTCGATCATCTGCTCGGCCACGAGCGACGCGGCGGGGAAGGTTTCGCCGTCGGCGATTTCGCCGGCGCCTTCCAGCCAAACGTGGTGGCTCCCGGCCAGGGCGAACGCTGCCTGGGAGTCGCCGAGCAGCGCCGCAAAGTCTTGCGTGAATTTATCGGCGGGCAGGTTGCCCAGGCCATCGAGCGCGGCGGCTAACCCGCGTTGCATCAGGGTTTCAATGGCCTTGAATCGCGCGTCATAAATCGCAACCGCTTGCGCCTCGAACGACTCGGACATCCCCGCGCGCAGCGCGTCTTCCTCGGCGGCCGTGCGCTCGTCCATCGCGGCGGTGTCGTCGGCGGCCAGCACCGCGCCGGGCAAATCGCTTGATGCCGTCGCGGCATTGCGGCGGGCCGGTTGCGGCGGCGTGGATCCCGGCGGCGGCGGCTCGATGACGTCTTCGCCTTTTTCGGGCTCCGGCACGTCGTACATTTCATAAAAATGCCGTGCGGGAATTTTCAGTCCCAGGCCGACGAGCTTTTCGTCTATCTCCATCCGCGCCTGCATCGTGCGGACTTTCTTTGTCACAAACGCAAAGCGCGGGTAGCCCTGGCGCTCGCCGTGCAGGAAAATCACCAGGCGTTTAATCCACGCGCTCAGCGCCGAGGCCAGGCCCCGTGCGAACGTCGCTGCCTTCTCGTCGAGTTGGTCGTCGTGCACGTCGCCGAGCGATCGCGCGCCTTTATCCCCGGCCTCCACCGTCAGCGTGCCGCCGAGAAAAAGCTGATCGAAATAGTTGTCGATCCGTTTGATCATCCGCTCGTAAGCGTCGGAATCCCCCTTGGCGGCCTCGATAAATTCGATGCTCATCCCCGCGGGGATCACCGCGCCCGCGTCGGTCGCAATGTCGATGACCGCGCGCAGCAGAGTTTCAAACTCTTCGCTGTTCTCGTCGACGTTGGCGGGGTACTTGCCGAGGCGGAACGGCTGGCCGTAGGTCTCCAAAAACGAAACCCAATCCTTGAACGTGTAGCTCTTGAACATCGCCAGCCACAGCACCGGCCACATCAAGCCGCTGGTGATGACGCTGCCCTTTTTGCGCCGCTCCCAGGTGATGAGTTTCCCGGACGGCACCGGTAGCCAATCGTTTTCGTCCTTGTATTCCCACTCGCCCGGCCGCGCCTCATCCGGACGTAGCGCCCACTGCTCGACGCCCCGGCAACTGGTGACAACCAGGTCGTTGCCGACAAGCTCCGCGGTGGGTTCGACCGCCGCAAAACCGCTGGCGATCGCGTCGGCGAGCTCGGTTAAAACGTCGTCTTCGAAATTCGGGATGTTGTCGAACAGCTTTTGAATCTCGTCGGCGTCGGCTTCGCCGCGCGGGTCGTGCTCGCTGGCGACGATCTGCCAGTCCATCCCGGCGATGCGACCAGTCAGCTTGTCGAAGTTCGCGCGCACCCGGCCGTCGGTCAGGTTGTGGTGCTCGAACGCCGCGATCAGCTTGCCGTAGGCGTCCCACGCGCCCACGCCTTTACCGAGCGCCTCACTCATTGTGCTGCCCAGGTCAGCCGGTTCCATGCCGAACACTTCGCTGATGCGATCGCGGCTCTTGACCGTGATCACCCGCGTCGCGCGATGCTTGGGCGACATGCCTTCCAGCGGCTTGTTGTTGGCGCCGTATAGCCTCGGCTTGTTCATGCCGAACCCCTCCGGCCGCCGCCTTTGCGGCGCGTGGCCTGTCGACGCGCGCCTGAATTGATCTCGTCGCGCTTTGCCTCGCGTCCTTGGAAAAACGCGCCCAACCGCCGCGTGACCACGGAGTGGTAGGCGAACTTCCCCGTCGGCCGATCGCCCGCCGCCAGCATTAGCGCGTAACTCCAGAAATGATCGCCGTGGCCGCCTTCGGCCGTGCGCACCGCGTCGAAGCGGTCGTGTCCGGTCGCGGTTTTGGTTTTGCGGATCGACCGGAAACTGGCGCGGATCGCGTTTGACACCGGCAGTTTTGCCGTCGTGTCGCGCAGCTTGCGCAGCACGCGCATGGCCATTTCTTCATTTATCGCGTTGGTCGGCATGATCCCTTCGGCCTTCGCGCCGTAGTGTCGCGCGGCCGTTTCCGCCAGTTGCGCGCCGATCCCCCGCGCGTCGAAGCAACCGCGCACGCAAATTTCCAGCGCCAGTTCGACGACCGCCCATTGCGAGTCAAACGACACGCCGGCCAGTTCGATCGTCGCCACCGGGATCGTCGATTTCAAAAATTCGCTGTCGATTTCCGCGCCGATCGTCAGCACCGTCAGGTCGCGCGTGCGGCCGACGTCAAACCCAAAGAACAGCCGCCCGCGCCCGCGCAGTTGCGCGATCGTCGCCTTGATTTCTTCGAAATCATCGGCGAACAGGTCGCCGGCGATCCGCGTCGGCGACGGTTTCAATTCGGCCAGCAAGCGGCCTTGGCGGTCGTCGGCCGTGCCCTTCCAGCCCTCATACCGCGCCGGTTCGGGCGCTTTGTCGGTTTCGGCGAACGCCAGCAGCTCCGGCGAAATAAACTGCGCCGCCGTATCCAAAAACGCGCCTTCCAGTTCCTGCGCGATCGCGTCAGGGTCGTTGTTCAGCAGGTCACAAAGCACCTGATAATCGATTTCCGCGCCTTGCTCGATAGCTAGGCTAGTCGGCACAAAAAGGGCGCTGTACTTATTTTCACCGCGCACCGCCGCCGAATAAATTTCATAAAACGCCCCTTGCTTGCCGTTCGCCGTCGACAGGATCAACATGCAGTACCCGCGCGCGATTGCCGGGCCGACGCCTTTCAAGATTTCGAACCCGTCTTTGTGGAATGCGAATTCGTCCAGCGCCACGTTCGCCGCCCAGCCGCGCGCCGTGTCCGGGTTCGCCGGCAAAAACGTCGCCACTTTGTCGTTTGCGAAAGTGACTTCCAGAACCGTTACCTTTTCCGCGATCGACGGACACCACTCCTCTTTTTCCGACCACGGCAGGCCCGATTCGGCAAACAGCAGCGCGGCCCGCGTCTTATCGATCGCCTTAACCCACTCGACAAACGTGCGCGCTAGTTTTTTGCTTTGTCGCTCCGACGCCGACAGAAAAACCCAGTCGCCTTTTTTGTCCGGGTCCAAAATATGAAACGCCGCTTTTGCGCACGTTGCCCAGCTAAGCCCGACCTGCCGGCCCTTGTCGGCGATCTGTAGCCGCGACGTGTCGTTAATCCAGTCAAGCTGAAACTGATAAAACGGCGTACCGTTCGGGTCGATCGGTTCGCTGCTGTCGCCGGTCGGCGGCGCGACCTGGCGCTGGCGCGGATCGACCGGCGTCGCCGGCGGTACTGCCAGCGCCGGCGCGGCGGCAAGGCAAAAAATCAGCAGCGCGAAAATAAGCGGCAGTCGGCGGCGCGCGGCGATCATGCTGTGATCTCCAGCGCGTTTTTCATCGTGTTGACAATCAGGCGGTCTCGCTCAGTTTTGGAAAGTTTTTCGACGTCGCCAATTGCAGCCCTTGCCGCGCTGTCTTTTGCTTCGCGTTCGGCTTTTTCGCGGTCCAGTTCGCGCTCGGCTTTTTCTTTTTCGAGTTCGACTTTTTCGAGCTGCGCGCCGAGCTCGCGTTCGCGCAGTCGCAGTTTTTCGCGCTGGTTTTGAACGCGCAAAAGTGCGGCCTTGGCTTGCAGCAACGCCACCGGCGACATCGCCGAGGGGTCGGTTTCGTTGGCTAAAAACGCGCCGTCGATGACCGAGAGAATTACCGCCTCCATCGCCTCGGCGTCCTCAGCCTGCGCGGCTTCGGTGACGGCGGCGGCAAGGCGCATTGAAAATTCGGTGCGGCGTTCGGCCTCGTCAAGCTCGGCGAGCAGGACGTTGTTGTAGTAGCGAGAGAGTGCGCCGATCGACAGGCGGTGTTCGCCGTCGGACTCGCGATAAACGCGGTCCATGATGTCCTCGTACCGCCAGCGGTGCTTGCGGTCCGAGAGCATCGCCCGAACCTGCTGTCGCAGCTCCTCGGGCAATAAGTCGATAGAGCTATTGCGTCGTCGCATCACGCGATCCAAATGTGCTCATCGTCATCCTCGCCGGTGACGAGCTCGTAGCCGTCCGGGGTAATCCGGTGCAAAAACTGTTCATTGCCCGGTCGGCCAACGGTTTTCGTTTCCAAAAATCCGCGATCGCGCAGGTAGTTTATTTCGCGCACGAGCTCGTCCGCGGGTGGCAACGCCTGCAGCGTGTGGAGCGAAAGTTTCAGCGTCGACTCGGGCAGGTGGTTGGGGCTCGCCGCGCACAGCGCGCGGAGGACGTAGCCCCGCAGGGCCTTGCGTACCTCAATGGTTATTTCCGGCATCATCAGCCCCTTTTTACGTGTGTGAGAATTTCATCGAGCAGCGGCTTTGTGACGTCGCCCTGTGTCTTGATCTCGTGCACGTCTCGTTCGGTGTTCGACAGGCGACCGCTCAGCGTCGCGACCCGCGAGTCCACGCTGCTGATGGCGATTTGTAGGGCGTCGAAACTTTCGATCGTCGCGCCGTTGTGGTGCGCCTGGTGCTCGGCCAGGGTGGCGATCGCATCCGCTTGCCGCTCCTGGGCCTTGGCGATTCGTTCGCCGAATTGCGCGGCGATTTGCATGACCGCCGCCCGCTCGGCCGCCTTTTGCTCCATCCATTTCGGCGCAAGGCGCACGCCGGCGAAAATGAGGGCGATGATCCCCAGCGCCGTCACGCCCAGGTCGACAAACGGCAGCAAGGCGGCCACGTCCATCACTCCACCTCGGCGGGCAAAGGTGTTGGGGAGTCGGACGTCCCCGCCTCCCCTATCGGATCATCGCTGTTCGCGGTTTGGTCATTGCTGTCATCGGCGTCGCCGGCGTCGTCGAGCAGCTCGTCGAAGACGTCG
>Ga0307990_1002297_pt1 | contig 15380 bp, 11 predicted proteins | sample EllFjometagen129_FD_203168 | JGI IMG/M metagenome (GOLD analysis project Ga0307990, IMG submission 203168) | Marine microbial communities from Ellis Fjord, Antarctic Ocean - #129 | ecosystem: Environmental > Aquatic > Marine > Unclassified | place: Southern Ocean | collected 2014-10-08
TTCACTCGCTGCACGCTTTTGGATTATCTGCAACTCCTCCTCCATCGTTTCCGATGGATAAAATTTAAAGGCTATCGTTGCATGCTTTAACGCATTGGACACATCGCCATTGGCCAGATACGCATCCGCCAAACAAGAATGAGCATAATAATAATCAGGACAAGACTCGATGATTTCCTGAGCAACTGCCAAAGCTTCCTTCGCCTGACCTTGGTCCAAACAGTCTAGAATTTGATCGCATGAAAGTTCATCATCAGCAAAGTACTCACGCGACTGCCACGTCGAAAAAGAAAGATAAGAAACAAAGACCACGACAAAAACCGCAGATATAATTAATCCGATTCGTCCTCGCGACTTGAAATACCTCATCTGCTCTTTCATTTGCTCAACAACTGCATTGTTATTAATATTCTCCATATTTACCTACAACTTTCCTTTTCCTCAGCGTTAGTGAAGAATCTAAACTTCAGCTCAAACGCCTTTTATAATCTTCATAACCAAAGTCACGCACCGTCTCAATTTTGTCGCCGCGCTGAATGGCAATCGACGGATGCTGAATACCGTTAAAGAAGTTGGTCTTCACCATCGTGTAATGCGCCATGTCCTCAAACACAAACTGATCGCCGACCTTCAGCGGTTCATCAAACGACCAGTCGCCAATCACATCACCCGCCAAACAGCTAAGTCCTGCCAACCGGTAGGTGTGCGCTTTTTCGCTCGGCTCCCCGGCTCCGGCAATGACTGGACGATACGGCATCTCCAACACGTCCGGCATATGGCAGGTGCAAGATACATCGAGAATCGCGATGTCCATTTCGTTGTGAACCACATCAAGCACGCTCGCAACCAGCACCCCTGCGTCGAGCGCAACGGCTTCACCGGGTTCTAAAATTACCTGCACACCATATTTAGCCTTAAAATCATTGATCAGGTCACACAGCCGTTCCACATCGTAATCTTCGCGCGTAATGTGATGCCCGCCGCCGAAGTTGACCCATTCCATCTGCGACAGAAACTCACCGAATTTTTCTTCGACTGCTTTTAGCGTGACCTCCAGCGCATCGGCATTCTGCTCACAAAGCGTATGGAAATGTAGCCCACTGATGCCGGCGAGGTTTTCACCATCAAACTGATCGCGGGTGATACCGAGCCGCGACTTCGGCGCGCAGGGATCGTAGATTGCGTGATCCTGCGTCGAGCATTCGGGATTGATGCGCAAGCCCAGCTTAATAGGTTGAACGCGACCGCCGGGCACGTTTGAACCTGCCCGGAGGTCAGGTTCCACCAACAGACAAAACCTCTTAAACTGCGCGAAGGAATTAAAGTCAATCTCATCGCACAGCGTCAGAAGTTCCGCAAAATCAGTTTCGGAATAGGCGGCGGCGAAGGCATGAACCTCGCCGCCGAACTCCTCGCGGCCGAGCCGAGCCTCCCACGGCGAGCTAGCGCAGACACCGTCCAGAAAGTTTCCAATGGTTGGAAAAAGAGGCCACATCGCAAAGCCCTTGAGCGCCAACAGGATCTTGCACCCCGTGCGCTCTTTGACCGAAGCGAGCACCTCGCAGTTTCTGCGGACACGCACTTCATCTACAATAAATACCGGCGTTTTCATAGGGTCTCAACCTCGGGTGGGTTTCAATACACGCGGATCAAATTCAAACGGTTCCGGCGCACCAATCTCTATTTTTTCGAAGTCTGGATGCTGCGGGTTAAGCAGGTAATTCCGCTCTCCCGGAATCAACACGCTCGGCACCTCTAACACAACCGACACCCGCGCCTCAACCCACTGATCGCCTAGTCGTTGAATCGACCGAAGCGGCGGATGACCTCTCCATTCAGAAGGCAACCCGCTCGCGTCCAGCGCCCTCAAAACTGACTCCGAAAAACGGACAGGAATACAAAGATAATTATCGAGAACGCTTTGTTGATCCAAATGAACCAACAATTCAAGCGCCGCCAGCGCTTTCGACTCCGCCGCATAAATCATCGGCGTCCCAACGGAGTTCCAGCGGCCCCCATACAACCGGGCGCCTTCGCCTGAAAAAGCGTCTTCAACCCGATAGGGTTTCACAATCCGCCACGCTTTACGCATCAGCTAAAGACCCCGTGTTCAATACGACCCAGCAGATTTAATACCTCTTCGGTCCCCAGCTCGGTTTCGACCATTTCCAACGGCGTTTGCCCCCGCAAATGCGAACGAGGCGCTTTCAGCCACTGAACCGCACTCTCCTGAGTGCCCAATACCTGAACGGTTTTTCCCAGCAGACGGCTCAAACGAACCATTCGCTCCGATTGCCCGCAACTCAAGCGCCCCTCTTTCACCTTTCGGTTTAATGAACGCTCGGGAACACCAGTATATCGCGCCAACTCCTGACGGGTAATGACCAGATCCATACAGAGTTCATCGACGAGCTCGGCGGACAAACCCTTCTTCAAATCCGCTACACGATCCATCACATCGATATGCGGGGACCACGAAGCATACGGGCCCTCACAAGGAACTGACTTCGGCACTTCCAAGCAAACCTCATACGCCACGGCGGGCTCCTCAACACAATCGGTCTCGTTCACCTGCCACGTATACAACGCCTTTTTGATTTTCACCTGACTCATTTTCCCCTCCTGTCAAATGGCATATTAGCACGGGCCAATTGGCATTCAAGCATTTTTTTCCATCACAGCCTCTGCTTGGCGCAAACCATCGATGCCGGAGCTGACAATGCCGCCCGCGTACCCCGCGCCTTCGCCGCAGGGGTAGAGCCCGCGTACTCCGGTGGACTGCCCGTCGTCGCCGCGCACAACGCGCACGGGACTCGAACTGCGGGTCTCCGAGGCGTACAGGAGGGCCTCATCCAGCTGAACGCCACGCATGCTTCCGAGCATTTTCGGCACGGCGTTCCGAAGCGTGTGCTCGACAAACTCCGGCAGTAGCCCGCGCAACTGCGCTGGACGGGCCATCGTGCAGGAGCGTTCATCCGGAAGTTCCGACGGGGATGCGCCTTCAAGAAAATCAACCAATCGCTGAGCGGGCAGAGAATAATCCGATCCACCCGCCACGAAGGCCGCGGCCTCCAGTTTTTTCTGAAATTCAATTCCGGCCAGTGCGTCCACATTGTAGGACGCGCTTCCTGTATTCAGGAGCGTGTGTCCCCCGTCCACACAGGCTCCCCGGAGTACCGGGGAAGCCTGTCCTACAACGGGAAAATCGGCGGGGAACACCGGCACCAAGAAGGCGGCGTTGCCGCAGGGCTTATCGCGTTTGGAGAGGCTCATGCCGTTGGTGGTCAACAAGCCTTCCGAGGACGCACAGGACATGACTAGCCCGCCGGGACACATACAAAAGGTATAACAGGAACGGGCATTTTCCTCTTCTCGACGCGTTAAGCGGAAGCTAGCTTTTCCAAGCATTGGAAAACTGCCGCCCCACTGCGCGGTATCGATCCGGTGTTGCGGAATTTCGAGCCGCACACCGACGGCAAATGGCTTGGGTTCGAGCGGCACGCCCTGTTCCGCCAGCATTTCATAGATATCGCGTGCGCTGTGACCGGTCGCCAGCACGCAATGGTCGGTGCGAATCTCTTCACCGGAGATCACCACGCCGCACACCGCGCCATTTTCAATCTCGATGCGATCGAGCCGCGCGCCAAAACGAACCTCGCCGCCCAGCTCAATAATCCGGTTACGCCAGGCCGGAACCAGGCCTTCGAGCACATCGCTTCCGATGTGCGGTTCAGCATCGATCAGAATATCGGGCGAGGCCCCGCAGCTGACAAGGATTTCAAGTAAGCGCCGAACGCGCGGTCGGTCTTTACTGCGCGAGGTCAACTTGCCGTCCGAAAAAAGTCCCGCCCCGCCCTCGCCGTAGAGCACATTGCTTTCAACATCCAACGTTCCGTCTTTCCAAAAGGACTCGACCCGTTTGGCGCGCGGCGCGGCCGCTTCGCCGCGCTCGATCAACAGCGGCTTCATTCCGGCTTCGGCTAACGCAAAGGCGGCCATCAGACCAGCGGGGCCGGCCCCGACCACGACGGGGCGCAGGCCTGAAAAATCATCGAACACCGGACGAACAACCGGCTCAACCGATTTGGCCTTTTCGACATCGCGCAGGCCGTTGCGGTGCTTACCCGACAAATCCGCCTCAGCCATCACCGTCATGCGCGGCGAACGGCCACGGGCGTCGATGGAACGGCGAACCGTTTGAAGTCCCTTTAAATCCGACGGGTTACAACGAACCTTTTTGGCGGCTGCCTTCAAAAGCTGCTCCGGCGTGTACCCCGGCGGCAGATCGAGTTGGTTTATGCGTAGTTTCATGCAAATTCACTTCCTGCCGCAAGATATCGCAGTGTCCCTTTTCATGGCGACAAAAAAGCCGCACGGCTGTACCAAATAAAACCCTCTTCGTCATTCTGCGTGGATAAATCGAGAATTCCTGACCGGATAACAGGATTAAGAGGATATCCTAAAAAGGTTGTTCTATCCGGTTAATCAGCATGTCTTCATATTAAAAAGCCCGTTTAGCTCAATGAGTTAGCTCTGCGCTTGAATTCTCACTTCAAGCAATGATAGGTCACTTCTATGCTCTATTCATCTCATTATTAACCGACGGGATCTTCTTTATCTGATTAACAAGATATTGATCCTGAAAATCCTGTTATCCCGTCCGAAAAATTGCACCTGATCGTTTTTCTATCCATTCGAAGTGACGAAGAGCCTAACAAAACCCTGGCGACATTTATCCTCACCTATTGACATTTGATGACACACGCAGTAGATATGTCACTTATTTTTTCAACGAGGTAAATTATGCAACTGTCCGTCAAAGATATCGCAAAGCTGTTAAACGTCACTGATCGAACCATTTACAGATGGATCAAGCAGGAAAGCATCCCCGTTTATCGCATTAATGATCAATGCCGATTCAACAGGGCGGAGATCATCGAGTGGGCGACCTCCCGCCGGATTCCGCTCTCAGCGGACTATCTAACCGAACCGGAAGAAGGGAGAATGCCGCTCCCCAGCCTAGCCGACACGCTAAAGACCGGCGGAATTGTCTACCGAGTTGAAGGAACCGACACGCCGACGGTTCTTCACAATGTGGTCCAAGTGATGAAACTGCCTGAGGAAGTGGATCGCGAGTTTCTCTATCAGGTGCTACTGGCCCGCGAAAACCTCGGCTCCACCGGTCTCGGAGACGGGATCGCCATTCCTCACGTGCGCAACCCGATCGTGTTGCACATCACCAAACCGACCATTACTCTCTGCTTTCTGGAACATCCAATCAATTTCGGAGCCCTTGACGGCGAACCGGTCGACACCCTGTTTACCCTGATCAGTCCAACGGTCCGCGCTCACCTGCACCTGCTGTCACGCCTCGGTTTTGTTTTGCGAAACCCGGCGTTTAAAGCCGCGATAAAAGAACAGCGATTGCGTGATCAAATTCTAGAAGAGCTGGTTCGTGCGGAAAGCACGCTGCCCTCAATCAAACCCCAAGAGAACGAATAATCCGCTGGTCATGCTGCATCACCTTCCCATTCTACTGTTGCTGAGTTCTGCCGCGCTGCATGCGCTCAGCGGCGTGCCCGGATTATTCCTCCCGCGGCGCACGATGACGGGCCAGCGGCTGGCCACCTTTCTTTCGTGCGCCGCCACGCTGATCGGGCTGACCGGCGTCGCACAAATCTTTTTTCAGGGAACCGACTCACTAAGTCTTTCACGGAACGCACTCGGCGAGCCCATGCGCGTGACGGCCGATGGCCTGAGCGCATTTTTCATGGTCCCCGTCCTGTTGATCGGCGCACTGGGGGCGATTTACGGCCAGAGCTACTGGCCCCAAACCAAGCATCCGGAAAACGGGAGAGGTCTGCGCCTATTCTGGGGGTTAACCATCGCCGGGATGGCCTTGCTACTGATTGCGCGTCACGCGGTACTGTTTTTAATGGGCTGGGAAATCATGGCCGTTTCCGCCTATTTTCTGATCACCACCGAGAATCATTTGCCGGAAAGCCGCACGGCGGGCTGGATCTATTTCGTGGCCACGCACGTGGGGACGCTAGCTCTGTTTGCATTATTTGCCCTGTTTCACGCGATCACCGGCTCCTTTGAACTACGGGCCCTCGCTCCCCAAGAAGCAGGACTCGGATTGCTCTCCGTCTTGCTGGTTCTAACGCTCGTGGGCTTTGGCGTCAAAGGCGGCATCATGCCGTTGCACTTCTGGCTACCCGCCGCGCATGCCAATTCGCCGAGCCACATCTCCGCCCTGCTCTCCGGAGTCATGCTCAAAATCGGAATCTACGGCATCATCCGCTTCATCGGCTTTCTGCCCAACCCGCCCGTCATGTGGGGCATTCTGATTCTTGCGCTCGGCTGCTTCAGCGGAATTCTGGGCGTGGTCTTTGCACTGGGACAACACGATCTCAAACGCCTACTGGCCTATCACAGCGTCGAAAACATCGGCATCATTCTGATTGGATTCGGACTGGCCCTGATCGGTCGCTCTCTGGATCAGCCGCTATGGATCATACTCGGGATGGCCGGTTGCCTGCTGCATGTCTGGAACCATGCGCTCTTCAAATGCCTTTTGTTTTTTGGGGCCGGAGCCGTGGTCCACACCAGCGGAACCCGCGAAATCGACCGGATGGGCGGACTCGCCAAAGCTATGCCATGGACCGCCGCATTTTTTCTGATCGGAGCCATCGCCATCTGCGGGCTTCCCCCGCTCAACGGATTCGTCAGCGAGTGGTTTATCTATCTGGGTCTCTTTCATACCGTCACAGAAAGCAGTTCCTTCGCCTGGGTTCCCGCCGCACTGGCCGCACCCGTTCTGGCAACCATCGGCGCACTGGCGCTGGCCTGTTTTGTCAAAGCCTACGGGGCCGTTTTTCTCGGCGTGCCCCGCGAACCCCGGACAGATGCCCCGCACGATGCGCCATTTTCAATGAAACTGCCGATGGGCATTTTGGCCGCAGGCTGCGTAACAATCGGACTGCTTCCCTTCCTCGTAACACCGATCCTCAGCCGAGCCATTCTCGCATGGGACACCGAAGGGCAGCTCGCGAAATCCTGCCCGCTGGACAGTCTCACCCCCGTATCCGCCATTGCAGGAAGTAGTCTAATTCTCTTGGGGGCCTGCCTGATCCTCTATTTCATTGTGGCAAAAAAAATCAAGCTGAGCCGAGCCCCGCGTGCCGGAACATGGTCCTGCGGATACGCGCATCCCACCGCACGGATGCAATACTCGGCATCCTCCTTTGCGCAAATTCTCACCGGCCTATTTCAACGGGTGCTTCACCCCAAAATCCACGCGCCGAAAATCCGGTCGATTTTTGCAAAGCCGTCCCGCTTTGAAACGCACATCGACGAGCCGATCCTAGACCGCAAGCTCCTACCGCTAGCACGATTTTTCAAGAAACTCTTCAGCCAAGCGCGTCCCCTCCAACGCGGACTGACACATCAATATTTAGTTTACATGGCACTGATGGTGATCGCTCTGTTGATCTGGTCCCTCCCCCTCAAATCCATGTTAATCCATTTGTTTGCACGATAAGAAACCCATGAAACACACACCTTCCACCCCACCCCTCTCCCTCCAACTGATTTGCGCAGGCCGAGCATGAACGGACTCGAACTCATTTTTGCTGGGACAATCCTATTGATCGCCAGCGGGCTGCCCGCCTGCTTCCGGTCGAGAAAATCCGTTCCAGCTCAGCGACTGACCACCGCAATCATGCTACTGGGAAGCGTCCTTGGATGGGCCGGACTCATTGCAACATCCTTCGGAACCCCAGCTATCGAGCTAACCCATGCCTGGCAGTTGCCCGCCGGACAATTTTCAATCGGACTCGATCCACTGAGCGCGGTTTTCCTGATTCCCATTTTCACCATTCCCGTGCTGGGTTCTTTCTACGGACTGTCCTACTGGCGGCAAAATGAACATCCAGAAAACGGCCGCGGCCTCGGGCTGTTCTACGGACTCCTCGCGGGCGGCATGGCGCTAGTCGTCCTATCCCGCAACTCGATTCTTTTCATGATCGCTTGGGAGCTGATGGCTCTAGCTGCCTTTTTTCTGGCGACCGCTGAAGACGACAAGCCCGAGGTTCGGCGGGCGGGCTGGATCTATCTCGTCGCCACGCACACAGGAACCGTCTGTTTACTAGGGTTGTTCTGTCTGTTGCGAATGGTTTCAGGCGGAATCGCTCTGAGTGCGATCGAGGCCAGCTCGCTCTCCTCCGGCCTCGCCACCGCCCTATTCATCCTGACCATTGTCGGGTTCGGATTTAAAGCGGGCATCATGCCGATGCACATCTGGTTGCCCGGCGCGCATGCCAACGCCCCGAGCCACGTCTCCGCAGTCATGTCTGGCGTCATGCTCAAAATGGGCATCTACGGAATCCTGCGCATGCTAACGCTCCTGCCCGTCACCGAACTCTGGAACGGCGAAGTGCTGCTAGGTCTGGGCGCGATCACCGGAATCCTCGGCATCGCTTTCGCCATTGGGCAAAACGACATCAAACGCCTACTGGCGTACAGCAGCATCGAAAACATCGGCATCATCACCATGGGCATCGGCCTCGCGCTGATCGGACGCGCCCTCCACCGCACCGACTTCATCCTGCTGGGGCTCGGCGGCGCCCTGCTTCATGTCTGGAACCACAGCCTGTTCAAATCGCTCCTCTTTTTCAACTCGGGAGCCATCATACACGCCGCTCACACCCGCGACATGAACCGCATGGGCGGACTCGCCAAATCCATGCCCGTCACCGCCGGTCTGTTTATCATCGGAGCCATCGCCATCTGCGGACTGCCCCCGCTCAACGGATTCGCCAGCGAGTGGCTGATTTATCTCGGCCTGTTTCACAGTGTCGGCGCCGAAAGCGCGCCCCTCTGGCCGATTGGCGTGGCCGCCGTCGCACTGGCCGTCATCGGAGCCTTGGCTCTCGCCTGCTTTGTAAAAATCTACAGCACCGTATTTCTGGGCCATGCGCGATATCCGGAACAGAACGCACCCCATGATCCGAGCCGACTCATGAGCACTCCCATGATTCTGCTAGCGGGCGGTTGCGTGTTTTTTGGATTTCTCCCTCAGGTTGGCTTCCCACTGCTGCAGAGAGTCATCGGCCAATGGGCCGGACCAGAAGCTCCCTCGCTGACGTCCGCCGCGCCGTTCCAATGGATCAGCGGGGCCGCCGCCATCCTCCTTCTACTTTCAATCGGAGGACATCTGCTACTTCGCCGTAAAATCCGCAGAGCCCCCGCCGCCGTCGGCACCTGGAGCTGCGGCTATGCACATCCCGCACCGACCATGCAATACAACGGAACCGGCTTCGCTCAAATGTTAATCACTCTGTTCCGCTGGGCGCTCTGCCCCCGCATCAACAAACCCGACCTCTCCGCGATCTTCCCCTCGCGCACCGCCTTTTCAACCGAGGTGGCCGACACCCTGCTCGAACGCGTCTTTCTTCCGTCCTTTCGGACGGCCGGACGACACATGATGAAACTGCGCCTCTTGCAACAGGGCCGCATCCAGATTTACCTGCTTTATATTTTAGCCATCGTCTCCTTCTTGTTCTGTTGGCAACGATTCGGCTTCTAAAGGAATGGAACCCTTATGATTAATCTACTCATCCATCTGATTTTGCTGCTCCTGATGCCCCCGCTCCTGCTGGGGATCATCAACAAAACCAAAGCGCTATTCGCCGGACGCAAAGGTCCGCCCGTTCTTCAGGTCTACTATGACCTGATCAAACTGGCGCAACGCGACGTCGTCATCAGCGATGTCACCACCTGGATATTCACCGCCGCCCCAATCATTACGCTGGTCGGCGTTGTGATGGCCTCCCTGCTCGTTCCGCTCGGCTCATTTTCCGCGCCTGTCAGCTTCACCGGCGACCTAATTCTCTTTGCCTACTTGCTATCCATCGGCCGGTTCTTTACCACGATGGCTGCACTGGATACCGGGTGCGCCCTGGAAGGTATGGGAGCCGCCCGCGAAGTCACCTTCTCCTGCCTATCGGAACCCGCCCTTTTCTTTGCCTTCCTCGTCCTGGCAAAAATGTCGGGCACGCTGATGCTGGGCGATCTGCTACATGCCCCACTCATCGCCGGAACGCAGAGCACCGCCGCCTCGATGGTTCTACTCGCCATCGGCCTTTTCATTTTATTGCTGGCGGAAAACAGCCGCATCCCCGTGGACGACCCCAACACCCATTTGGAGCTCACCATGATTCATGAAGTAATGGTGCTCGACCACAGCGGCCCCTTGCTCGGAATCGTCCTCTACGGCGCGGCCATCAAGCTGTTTCTCTTCAGCGCCATCCTGCTACACATCCTCTTCCCGTTCCAGACGGGGAGCGCCCCGCTCGACTGGGCACTCTTCATCGTTGAAATGCTATTCGTCGCCGTCTGTGTTGGGGTCGTCGAATCCATCATGGCCCGCCTGCAGATGCGACACGTTCCCTATCTACTGATTGCCGCCATTCTCTTCTGTTCATTCGGTTTTGTTCTGCTCGTGAGGTAACTTTTTATGAATCCGTTATTAAATGCATTGCTCGTCGTCGTCCTCGTGCTGAACCTGTTCGCACTCGGCACCAGCCGACTGGTCACCGTCATCAAAATCGTCAGCCTGCAAGGAGTCCTCCTCGGCCTCATGCCCTTGCTGCTCGAAGAGGACATCGCGATGCCCGTCATCCTCACGTCCACGGTGACCCTCGCGCTCAAAGGAATCGTCATTCCCGTCATGATGCTGCGCGCCATGCGCGACGTGCAGATCAAACGGGAAATGGAACCGCTCATCGGCTTCCTGCCGTCCATGCTACTGGGCGCGCTGGCGACCGGATTGGCCCTTCTCTTTGCTAAAGCCCTGCCCCTCGCCGACGAACACACCACGCAACTGCTCGTCCCGGCCGCGCTGGCCACCATCTTTGTCGGCTTCATTCTGCTGACCACCCGCGCCAAAGCCATCACTCAAATCATGGGTTATCTCGTGCTCGAAAACGGAATCTATATTTTTGGGATGCTGCTGATCGGCGTGATGCCGATGGTCATTGAGCTCGGCGTCTTGCTCGACCTGTTTGTCGCCATCTTTGTCATCTGCATCATGGTCAACCACATCAACCAGGCCTTTTCGTCGCTCGATACGCGCAAGCTTTCGGAATTAAAGGAATAGTCATGAACCTCACCTTGCTCATTTCCCCATTTATCATCGCGTTGCTCGCCGCGCTGCTGCCGTCCAACCGCTGGCGGCCGTGGCTTCCGCCGGTCGGTGGTTTGCTCCACTTCGTGCTTACACTCAAAGTCGTTTTCGGACCCGCTGACACCACGGGCGGACTCTGGATCGGGCTCGACCCCGCGGGAAAACTCGTGCTCCTGCTGATCAGCGCGCTCTTCCTGATCACCTCGATCTACCTCATCCGCTATCTCAAATTCCACCCGCAGCGCCAAAACCGCGTCTTTGTCGCGTGCCTGCTCTGCACACTGGGCAGCATGACGATGGTCACCGTATCGCAGCACCTCGGCCTCATGTGGGTTTCCATCGAAGCCACCGCGCTCTGCACCGCGCCCCTGATCTATTTCAACAAAACCACGCGCTCCATCGAAGCGACGTGGAAATACCTGCTGATCGGATTCGTCGGCATCGCGCTCGCCCTGCTGGGAACCTTTTGCCTGGCCTACTCCGCCCTGCACGCCGGACTCCAGCCCTCCCTTTCGCTCAGCGATCTCCTACACGACGCGCCCCAGCTCTCCAAACCGTGGCTGCATGTCGCCTTCGTTCTCATGCTCATCGGCTACGGCACCAAAATGGGGCTCGCGCCGATGCACACGTGGAAGCCCGACGCCTATGGCGCGGCGCCCGGCGCGGTCGGCACCCTGCTGGCCGGCGGCGTAACCGGCTGCGCCTTCCTCTGCGTCCTGCGCATCTATCAAATTGGATCCGTCGCCGGCGAATTCGCCTTCATGTCACCGATGCTCATCTTCATGGGACTCTTTTCCATGGCGGTGGCCGGCGTCTTCATGGTCGGACAAAAGGACTACAAACGCATGCTCGCCTATTCGAGTGTCGAGCACATGGGCATCCTCGTCCTCGGACTGGGAATAGGCCCGCTAGCTCTGTTCGGAACCCTGCTGCATCTGATCAATAACGGCCTGACCAAAGGCGTGCTCTTCCTCTCCGCCGCCAACATTCACCGCTCCTACAACAGCACCACCACCGATGGAACTTGCGGCGTTCTGCGCCGCCTCCCCTTGTCCGGCGGCATCTTTCTCGCGGGATTCCTCGCCATCACCGGTTCGCCACCCTTCGGACCTTTTATTAGTGAGTTCTCGATTCTCTCCGCTGGATTCGGCGCTGGGAAATATGTCGTCAGCGGCCTATTTTTGCTGTTCCTGCTGATTGTCTTCATCGGCATGGGATCGACTGTATTGCCGATGCTGCAGGGCAAGGAACCGAAAACCACCACGCGCACCCCCTATCGCGAAGGTTTTTTAACCCTCGCGCCGCCGCTCGTTCTGCTCGGCGCCGTGCTGATGATCGGAATCTGGATTCCCGACTCGCTGCAAACCCTGTTACAAAGCACCGTTGATTTTCTAGAGGTACAACCATGACCGATGACCTGTTCACCACCCGCAACGGCCAAGCCGTAGCGCTCGACCAGATTCCTGGTCACGATCTCGAATCGTTCCAGCGCATCGTGAAAGAAAAAATCGACGCCGGACAGCGCGCCGCGTCCTTTTTTGGAACCCAACGCGGCAACGGCGTCGACCTGATGATGGTGCTCGCCGATGACGCAGAAAATGAACTGAATCTTCTGTCGACCCGCGTTGAAAAAGAATCCTTCCCGTCCATGACGCCCGACTGCAACTCCCTCCATCTGTTCGAACGCGAAATCTTCGAGCAATTCGGCATACGTCCCGAGGGCCATCCCTGGCTCAAACCCGTCCGCTATCCCGAGGCCGACACCCTGCCCGGCGGCGGCGACTTCTACAAAATCGACGGCGACGAAATACACGAAGTCGCGGTCGGCCCCATCCACGCTGGCATCATCGAGCCCGGACACTTTCGTTTTCAGTGCCATGGCGAACATATTTACCATCTGGAAATCGCCCTCGGCTATCAGCATCGCGGCATCGAAAAAGCGATGGTCTCCAACCCGGCCAACCGCCAATTGCACTATGCCGAAAATATCGCCGGCGATACCGCCATCGGCCATGCCACCGCGTACTGCCAGCTGATCGAAGCGCTCTCCGGCTGCAGAAAAACCGTGCGTTCGCAATCCCTGCGCGGCATCGCGCTCGAATTTGAACGCCTCGCCAACCACATCGGCGATATCGGCGCGCTCTCCGGCGACATCGGCTTCCTGCCGACCGCCTCCTACTGCGGACGCATTCGCGGCGACTTTCTCAACATGACCGCTGTGCTCTGCGGCAGCCGCTTCGGACGCGGACTGCTCCGCCCCGGCGGCGTGGAATACGACCTCAACGACGCCCAAGTTGCCGATTTACAAAAACGACTCGATTTGGGAGAAGCCGATGCCGCCAGCGCCATTGAGCTTTTTTTCAATACCCCGTCCGTTCTCGCACGACTGGATCGCAAAGGCGTTCTCTCCGCCGACACCTGCAAAACGCTCGGCGTGGTTGGCGTAGCCGCCCGCGCGTCGGGGCTGGCGCGCGACATCCGCCACTCACAGCCCTCCGGCATCTACCGCTTTGCTCAACTGCCGCTTTCGACGTGGAATTCGTGCGATGCCTTTTCACGGGCCTACGTCCGCTGGCTGGAAATCAAACACTCCATCGCCTTTATCCGCGAACAGTTGAAATCCCTGCCCGGCGGCGACATTCAAGCACCGACCGGCCCGCTTGCGCCCAACCAGCTGGCGGTCTCCCTCGTTGAAGGATGGCGCGGCGAGCTCTGCCACGTCGCGCTCACCGATTCAACTGGCGAACTCGAACGCTATAAAATCGTCGATCCGTCCTTCCACAACTGGATGGGGATGGCCGTCGCCCTGCGCGACGTCGAAATCTCCGACTTCCCGCTCTGCAACAAAAGCTTCTGCCTCTCCTATTGCGGCCACGACTTATAAAGGACTAGTACATCGTCAGGAATTAAATGTCAGGTAGTTGACCACAACAGAACTGGAGCAAGTAGGCAGAATGATTTGTAGGCAGAATAATTTACAGGCAGACCTGAGGTATACCGAAAGTGCTTTTTGTATTCACAAAAGAAGCGCCTTGGAGCGTAGCGGAAAGATAATTTTGCAACGCAAAATAATGACCATCGGGAATGTTTCACCGGCAATAATTTTCATCTCAGCGGAGAATCCGAATCATTGCCGCTTCGCTTCTTTTCGAAAATACGAAAAGCACGTTCGGTATACCTCAGGTCTGCCTACCAATCATTCTGCCTAAAATAGAATTTGAAATGTACGAAACATTAAAAAACACAAGGTACTAGAACCATGCTCCATATACTCCAAGCCCGAATCCATCAGAAGTACCGCACCATCCGCTTCCCCGACGCGCCGCCGCCGCCCGTGCCCGACCGCTTCCGCGGCCGTCCACTGTTCGACAGCGCCCGCTGTCCCGACGGATGCCGCGCCTGCGTCGACGCCTGCCCCACCGGCGCACTCACCCGCGCCGACGGACAAGCCCCCATCGTCGATCTGGGAAAATGCCTCTTCTGCAACGACTGCAAAAACGCGTGTCCGCACGGCGCCATTTCGTTCAGCGACGACTATTGCCTCGCCGTGCGCAAGCATGAGGATCTGGTTTTGAAAGAAGGCGACGCCCTCCTGCGGGCGGAAGCGCTGGGCAAAGAGCTCAAAAAATTGCTCGGTCGTTCCTTGAAACTGCGCCAAGTCTGCGCCGGCGGATGCGGCGCCTGCGAAGCCGACGTCAACGTCCTCGGAACCGTCGGCTGGGATCTGGGCCGCTTCGGCATCAAATTTGTCGCTTCACCGCGTCACGCTGACGGACTCCTCGTCACCGGCCCAGTCACCGGAAACATGAAATCGGCATTGCTCGACGCCTACGAAGCCGTCGCAAATCCAAAAATCGTCATTGCGGTTGGCACCTGCGCCATCTCCGGCGGACCGTTCATCGACCATGCCGAAGTCAACAACGGCGCGGACTCCGTCCTCCCGGTAGATCTCTACATTCCCGGCTGCCCCCCGCACCCGCTCACCATCCTCGACGGACTCCTCCGCCTAATCGGCCGCATCCCCTCATAAGCTCCCCATGGCGTGAAATAGCACGAAGATTTTTTGCCACCCATGCTTCGCGTAAAGCTACGCAGGGCAGGCAGAGAGAGCGCAAGAAGAGCAAAGGTGGAGACCGATCTCCGAGCGGACTAAGCGCATATATCGGGTAATTCTTCCAACCATTGGAACTTT
>Ga0307990_1002298_pt1 | contig 15378 bp, 9 predicted proteins | sample EllFjometagen129_FD_203168 | JGI IMG/M metagenome (GOLD analysis project Ga0307990, IMG submission 203168) | Marine microbial communities from Ellis Fjord, Antarctic Ocean - #129 | ecosystem: Environmental > Aquatic > Marine > Unclassified | place: Southern Ocean | collected 2014-10-08
ACTTCCCGAAGCTAACGCTTAACGGTTCGATCGGTGTGGAGTCGCTCAGCTTTTCCGGATTGAGTGATTCGGGAAATGACTCGACCAGCTTCGGCCCATCCATCCGCTGGGCCATCTTCCGCAGCGGTTCTATACGAAACAACGTCAAGGCGCAGACGGCCCTGCAGGAAGAGGCGCTAGCCGATTACGAAAAGAGCGTGCTCTCCGCGGTGCAGGAAACGCGCGATGCACTGACCGCCTTCCGCAATGAGAAATTGCGGCTCGACGCACTGACTGCCGCGACGGGTGCCGCGCGCACCGCTGTCGAACTGGCCGGTGACCGCTACGAAAATGGACTCGAACCGTTCGACACCGTCCTCGACTCTCAGCGCATTCAGCTCCAGTTCGAAGAGCAACAAGTGCGGAGCCAAAGCGAAAGCACACTCAGTCTCATCCGTCTCTACAAAGCCCTCGGCGGCGGCTGGGCCCCGATGGAATAAACGAAGATCATAACCCACGACCGCCGAGCCGACCTACGGGAGACGGGCTTTGCGGATGCAAAGCAATGAGCGAAGCGAGTGGCACGGGATTGGTTAATCGTCTACGTTAGAGAATTTACCAGAAAATCGGTGTGACAGGATTCCCCCAAGTCGTTCTAATAATCTTTAACATAGTACCATTCTGGTCCGTCCAACCCTTTTCGGACATTGGACATGAGGGGTTCCAGAAGTGCTTTTCGTATTCCTGAAAATAAGCGTAGTGGCAAAAATTAGTACTGCCTGAACTTGCTGTACTCGGCGTAGGTCCGGCAATTCCCTCGCAAAGCCAGACCTACGGATGAATACATCCTAAGTTCAGGCTCTACCTTCCAGGCATTGAAAAACCCTGTGCGGGCCTGACTTGTTCTCCAAAGCTTTAGCGACGGAGGATGTAATAGGCTTCCAAGGGTTGGAAAAGTTGTTATGCTCTGACCTTATTCTTTTAGCCAAAGGAAGGGTTTGGTTATGAAGTTGAGGCGAATTTTTTTTGGAAGATGGATCCTGGGGATAGAACTATTTTTGCTAACGATATTTTTATTTTTCATTGGGATATTCATAGCTGTTTCTTTCTGCTGGGATGAGTTTGAGATAGCGTTTCTATCTGAGGGTCAGGCCGAGGGGTTTACTGGTTCAAGCCTAACCTGTAATGCCGAAGAGTTGAGCGCGACAAAGGTTGTTCCTGAGCTGAATGTGCCGGTTACTGGTGAAACGAATTTGATTTGGTGTGCTCCGTTTCAGCTGGCTTGGAACGAAATGGCGGATTTGATCGGAGAAGAAATCCGGTTCGGTGAAAAGGAGCCGGATTGTGTGTCGTACCTAAATCAGCGATCCGTCAATAAAGAGCACCTGGATGTTGAAACCTATGTTGCTGCGGCAGGGACGTATACCGGCGAGTTTATTAGAGAACTGAATGCGGGCGTCAGCTCTACATTTGGCTCAGGAACGTTTGTGCCGGAGCCGCTTCCTGAAAGGGATGGAGGGGGAAGGATTTCGGCATTTGGGTATCTTAGTGTGACTCTGCCGTTCAAGCATGCTTTTCAGCGCACGGATCAGCCGTTGGATTTTAAAGGTGTTCCGGTCAAAGCGTTCACTCTTCCATTTGGAGAGGGGGCGGCGGTTCGAGAGCAACGGGCGATGCTACAGGTGCGGGTTTGTTATCCGCCGGAAGAGGACACCTTTATTGTTGAGTTGATAACCAGAGAAACAGAGCACCACCTGATTCTGGCCAAGGTTTCTCCCGAAGCGACTTTGGCGGAGACGGTCGACAAGGTGAGCGGTTATGTTGACTCGTTGCCGCAAGGTTCGTTGGAGGATCTGATCGTTCCGCTTTTTAACTTTGATATCACCCGAGAATACACCGAGCTGATCGGCCACACGCTGGCGGTTGAGAATTCAACCTATCGTGGGTGGACGGTTGAAAAGGCGGGGCAAAACATTCGCTTTCAGCTCGATGAGCGCGGGGCGGTTTTAAGATCTCGCGCAGATATGGGGTGTATGTTGTGTGCTCCTGCTTCTCCCCAGCATTGCATTTTTGATGAGCCGTTTTTGCTGATGCTTCGCTACAAAGACAGCGCGCAACCCTATTTCGTCCTATGGGTGGACAATGCGGAAATCCTCGTAAAGTCCGAGTGATGAACGTAGGTACGACGCCCTCGTCGCGGCTTGTCCAGACCGTGGAAACCACACCTTGCAAGGTGTGGTTTCATCGGCTACAGGTTCCAACTATTGGGAAAATCAGCAAGCTGCCATACTCCGGCCGGAAAATTCTTCCAGTTGGTTTCGGAATCTGTTAAAGTGATTCAGTTGCCCGCATCGAACAGGAGCCGATCATGAAACATATTGCAGTTCTTTTTATGACCATTTTTTGTTGTGCGGCCGCTTTCACGGATACGATTTATGTTTCTCCCGACGGAACACTGGATGCGCCGTACGATAGTTGGGCGACCGCGGCAAATGATATTCAGACTGCGGTGGATGCCGCTTCGGCAGGCGACACGGTGTTCGTCACCAACGGCATCTATAATGCCGGTGGAGCGGTAACGCCTGGGTACTCATTGAACAACCGGGTGTGCATTACCCGCGCCATTTCCGTGGAAAGCGTCAACGGGCCGGAGGTGACGATCGTTGACGGCGCTGGTGCGATGCGCGGGGTCTACCTTTCCGCCGGGACGCTCTCTGGATTCACCGTTACCCATGGAGCCACCTGGGAGTCCGGCGGCTCATGGCAGCACGATCGCTCGGGCGGCGGGGTCTGGCTGGGCGACGGCACAACCGCCAGCAATTGCGTGATTTCCAAGAGCAGCGCGGCGACGGGCGGCGGCGTCTTTCTGTTCAACGGCGGGGTGCTCTCCACCTGTCGCATCGTAGACAATATTTCCCTCAACGAAGGCGGCGGAGTTTTTGTGACGCATGATGGAGCACAGATTGACCGTTGTGAAATTCGGGGCAACGGTTGTTTCGCAGACGGTTCTGATGGCGGCGGAATCTGGCTCAAGGCAACGGGCGCTTCGGTACAAAACTGCCTGATTACCGGCAACGAGGCTGAGGATGCCGGGGGGGGGGCGTGTTTTTCGATCTGGAGGCCGTGAACGTCGAGGTCACGTGCTGTACGGTGGTTTCCAATGGTGCCGACTTTGGCGGCGGTGTGTACGCACGGAACGGGGCGGCTTTGGTGGTCGAATATTTATCCGGGGGAAGTCTCTGTGCTGAGTCGCCGGAGCGATAGATTCGTTTCTTTTTGACGATATTTTAATAGTGGTTTCATGATTAATTTTGTCATGATTTACTTAGAATAATATCATTAAAAAAATATTGACCGAAATGGTTTCTCCTATTATGGCACCACTTGTCAGGCCTACGGGAGATAAATCATGAAACGCATTATATTTTATGTCGAATTGGTTGGTGTATTGATGTTTGCTTTGGCGGCAATCGCCGGTGAATGGAGCTATAGCAGCTGGACAGATGATACGACAGCAGGCATTGACAACCAAGATCACTACACCTGTTCCGTCAACATGTACGGGTCCGCCGTAACGGTCAACGGAGTGGATTTCGAGGCCTATGCCGGAGCGAGCGGAACCGGCTGGAGCATCGGCGGGTCAATTGATACCCATGCATCCCTCACAACTCATATTTCAGGAGATGGAGCCACCTTGGCCAATAACGGTTTCATTTACAAGGGGAACCCGCGAACCGTTACACTCAGCGGCCTGACGTCCGGCAAACCCTATATCACAACCTTTTTTGCGTATGCATTCGGGGCCCCCGGCGACCGAGTACAGACCTTTGTTTCTGGAAGCGATTCTTTTGTGGCCGATCAGAATACATACGGCTCCTTAAACGGTATTCGGATTGAATACAGTTTCATTGCCGATGCCGCTACACGTGAATTTTCCATCACTCCGCATGACTCTGGAAATACGTTTCACATGTCTGCCCTCGCGAATCATGAAGTTCCCACGCCATTTCATTATGTTTCTCCAACGGGAACCCGCACCGCTCCCTTTGATACCTGGGAAACCGCGGCAAACACCATTCAGGCAGCCGTCGATGTGGCGACTGCGGGCGACACCGTGCGGGTGACGAACGGGACATACACTCTAACATCCGAGATCACGGTCACGAAAGCCATCACGGTGGAAAGTGTCAACGGTTGCGATGTGACTCTTGTTGACGGACAGGATGCGCACCGTTGCTTTCATCTCAGTGACAGCGCCTGTACTCTGCGCGGTTTCACGATTGAGAATGGAAAGGTAGTAGGCAGCCATTACGACGTCTTTGAAGGCGGCGGCGGCGTCCGTTGCAACAACAATACGCCGGTGATCGCCAACTGCATCTTGACGGGCAATTCGGCAGACAACGGGGGCGGGTGTTGGCGCGGTACATTGAACAACTGCACCCTGTCGGGCAATTCGGCCGACTTTGAAGGCGGCGGATGTTGCGGAGGTACGCTGAATAGCTGTATATTGATAGATAACTCTGCAGGCATGAACGGTGGAGGAGTTGGTAGTGTTTATTTAACTCCTTGGAGCATAGACAGCGGAGGGTTTACGTTAAACAACTGCACGCTCATTAGCAACACAGCTGATAACGGCGGCGGGTGTGGGAGAACCTCGATGGGTTGCGCCCCCACATGCCGGGCGAGCAACTGCATCCTCACAGGCAATTCGGCCTCTGGCTACGGCGGTGGGAGCTTCCGTGTCGCGATGAACAACTGCACGATCTCGTGCAATTCGGCTGTTGATGAAGGCGGCGGATGCTTTTCTTGCTGGCTGACTAACTGTGTGATTTCAGGTAATTCGGCTAATGAGGGTGGCGGTGTGGGTGAAGGTTCTATGAGCCACTGCACCGTTATTGGCAATGCGGCCTTAACCCGAGGAGGCGGGGTTGGGTATCAGTCGACCAACAACGATACCATTGAAAACTGCATTATTTGGAATAATACGGCCCAGGAGGACCCAAACTGTGAGTTGTGGACGGGTGAACCATTTTCGTATTGTTGCACGTCACCGCTGCTTCCGGGAATCGGCAACATTACCAATGCACCCATCTTTGCCGATGCTATAGGGCATCTGTTTGCCGGTTCCCCTTGTATTGATGCGGGTACAAACCTTACTGGAATGGTTATTAACGACATGGACGGAACGCAGCGCCCGCTGGATGGCAATGGAGACGGCAGTGCCCTTCCGGATATCGGAGCATACGAATTCTTTAATCCTGCTTCCGATACGGACGGAGACGGGCTGACAGATGAGTTTGAGCGCGATACTTTGGGAACCAGCATGTTCAATCCCAATTGTGATGGTGATGCTGCAACGGATTATGAGGAGTATGTGGCCGGTACGGATTGTTATGACTGCAACGACTATTTTCACATCGTCTCCTGCACCGGCCGCACCGTCTGGTTTCAGTCCTCCTCCAATCGGGTCTACACTCTGTTGTGGTGTTTGGATTTCGATGATGGGAATCCCTATTGGGGTACCACCCGTGACCAAACCCGCATTCCGGGCAGCGGAGGCATCGACTCCCTCACCGATCCCTACGACGATCCATCCTGCTTCTATCGCGTGCAGGTGGAACTTCCATAGCGATTTTCCGTAGCGGACAGATCCGCAATAACGGCAAGGTGTAGAGCTAAAGCGAAAGCACGCTGTCGTTCATTCGCCTTTACAAAGCCCTCGGCGGCGGCTGGCAGCCCATGAGTAGGTAGGGCTCGGTCGCCCGTCCCTGCCTGTCCGCCATAGTTTCAACGTCGGCGGGAGCATGTCGAAGGGCCGGGCGAGCCGGATGCTTGCGGACGGCGCCTCCTTCGTCAGAGGCTACGGCGAGACACGGCCGGCAGTCCGTCCCTACCTTTTTCCAATGCTTGGAAAAATCTGACCGAAAAGTTCCAATGTCTGGAAGTTTCTTTGTGGGTGCGTGGGTTTCTGCTAAAAACGGATTTTAAGTCCGTATTTAAACAGGAGCTGATATGAAACGTTTAGTTGTTCTACTTGTTGTTTGTTGTGTGTCTGCTTTTGCGGATACGTTTTATGTCTCTACCAACGGCACGGCGGTTGCGCCGTATGATAGCTGGGTGACGGCAGCGACGACGATTCAGAATGCGGTGGATGCGGCCAGTGCTGGCGACACCGTTCTCGTGACCAACGAGGTTTATCTAACGCTCGATGCAAAGGACGCCGATTTAGCCTTTAACGGGGATTATTATGTGAGCCTTCAGCACGATAGCGGTTATTCAGTATTGTTGAACCGGGTTGGGCGAACTGCATCCAATTCCTTCGGGTATGATGGCAACGGGTTTGATGTCATCTTTGCATTCGGAGGCGAGGATATTCATGCGTATGAAACCTCGTCATTTTTTACGGATGCATATGAGCAGTTGACAGGAACATGGGGGGCAGACGGTCGGAATGTGGATCCATCGGTTGTGCTGGACTCCGATGACCGAACGGCGTCACTGGATTCATTCATCGACCTAGATCCAAATGGAGAATGGACGATCTTCCTTGCAGACATGGGCAGCAATGGAAACGGCGTCCTAAAGGAATGGGGACTGAACATCACTGCCATACCGGAACCAACTGCAATGCTGCTGTGTATGATAGGTCTTGTTTCCATGCTATTTGTGAATCGCGTACAACGGTTTCAATAAATCCACAGAGGCCCTTGGCGTCCGTCCGTCTGGAAAGGAGTCCATGGCGCTTTCCAACTGCGGGAGACTACGCATCGTACTGCCGTACTGTAAAAAGCGCGCGAACTTCCAATGAGAAAAAGAAAGGAAAAGGTGTCAGTGTAGACATTTGAACATTTCTATTTCTTGCTAGGCGTTAGGTTGAGGGCAGGGGGGTCTTTCCTTGGCGGCTTCGCGCCTTTGCGAGAGTCAAAACTCTCAGAGGCTGGAAATGTAGGAGAGGCCCGTTTCACGCATGGGAAGAGATGAATGGAACGAAGCGAACGGCCATGCGGTTGATTTGCTGGATTTCTCCATCGGGGTTTTTGTAGAGCTCCATCAGATCCTGTACCCCGCCAGCCTTGCCGACCGGAATGATCAACCGGCCCTCCGGGCTTAACTGCTCAATCAGCGGTTCTGGAATGCGACCCGCCGCGGCCGTTACAAGGATGCCGTCATATGGCGCGGCCATCGGCCACCCGTTCCATCCATCGCCCAGATGAACTTGCACGGTATCTACACCCGCCGCCGACAGGTTTGTCCGCGCAACCTCCGCCAGCTCGGGAATCCGTTCCACCGAATGCACCTCTGCGGCAATTTGCGCGAGGACTGCCGCCTGATAGCCCGATCCGCTGCCGATTTCCAGCGCGCGAGTTCCCGGCCTCAGCTGCAGCATCTGCGTCATCGCCGCCACAATATAGGGCTGGGAAATGGTCTGCCCCTGCATGAGCGGCAACGGACAGTCGTCGTACGCGCAAGCTTTCAGCGACTTCGGAAGGAAGGCTTCGCGGGCAACGGTGCGCATGGCGCGCAACACAGCCGGGTCGTCAATTCCCCTTGCTGCCAGATCCATCCGGATCATCTGCTCTTTGGCGGTGGCCAACATTGGTTTTAGTCAAATATGAAAGGCGGCCCCGCCGTCGCGGGGCCTCCCAGGTTATTCGTTAAGCAGAACCAGTGCGCGTCCGTTATCGTCCGTGGACAGCACGGTCAGACACGTTTTGTCTGAGACCGGTGCGCTGGCGTAGAGATAATGAATATTCAATCCGCCGTTGCCGATTTTTTCGCACAGGCTGCTGAGCATCCCCGGCGAGTGCTTCAGAAGCACTTCCACCGAGTCGATTTCTTCCGGGGCGTAGTTGTGCGCGCGCAGCGCGTCGACCGCCCGGAGGTTATCATCTGTTACCAGTCGGATAACCCCCTTGTTTCCATCCTCCACCCAAGCTGCCGCCGCCCGGATATTCACGCCTTTATCGGCAACAATCCGGGTCAGCTGAGCCAGAATGCCGATATCGTTGAATACGCGGACGGAGACCTCCTTGCAGTGTTTTGCGGTGATCATGGTTATCACCTCCCCTTCACTGGGATTCTCTTCCTGAGGGGTTGTTTTGTCCAGAAAAGGTGTCAGAGAAAAGGTGTCAGTGTAGACATCTGTACATCCTGTAAAAATCTCTACTCACAATTGTTCAACATCCACTTTCCGTTTAAGGAAAGATCCCTGCCCTCAGCCGAAAGCCGAGCAATAAGTAGAAATGTTTAAATGTCTACACTGACACCTTTTCTCCCTTTTCTCTGACACCTTTTCTGCTGACACCTTTTCTGTTTCGCCATGTGGGTGGACAATCCGGAAATCCTCGTGAAGTCCGAGTGATGAACGTAGACGCGACGTCTTCGTCGTGGTTTGTCCAGCCAGCAGAAACCACACCTTGCAAGGTGTGGTTTACAAATTGTAGGGCGAGTAATGGCTTGCTGCGCATGAGCCTCCAGCTTGAACAGTGCACCAACCTCGTTGACGGCGTCTGGACCAACGTCCGCGACGCCGTCCTCTGGGACGTCGAAACCCCCGACGGCAAAGCCTTCTTCCGCGTTCGAGGCGCGGAATAGAAAAGTGAACCACGGAACACACCGAATACACGGAATGGATCCGACCCAACTTCAGAGTGTCCGTGGTTTTGAATGTTTCCAATGCTTGGAAAAATTCCAATGAGAAGTTCCACGCATTGGAAAGCAACTCCGTGAGGTCTTGTTGTTTTTCAGGATTTGGGAATTTTCAATGATCCATCAATCCATCACTCCACCATTCCTCTTTAAAACAACCCCGAAATGGTGCCGTCGCGGTCGATGTCGATATTGAGCGCGGAGGGTTCTTTGGGTAGGCCGGGCATGGTCATCACTTTGCCGGTGTACGCGACGATGAAGCCCGCTCCGGCTGACACTTTGGCCGAGGTGAGGGTGATGTCGAAATCTTTTGGGCAGCCCGTGATGGTCGGGTTGTCGGTGAGGGACATCGGGGTCTTGGCCATGCAGATCGGAAGGTTGCTGTAGCCCAGATCCTTGATGCGCTGAATCTGTTTTTTTGCCGCCGCGCTGAATTCCACGCCGTCAGCACCATAGATGGTTTTGGCGATGGTTTCGATTTTCTGTTTGATCGGCAGGTCGAGCTCGTAGGTAAATTTTAGTTCAGGGGTCGGGCCGTTGCAAAGCTGTTCAATCCGTTCGGCGAGTTCCATGCCGCCGTCACTTCCTTTTTCACGGTAGTCGCAGAGGATCGCTTCGATGCCGCGCTCCTTGCAGTCGGTTTTAATTCCTTCGAGCATGGCGGGGTCATCACCGACAAATTGGTTGATGGAGACGGCTGCTTCGACGCCGAAGCCGCGCAGGTTGTCGACATGCTTTTCGAGGTTATCGATGCCGTGCAGCTGATAGGCGGAGGCGGGAACGACCACTACAGCGGCGGAGGGGTGAAGTCCGGCTGCGCGGCACTTGATGTTGAAGAATTTTTCGGCTCCCAGGTCGGCACCAAAGCCGGCTTCGGTGACGGCGTAGTCGCCGAGCTTGAGTGCCATTTTGGTGGCGATGACGCTGTTGCAGCCGTGCGCGATGTTGGCGAACGGCCCGCCGTGTATAATCGCCAGTCCGCCTTCGATCGTCTGAACCAAGTTGGGGTTGATGGCGTTCTTGAGCAGGGCGGTCATCGCACCGCTGACCCCGATTTCATCGATGGTGACGGCGCGGCGCAACGAGTCGTAGCCGACGATGATTCTGCCGATCCGTTTTTTGAGGTCGGAGATGTCGGTGGCGAGGCAGAGCACCGCCATAATTTCTGATGCCGCGGTAATTTCAAACCCGTCTTCACGCATGACGCCGTTGATGCCGCCGTCAAGCAGGCCGACGATGATATTGCGCAGGGAGCGGTCGTTCATGTCGAGGACGCGTTTCCAGGCGACGCGGCGCGGATGGATTTCTGGCTCGGCTTGCTGGTGGATGTGGTTGTCGAGTACGGCGGAGCAAAGGTTGTGCGCCATGGTGACGGCGTGGATGTCACCGGTAAAGTGTAGGTTGATGTCTTCCATAGGCAGCACCTGCGAGTATCCGCCGCCGGCCGCGCCGCCTTTCATGCCCATGCAGGGACCGAGCGACGGCTCGCGGATGGCCGCGACCGCCCGTTTGCCGGGCAGGCGGTTGAGCGCCTGAGTCAGGCCGATGGTGGTGGTGGTTTTGCCGGCTCCTATTTTTGGCGGGGTCATGGCGGTGACGAGAATCAGCTTGCCGTCCGGTTTGTCGCTCATTTTGTCGAGCAGCGAGACCGGTATTTTGGCGATGGTGTGGCCGTACGGGATCAGCTCATCCGGCGAGAGGCCCGCAGTGATAGCTAAATCAAGAATCGGGCGCAGTTTGGTTTCTTGGGCGATGGCGATATCAGATTTCATTCTGCTTTAACTTTCTCACGTTGTGCCATTTTCCATTTCAAAGGTGACGCAGTTTCTTTTGCTTCGATATCGAATTGTCGATTGCCGACTGTCGATTGGTTAGCAGGCTGCTTCTGCGTATAAATCGACAATCATCAGTCGCCAATCGTCAATTTCTCCGGATTCCGAACGAGTCGATCAGGCCGGCGAGGTTGTCGCGCGATAGGATGCGCTGGTTCAGGCAGTCGAGCCAGACGCCGATGTCGAGTTCCAGCCGAATGCCGGGTGTTTGTGCGCATCCGTCGTCGGTGATGATCGTGATGTCGTCGCGGTCCACGCCTTCTTCTGCCGTCAGTCTCGAAATAATGGAGTCTACATCCTTGATGGGGCCAGGTACGCCGGTGAGGGTGCGGGCATCGTCATCTTCTGCGATGGGCGTTCCATAGGCGTGGTCGATGGCGAGGCTCTCCTTCAGGCTGTCGGTAAAGAACGAGAAGCCGGGGGAGGCGAGGGCGATTTTGTAGCCCATAATTTTCAGGGTTTGGATCAGTTCGGCGCTGCCTGCGGACGGAGTGACGGCGGAGAGTAGTTTTTCAATTACATCAAGCGGCAGACCGTCCAGTTTGGCGGCGGCGGCTGAGAGTGCGCTTGGATCTGTGTTTTGGGCGGTCGGTTCATCCGCAGGAAGTTCCGCTAGTTCTTTCAGCTCTGCCACGGTGTCCACCGACAGGAAGCTGGAGGTGATGTTGAACAGGATGACGCGCTTGCGCTTGTTGAAGACATCCTCTTGCTGGAAAACAGTCTGGATGTTGAGCGCCTCCATGTTTTTGCTCAGGGTTTTTTTGAGGTTCTCGATAGGGATCCGGGCGTTGCTCACATCGGTCAGCAGCTCCATCAGGAAAACGCCTTCGCGGCCGATGGTCTGGGAAAACTCAATGTTGGCATTGTATTTGCCGAGCATCTCCGAGCTGGCGGCGATGATGCCGGGTTTGTCCTTGCCGATCAGAATCATCAGCAGATTGGTTTTGTCAGCTGCGCGCGCCACGGGTTCATATTGATCAACGGTCAGGGAGAGGCCCGTTTGTTCACCAATAGTCTGAATCACTTTTTTCAACCCGTCGAAATCCGTGTTGCTGGCATTTAGGTCGATCACCAGATAGAGGGTGAACAGGCCGTGGATGACATCCTGCCGCAGATCGAGAATGTTTCCGTTGATCGCCAAAATCGGCGCGGTGATTTCACCCACCAGCCCGACGGCGTCCGGCCCCATTCCGTGAACAATGAAAGATTGCTGAGTACTCATAGTGTTCTCCTGACTTATTTTCAGCGTGCTGATTCAGCATGAAGATCAATGCGTCTTAAATCAAGCTGTAATCAAAAAGAGAGGTGCGAGTATTTGGAACTAGAGAAACAGGACCAGAAAGCTTTCCTTTGTTGGGCAAAAAGTGATCGAAACAGGTTGCTACTTTCCAAGATGGTCTTAAGATAGCATTCGCGTTTCAGGGGGAATAAAAAAGCCCCGCCGATTAGGCGAGGCACCCCACGAAGTGGGTAGGTAGGGTCAGAAACCCTTCGGCATAGGTCAAAAGACACGAGCCTTATTGTGAATAGACAGTTCTAATTTCTTTCACGGAGATTTGTTTAAAAGTTTGAGGACTGGAAGTCAATACAAAGTTAGGGAAAAAAATGGCAAAGCGAATTCTTGGATTGGATTTAGGGACGAATAGTATTGGCTGGGGTGTTGTGGATGATTTGGGGGCTGGCGAGTTTGAGCTGATTAAACGCGGGGTTCATATTTTTCAAGAGGGCGTGAAGATTGAGAAGGGCAATGAGTCCTCGAAGGCTTCGGAACGGACGGGGTATCGGTCGGCTCGTCGAATCAAGTTTCGGCGCAAACTTCGAAAAGTTGAAACGCTGAAGGTTCTGTCAGAAGCTGGGTTTTGTCCAAAGCTGGATGTGGATGAGTTGAAGGCATGGCAGTCGAAGAAAGTTTATCCAGATAATCCGGCGTTTAGAGATTGGTGCAAAACATCTGATCCAAAAGATAAGGATTCGGGCATTTACGAGAATCCTTACTACTACCGTTGGTTGGCTGCGACCTCTGTGATGAACCTCGATGACGAGGATGATCGTTTTAAATTAGGCCGTGCGTTTTATCACATGGCGCAGCGCCGCGGATTTAAGAGTAATCGGTTGGATACGACGCAGGAATCAGATGGGGTAGTCAAAAAGGATATTGACGAACTGACTGCTAAAATGGCTGGGCGGACGTTGGGGCAATATTTTTGGGAGGAGCGCTATAAAGTAGGGAAAGAGATTCGGCGGGTTCATACCTCCCGTGATGATCACTATTTGGCTGAGTTTGATTTTATTTGCGAAAAGCAGGGTGTTTCTGCCGAGCTGAAGACCGCGTTGCATCGGGCAATCTTTTTCCAGCGTCCGCTCAAATCCCAGAAAGGAACCGTTGCCAGCTGTCCTTTTGAGCCGAAGAAAAAGCGTGCACCGATTTCGCATCCGTTGTTCGAAGAGTTTCGGATGTGGCAAGCGCTGAATAATATTAAAATCAAAACATTGGATGATGAACGGTTGCGATCCCTGTCTGTTGAGGAAAGGAATTTGATTTCCCCGTTATTTTTTCGCTCCAGTGATAAATATAAACAATTTAATTTTAAGGATATTTCGAAGAAGCTTACTCCGCATGGGCAGAAAGCTGGATACATTAAAGGCAGGGATACGGACGCTCATGTTCTGTTCAACTACAAAGGAAACCAATCACTGTCTGGGTGCCCGTTTTTAGCAAAATTGAAGGGTCTTTTTGGTGGCGAGTATCAGCAAGTCATCTTTGATTCCTACTGCGGCAATAAACAGGATAAACGCGGCAATGAAAGAACACCTGATGATATCCTGCATGAAGTTTGGCATGTGCTATTTTCGTTCGATGATGCTGAAAAGGTAAAGGCTTATGCGCGGGGCAAATTGGGTTTGGATGCTGAGAAGGTAGAAAAATTTGCAAAAATTATGCTAAAGCAGGGCTATGGAGCGTTGAGCCTGAAGGCCATTCGAAAAATCCTTCCATTCTTGAAGCAGGGGCTTATTTATTCCCATGCTGTTTTCTTTGCCAACCTCGATGAGGTGCTGGGCGCAACAACTACAAAAACGGAAAGCCTTTATGCGGATATCGCCAAGTTAGTTGATGAGCATAACCGATATTTTGAGGAAGTCCGTTGCGTGAATGAGTTTGTGCGCGAGTATAAAAATAGTCCGCAGGCTTTTGAGAGTAAGTATGACTTGCGAGATGTACTGGATTTTGAAGCGATGCTTCCATCTGGATTACGAAATTCTGCCGGAAGCTTGTGTGAAAAAATCCGTGTCCAAGCATTAAAAAATAATGGTAACGGTGAATATGTGCCGATGAAGCGTCTTGACGAGCGGGTTGGCGATTTCTTAAGAACCGAATTTAATGTTTCTGATGGTACGGTCAAAAAGCTTTATCATCCATCGGCAATCGAAACTTACAAGCCTGCTGAAAAGCATTCGGATGGGAAATTCTATCTGGGTGACCCGCGTATTTCTTCGATCAAAAATCCTGTTTTCATGAGGGCGATGCACCGGGTAAAAGCTGTCGTTAATGAGTTGTTGAAGCAAGGCGTGATTACCGACCAAACCTTAATTCATCTTGAAATGGCGCGTGAACTGAATGATGCCAATCGGCGAGCGGCGATTAAAATATGGCAGCGGAATAACGAAGCGAAACGCAAGGAATATAAGGGGGTTATTGAAAAGCATTTCAAGGCGTTTGGTTATGATCGTGAAGCAGATGCCGATGAAATTCTAAAATATCAATTGTGGATCGAGCAGGGTGAGTTTTGTCCTTATTGCAATGAAAAAATAAACGTCACCGCATTGTTGAGCGAAGAAAGTGAAATTGAGCATACGATTCCTCGCAGTCTTTCTTGTGATAATTCTCAAGAAAATAAAACCTTGGCTCATCGTCAGTGCAATCGAAATAAGAAAAACCGTATTCCTTTTGAATGTCCCAATCATGCAGAGATTCTGCAGCGCATAGGGCACTGGCTGGAGGAATCTGAACGGTTAGGCGGGTTGGTTGAGAAAAAACGGTCGGCATCCCGTGGGGCCACGACAAAAGATGACAAGGATCGGATTATTCAGCAACGGTTGGTGTTGGAAATGGATCGGAATTATCTGCGTGAGAAATATCGGCGTTTCACCATGGAAGAAGTGACTAGCGGATTTAAGAACAGTCAGTTGGTCGATACTCGCATCATCACCAAATATGCACGGCTTTATCTAAAAACCATTTTCTCGACAGTACATACCGTGAACGGGAAGGCCACTGACGATTTCCGGCGTTGTTGGGGCTTGCAGAACGAATTCGGAAAGAAAGATCGTAGCAATCACGCGCACCACACGGTGGATGCTATTGTCGTGTCCTGTGTCACTCGGGAGCAGTACGACAAGTTGGCGCACTACTATCATGAGTACGAAAGCTACGAGCAGAACGATCCTTCGGTGCCGAATAAACCGCATTTTTCCAAACCTTGGAAAACCTTCACCGAGGATATGACAGCTCTTAGCAACGAAATCCTTGTTTCACACTACGCGCCAAACCATTTGCTCAAGCAGGCAAAAAAACATGCCGAAGTGCGCGGAAAAATGGTTGTTCAGCAAGGAAAGACCGCTCGCGGATCGCTTCATAGAGATACATTCTACGGGAAAATAAATGACCACGGTGACTTGAAGTATGTGGTTCGGGTTCCTCTTGTGTATAATCCCGGTGGCGGTGTTTTTGGTTTTGACGCCAAGGCGTATGATAAGAAGGATGAATTATATGTTGAACGACAAGACTGGAAAACAAGGGATTTGGAACGGATTGTTGATCACATAGTTCGTGATTTGGTTGTTCAAGCCATCTATCAGAGGATGGAGAAAGGCGAATCGTTTAAGGATGCATTGGTAGAGCCCATTTGGATGAATGAAG
>Ga0307990_1002299_pt1 | contig 15378 bp, 16 predicted proteins | sample EllFjometagen129_FD_203168 | JGI IMG/M metagenome (GOLD analysis project Ga0307990, IMG submission 203168) | Marine microbial communities from Ellis Fjord, Antarctic Ocean - #129 | ecosystem: Environmental > Aquatic > Marine > Unclassified | place: Southern Ocean | collected 2014-10-08
GCGCGGGAAGGGGTTGGAAGATGTATACACGTTCGACAAGAAACATTTCTCTAGAATCCCGTGGATACACATCGCACACCGTTAACTTCCTTCATGCCGTTATACCATTCTACCAGTATGCTGTTTCACCATCTTGAGTTATCCGCAGCGTGACATTATACCTCTCTGCTGTTATCCTGTCCTTATGACATACATCTATGCTGTCGCTAACCAAAAAGGAGGGGTCGGAAAGACCACCTCCTGTGTCTGCCTAAGCGCTGCGCTTGCTGAACACGGCAAACGAGTGTTGTTGGTTGACTTGGATCCACAGGGCGGCCTAACCACTGCGTTGGGGTTTAGCCCTGATAGTTTTGATACAACGATCTACACCGTCCTCATTGACGATGAGGTTTCTCTGGATAAGGCAATCACGAACAGCAAGACAGACAAAGTTGATTTCGTCCCCGCCAACCTCGACCTCGCCGGCGCAGAAGGAGAGCTCTTAGGGGAGATCGGGTGGGATCGAACACTCAAGGTAGCACTGGAGCCAGCGCAAGAGAGCTATGATTACATCTTCCTTGATTGTCCTCCCAGCTTGGGAGTGCTCACCACTAATGCCCTCATAGCGGCACAGCGGGTGCTCATCCCGGTGCAAACTGAGTACTTGGCCATGCGTGGGTTGAAGCAGCTGACCCAGGTTCTAACCAAGGTGAGGCGCAAGGGAAATCCAAACCTGAAATCGAAGGTTCTGCGCACTCTACACCAGGCGAGGACTATTCACGCCAGTGAAGCCTCTGACGAGTTAGAGAAAGTACTGGGAGACCAGATCTACAAGACCATCATCCACCGCACGATCAAGTTTGCCGAGGCAAGCGTAGCTGGTGAGCCTCTTCTCTCGTATCTCCCTGAATCGAAGGGAGCGACGGCGTACCGCGAATTAGCAAAGGAGGTGTTAGAAGATGAGTAACAAACGTTCCTCAATGAAAGGAAAGGGAGCAGACATCTACCTTGGAGACGACAACCAGGCGGAGCAACCCTCACGCCCAGCCAAGGTTACAGACAGCGTCCGCCGCAAGGCCACTTTCTATATTCCTCCTTCTCTCTTAGACCGGCTAGACGACGCATGGTTAGATCTACGGCGTATCGATCGCAGCATAAAGAAATCGAACATGGTGAGCGCAGCGCTAGAAGCAGCGCTCACCAACTACGAAGCCAAACAAGAGAAGAGCCTCCTCTACCAAGCCGTTATTGGTGACCCCTCCTCCAAGAAGGATTAAGAACATACAGCTGGTGACAGTGGGGCGATGTCAAACGATCGGGATATCACTTTGTGTATTCCCTGCAAGAACGGCTTACGTATCTGGTAGCCAGCATTCTTTGCCGTATTACTCTAAATATGATATAATAGGTATATCTTCTTCTTGGTGTCCACACCCCTCCAACTCGGGTCGCCCTCCTCGCAAGACCAACGCAGAGAGGGCTGCTGTCTGAAGAGCAAGAATCTCTTTCAAACAGGAGTCGAAGCCACTAGCACTTGCCCAGTGGCTTTGGGTTATCCGGATTGGAGGGGTATGGCCATCACTATCATTGGAACAACCAACTGGAGAAACAAAAAGAACCAGTTTGGGATCAAACAGAAAGACAGCCGCCACCACATTTACGTAGTTGGAAAGACAGGGATGGGAAAGACAACCCTGCTTGAGAACATGATCATCCAGGATATGGAGCACGGACGAGGAGTGGGGGTATTGGATCCCCACGGCGACTTGGCACAGCGGCTACTTGATTTCGTTCCCAAACGAAGAATTAACGACGTGGTCTACTTCAACCCACAGGATTTGGAGTGGCCATTCTCTCTGAACCCATTTGAGTGCGTAGGGCCAGAGAAGCGGCACCTGGTTGCCGCCTCGTTGATGGCGGTCTTTGAGAAGCTGTTTGCCACCTCGTGGGGGCCGCGGATGGCTCACATCCTGCGCAACAGTATCTTGGGATTGTTGGAAGTTCCAGGCTCAAGCCTGCTTGGTATTCCACGCCTGCTTTATGACACCCACTACCGCAAGAAAGTCCTTGAAAAGATCACCGACCCCAAGGTAAAGGACTTCTGGGTAAACGAGTTCTCCACCTATCAATCGAGCTTCAAGACAGAGGCTATTTCTCCCGTCCTAAACAAGGTCGGGGCTTTTTTGACTTCACCGCTGGTAAGAAACATTGTCGGTCAGGCACACGCAAACGTGAGCTTTCGAGAGCTGATCGATGGGAGGAAGATACTCATCGCCAACCTTTCCAAGGGTGCAATGGGCGAGGAGAACCAGGTCCTCTTAGGCAGCCTCCTTATCACCAAGCTCCAGCTTGCGGCGATGGGACGGGTGGATGTGGAGGAAGAAGAGAGGGAGGACTTTCACCTCTACTGCGATGAGTTTCAGAACTTCGCTACCCTCTCGTTCATCGGGATCCTGTCCGAGGCAAGGAAATACCGCTTGAACCTCACCCTGGCTCATCAATACATCGAGCAACTTGACCCACGGGTTAAAGAGGCGGTCTTCGGGAACGTAGGGACACTTATCTCGTTTCGGGTAGGAGCAAAGGATGCAGAAGAGCTAGAGAAGGAGTTCTCGCCCGAGTTCTCCTGGCAGGATTTCATTCACATTCCCCCGTATTCGGTGTATATCCGTCTGTGCATCGACGGAGTCACCTCAAGGCCGTTCAACGCCGATGGTCTTCCCCCGCGGGTAAGGCCAGTAAAGAGCTATCGGGAGACGATCATCCGCGTCTCACAACAGCGATACTGCTCACCGCAAAAGGAAGTAGAGAGGAAGATCAACCGCTGGTTTGACGCCATCAAACGCAGCGTGGAGAAGAAAGGAGACTGATCCGATAGGAAGCACCCCACGCTGGTTAGCAACCGCCACCCTATCTCACCGTTTATTCATTATAAGCTGCACCCCAACCCGTAAAGGTCGTTCCAGCTGTGTCGAGCGTTCCAGTAGGCTCGATCCACCTTGACTGGTTGGGAGACCCCGCAGCTTTTTTTGATTGGTGTGGTGAGATAGGTCGGCTCACCAAGAGGAAGAATTAACATCAGTAGAACACCATGGACAAAGAGAAGAAGAAGGTTGGGATCACATGTCCAAAGTGCAAGCGCACGTTTGGCGTGGATCAAAAGGCACCTGTCAAGTATCTAGAGCGGGTGCTGGATCAGTACGAGGAGTACTTCAAGCAGATTGAGAAGGAATTGCTAGCCAGGAAAGAGAGAATGAAATAGGGATAGGAAGAAGGGAGAGCCTGAAATATGGCTCTCCTTTGCTAACCAGCTCCCCAACTTCCTTGGCGCAAAATGAGACCCTGCTGAGAAGACGAGCTGAAACTGCCTGCGGCTTACTTCGAACAGCCACAGGCAGTCAAGCCCCAAAATCCCCAGCGAGGATTTTAAGGTTCAGCTCATCTTCTCACTCATTTTGCGCCTTTCCCTCTTCTCCCGCCCCAAGAGGGTGAATACAATGGGATGTAGATGCGCTGGGGTGTAAGGATTGCAAGAACCCGTATGATTAACTGAAAGGAGGGTGATCGTGAAAAAGGGAGAAGGAGGTCAATGGGTTGAGGTGCGAAGAGACGGTGTGGATAGGCGAATTAGCGTTTCCAAAAGTGGTATAGAAATCAGGCGAGAAGGTAAACCCGTCAAGGCTATGGTGGGAGAAAGTGGAACCGTGTATCTTGCTGTCGATTGTTCGGGCAGCATGGAGGGGGATAAGCTTGCTCAAGCCAAACGGGGCGCTGTGGAGTTTGCAAAGGAAGCGCAAAAAAAGGGGTACTGGACGGGGCTGATCACCTTCGATACTTCTGCTACCCACCTTTGTTCGCCGCAGAGGGATATCGCGGTCTTACAGAAGACAATAGAGTCGGTAGTTGCTAGCGGGACGACGAATATGACTCACGTAATTGAGCTAGCGGTAGAGGAACTACACAGCAAGAAAGGAAAACGGGTTCTTGTTATAGTGACAGATGGAGCTCCTGATAGCGCGCGTACTGCCCTAAAGGCAGCGCAGCAGGCCAAGAAGGAAGGGATCGACATAATAACTGTCGGGACCGAAGACGCAGATTATGCGTTCTTGAAAAGACTCGCATCGAGAAACGAACTGGCTACCGTGGTCGCAAGCAAACAGCTCAAAGAAGGTATTGTGGCAACCGCAAAGATGTTACCCCGAGGAAAATAGCGAAGACTTCTGACTGAAGGGGATGAGAGATGGCGGAGTGGAAGGACTATTACGATATCCTGTGGCTTGATCCAAATGCTACTGACGAGACGATCAAGGAGGCGTATCGGAAGAGAGGCAAGGGTATCCACCCTGATCGCGCTCAGGACACTCCAACAGCCAAACAGCATGCAGAGGAGGCATTCAAAGCAGTAAATGAAGCGTACGAGGTCCTGATCGATCCTGAGACAAGGAGAAAGTATGATGCCGAATGGCTGCGGAAAAGAGATGAGCCTTTCTCCCCTCAAGAGCCTAAACCGAGACCTGTAGCAACGCCCCCTTCGATACGGTTTTCCGGTGTTCCGGCTGGCGAAGTTCAGACAGCTTCGTTTATCGTGCAGAATGAAGGTGGACCGTATAAGCAAATCTGGTTTAGCAATCCGGATTCCTGGGTACGTATCAGCGACTATCAGTCAATTGATCCTTCCGATGAATTGCCTCTGCAAATAGAGATAGAAGCCGTAGGGGAAGAGTGGGGAAAACATTATATAGAGTACATTACGGTTCGTTTGGACGACCAAGAAACTGAGGTTAAAGTAGAGCTTAAAACCAGAGTCGAATCTAAATCTACGCCGCCGACTTTTACTGTTATCACAACACCGTCCTCGTGGACAACCCGATTAAAACAGTCCATTTCCTCCAAAATCCCGAATATCTTGCTGGGGGCGGTTGCCGGATTAGTGATTGGAGGCGCGATAGTGTATGTCCTCATCTTTCACACCGGGGGCTTCGGTCCCACGCTCGGAAGAATTCTAGTCGGCATTGGAGTCACTGTTCCTGCGGGCACGGGTATTATCTTACTTCTCAATTTTTTAGATAGAGGCTTTCTCTGGATAGCTATTGGTATTACCATAGCCATCGAAGTGGGGGTTTTTGTGGCAATGGGTGTCAGTGACTTCACCGCCGACCTGGTCGCGCTGGGCATATTCACGGTTTGTTCCGGTATAGGTGGAGGTATTGTTGGGTATAGGGTTCCAGGACGCAACCTGTTTTCCCCAGGAGTTCCCATCAAAAGTGATGTCAAGCGTTTTTGCAAAGCTCTCTGGAAAGCAAAAAGGATTGTGATCCCTGTGAGCCTGGTTTCCTTCATCATTATTATCGCCGGGACAACATGGCTGTTCTCCTCGCCGCCATTAGTCTTCTCCTGCCATACTCGCGCCCTGGCTGTTAGTTCTACGGGAATGATTGCGTACTTCTCCCGCCCCAACAGCGATATTTACATTCTTTCCTCTTCGGGGCAGGCAACGAATATTACGAGTACGCCCACCGAGCGCGAAGACGACCCAGCCTGGTCTCCTGACGGGTCGATGCTAGCCTACGCCAAGAATGGAGACATCTATATCTACCACCTGTTCGGAAGTTTTGCAGAAAAAGTCGCGGCTTCAGAGGCTTTGGATTGTCAATGCCCCGCATGGTCGCGGGACGGCAAGAAATTGGCCTTTGTGGGCAGCGCGAAGAACATCTACTTGCTGGATCTTGTTGATGGGAAATTGTTTCAGCTTACCCACGATGATGCCTGCAAGGCCGACCTCGCGTGGTCGCCGGATGGCGAAAGGATGGCTCTTGTTCTATACCACGGTGGGAATAGTGAGATTTACATTATTGGGGCGGACGGAAGAAACCTGACAAGGCTGACGCGAAATAAGGTGTGGGATCAAAGTCCAAATTGGTCACCAGACGGGACCGAGATCGTGTTTTGTAGATACGCGCGCAGTTGGAAAGAAATTGGATGTCATAACACTGATATCTGGGTGATGAACGCGGACGGCACGCAGCAGCGAAAGCTCACTTGTGATGAAGGAAAGCCTAGTTGGGCGCTCTTTGCCAATGAAGACGATCCTGCCTGGTCCCCGGACGGCCAGAAGATTTATTTCGTCGATTGGACTATGAGTCCTGAGAGAATTTTCATAATGAATGCCAATGGCGGTAGTCCCTCCTTTGTTCACGAGTGTAAACCGTAACGTAAGGCTCGGAGTTCAGGTTTAGTTTTGCATCAAAAGAGTTCTCGTGTTGCAAGACATGCAAGACCTCAGAATGCAACTACTTTTTCTGTGTTCTCGGAACATTTCTTGATGGCAGAGTTTCTTGAAGCAAGTCTCGCTATAATGGAACGATTGGGTTTGCAAAAAGGAGGCTGGAATGACAACATGGAAAGTAGCGGTGGTGGGGTTACTCCTATTATGGGCAGCGATTCCTGTTCTAGGAACCCCGGCCGAGCCGGTCAATATTGAGCTCATCTTAGATGCCTCATCCAGTATGTCCGAGTCAGTGGCTGGCACGATTAAGATTGAGGCAGCGAAACAGGCGATAATTGACCTTCTGGATACGCTTCCCGACGGATGCAATGTTGGGCTGCGTGTGTACGGACACAGATATGATGCAGCTGGGAAGGATACTTCCTGCATGGATACGGAGGTCCTGTGGGAAATCCAGTCTCTCGATGAAGGCGCAAGAGAGGAGATAAAGACAATACTAGCCGGTATTACAGCAAAAGGAATGACCCCCATTGCTTATTGTCTAGAACAAGCGATGACTGACTTTGAGGGGAAGACTGGCACAAACAGCATCATATTGATTAGTGACGGAAAGGAAACTTGTGGGGGAAATCCCGAATCTATCGCTGACGAAATCCATCAGCTAACGAATGGCCTTAAAATCTATGTCATCGGGTTTGACGTGTCATCGGACGAACAACTACGATCGATTGCTTCCAAAGCAGACGGAGAGTACTACCCGGCAGCGGATGCGACTGAGCTTGCTAGCAAGCTGAAAGAAGCTGTTCAAGAAGTTGTCCAAGAAGCTACCAGTAAAACTCCATTTGTTTTCGTTGACAATTTCGATCGAGGGCCAAAGGAAGAGTGGGATCTCACAAGTGACGGGACTTGGTCGGCAATAGATCAGAGATTTACCGCTCTGGACACTCAAGATGGCAAATGGTATACGGCGACGCTCGTTGTGCCCTCCTTGACGCGTTACACGATGGAAGTGGATGTCTACTTCGGCATAGGGCCAGACTACGTTACCTACGGCTACGGCAGACATCTCTACTACGGACTCTGTGGCGCTATGATTCAGGGAACGGGGGCCTTGCCGGATGAACACCGCTTCTATGTGCGCCTACTTGGAGCCGCGGATAGTACTCATCAACTGAGCTTGGTGAAAGGTGCCATAGACAACTTTGACCCAACTATAATTAATCTCCCAATGGAGTCCCCTGTCCACGTAAAGGTTGAAGTCAATGACCGCGTGGTTACGGTATATCTAAGCGGTAAGGACTCGGAAACCATGGAGGAAACGACAGTTTTAACGATGTATGTGTTACAGGCAGAGACGGTGCAAATTGAACTACGATTACTTTACTATACTCACTCGGATACTAAAGAAACCGGGGTCATTGAGAGAAGCGCTTTTGACAACTTCCGGATCGAGGAGATACCATAGATAGGCAATAAAATGGGTGTCCTTAAGACGTCTTGAGGCAAGTGATTGCTAGTCTTCAAGATAGATCATGAATTGCAAAGGAAGCTTGGCAGAAATTTGGCGGGTTAGCATTTCTTCCGCCTTGCAACATTTTCCGTTGATGTACGGACGAAAGCTTTAGCTGTTGGCTACGCAACACAATTGCTATTGTGTTGCGTAGCTCTCACGCCGATTATTAAGGCGATAATCCGTTCTCCAACAGCATTATCTGCAGTACATCTCCTGCGAGAAAGTTATCCACTTGGCAACCGTAGCAACATAAGATATAATACCGACATGTTATGTTGCGTATTTACGAGGTAGCCAATGGAACAAGTTGAACCGATCCGCGACCCGAAGAAGGTCGCCGCAATCAGGAAGATATTGAAGGGTCAAGATAGCCCCCGCGACTACCTGTTGTTCGTAATGGGAATAAACACCGCTCTGCGTATTGGCGATCTGTTGCGGTTGCGGGTGGGCGATACGCTAGACGCGCACGGAGAGCTCGTGGAGTTCCTGCACATCCGTGAGCAGAAGACAGGAAAGAGCAAACGGGTGAAACTGAACAAACCGGTGCAAGAAGCACTGAAGTACTACTTCTCCAAGGTCCCGGGGACGGATCCGGAAGCGCCGTTGTTTTGCTCCTCGCGCTACGCCAAGCCACTTGACCGCACGCAAGTGTGGCGGTCGATCAATAAGTGGTGTCAAGATGTTGGTTTGACCCAAGGCCACTACGGAGCGCACACGCTAAGAAAGACATGGGGATACATGGCCCGTCGGTATCACGGAATCCCGATCGAGCTTATCCAGGCCAAGTACGGGCATTCGACACCAGCGGTCACCCGCCGCTACATCGGAATCACCGGCGATGAGATCGAGAACGTGGAGAATCATGTGGAGATATGAGAGCAGAGCGCAGGAGCGAGTGTGTGCACGCCAAGGAGCCGCACTCTTTCCAGGGGTACTGGGTATCGGGTCGAGTCAACAGAGGCCAACAACGAGGCGCTGACAACTCCATTTTGGAGACCACATCATGAAAACCATCATTCTAGGAAATTGGACCTCAATCGACCCCAAACGGAACCGTTTCCGCGCCTATCAGCTTTACTTAACAGAAGACCTGTGGGGAGAGATGTGTCTAGTGAAGGAATGGGGGCGGATTGGGAGACGTCCGCGGCAGAGATTCTACTGGCCAGCCTCAAACGAGGAACTGGCACGTCTCCTGCAACAGGTAATCTCGCGCCGAGCAAAACGTGGGTACACACCCAGTTGGCATTCCCCACTTCCTCCCACTCCCCTACTCTCCCCCACTGTGTCTCATAACAATTATGGCCTATCTAATCCCTAAAAAAGCACTCACCCCATGGATAGGGGAGGGGACTAAGCAGAATCTTCCCCGCTATCTCGTCCTCTCCCGTTCCACGGAAGACTCTTTCCGCCTCGAACCGCTCGCGGGATGGCTTTCCCGTCACGGGAAAAAGAAAGATTTAATCCACAAGTTATCCCCACATTCATCCACACCAGGTCTATCCGATACGGGATAGCGGTGTAAACACACACGGGTTAGCGGTGTAATCAGCACGGGATATGGATGTAGAAAATCAGGCGGAAACCCACACTGGACTTGACATCCCGATTTACTGAAGTTAATCTTAAGTAGATATTAAAGAAGAGGATCTTTTCTTTTTTGTCCTTTAAGAAAGAAAAAATCCACCCTTTATTTATGTTTCAACCACTCTCTCATTTCCTTACCTCGCACCACAAGAAAATCTCACCCCCTGCCACATCATCACAGGGGAAGTCTTCGCGTGAGGTCGTTCCCACGCCATTACGCTGCGAGGTGAACGGCCTTCTCCTTCCATTTTTCTTCCTCAGCAAAGAGAGCACCTGTGAGCCTATCGAGACACGGATGGTAAGGCGTCAGGACGGCCAGACATTCGAGGCGGTGTGGCGGGTGACCCCGCACCCGGCCAGTGGCCGCCCAGGACCACTCGCCCATCGCGTTCACCGCGCGATGGAACAATTGATCACCGAGCGAGGACTACCTACTGAGAATCCGATCCCTTTTTCCATCCACAACCTGTGCCAGCGAATGCAAATGCAAGGCGGCGGCACCGAGTACCGCAAGGTAAGAGGAGCGCTTGTCGCGATCAGGGGGACACAGGTGGAGTCCAAAGGGATGTTCTACGCCAAGTCGCAGTCGCGCTACATCGATCAGATCTTCTCGCTCTATGAGCGAATCATCTTCACCGGCGAACGGCTGCCTGACGGCACCGTTTCCGAGCGCAACCTGCTCTGGCTTGGCAGCTGGTATCTGGAGAGCCTAAACAGCCTCTATGTCAAGCCGCTTGACTACGGCTACTACCTGAAACTTCACACCCCGATAGCAAGAAGACTGTACGAGATCCTGGGAGTGAAGTTCTACGGTGTCGCTAACTACCCGCAACCGGTCATCCGCTATCGCTACTCGACAATCTGTCGCCTACTACCGGTCAAACGCCACTACTATCGCTCGCGCCTGCGCCAACAACTTGGCCCAGCGCACGAGGAGCTCAAGCGCGGCGGGTTCCTTGACGTAGCCAAGGACATCCCTATCCCGCACAAGCGGGACTGGTATCTCATCTACCGACCCGGGCCGAAGGCCCTCGAAGAGATACGAGCGACCAAGACAAAGAGAAAAAAGAGAGGAAAAGACAAAGAGACTGGCGCGCATTCGTCGGGGCTTCGCGGTGGCCGCCACGGGTAGAGGTGCTATCTCACCCCTACGTAGAGGCCTGCATTCCTAGTAATGCAGGCCCCCGTGGCACCCAAACGCAGTAGCGTTGCGTGATCGGCCAAAGCCGCTCACCCCCGACTACCCCCGAAATCCCCCTCCACTCGCTCAATATACACCAGTCTGCTGGTGAGAATACTTACGTCCGCGAGTGTAGGGCTGTCAGACTGCAAAGCAGTCTGACCCTCCCGCCTGAAGGACGGGAGGGCGGGGTTCGGCCAAGGAAGTGGCCTCACCCTGATTCCGGGGGTAGTCGGGGGCCTAGCCGTTCCAACCACTCGAGTGCCGTATCCGTCACCCAAGATGGGGAACAGGCTGGCCCCGACGAATGCGCGCCAGAAGAAGCAAATCCACGCTTACGCGAATTTGCGCAGAAGGAGCAGTTCTCAACAGCCTCTGTCTGCCCTATACTCTTGGGCAGCCATGAAGCTCAAACTGCAAAACCCGTTCCACGGTTCGATGGACCCGTGGCCACTCACAGAGCGACTTGCTCGCTTCTTGCTCACCGCCGCGGCGCTGTTGTTCATAAACGCACACACCAGCATCCTTAAAACCGTAGTACGAGCAAGTACTGGTCTGAAAGACCCGCAAGCTCTACCCGACAAGCTACGTCAGGTTTCATCCATCCTCTGTGGGGCAAGCGCCTTCTTCCTCTTCTTGGCACTGGGCTTGATGTTCGCCGACCGCTCCGAAGCAATAGCGGCAATCCTTTTGTCAATCGCCTTCAATGGCGGCGCCAGATGGTGGCTCCATCGCAAAGGGTGGGGCCTTTCCGGAAGACCTCGTGGAAAGAGCCGCGCTGGACAAGTTCTCAAACGCATATGGCAGGTGATTCGCCATGGGTCTCCATAAGATTCTGTCCTACATTCTAGAACCACTGTTTGGTGTACAGGGTGAAAAACGAGAGCTCGGCGAGCGAGGCGGGCATCCTGTACACGTTCTCGCCGAAGCGTTGGAATCACACGCCTACCTCGCCGGCGGCACGAGGATGGGCAAGTCCCGTTTGCTACGCCTGTTAATCGAACAGGATATTGAGGCTGAACACGGCCTGTGTGTAATCGATCCCCACGGTGACTTGTATGAGGCAGTCGTCACCTACTTGGGGACGCTTCCTTCCGACCACCCTGCTTTATCCAAAACGATCCTCATTGATCCGACCAATCCGGACTGGGCAATGGGTTTTAATCCCCTAGAAATCTTGCCGGGAGAGGAGATCTATCCGCACGTCCTCGAACTGTTAACCGTATTTGAGAAGCTGTGGGGAGAGTCGTGGGGAGCGCGGATGGAAGACCTGATGCGAAACAGCTTCATCACGCTTGCCGAGCACGGCCTCACCCTGCTTGAGGTGCCGCGATTGCTCACCGATCCCAATTTCCGCTCTACGCTTAGCGAAGATCTGAAATCCAACGAGGCGAAAAGCTACTGGCAAAACCGCTTTGGTCCGTTGGCCGCCCGCACCAAGGCAGAATGGGTAGAATCGACCCTGAACAAGGTTTCAACGTTCATCAGTGACCCGTGGATCCGGGACATGGTTGGTCAAACTCACTCGACGATCAACCTGCGAAAGTGTATGGACGAGGGCGCAATCATGCTTGTCAACCTGGCGAGGGGAAAGTTAAAGCGTAATTCAGATCTTGTGGGAGCTCTCATTGTTTCCAGCATCCAAGAGGCGGCCATGTCGCGCGTGAATATCCACAAGAGAGACCGCCGTCCATACCGGCTCATCGTTGATGAATTTCAACACTACGCCACTAAGAGTTTCGAGGAAATCCTCTCTGAAGCCGCAAAGTACGGTCTGTCAATCATGATGGCAAACCAACACCTGGACCAGCTTGAACACACCCTCCTTTCGTCGGTTCTTTCTAACACCACAGTACAGATCTACTTCCGCTGTAACCGACAGGACGCCGACATACTGGCTCGGCAGGCATTCCGCGCCACTGGTAAGCAGATAAAATTCCAACTTGACAACAAAGACCTTTTCTCCGCCGAACCACGATCAAATCCCATCTTCATTGGAGTTCCCGAGGAGATGGAAGGCTATGTCAATATGTTGCTTGACCTTTCTCCCCGCCAGGCACTACTGAATGTGCGGGGAGAGGGCACGCCAGTGCCATTTCGCACGGCTGATGCACTTGATCGCGAAGCACCACCTGAACTCGAACTCCTGCGTAACCGACTCCTTGCCCGAGCCGCGCAGCCTCGTCACCTCGTGCGGGAGGAGATTAAACGCCGCACTTCCTCAGAGCCTGATGAAGAAGATGAGCCCCTCTGGACAAAATGACCAATAAAGAAACAAGCCACAAAAGACGCAATCTGTTTAAGCGACAGAAGACAAACCTGCCGCCGCTTACGCTCACTGAGCGCGACCTTTTTATCTTGAAACTTCTTGACGAGTACCGCTTCCTTAACACGCCACAGATACAGGCCCTTACCGGCGGATCCAAACATAACGTCTCAAATCGGCTGATGCGCTTGTTTCAGCATGGGTATGTTGACCGCCCGGCGCACCAGCGCGAACTGCGCATCGATGGCTACCGCCACCTCGTGCACGCCTTGAGCCAACAGGGGGCAACCCTGTTGTCCGAACGCATGGGTGACGAGTCTTACATCTCCCACCACTTAGCGGAAAACAACAAGACAACCAAGATGATGCACCTTGCGCATACCTTGATGGTATCGCAGTTCCGTGCCTGCTTGACCTTGGCCTGCCTCGCTCGCGATGATTTCACACTCGTTTTGTGGAAGATACCCGAACGAGCCCTAATGCGTGTCCTTATCGCCGGCCAACATGTCCCGGTGATCCCCGACGCTTATTTTGTCCTTGAAGATGCAGACGGCCATGCAGCACACTTCTACCTTGAGGCGGATCGGGGAACGATGACCCAGAAGCGTTTCTTGCGCAAGCTGCAAGCCTATTGGCGATTCCGTCGTATCGATTCCGAGTTGCGCTTCCCGCGTTCATTCCGCGTTATCACGATTGCCCCTTCAGAAGCGCGCACGAAAAATCTCATCGTAACGGCAAAGGACGCTGATTCGAAGCGGACAGGCAGCCCCATGTTCTACTTCGCTGCCGAAGACACCTACACTCTTCAGCACCCTGAGGCGATGCTTGATTACATCTGGCGCTCGCCCGCTGGTAACAAGATGCATTCGTTGCTTGAGGGAAAACGGGTAGCAAAATCCAGCTAAGCAGCAGTCTATCTCTTGCTATATTCTCATAGTGTGTTATAATAAAATACCTTCCTTCTTGTAGTGCCTTGAGCTTCATGGCTTAATAGGCACGATCCCTTTGGGGAGCAAGAGGGAAGGCACTTCCCGAGAGCACTCTTGCGCGCTTTCGGGAGGTGACCACTATGAACAGACATGCGCTATCGCGCACCGTCCGCAGCCTCTACTTTCGCCGCCGGTTGGCACAGGCAATTCCCGCTCTTGAAGCAACGGTCAAGGCCGAGCTCACCTCGCGTGGACTTACCACTGCGCTGGTCAAGGGATTCTTCGTTCGCTTCGATGGCAAGGATCTCTCTATCCAAGCAACTCGGGCAATCCATCCTGGACAGCTGTGGTTGCCGGGAACGAGAAGCACCTTACCAACGGGACTCAGTCTCGCGGAACCCAGTTCCAGTGAACACGGCAACGAAGAGTAGTTTTACAAGACCTAGTTCCATCCGCAAAGGCAGACCCTTTACCCACCAAAAGACATCTTCTAAGGAGGTGAACCCCATGGGTTACATGCGCGATCTCGAGCACGAACTACGAGAGATGCTCGATGAACTTCCTGAAGAGGAAGTTGAGCCAGTTATCAAGTTCGTGAAGGAGAAGGTCTACGAGTCCTACCAGAATGGACAAGGCAGCAGCACCAATAAACACAAAAAGAACAAGGATTCGTGAGAATTCTTGTTCCATACAGGCGGGGAGAGGGCATCGTCCTTTCCCCTTTTCTTTTTCTCATTACCAGGAGGTGGTAGGAATGACAACGAACAAGGCGCATGAGGTACTGCATGAGATCGCTCGACTGTTTGAGGATCCGGAGCGGCTCGTCGGCGGGATGGCGGCAACGTTCATCCGCGCCAACGGTGACCGCCCAATCGATAACTGGTCGTGGGGAAACCGGATGCTCGCCTGGCTGAACAACACGGTGGACGCTCGCACGTTCAATCAGTGGAGGACAGCCGGCAGATCAATCCAGAGAGGCGCCAAGGCATTCTGCATCCTTGCCCCGTGCACGTACAAGATGAAGGCAGAGGATGAAGATAAAGACACGGTTAAGAAGGTGAAAGTCGTTGGCTTTCGCGCGGTTCCGGTCTTCCGGATACAGGATACCGACGGAGCAGTGATACGCACCTACGAGCCACCGGCGTTGCCCCCGTTATCCGAAGTCCCCAAGAAGTGGGGAATCACGGTTGACTACGAACCGATCCCTGGCGAAGCGTTCGGAATTCGGGGTTCTTACAACTTCGAGAAGAAGCAGATCACTCTGTTCACCGAGAATCAGAGCACGTTCTTTCACGAGCTCTTGCATGCGGCGGACGATCGAATCTCGCCGCTTAAAGGAGGACAACAGCCCGATCAGGAAGCGGTGGCCGAGCTCGGTGCAGCAGTCCTTGCCCGCCTATACGGTGGCAGGATCGACCGTCAGGCGTGGGAGTACATCAAGGTCTACCACAACGATCCGGCGCAAGCAGTGAGGCGATTGCTGCCTCGCGTGGGCGCCTGCCTGGCCATGATCCTCAATGCAGCCGGCTATGGCGCTGAGTTAGTGCCGTACTAGAACACACCCCATCAAGCACAACCGTTACAAACCAAGAGGAGATGAACAGTGACTATAACGAAATACGGAAAGCGGTATTGGGCAGTGTGGGACGGTGAAGACCTCGTCGCCGTAACAGTATACAAGAAGGGAGCACAGGAGATTCT
>Ga0307990_1002300_pt1 | contig 15375 bp, 15 predicted proteins | sample EllFjometagen129_FD_203168 | JGI IMG/M metagenome (GOLD analysis project Ga0307990, IMG submission 203168) | Marine microbial communities from Ellis Fjord, Antarctic Ocean - #129 | ecosystem: Environmental > Aquatic > Marine > Unclassified | place: Southern Ocean | collected 2014-10-08
TGTGTGTTAAACTGGTCGGGACTTAACCGCACCGCCAGTCTCAGAAACGGGATTCCCTCCTCAAGCCGCCCCTGGTTGACCCGAACAAACCCCACATTATATATAGCCTCCTTGTCGTAAGGATCGATTTGAAGCGCTTCTAAAAAACAGACTTCCGCCGTAGCCGCATCACCATTTTTAAAAAAAGCCGAGCCCAGTCCGACCAGAGCCGTTGGGTTTTTCTTCGTATGCTCTAGGGCATGAGTCCACAGGGTCATACTGTTGCGCCAAACAGTAGTTTGCCGACGGGCTGTCAACGTGAGAGCGAGAAGAATTGAAAGAAGAAGCCCCCAGCACAACGTTTTGTTTTTCTGAAGAATTGGAACAGCGGCCAGACCCCAGACCAACATGATAGAAATACCAATCTGCGGGAGATAAGTGTAGCGGTCGGCATGAGACTGAACCCCAACTTGAACCAGTCCGATGACAGGCAGAAGCATGCCGAGATACCACAACCATCCCGTCAATAGCCACGGCTGCTTTTTGCGACACAACCAAGCCGCGCCCGAAACGGCAAGCAACAACCAAAGACAGAGTCCGGCCATCATCAACGACAGGTTGCTTCCCGGGTGCGGGTACATAATTGATAATCCAACCGGCCAAACCATCTGCTTCAGATAGACAACGTATGAAACGATTGCATTGGCGATTCGGTACAAATGCGGCACGTCAAGTTGAGTTAAAGCGCGTTCCTGCGCCAGAATGGTGACGACACAAAATGCTGCCGAAATAAGGATCAGTGGAATTTTTTCAAGAAGTATACGTCGAATATCCCGTCGCCCCAGCGGCCAGAAGTCCAGTAAAAGCAACACACCGGGAAGGGTAACCAGCATCGACTTGGAAAGCAGTCCCAGAGTGAAAAGCAGAAGCACGAAGATGTAGCGAAAAATAGAAAACGGCTGTTTTGCATAGCGTGAATAGCCCCACAACGTGAGCATAAAGAATAAACCGCTGAGTACATCTTTTCGTTCAGATATCCAGGCGACAGATTCAACGCGCAATGGATGGATGGCAAACACCGCCGCTACCACTGCGCTGCGCCAAAGCGATCCGGTCAGAGACCGAAGCGCTAGAAACAACGCAAGAGCTGCTGCGATGTGCAGAAGAATGTTCGTTAGATGATATCCAGCAGGATTGAGTCCATAAAACTCATAATCCAGCATATAAGATAACGAAGTCAATGGATGCCAGTTGGCGCAATGTGACGTCGTTAAAAAGTGACAAATTCCCTCTTTCGTTAACCCATTTGAGACAATTTCGTTCTCAGAAACGTATCGGTTGTCATCGAAGTTTGTGAAATCAAAAGACACTGCCTGAGCAAAAACAAACCAGATCATCAGCACGAGCAAAGAAGAAATTGCTAATCCAGCCCGTCGTTGTTTTTGAGTTGAGTTCACAAATATTATTCTTCCCGTTTCATAACGGTTCCTTGCCCCGTCGGTTCCGTTTTAACCACAAGGGTTCCACCTCGCCGACACCATGCCTCCACTAGAACCAGAGGGAGTGCGAGCGCAGTCAGTATACAGCCAAGCGCCACATGGGCCATACAGGTTAGCCACCCCACATCGCGCCGTTTCCCAGCCAGTTGATCAAGAAAAACATTGGGATCGGAAAAACACATATTGAGCGCACTCTGCGACCATCCCATTAAGTCGTATTCCACCTCGGTGTGCCATTTTCGCCGCACAGCAAGTCCGGCCTTTTCCAGACACAAGCTTAGGGACTTGAGGTCAAAACCGTATAAATGACGTGGAACATCCAGCGGAATCCAGTGATGTTTAAAAACCCGCGCCTGAAAACTATTGCTGCAAGGCACGGCGATAAACAGTACCCCGTTTGGCTTAAGTAGCTTTGACAGTTGGCGCAACGTGAGTTTGGGATCCGTCATATGTTCCAGGCTATGCCACATCGTAATGCAGTCGAACGGGGCTTTTCCGGAAACCTGCTCAATATTTTCATACGCATCCAACCCTGCTTTTCTTGCTGCTTCCGGCTGGATATCAACTCCGACAACATCCCACCCGATATTACGGGCCGCAAGTAAAAAGGAGCCATCGCCACAACCGACATCGAGCAGTTTTGCACCCGAGTCCATTTTTGAAGATGCAATAAACCTCAAGCGCCTTCTGATGCAGTACCTGGCAGTTAAACCATGACGATTCCCGTAATACCTGACGCCGTAATATCGACTTAGATCCTCTGGTCGGGGAACCGTAAAGTTCAACCCGCACTCCTCACATTTCCAAACAGAAAAGGATTCGTTTGTTATAACATCTACAACCTTCGGAAAGCGGACAACAGAGGGTCCTCCGCAGACACTGCATCTTTCAGACATAACACCACTACCCTTCGCCCTGTGAAAAAATAAACTATTCAACCCCGGAAACGCCGTGATCGCAGCCATCCTGCCCGGCAAAGACGGAATGTAAGCCCGGTCCACAAGCAGCCGAGTCCATACTTGAAGCTACGCCTGAAATTAATCGAGGAGGCTTCAGCAAAATACTTTGTTGGACAGCTTACTTCAGCGATGGTTTCCTTCAGCCACAAAATTTGCGCCAGCATTTGGTTGTCGAAAACAAAGTCGTCTGAGTTTTCCTCCAGCGCAAGCTGTTCGATCAATTCACGCGAAAATGCACGATATCCGGTGTGGTATTCTGAAAGCTTGGCTCCCAGCAGAACATTTTCTGCCGCGGTCAAAAAACGATTGGCGATGTATTTCCACCAAGGCATGCCGCCCTTCAGCGCTCCGCCGCCGAGAATGCGCGATCCGAGTACACACGGATACAGCCCGTTCGAAATCATGGAGGCCATCGCCGGAATCAGAGCCGGCGTGTATTGATAATCTGGGTGAATCATAATCACCACATCCGCACCCTGCTCCAAAGCCAATCGATAGCAGCTTTTCTGGTTTCCGCCATAGCCGCGGTTCTTCGGGTGAATATGCAGCAAAACATGATCGAGAGTTTCTGCAACAGCGGCGGTTTCATCTCGGCTGGCATCATCAACCAGAATCACTTGGTCGACAATACCCTGTGCCATTACCTCGTCATATGTTTGTTGCAAAGTTTTGGCCGCATTGTAGGCGGGCATTACAACAACGATTTTTTTGTTATTCAGCATCTCGTGCTCCAGTTTGGCAGATCAAGCCGCTCTGGCTCCATTTAAATTTCGAGGTTTTTCCAATCGGGGTGTTCCAGCAAATGTTCGAGCAGGACGGCGCTGGCGACGGCGTCGTAGAGCGCGTCGTGTGGCGCGCCAACGGGGCAGCATTCGCGAACGCGGCCGGTTAGGTTAAGTCCGGCAATCAGATCTTCGAGCTTATGCGTCGGAGCATCGGGCCAGGCCTGCCTCGCCAGTTTGAGCGTGTCGACCCAGGGGCCGAAACGGTGCATGGGTGCCATTTGCCGCAGAAACTTTTTTTCAACGGACACATTGTGCGCGACGAGCGGGCAAGCGGTCACCCACCCTTCTAGCTTTTTCCAAACATTGGAAACGTCGGGCGCGGCGGCGATTTCGTCGCGGCGTTTGTGGTGATCGCCCGGCGCGTAGACATTAAACGGACGGTTGGCGTCGACACGGATAAGGCTCTCAAAAGTTTGGGCTGGCACGACCTGTCCGTTTTTGAGCGCGACTGCGCCGATCTGCCACGGTTCGGTATCGAACCCCGGCACGGAACCGGTGGTTTCGAAGTCGAGCACGGTCAGGGTTGTTTCGCGAATGAGCATGGGAAGGAGGATACGGGATGCAGGATGCGGGATGCAAGACGAGATGCGGGATGCGAGATGCAAGACGAGATGCGGGATGCGAGATGCAAGACGAGATGCGGGATGCGAGATGCAAGACGAGATGCGGGATGCAGGATATGGGATGCAGGATACGGAATCCGTGTACAAAACCCGCCCATCCCAAATATCACACCTTTAAAGGTATGATATATTGAATACACAAAAATGCCCCTGCCGAAACAGAGGCTTTTCTGAAAAGCGGCTATGTCGCTTAGCGTGAGTAAAACTCAACCACGAAGGCGATTTCGCACTGCACCGGCACTTCGCCGGGTTCAGGAAGACGCGAAAGGGTCGCGGTCAGTTTTTTGTCATCCACCGTCAGGTATTCCGGTGTGGTGGCAATCTGCTGCGCAGCCGGGAAGATTTCGAGGTCGCGGCTTTTGTCACGCACGGTGATCACATCGCCGATACGCATAGCGTAGGACGGAATGTTCATTTTTTTGCCGTTCACTTTGAAATGAGCGTGGGAAACGAGCTGACGAGCCTGATAGATTGAACGGGCAAATCCGGCGCGAAGCACGAGGGCATCCATGCGGGTTTCGATGAGCTGCAGGAAGAGATCACCGGTGTTACCCTGTTTGCGGTCGGCGGCGGTGTAGTATTTGCGAACCTGTTTTTCGCTCAAGTTGTATTGATACTGCAGACGCTGTTTTTCAACGAGCTGTTTACCGTAGTCGGACTGTTTGCCGCGGCGGCGGGACGGTCCGTGCTGTCCCGGCGGATTCGGGCGACGTTCGAGGTATTTTTCAGCTTTCGGCGTCAGGGCTACACCCAGACGACGCGATTTTTTAATTTTCGGTCCTGTGAACTTCATTTACTTCTCCATTTGGTTTCTGTTGTCCTGTGTTCCGACTAATTAAGCCCTTTCAGGCCACCTGTTATCGTTAGACTCAGTTCAGGCGTTCACTTTCGTGATAATCCTTCTGCGGAACGAAGGGCGCATTAAATAGATGCAACCCGCTCTTGTCAAACAAGAAAGCAAGGGGGATCGGAGTGATGGAATACCGGAGTGATGGAGTGTTGTATAAGAAAAAGGGGGAAGGACAAAATACCCAGGACTCCATTGCTCCATTCCTCCATTATTCCATTTCTCTTTTGCCTTGTTTTGCGGGCGGAAATTCCCATCATGAGCGACTGATTTTTCACCCCAACTGAAAAGGATCTGTATTATGAAAAAAGTAAAGAAAGTGGCTCTGCTTACCGCCGGCGGACTGGCCCCCTGCCTCTCGTCCGCCATCGGCGGACTGATCGAACGCTACAGTAAAGATCATCCTGAAATCGAAATCATCTGCTACATCGGCGGCTACAAGGGCCTGCTGCTCGGCGAGTTCATTGAAGTGACGCCCGAAATCCGCGCCAACGCCGCGATTCTTTACAAGCACGGCGGCAGCCCGATCGGCAACAGCCGTGTCAAGCTAACCAACGTCAAGGACTGCGAAAAACGCGGTCTGGTGAAAGAAGGCGAAAACCCACTCGAAGTGGCGGCCGCCCAGCTCGTCAAAGACGGCATAGATGTGCTTCACACCATCGGTGGCGACGACACCAACATCACCGCCGCCGATCTGGCTGCCTTCCTTGCCGAAAACGACTATGCGCTGACGGTCGTCGGCCTGCCGAAAACCATCGACAACGATGTGTTCCCAATCAAACAGTCCCTCGGTGCTTGGACCGCGGCCGAAGAAGGCGCGAAGTATTTTGCCAACGTTGTGGCTGAGCACAATGCCAACCCGCGCATGCTGATCATCCACGAAGTGATGGGCCGCAACTGCGGATGGCTAACCGCCGAGACCGCCAAGGTGTATCACGAAAAACTCGAGGAGCTCGATTTCCTCCCGCAGGTCGGCCTCTCCAAAAAGCGTAAAGATGTACATGCGATTTTCGTTCCGGAAATGGCCGTTGATATTCAGGCCGAAGCCACCCGTCTTAAAAAGGTGATGGACGAGATCGACAACGTGAATATTTTCATCTCTGAAGGAGCGGGCGTGGAAGATATCGTCAAGCAGATGGAAGCGGCGGGCGAAACCGTTCCGCGCGACGCCTTCGGACACGTCAAGCTCGATGCTGTCAACCCCGGCGCATGGTTCGGCAAGCAATTTGCCAAGTTGCTTGATGCGGAAAAAGTACTGATCCAGAAATCGGGTTACTACGCCCGCGCGGCCGCCTCCAACGAAGCCGACCTCAACCTGATCAAAGCTTGCTGCGACAAAGCGGTCGAATGCGCTCTGGCCGGTATCGGCGGCGTGATCGGTGAAGATGAAGATGCCAACGACGAACTACGCGCCTGTGAGTTCCCGCGTATCGCGGGCGGCAAGCCGTTCGACACCGACGTGCCGTGGTTTGGCGAGCTGCTGGCCGACATCGGACAGGCTAAAGGCGAAAAAGTGGTCGTCTCTCACTAGATAGAAAAATTCGAAGCACGAATATCGAAATACGAAACAAATCCCAAATTTAGAAATTTTGAATTTTCCAAACATTGGAAGTTCATGATTTGTTTCGAGTTTCGAATTTAGAAATTCGGATTTCCCCGACCCCATCCTAATCCGGCGGGGTTTCATTTTTTTTGAACATTAAAAAAAGGGCGACAAAATAAGGGAAATGTGATAAGTATAGTTCGGTATGAAAACAAGCCCCTTTAAAATCTGTCCGAGTTGCGAGCATGTCTGGCCAACGCTGGAGGAATTTCTTGCCGATCCGGATCTATTGCTGGCAGGTTATCAGGTGCACTTTGATGATCTGGAGGCAGGTTTATTTCTGTTCACGCACACGCAAGAGGACTGTCACACCACATTGGCGCTTGTGGTGAAAGATTTTGTTTCATTGAGCCAACGGCCCATTCTCAATAAACGAACGGTGCAACCGGCTGGATGCGAGAACCTATGCATGCGGCAAGGCGCATTCGACCCTTGCCCAATCGAGTGCGAGTGTTCCTGGGTGCGGGAGATTCTGCAGAAAATCAAGGGGTGGCCGCGAGCCGCCGCTTAAAGAGGAATCCCCGCCGCCTGTTCGATTTCCGGCTGCGCGCGCTCAATGAGCTCGATATTTTTCCAGCGTCCTGAACGAATCCGCCAGATCCACCCCGCCGCCAGTAACGTGAAATACATAATCGCCCAGCCCCAAGCCGCCAGTACGCCGAGGTGCAGCACGAGCACAATTACCGCCTCGCCAAGGGCGAACACCCCCCAGGCCACCGCGGTGTGAAACCACATCACAAAGTGGGTGTCGCCCGCGCCGCGCAACGCGCTGGAGAGCACCGCATTGGTCGCCTCCATCAGCCCCCATCCTGCGGCAAAAAAGAGAAGCAGCCGGGCGGTATCGAACACTTCGGCAAACACTCGGTCACCGCGAGCGAAAATACCGATATACGTTTCGGGAAAACAAAAGAAAGAGCCCACCACAATTAGGGTGTAAAGCCACCCGACATGCGCGGCCTTCCAGGCTGCGGCCTCCGCCTCATTCGCATCGAGGCGACCCATGCACTGCCCCACTAGCACGGATGCGGCCTGTCCGATGCCAACGGACGGCATAAACGCGATCATATTGATGCTGAGCACAATATTGCTGGCCATAAACGCGGTGTCGCCCAGCCGCCCGAGCAGCATCACAAACAGGGAAAATGAACCGACATCCAGAACCATATGAACGCCGGAGGGAAGCCCGAACCGCAGCATGCGCAGAAAAAGCGGCCGGTCAAAACGAAGCGTATCTAGGGTGCGGTACACCGCCCGGTTCTTTTTTGAAAAATAGAGGCTCAGCAGAATCGCCGGCGTAACAAAGCCGGCAATCAGACTGGCAATCGCCGCGCCTTTGATCCCCATCTCCGGAAACGGACCGTGCCCGAAAATCAACAGCCAGTTCAACAGCACATTGGTGCTGTTGCCGATCAGATACGCCATCATAATTACGCGCGTTTTGCCGCGGCCACTGAAGAAGCTGCCTACCGCAGCGGCCAGCGGGGTGTTCACCCCGCCCAGCATCAGGATGGAGAGATAGGTCTTTTCCTGCGCCAGAACCTCCGGTGCGTGGTCGCTCCATACCAGAAGCTGGTTCCCGACCGGAATTAGCAGCCAAATCAACGGCCACGAAAGCAACGCCATAAACAGCGCCTGCGCCACTGAACGACTGCAGTTTTCATATTCCTTCGCTCCGTAATATTGGGCGACAAAGCTGTTGGCCATGGCGCACAGCGCCATAAAAAAACTGATGAGTGTGAAGGCGAGAATTCCCGCCGGCACCACGGCCTGAATAGAAACTGGGCTGTACCAGGACAAAAACATGCGGTCGCAGAAGTGCAGCATGGTGAACGAGGCCGATGTGATAATCAGCGGCAGCGCGACCTTTAGAAGCTCGCGATAGCTGACCGTGTGTTTTTCGGAAGACGTTTTCATGAGCCGTTCAGTGTTTCCAAACATTGGAAGAATTGCGAGCTGAGTTTTCCAACCATTGGAAACATCAGCCTTTACCAAGCTCACCGGCTTTACCGAGAGCATATTTGGCGAGGATCGGGCCGATGACCTCGAAGACCAGACAGGTGGCGGTGATGGTGGTGATGACTTTGGTTCCGATGTGCGAACCATGCGATATGCCATCGACTATCTCGCCAAGCCCGGCGAATTCCTGCCCGACAATCAGTGCCAGTCCGATGGCCACCCCAGCCTGTGAGAGAATGCCAAGACCAACATATTTTTTGATCTTCTTTTCCACATGACCCCAAGAGGCGCCGAGGCGCGCGCCGCCAATCAGTCCGCCGGTACGCCCTAGGATGTAAACGAGACCGATCATCCCGAGGCTTGGAAGCGCAGAAAGCTGCAGATGCGCACCGGCCAGACAGAAAAAGAGCACAAAGATAAGCGGCATAATTTCAAGTAGCGGCGAGGTCACTTTATGGACCAGCGCTTCGCGCCGGGTATTGATAAGAACAAAACCGATGACCATGTTGGTCAGAATCAGGGAAAGGTGCCACATCATGGAAAGTCCGGAACCCAACGTGACAATCCCGAAGACGATGATGAGCATATCGCGCGAGTTTTTGATAAAGCGAACCAGTTGACAAAAAAGAAAGCCCAGCACGGTGCCAACCACTATACTCAAAATGATCTCGACGACCGGTGCTTTGAGCATCTGAAAAAAGCCTTCGGAAACATGTCCGGGCGTTTCGGCCAGCAACAGACTTTTGGCGATGGCGGCGGCGAACCCAAAGATGATAATGGCCAAGCCATCGTCAAACCCGACAACCGCATAAAGCGCCTGCGTGAGGCTGCCTTTGGCTTTATATTCCTGAATAATAGCGACCGTTCCAGCCGGGGCGCTGGCAGGAGCCATCGAACCAAAAATGAGAGCCATAGGCCAATCACGAGTGACCGCGTAAATGAGCCCGGCCACCACGAAAAACGCGGCGAATGATTCAGCGAAAATGATCCAGATGATGCCGTTGCCGAGCCGTTTGAGCGATTTGATGCTGAGTTCAGAGCCGATGCTGAACGCAACAAAGCCCAGGGCTATCTGTGTAATGAAGCCGAGGCTGTGACGGATCGGTTCCGTAAACAGTTCGAGTCCGAACCGTTTAAACGATGAACCAAAAAGCGCCCCGACGAGCATGTAGCCGATCAACGAAGGCAGGGATGTTTTTTTCACCACTTTGCCGACATAAAAACAGAGGATCAGCATGGCCCCAACCAGTGTGAAAATCTGGGGAAGTCCGGCGGCCGCTTCCACCGCATGTTCAATTCCGGGTACAGACATTATTTTATTCACTCAAAGGTTGGAAACAGATTAAACATCCAGGCTTCCAGAGCAGTAGAAAAGCTCCTGAACCGTGAGCAAAATATCATTCCGTTCATCAATCGGCCCCGTGTTCTGCTCGATGCGACGAATGGTTTCGTTGGTGTCCTGCTTATCGACCGTCGCAAGGATCACCTTGCAGAACTCGCTGGATTTATCACTCCAGAATCCAGCAAACAGAGGCATTTTCTGTAGGTAGTTTGAGGCCGGCTCTGACTCGGTGACCATCACCGTGGACGCATTAAACCCTTCGAAGATTTGAAGGACGTCCTGGAACAGCTCTTCATTTTGAATCTGAATACGAAACAGATTTTTGGTGTCATGTTGTTTGGGGTCGGCTTCGTCCCGAACGTGACGTAAAAAGTTTTCAGCGAGCACTTCGGAGGATGGAGCGGCCAGCATTTCGGTTACATTTACAGGGACGTTGAGCACCTGAGAAATGGCGGAAAGGATCTTGATGTGCTCGTTCGAGCTGCTAGCCGGCGCCACAATAAAGACAAATAGGTTAACGGGCTGATCGTCCATCGCGGCAAAGTCCACGCCATTGGGAACACTCAGCAGGCCGACCACGAAGTTTTCCGCAGTCTCCACTCGGCAGTGAGGAATGGCGATCCCGTTGCCGAAACCGGTTGTGCTCAACTGCTCACGCTCAATAAAAGCCTGTAAAAGCTCCGCCTCACTGACCGACGACAGCACCGGGGATTTTTTAGCTAGCGCGGCAATTGCGGCCAGCACCTCATCCTGAGTGGCGTAATTTGCCCCGGCCTGTACACATTCACCGCGTAACACATTGATTAACTTCATCGGGATCCCTCCTCTTGATTCTCTGGCGTAAAAAAGCGAAAGCATCTAGCCACACTCTGTTTGAATGTGTCCAATCAAAAGGGTCTTAATATGGGAAACGCTCGCGTTTTATTCGGCATGTAATGAACCGGATCAAATGAATGATGGAAATTCATTCGAACTGTTTCAGGAAATCTCTCCGGCTCAAACCTTGCAGCTTACCCCCACTCCGTATGCGAACGGGGCCTTACCCATCACGACTCCGGTAAACAGATCGTTACGGAAAGTCTTCCAGCTGTAGTTCCGAACCACCGAAAAAAACTGGCGACAGCCTGCGCACCTTCTATTCAATGATCCGAGGGCTACACCCATCCAAAATCACACCTAGGATTTTAGCCTGAGGAAGTTTTTCCCCCAAATGTGCAACAGCCTTTGACAGCAATCGATTCTGCTCACCCTTGCTCAAAACACCTTTCGAATGACAAGAAACAACCGCCATGTTTTTTTCGTCCTGCCAGCTCAGTGAATTGACCGTGCGGGAGACGAGACGGCGGGCCGGCTCGCTAGAAACTCCGTAAGCAAGCAACAGATCCGGATGCTCGACACAAATGGATTCGACCCGCGGGATCTTCCAGTGCCGGCCAAGAAAATCTTGCAGAGCTTCTTTTTGATCCGACGTGATCGATGGAATAATCGCGGTGGTGTAATCCTTTGACAAATAGTTCATTTAATCCTCCGTGAATTTGCTTACATAAAAAATCGCACATAGAGATAAATGTGCGCGACGAACAGGGATGCGATCATAAATGGGAAGCCGTATTTGGTGAACGACCAGAAGGTGATCGGGCATTTGTTGCGGTTAGCTATTTGCGTGATCACCACGTTGGCGGATGCGCCGACCAGCGTGCCGTTCCCGCCGAGACAGGCTCCCAGTGCGAGCGCCCAAAGCAAAGGCTCGGCAATCTGAGCTTGAATGAGTGCGGCGTCTTCGAGCCCCATTTGCTGCGCAAAGACAGGGATAATTCCTTTGACGAGAGGAATCATCGCCATGACCAGCGGAATGTTGTCGATAATGGCCGAGGCAATGGCACTGAACCATAAAATGGTTAGAACGGTCGCCATCAGATTACCACCGCATAGTTGCAAAATGAGCTCCCCCATTTTTTCGAAAACATGATGATGTTCCAGCGCGGCGATCATCATAAACAGCCCCGCGAAGAAAAGGATGGTGTTCCATTCGACGTGGGCAAGGGAATGGTGAATGTCTTTTTTACAAACCAGCACCATCACCATAGCACCCGCCAGCGCGATGATGCCCGGCTCAATATTCAACAGGCGACCCGCAAAAAATCCGGCCAGAATAAAACCAAAAACAACCACTGCCTTTCTCAGCACCAGTGGTTGCAAAATCGCTTTTTCAGGACGGGACTGTTCAATCCGTTTACGGGTCTGTTCCGTGGTTCTCATCTGTTTGCGGAACATCAAGGCCATCACCCCCAGAAGCAGAACCATAATCACCAGTACGGGCGGGGTCATGTTCAAGATGAAGTCATTAAACGAGAGATGTGTCTGCGAGCCGATCAGGATATTGGGCGGATCCCCGATCAGCGTGGCCGCACCACCGATATTGGAAAAAACAGCTTCCATGATCAGAACAGGGACCGCAGGCATTTCGAGAAGCTGACACAGAAGAATCGTGATGGGGGCCATCAGAATCACGGTTGTCACGTTATCCAAAAAGGCCGATAGCACCGCAGTCAAAACCATAAATAGGACCGCGATCACCAGACCGTTCCCCTTCGCGAGCCGGGCCAACTTGATGGCCAGCCATTCAAAGACCCCGGTGTCGGTCAGCGTATTGACAACAACCATCATGCCGACGAGCAAGAAAATGACATTGAGGTCAATTGCGTGCAGGGCGTCTTCATAGTGGACAAAATGCAAGCCGATCATCAACCCAGCGCCAATCAGTGCGGCGATGGTTTTATCGATAATTTCAGTCGCGATGAAAAAATAGATCAGTAAAAAAACAAGAATAGGGAGTAGCATTGGTTTCTCCAGCTTAGTAATTGATGACGTTATCGAGTAGCGTGCTTTTATCGATCGTGCCGACCCAGCGCCCCTCCTCATCCTCAACATACAATTGAACAACCGACTTAATCGTGAGATCAAAAACGATTTCCATGAGGGTGTAATCCAGCGAAACCGTATGCACATCCGGCATCATCATGTCGCAGGCGAGTATATCGCGTTCATCTTCAAAATATTTTTCAAACGGATCGAATTCAGCGATAAACGAAACGCTTTTCAGCTGAGCGAAGAAGTCCGGCAACCCGTAACGGAATAGCCGGTCGACGGTAATCTCGCCCGTAATTTTCTTTTCGGAGTTCACAACCGGAACGGCCTGCAGGCCATTCACGCTCATCAGATGCGAACAGATCGCAATGCGATCCGTTTCCTGAACACTGAAGCGCGGCGGACGCATGACATCGCGAGCGGTGATCGACTTATCAATCCGCGAGTTATGCTTTTTAAACAGGTCGCGCAGTGTTTCCGGATCGGAAACCTCAAGAACCTGCTGACGCACCGATTCATCCATCAGCAATCGCGACAGGTGCGCCATCATCTTCAACGAGGTCGCTGGCTCGGAGGCGGGCGCCAGGATCAGACAGACAATCTGTACCGGCTCGGTATCAAACAAAACCGGCTTCGGCAAAACACCCACGGCAAGAAACGCGCGGTTGAGTTTCTCGAGGCGGGCATGCGGAAACGCAATAGAATGGCCCATCGCGGTGGTGCGCATCTCTTCGCGAGCGATGAGCGCCTTCAGAACCTCCTTCTGATCCAGCTCCGGGTTCGCTTCTAAAAAATCTTCGGTGCACAGTGTGTTGAGCATCTCTTCAAGCAACTCATCGCGCTGCACGGCGTGTGACCCGATCTGCCAGGATGCTGGCCGGGTGGTGTAATTCAAAACATTCATTTGGCTCTCCTCTTATAAACTGGCTTCCGTTTTCGCATGAAGATACTCAGCCAAGATATGTTTGGCTTCCAGCGTTCCAATCAAACGATCTTCCGCATCAACCACGGCCACTTCACGGATACTGTTGCAATCCATTAACTTCAGGACCTTCTTCAACGGACAATCCGACTGAACACTCACCACCTCAGAGGCTAATTCGCTGGCATGGCGAAAATTCAATACATAGGCGATGGCCGGTAGCATTTCCTCTACATCCTCTTTGCGTTTTGAAAGTTTCAGAACCTCCATCGCAATCTGTTTGGCTTGAATGACCCCGCACAGCTTTCCGGACTCCTCCGTCAGGTACACTTTATAACGATCGGATGTGCAGAGCATTTCCGCCAAGGCTTCAAGCGATGTGGTGACGGGCGCCTGCAAGCAGGCGGTATTGATGAGACGTGAAAGTTCCTTCACGGTGGTATTTCTTAAATTGGATTTCATAATGACCTTTTGGTTTTGATTGATTAGCAAGCAGCGGGCGGAAGGCCCAAAAACACACAGACACGCCTCGGCGCATCCGCTTGGTTTTAAAGCATGGCTGTTGAATCAAATACGCAAAGGGATCATCCAATCCCGAAGACAGATTGCCGAAGAACCGGCGGCCCGACAGACACACAGGTCGAACACTCGACCCACAGAGGAAGCATCCTGTTCGGAAACAATCGCCTGCCCCTGAAAATCATGCGATTTTTCCGCCAAACATTCCTCTTCAAGATTCTCGTACAGAGTCTCTTCAACTTCTGTGCCGAAGACATCCCCCTGTCTGTCGTCACATTGTGCCGACGAGTAAAACAGACAGGCAAGCAGGAACCCTGCGATGAAAATCGCGTTAAGCACCCTGAAGCGTTGAGGTTTCATTTTCATTGTAAATTAGGCAACGGTTGTTCGGCGGATCAATTCTTCGCGAATGCGGCGACGGGCGTAGCGGAGATCGAGTACACCGACGGCGGAGTCGGTGCCGTCGCCTCGAGTAACCGGCAGTGCCTCGGCCTGCATGCGGTTCATATCGTCGAGCACATCGGCTAGCTTGGACGGTTCGGTGGTTTTTTCCTCCACCGGCTGCATCACATCGCTGGCGACAAGCCACTGCCAGCTAGCCGCATCGCCCAGCAGTTCTTTAAGCGACTCAAACGTCAGCACGCCGAGAATCCGGCCTTCTGTGGAAACCACGGGGTAAACCAGCGTATCGTTATCGGTGAAGCGTTTGAGCACAACGGCAAGCGGCAGATCTTCAGGAATCGGTTTGACGTCAGGGTTCATCACATCGCCAACGGACAACTCCGCAATGATGTCCTCTTCGGTGATGTTGCGGTCAATCTCGCCGGCCAACCGGACGGCGAGCTTGGTGCACGGGGGTCCGATCAGCTGTACAACCAGCGTGGTGGCGGTCACCGTGAAGATGATCATATCGCCCAGCGACATCGAGTCCGTAACCTGGATGCCCTGCAGGTGTTGCGAGGCCATAATGGACAAACCAACGGCTACCCCGCCCTGCGCAAAGAGCGAAAGCCCCATGTAGCGAGAAACAACCGGTTCGGCTTTAGACATCTTCCCGCCAAGATAGGAGCCAGCCCACTTTCCGAGACTGCGCATGAGCACGTAGACCGCAACCAACCCCCAGATCCAAACGGGCATATTGCGCACGCAGAGCCGCGCACCGACGAGCACAAAAAAGAGGATGTAGATGGGCGCCGAAAAGGAGCGGACCACTTCAAAGAGCTCTTTACTGCGGCGCGGCGCAATGTTGGTGAGCAGAATACCAATCGACATCGTAGCGAGAATCACATCCATTTTAAAGACCACCGCCGCACTGATGGTCAGCAGGATCGCCCCGAGCGCCAAACCGAGGCGGCGCTCTTTCTGCGGGAGAAAACGAAGAATGAGGTTAAGACCGAACCCTGTGGCAAGTCCAAGCAGTACCGAGCCGAACAACTCAACACAGACGCTTAAAATCTCTTTGCCCAAATCCGC
>Ga0307990_1002301_pt1 | contig 15371 bp, 14 predicted proteins | sample EllFjometagen129_FD_203168 | JGI IMG/M metagenome (GOLD analysis project Ga0307990, IMG submission 203168) | Marine microbial communities from Ellis Fjord, Antarctic Ocean - #129 | ecosystem: Environmental > Aquatic > Marine > Unclassified | place: Southern Ocean | collected 2014-10-08
TCAGTGTATTGCAGAGAGGTTTCAGTGCCTTTTAATGCGGTCTCTGATAGTCTCAAGCTGGAGTACTGCTTCGAGGTCTCTGGGGCGATTCATGGCCTTTTTGGATTCTATCAAGGCGTCCAGATCCAATACTTGGCAGGGGCCTCCTGGAAGAGTGATCTGGCAACTTGATCGTCTCACCTGGTCATAATGGCCAACGCCCATCACGGAATTCAGACAATCCAGCTGCCCCATATCCGTGTCCAGGTAGAGGTTGCTCAGAGATCTGCAGGTCTCTGGTGTCAGTGCCAGGGGAAGCCGCTGGGGTGTCATGCGGTGAACTGGATGAATATCTGCCAATGCGTGGTTGAGCCGCAAAAGATTGTCTGTGGAGAAATCGCAGCAGATGTCCACATCCTGTGTGAGTGTGGTGGCGCCATGAGCCACTGCGGCAAAGCCGCCGACAATGACAAAATCTACATCATGTTTCAGAAGCTTTTCAATGAGATTGGCCAGGTTAATCATGTCGGTTTTCCATGGCTTGCCTTAGCTGCAATGCCAAATTCAGAGCTCGATCATGTTGACGCATCCGTTCATAGGGTGTTTTCTGAAGATTGATGTCAATCAAGGACACATCAATACCGTACTGCTCAGCCCGTTGCCGAGCAGTGAGTAAAGTGTCTGTTTGTGATGTCTTGTTCGGTTCCATGCTTGATACTGTAACCGGATCTTCAGGACTTGACAATAGGAAGTTAAGAAGATAGGAAGCAGTTGAAGGGTTCGAGGGATATTGCTGGATGGGACGATCCATTTAAGGATCTTGGTTGTTGGTTTCTGGTGAAACTTATTTGTGGTCATTGTGGGTCCAAAAAATTGTGCCGACGTCGGCACAATTCAACGGGCGATAATAAGTGGCACGCCCGCCCCTGGTACGGGTTTAAAACAAACCACGAAGAACGAATACTGAAAAATATCAAACACCAATCAGCAGACCGCTCCACTAAAATAACAGTCCCTCCAGCTCACTCATTCGACGTCAATACCCTGCGACGCAAGATTCTTCTTGGCGATCACTTTAACCTCACTACTTATCAGCAGTACTGTGGTGTAGTCCTTCTCTTTTAGGAGGGTTTTGTCATAGGCTAAAATAGTATCCGGGGCGTAGTTGATCTTTTGTCCTTTGCCAAGGTAAGTCACATTGTCTACGATCCACTTGACATCAATGCGGCTGGATTGAAGCTGCTTCAATGTATCCGGAAAATCGTCGTTATTATCATTGGCATACAAGAGTAGTGCCATGCCGAGTTTTCTCATGTGTGACATAGAGTCCGGGGCCAGATCTTGAATGGCGTCTTCTGTTAAAGGGGTCGTTGGTTCCAGTCCTGGTGAACTTTCTAGCTTGGCATCGACGAAGGGGATGAGTGTCAGCCATTTCTGGCTATAGGCCGTAATGGTATCTTTGCCTTGTCCATGGATGTTAAGAAAGCCAGATTCTGATACTTGTATTTTAGAGACACTTTCTAAATTTCCAATAAAGGCACTGTTTTTGTCCGGTCCTGGGACAATTGAGAAACCTGGCTACACCCTAGCTGATTTGAGTTTGTCTCCATTCGTATTAAACCTTAGCGTAACACCAGCACAACCAATCCACACGACGTCATTTTGCGTATCGACGGAAACGCACCAAGGTAAGAGTTCGGCCAGATCAATACATCGTTGAATAGTGCAGGATTGGTCCACTATCCACAGTTCAGGTTTGCTATCGACGACCTGACAGTGCTCTCTGATGATGATCCAGGCATTTCCATTGTCTTGGTCGATAGATACGGAAGCGGCAGTCCATGGAATTTTGTCAATAATTTGGCCGGTGATATTGCCGTGTGTGTCGATTTGATACACATCCTTGCCTACGATCCAGAACCGTTTATCGTGCTGGCTATAGGTAATATCCGATCCTCGAATGTTATATTGGGCGACGATCTCACCGGAAGGAGATATGACTTTGATGTGTTCAGCAACGAGGACCCAGGCATTACCTGTTGAGGGATCAATGGCCACAGCATTGGCAGTCATACCGGGAATCTGTTGGATAATCTTTCCGGTCGTCAGGTCAAAATGCCATAGACGGTCTCCCACATTTTCTGTGACCCAAAGCGTTTTTCTCTGTTCGTCCACGGCCATGGGATGAGAACCCCCAAATGATTGACACCGATTAAAGCCGCTGATCGCAGCTTCCACCTGTCCTGTGCTATCCAGCAGACATAAACGATCACCATAGGTTTCCTTATCTTTGAACATCGGATCGCAGTTGTCGAGGACCAGAAGGTGATAGCTGTTGGTTTTTATTTCTGCGGCCGATGTCTGGGCTGCGTAGACCATTGGTAGCAGAATGGCACCCAGGGTGACAATTGTGATAAGACCATAGACACTGATTCTGATGCGTTGAGGGATGGGGTGTGTCCACATGTGTTTGATCCTCCTGTAAACCGCTTTCCTTGATTCCATGACACCGATCAGACGCAGACCGATGCTCGTCTTGTGTGAGACCATTTCGCTGATGTTGATGAGTGCGTGGCTGTAGGGTTCGATATCCCCCTCCAGAGACACCACGGTTTCATCCACGGCTTCTTCGCAGAGCCTTCGAATCATGACATTAGCAATCCATATAGCGGGGTTGTAAAAATGGATCATGGTCAGCAGGGATTGCAGGGCATTGACCCATAGATCACTGCGTTTGATATGCACGAGTTCGTGCATCATCGCCAGTTTTAGATCTTGATCGGCTATATCATTCAGCTCAGTGGGTATGAGAATGACCGGTCGAAACAGGCCGCACACGGCCGGGCTGGGCAGGGCATCTGTGAGAACAATGCGAGCCGAGCCTCGATAGTTCACTTGAGTGCGTGCTTGATCAAGGATGGACATGAGTCGGTCTGCTGGTGTTCGGCCGGATTGAATCAGTCCACGAATAAGAATCAACTTTGTAACAAGAAGGCCAAGAAAGGCCGTGACGCCTACAAGCCATCCCAAAAACACCAGACCCAAAAACGAGAGCGGAGCTGGCGTGGTGGCTGTTGATGTGGCTGTGTGAATGGCTTGTGCTGGCCGGGCAGGCCGAGGGGCCACGGGAGGTGCAGAGGCTTGTGACATAGCCTCCTGGACCGGTTTGTTCTGGTTTGACACAATGCGGCCCGTTGTGGTGCTGATGGCTGGCGGTGTTTCGACCCAGTAGCCAATGCCGCTCGGCAGACTCAAGGTCGGGGGCAGGATGAACTTGACGAGAATGAGCAGCCACAGGCCATAGCGAAAGATAGCCTGTGTGTGTTTACGCAGCAGCCATTCCAGGCACAGCAGGATGGTTAGAAGTATGCATGACTGCATCATCCAGTCTAATGCATAACTGCCAAAAATCTCGCCGCCTTGATTCAACAAAGAAATCACAGTCCAAAGGTTCTCGCTCATGATAAACCTTTCAATGGGTTTTACTGAAAACTGAACACCACAGGGCTTTCTGCAAAAGTCCTGCTATTTTTTTGATGAAGCCTTTTGATTGACAAATTCTCGCAATTCATTCGCCTCCTTGGCAGACAGGCCCTCGTGTTCGATCAGAAACTTCAGCATGGGTGACAGTGTGCCGCTAAAGGCCCGCTTGAGCATCTTCTTCAATTCCAGACGTCTTGCCTCGACCTGCGACAGGCTGGCGCTGAAGAGATTCAGGTTTCGAATCTTTTCCACTGTCAAGAAGCCCTTGTCCACCATGCGGTCCATGGTGAGCTTGACCGTGGCATAGGTCCAGGCCCTGGTTTCAGCCAGGGCCTCCTGCACAGCACCGGCAGCGCAGGGCGCCTGCTCCCAGACCACACAGATGATGTCCCACTCCGCCTCTGTCAGCTCAACCGTTGTCTTCTTTCTCCGTCCACTCTTTGCTTTGGTTTTGGCCATTTTGCATCTCCTTGTTTGATTCAATACAATAGTATTTGATTATAACCAAACAGCCAAGGGGAAAATGAATAAAAAAGCTCTCAGCTGTCAGCGTTCAGCCATCAGCTTTGTTGAGCCGCTTCGCGGGGCTGGTTTGATAGATCCCTCGGTGCCTCGGGATGACAGGTCGACTTGCAGGGTTATTTGGCTGGGAAGTAAGGAAGGCATTTACAATGCCGTAATAACCTCATGGATCTGATCCTTGAAGGAATCAATATTGTATTTTGTGACTTAATTGATTAGACTAAAATTATGAAGCCAACGGTCTATATAGAAACCTCGGTCATTAGCTATCTAACTGCCCGTCCGAGTCGGGATTTGGTGGTGGCAGCTCACCAGCAGTTAACCCTGGATTGGTGGGATTTAGCGATGCCACAACTGGATGGCTATATTTCACCGATAGTCTTGGAAGAAATCTCCAAAGGTGACCAGAACGCGGCAGCGAAACGCTTAGCAGCCGTAGATCAATTTGAAATACTGGAGCTCATGCCAGAAGTACAAGTGTTGGCTGACCTGTACTTCGATGCCATTGAACTACCTGAGAAAGCCAGAGCCGATGCCTATCATCTGGCCATCGCAGTCCAACATGGCATGGATTATTTAGTGACCTGGAATTGTGTGCATATTGCAGGTGCTCGCGTAAAAAGAATCCTGGAGGTCATCAACCACGGACGAAATCTCCAGACGCCGATCTTTTGTACCCCTGAAGAATTGATGGAGATTTAGTATGTTTAAAGATCCAATTGTGCAGCAGGTTCGTGATATCAGGAAAGAGATTGAACGGCAATATCCAGACAGTGGCTCTTTCTACAAACACTATGAGCAACTACAGAAGGATTGTAAGAAGGCGTTAACTCGGAAATCACCAAAGAAGGTCATACGGACTCAAGCATCCTGAGACAAACTGTTCTCATGAACCCAATTATAGGACAGTCACACGTTTCTATCCACGGAAGACCATATGTGCGATGAGTCGAATGACGAGGTAGGCCATTTCTTCAAGGCCCGGCATGAGTCCCCAGGGTTTTACGCGATTTGATCTTAATCCTTCTAAATCTAAATCGTAAACGTCCAGTGTTTTTTTTACTTCGTCAGGCAAGCTATTGACAGCCACAGCTTCCATGGGAAAGGCCTCAAGTTCACCCTTGTCGAACCAGATGATTTGACATCGTTTGCACAAATCCAGCTCAATGCTGTTGTGATCCACGTCGCATGTGAACACATGCAGGGGTTGAGTACATGAGGGGCATGTTCGATGAGACGGTGTCGAGGACAGGCCCTCACGCCAGAAGTTCAATGCCACCTCGCGCCCGAGTAGTTTTCGGAGCACGGCCAGATTCGCAGCGACGCCAGCGCATTTTGGACATTGCCACAAGACGCCCTTGAGGCTCTTGTCCATCTGGAGATCTGTCTTACACTCCGGGCACTGCATTGCGATTTCCTCTAAACTAACCCCTATCCCACCCCAGTCCCTAAACCCTAGCTGGCTCTGCCGGCTAAAGCTTCCACGCCTTGGCAAAGGCTGTAAAGCTGCGATCATACGTTTTCTCTACTTCATCCGGAAAACAGCAGGCCGGCAGTTGTTTGGAGGCCAGGTGATAACTGAGACAATCGCAGCATATGCCCTTTTTCCCGCACCCGGGGTATGAGCAGTTGCAGTGCTTGAGGTTGCTTTCTTTTTTACATTCCATGTCGAATCTTTGTTATGTAGTTTTAAGTGTTAGGTGTTAAGTCTGAAGTTTCGCAAACTTCAAGTTTTTAGTATGAAAAACGCGTTTTACTAAAAACTAAAAACTGTGCACTACAGGGCTTTTTGCAAAAGTCCTGTTAGGTGTTAAGCGGCTGGAATTCAACGACTTTGGACTCAGGACTTTGAGACGAGTTTTTCAATCTCTTTCAGCAGTGCGTTCATAAGTTGGGCCTCGGGCACGACTGCGATTTTTTTCCCCGCCCTGTACAGGAACGCCTTGCCCTTGCCCGCACAGATGGCCAGGTCCGCGTCTTCGGCTTCACCTGGGCCATTGACCACGCAGCCCATGACAGCGATTCGAACTGGTGCTGTGATATGGGCCAAGCTTTTTTTGACACGCTTGGCCAGTTTGATGACATCGATTTCTGTCCTGCCGCAGGTGGGACACACTATGAGTTCTGGTGCTATTCGGGTGCGCAGGCCCAGGGAGGTCAGAATGTCGCAAGCGATCTTGGTTTCAATGACCGGGTCACCGGCTGCACTGACACGCACCGTGTCACCAATGCCCTGCGAAAATAACGCGCCCAAGGCGACTGCTGAGGGGAGTTTTGCATCGTCCGGCAAGCCAGCATGGGTCAGGCCCAAGTGCAGGGGGAAGTCGAATGCCTCTGCAATGCGCTGGTTGATTTCGATGGTGCGATAGGTGTCTGTGCTTTTGGAACTGAGTACCAGTTGATCAAAGCCACGTTTGTCAAAGAGACGGACGTATTTCCGGATTTCTTTGAGCATGAGGGAAATACGTTTGTTAAAGGGCACAGGTTGGCCTTTGAGGTCACGAATGCTGGCTTCATTGACACCGATACGAATGGCCGTTTTGTGTTGTCTGGCTGCATCAATCACTCGGTTGATATCTACTGCGTTTTGAATGTTGCCGGGATTGAGACGGATCTTGGCGGCCCCGGCTTCGATCGCCTCCACGGCCCTTTCTGCACTGAAGTGGATGTCTGCCACCAGGGGGATGCTCACCCTGTCCACGATCCTGGCAAAGGCCTCTGTATCGGCACGTCTGGGTACGGCAATTCGCACCAGGGCACAGCCCGCATCGACCAGTTGGTTGATCTGGCGTACACATCGGGCTACATCTGTGGTGGGGACCTTGGTCATGGATTGCACTGAAATCGGGTGTCTGGACCCGATCTTGAGCGACCCCACTCGAATCTGTCTGGTTTTTCGTCGTTTGATCATGGCCCCATTCTACGAAAAACCATACCCTGCGACAATTGAAAAAAAAAGAGAGGTTTGTCGCTTCGCTCCAGTTTTTGGTGTTAAGTTTTCAGTTTTAAGTGGTAGGCAAGGAGGCACGGACGCTGCGCTGAGGTGTGAAGTTTGAAGTGTGAGGTGTGAGGTGTGAAACGGCTTACGCCGCGGCACTGGCCTGTCTTACGGTCGCTTCGCTCAAGTTTTAGGTGTTCAGTTTTACGTGTTAAGTTGGTGGCAAGGAGGCACGGACGCTGCGCTGAGGTGTGAAGTTTGAAGTGTGAGGTGTGAAACGGCTTACGCCGCGGCACTGGCCTGTCTTACAGCCAGCGGTCTTACTTCTTACATAAACGCGATGTTTTTGTCTTCCCTTCCTACTTTCTTACTCTCTTATCTTCACAACCTACTGAGTACCTCGTCTGGGTGGCGGTGGATATGCCCAGCTTTCTGGTAACCTGGAGATGATCATTTGTTTGAGGCGCCTTTTCTCAAGGTTTGTCGCGATGATGATCTTCTCTGGGAAGGTGAGGTGGACGAGTATGTCGTCGAAAATGCTCGTGGTCTGATCCATGTTGAGGCCCATGCCTGCGAGATATTGGAGTCGCATATTTTTGTCCAGGTTGATCTGGGCGTGTGCGAGCCATTGGATGAGGTCCTTTTTGTTGCCAGCGTAGGTGCTCAGGAGGTCGAGGGCATGCCTGATATGAATGCTGTTCAGTGATTTGAGGACCTGGGCGTACTCGGGTTGTTTGAGTCGTTCGTCGAGGTGACTCACATTGATTTGCATGATGTCTGTGCAACCCAGCATAAAAAGATCATATCCTTGACCTTGCAAGTCATTGCTCCAGAGGGTGCCGCAGGGCAGGGCTTGGAAGAAGGTGGCGATTTCGCTTTTGACGGTCTCGGGTGTGCTCTCATAGAGCGGGACCCATTGCGTGATGATGCCCCCTGGATTGAGTCGCTGCTGGCACAGCTCGAAATATTCTTTGGAGTAGAGGGCTGCTGCCCCCTTGACCCAGGGATGGATAGGGTCTGATGTGATGATGTCAAACTGCGCCTGAGTGGTGAGGATGAAGTGGCGTGCATCGTCGTATATCACTTCCACACGCGGATCTTTCAGCACATGATTGTTTTCCTTGGCAAAGTAGGTTTGGGCCGTCGGGGGAATGAGCGGCTCGATTTCACAGATCACAATGCGTTCGATCGTGGGATGCAACACAAACGCGCCGGCCGTGACACCTGCGCCGCAGCCGACCACGAGTACTGTTTTGGGGGCCGGGTGAAACAGGGCAGGCATGTGGCCAAGCAAAAGCTGGAGTCGCATGTCTTCCGGTTCACTGGAGGCCACAATTTTTCCGCTCACGTGAAAGTTGTGTTGGTTTTCTGCTTCTGTCACGGCAATGGAGGCATTGATGCCTTCGCCCATGTAGAGACATGTGTCCTGGCCTGTGCCAAATAGGAGTGTTCGTCCATAGGCGACCAAGCCCCAGGGTGTTTGTTGCACTGTCCAGGCGAGAAGTACACCGGTCAGCACAATCAGGGCGGTAGACATGGCAGGCCTTTTCCAGGTCATACGTCTTTGAGTCAGCCAAGTGTTGATCGGTAGGATTAATGCGGAGGTCATGGCCAGGAGGATGAGCAGACGCTGTGCGCCTTGCGTGCCAATCTGTGCGATGACAAACAGGCTGAATCCCAAGGCGCCGCAGATGGCCCCGATTGTATTGGCGGCATACAGACGCCCCACTGTTTTGGCCATGTCTTGCGTGTTTGTTGCCACACAGGCAATGGCCAGGGGAAAGCTGGCGCCCCACAGCAATGCACCGGGCAGCGTGGCCCACAGGCAACGGAGCAGGTCCAGTTGAAACGTGTACCAGGGACTTTTAGAAAGTGTGGGATCAATGGGCCAATAGGGAATGGATTGGGTCAACATAAAAGCGCTCCATGCTAAAGCACCACACAGGCCCATCTGACAGAGGCCCAAAGCGATCTGGGGTCGGTTCAGCCTTCGTGACAATGCTGCACTGACGCTGCTGCCAATGCCCAGGCCCGTGAGAAATACGGCGAGAATGATGGAGAATGTGTACACTGTGGCGCCGAGGACCAGGGACAGCAGGCGTGTCCACACCACTTCCGCGCCCAGGGCGGTTAGCCCAGATAGAGCGATACACACATAGACGCCTTTTGTGTGGGAAGCTCGCGATGTTGAGATTAAGGTGCGGGGGCGATGATTGCCCGCGGTGCGTGTGCTCAGGGTCCATGCCATCAGTGCCACACTCAGGTTGATGGCTACCGCGACGTATGTGGCCACAGCCGTGTTGTAGAGTCGAAGCAGGAAAAAACCAGCCAGTAAACAGCCCACCACTGCGCCGACGATATTTCCACCATACAGAAAGCCCAGCCAGGATACGCCTTTGGGTGTGGTCTCCAACCATCGGGAAATGGCGGGCAGGGTCGCACCCATGAAGAATGTGGGGACCAACAGACACAGGACACCCATGATGGCACGCAGGCCAAGAGAGAAATTTTCGCTGAAATGGGCTGCATAAAACCGATTCAGATTGGGTATGAAAAAAAGGAGTATGAGACCGAGCAGGCCAATGCCGAGTTCGAGCAGGGCATAGACTCGTAGAGGATGATATTGGGGAGAGATGAGTCGTGCAAAAAAGAGACTGCCCAGGCACATGCCTCCCATGTAGGTCCCAAGGAGGATACCGAGTGATACCGCAGAGGAGCCAATGACCAGTTGGAGTATTTGGAACCAGACAACCTCATAGATCAGGGCCGCACAACCGCTGCCCACAAAAAGGCACATCAGGAGTAAAAAAGCACATCGAGTTACGGAGGTGTCAGAACAGGCGTCTGACACAGGGTACAGATTGGACATTCGCAAATCTCCAAACAATACACAATATTTCAATCGTTATGAATACACCTCATTATAAGCATTCATCGTTAATGTGGAAATGGTCTGTGCTTGGGTTTCTACTTTTTGTGATAAAGTGGCTTTCTACAGATTTTGGTTTGAGTCCAGAGCGGCGTGAATTCCAGAAAGTCATTCCTGAAGAATCATCGTTTATGTTGAGATAATTGTGCGTAAACCCCATTGAATACAGGCTTGCATTGTGTGGGCAATTCGATACCATAGCCCTCTGGCATAGATGTCCTGTGCCAAAAAATGGCAGAAATGGCGTTTGCTTGGCTCAAAAAGAGTGCTATCTGGACTGTCATGCAAGAAACAGGGCCTTGATCACACCACTGTTTTTCGGATATTGAAATCCCTCGGTGTAGTTTATATGGCTTTCAACCTGATTGGAGAATAAGGCGTCTATGACAATTGACACACTGAATGTCATAAAGGAATGGTTTAAAACCTATATCCGAGGTTTTCAAGATGAAGATGGCCAGTTGCATGATTTGCTTAAGCTCAAGGTCGGGCACAGCGGGCGTGTGGCCCGGGACGCCCGGGACGTGGCTTGCGAGCTTGATTGGTCAGAGGGCGACGTTCGTATGGCCGAAGCTCTGGGCTGGCTCCATGATGTGGGGCGTTTTTCTCAGTTCCAAGAGTATCACACATTTCATGACGCCAAGTCCATTAACCATGGCCAGCGAGGTTCGGAAATCCTTCAACAGGATTCCGTACTTCTGGGGATGTCTGAGCTGGAACGAAACCACATTCTGCAGGGGGTCCTTTGGCACAATGCCAAGGATCTCCCCGAGGACTTTGACTGCGATGTCCTGCGCACGGTTCAACTCATTCGGGACGCGGACAAGCTGGACATCTTCTACGTGTTCTCCAAAGAGATCAAAGAGAATGGCTTCCAGTCCTTTGCCACAATGTATCCCCATGTGAAGCTTGACGCGCCAGTGAGTGACTCGATTGTCCAGGATTTTCAGATGCGTCGTTCAAGCTCCTACCATAATATCAAATCGCTCTGTGATTTTATGGTGATTCAGCTGGCCTGGGTATATGACATCAACTTCGCGCCCACATTTAGACGTATTGTCCAGCGACACATCATAGAGGACCTCGCAGACCAGCTTCCAAGGCACGACGACACACTCAATGCCTTGATCAAGCAGGCCGAAGAGTTCGTACGCAGTCGACAGTAGGTTATACTGCCCATGACATCACCCCTGATGGCATATGACAATTGAAATCAAACAAGGTCAAATCTGTGAGCAGGACAAATGAGCTGTCTTTAGTCCCAGGTTTGATTGCAGACAAGGCTCCATTTGCCCCTAGTTTTATGTTTGTATTCATTTTCTTTCTGGCAACGGATTGATCATTGCGCAGCCTTCGGCCGCAGCCAATCCTTATTACACTAAGCCAGTCTTGGACTTGGGTGACGGCTTGAATTTGCTGGCCCGAGGTCCCTCTGATTTTTCGAACTTCTTAACTTCTTACTCTTCTGTGTCATTCTGTGTCTTCTGCGGTTGGTTTGATATTGGCTTGTCTTAGCCACAGAGTCTTACCGTCTTACCGTCAAACCGCTTGGCCTGTGAAACCCGGCCTCCGGCCGATTTCCCTCTTGTCACAGGGATATATCGGGGGTAGGATTATTCGAGTGAAAGGGAAACGGCCTTCTTGGTTTGGATTTTTTTAAAGTGGGTATTACCAAGAGAGGTGTTTTCGTTTCTATTTTTGGGTTTAGTATGGATGTTGGTGGTGTCTTGATGGGTTGAGATGCTGCTGTAAGTGTAAAGAAAGACAGGTGCGAGGCACCTTTGAGAAGATAATCTATGGCATTGAAGAAATCTGAATTGTATTCCTCCCTGTGGGCGAGTTGTGATGAGCTGCGTGGGAGTATGGATGCTTCGCAGTATAAGGACTATGTCCTGGTGCTGCTGTTTATTAAGTATGTGAGTGACAAGTTTGCGGGCCAGCCCTATGCGGCGATTACGGTTCCCAAGGGTGCGAGTTTCGAGGATATGGTGGCACTCAAGGGTAAGCCTGATATTGGCGACCAGATCAATAAGAAGATTATTGCACCGCTGGCCAATACTAATAAGCTGTCCGATTTTCCGGATTTCAACGATGCTGCCAAGCTGGGTAGTGGTAAGGAGATGGTGGAGCGGCTCACTAACCTGATCGCCATTTTCGAGAATCCGGCCCTCAACTTTACTCAGAATCGGGCAGAGGACGATGATATCCTGGGTGATGCCTATGAATATCTCATGCGTCACTTTGCTACTGAGAGCGGCAAGAGCAAGGGCCAGTTTTATACGCCTGCTGAGGTCAGCCGCATTATGGCCCAGATCCTCGGTATTCGTGTTGCCAAGACTACGGCTTCCACGACGGTGTACGACCCCACCTGTGGGTCGGGCTCGCTGCTGCTCAAGGTTGCGGACGAAGCCACGACCAAGGTTACGTTGAACGGGCAGGAAAAGGACTCTGCTACCAGCGGTCTGGCCCGCATGAATATGATTCTGCACGGCAATGCAGAGGCTATGATTATCCAGGGCAATACGCTGTCCGATCCCTGGTTCAAGGAGGGCGGTACACTTAAGACCTTTGACTATGTGGTGGCCAATCCTCCCTTCTCTGACAAACGCTGGAGTACGGGCCTGGACGCACTGAACGATCCCTACGAGCGTTTCAAATCCTTTGGTGTGCCACCCGGAAAACAAGGCGACTATGCCTACCTGCTGCACATTGTGCGTTCTCTCAAGAGTACCGGCAAGGGTGCGTGTATTCTACCCCACGGTGTGCTGTTTCGTGGTAATGCCGAGGCGGAGATCCGGCGTGCCCTGGTTCGTAAGGGGTATATCAAGGGTATCATCGGTCTGCCTGCCAACCTCTTCTACGGCACAGGCATCCCTGCCTGTATTGTGATCATGGACAAGCAACACGCCCAGGCCCGCAAGGGCATCTTCATGATCGACGCCAGCAGCGGCTTCATGAAGGACGGCCCCAAGAACCGCCTGCGCAGCATGGACATCCACAAGATAGTGGACGTCTTCAATAAACAGCTTGACGTGGACAAAAAATACGCACGCATGGTTTCCGTGGACGAGATCGAGCAGAACGAGTTCAACCTCAACCTGCCTCGCTACATTGACAGCCAGACCGCTGAAGATCTGCAAGACATTGCAGGCCACCTTCAGGGCGGTATCCCCAAGGTTGATGTGAACGCACTTCAGCAATACTGGGCTGTTTGCCCCAAGCTCCAGCGTCACCTGTTCAAAAAGAACCGCACTGGCTACGTGGATTTGAAAGTAGACAAGTCGGCCATCAAGACCGCCATCTACGAGCACCCCGAGTTCGTCACCTTTATAAACAGCATGAACGCCCACTTTGCCACCTGGCAAAAGAAGACCGCCGCTGCTCTCAAGAAACTCAAGCCCGGCTGTCACCCCAAGGAGGTGATTGCCAAGCTCTCCGATGGCCTGCTTGCCCACTATACAGGCCAGCCTCTCATTGACCGCTACGACGTGTATCAGCACCTCATGGACTACTGGGCCGAGACCATGCAGGACGACGCCTACCTCATTGCAAGCGACGGCTGGAAGGCTGAGACCTCGCGTATCCTGGTGAAAGACAAAAACGGCAAGGAAAGGGACAAGGGCTGGACCTGCGACCTCATCCCCAAGGGCTTGATTGTGGCCCGCTACTTTGCCAAGGAGCAGGCCGCCATTGACCAGCTCACTGCCGACCAGAAGGCTGCCACCGCCAAGCTCACCGAGCTGGAAGAAGAACACGGCAGCGAAGAAGGCGCCTTTGCCGAACTCGACAAGGTCAACAAAGCTTCTGTCGTTGCACGACTGAAGCAATTGACAATTGAGAATGGACAATTGAGAATGGAGGAGGCGGACGTCTTGGCGGAGTGGGTGACGTTGAATGGCCAGGAAGCCAATCTCAAGAGTTGCATCAAGGTTGCCGAGGCCGCACTGGGTGCAGCAGCCTATGCCCAGTATCCCAAGCTCACCGAGTCCGAGATAAAGACCCTGGTTGTGAATGACAAGTGGCTCGCCTCACTCGACACGGCCATCCACGGCGAAATGGACCGCGTGAGCCAGCAGCTCACACAGCGTGTCAAGGAACTGGCCGAACGCTATGAGATCCCCATGCCACAGATGACGGACCGTGTGACAGAGCTGGAGGGCAAGGTAAACGGGCACTTGGCGAAAATGGGATTTTCGCCGAATGGAGAATTGACAGTGGAGAATGGAAAATGAAAACGACCGATCACTCTCAATTATCTATTATCCATTCTCAATTTACATCAAAAGGATGGGTTTTGCACTATGAACAGTGAATTTGGGTTTGAGGCGTTGGTCACACTCTTCGAGCAGACTCAGACAGCGATGCAGATGCGTGCAGCGAGATCCGTGGATATTGCATTGGTTGTCAGAAACTGGCTGTTTGGTTGGTACATTGTGGAATTTGAACAGCATGGGGCAGATCGAGCAGAATATGGCAGCCAATTTATCGAGACGCTGTCTGGTCGCCTCAGACCTTTGAAAATCAAGGGCAGTTCAGAAACCCGCTTAAAGTTGTACCGGTCTTTTTATCAGGCCTATTGTACATTAGGTCCGACGCTGTCGGACCCATCCAAGGCATTGGCAATTCGTCCGACAGTGTCGGTCGAATCTTTTCGCCAACAGTTCAAATCAATAATTTTACATCTCGCAGGTCAATTTGAGCTTGGCTGGTCGCATTATGTAACGCTTCAAACCATCCGCTCTTCTGAAGAGCGACGTTTCTATGAAATTGAAGCTGTAGAAAATAGCTGGAGCGTCAGGGAGTTACAGAGGCAGATAAACTCTTCCCTATATGAGCGATTGGCCTTAAGTCGTGATAAAACCAAAGTGCAAGAGTTGTCTGAGAAAGGCCAACTTGTAGGATCACCTGAAGATGTTTTGAAGAACCCCTACATCTTGGAATTTTTGAATTTGCCTGAATACCCTCATTATTCGGAGCATGAGTTAGAAACAGCCATAATCAACAAGATAGAACATTTCTTATTGGAATTGGGCAAAGGTTTTCTCTTTGAAGCCCGTCAAAAGCGGTTTACCTTTAACGACGATCATTTTTATGTAGATCTCGTGTTTTATAATCGCCTATTGAGGTGCTATGTCATTATTGATCTTAAGCGGGATAAACTGACACATCAGGATCTTGGCCAGATGCAGATGTACGTCAATTATTTTGACCGCCATGTAAAGCTGGATGATGAGAAACCGACTGTAGGGATTCTACTTTGCCATTCCAAAAACGACCGGCTTGTGGAACTCACCTTGCCGGAGGAGTCAAATATCTATGCTTCGGAGTATCAGCTCTACCTGCCATCCAAAGAGGAACTCAAACAGCAGTTGGAGAAGATTGACAGAGAGTTGGCCAGTGGAGAGTTGACAATGGAGAATGGAGAATGAAAACAAAGAAGCACTCTCAACTCTCAACTTACCATTCTCAATTTAAGATGACCGAGGTGGGTATGATTCCCGAGGATTGGGAAGTGTCTGA
>Ga0307990_1002302_pt1 | contig 15369 bp, 19 predicted proteins | sample EllFjometagen129_FD_203168 | JGI IMG/M metagenome (GOLD analysis project Ga0307990, IMG submission 203168) | Marine microbial communities from Ellis Fjord, Antarctic Ocean - #129 | ecosystem: Environmental > Aquatic > Marine > Unclassified | place: Southern Ocean | collected 2014-10-08
TTTGAACACTTTTTGTAGAGTATTGTCTTCGAGAGGTACTTTCAAATAACCATATTTCTGGTTGATACTGTTTGAAATATTCTCTCAAAAGATCAAGTAAGCTTTTAGATAAGATTGTTGTTCTATCTTTCTTACCTTTACCTTTACGTATATAGATCAATTTCCTCTCTGAATCTATATCAGCAATTTTCAATCAGAATCAGTCTTCCCTATTCTTTTAAATCCTTTATCCTTATATTATTATAAAATTACTGAAAGCATTATGCAACAATTATGCAACAAAATTTGTAATCTATATTGATATAGTTATTCCATTTATTAATACAGCCGCTTTCTATTAGCTTTAGGTGGGACCAAGTGGACACTATCAGAACTTTTTTTTAAGAATTCTACTGATGAAATCATAGTTACATTTCATATGGCTGAGAGGTTTTTAGACTTTATATTAACTTATTGTTGAATTTTTGGGGTTCAAGTCCCATCATCCACCCCATAATCAACCGTACTTTTTGTACGGTTTTTTTTTATTATAAATAAATAAAGCTAACATCTATATTTCATTCATTTCTTCTAAAAACATAATAAATAAAATAATCATCTCTATAACATATAATATTATAATAACAAAAGAAATACCATAAATTTAACGTAACGAACAGTTAACAAAAAAAGTATTTGACAATATAAAATACTTATAGACTTATTGCAAATGAGTTTGCAGAATCATTTATAATATTTATGTGAAGTTGTAATAATACGGTTTCACAAAATATAAATAAAAAATGGAAGATTATATGAGAACATACTCTGTTTCTTTGAAACAGTGGGTAAAAATTCTCAGCTCTGTAACTACAAAATATAATGTTTTTGCCCCGATACAAAAAGAAGACTTCATTGATTATGAACTGATCACAGAAGATAATATTGAAGAAATCTCTTATAACAAAGCAAAACCAACTACTCCCTTAAAAGCATTTATGTTTCCGATCAAAGAAAATGTGGTGAAAGAATTAAAAAAAGAAAAGCGGATAATACTTGGTATTCCTTCCTGCGATCTTAGTGCTTTAAATATATTGGATAAAATTTTCCTTGATGAAGAATTCCTGGATACCTACTATAAAGCAAATAGAGAAAATACGATTCTTATTGGATCAGATTGCTATGAGATTGAAGATAGTTGCCATTGCAAAAGTTATGGAGTAAATCCTTATCCAGAAGAAAACAGTGACATCTCCTTTTCGCTAATCGATCATAAAGTTATTCTGCAAGTATATACAACTAAAGGTGAGAATTTCATAAGTGAATTTTCAGATAAACTAACAGAGATTACTGAACTACCGAAAGAAATTGTTGAGAAACGAAAAAGCATTATCGAGACCTTAAATTTGCAAAATAAGGATCTTCCCGATGCCAAAGAGACAAGAAAAATAGTGATGAAAGAAGGCACTGTGATCTGGAAGAAATTCGCTAAAGACTGTGTTTCTTGTGGAGCTTGCGCTGTTATATGTCCAACTTGCCATTGTTTTCTTCTCATTGATAAAGGTAATTTCGAAAAAGTTAAAAATTGGGATAGCTGTCAATATCCTTCCTTTGAACGAGTCGCAGGTGATGAGGATCCATTAAATAAAATTTACAATCGTTTAAAAAATCGCTATCTCTGTAAATTTGTGCATAAACCGGATATGTTCGATGAGATAGCTTGTACCGGTTGTGGAAGATGTGTTGATGCTTGCATCGGCAAGATCAATAAAAATGAACTGATCATCGAAGCTTCTAAATAGGGATAAAAAATGGCAGAAAAAAATATCTATAAACCAATTAAATATAAGGTCGATAAAATTGTAACTGAGACACCTCTAATTAAAACTTTCTTCATAAGTGCAGATCAAGAGTTTGAATTTCAAACAGGTCAATTCGTGGAAGTCACACTTGATGGAATTGGAGAGGCTCCCTACACACCTTCATCATCACCTTCTATAAAAGATAAAATGGAACTCACAATTATGAATGCGGGTTATGTAACAGGGAAAATGCATGAACTTAAGGGTGGAGAAAAAATTGGAATACGTGGACCTTACGGAAAGGGTTACCCTATTGATAAATTTTATGGAAAAGAGATCTTGATCCTGGGTGGAGGAGTTGGGCTAGCTCCCTTGCGCTGCCTGATCCTCACATTATTAGAGGAAGAACAAAAATTTAAAAAAATCGATATATGCTTTGGTGCAAAAACTCCTGCTGATTTTATTTATAAAGATTGGTTTTATGAACTAAAGAAACACAAAAACGTAGAATTATTGAGAAGTGTTGATAAAGCAGATGCTAATTGGCGGGAGTCGGAAGGTGTTGTTACTGTTCTTTTGGATAAAATAAAAACAGATTTCCAAGAGATTGTTGCCATTGTTTGCGGACCACCGATCATGATGAAATTTGGCGCAAAGCGTCTTCTGGAATTGGGTGTTAAAGATAAAAACATCTATCTCTCAATGGAAACGAATATGTCTTGTGGTTTAGGAAAATGCGGACATTGTGCAATGGGAGAATATTTTGTTTGTAAAGATGGACCGGTTTTCACGTATGATAAGATCAAAGATACACCGGAAATGGTTGACTTTCGTAAATTATTCAATAAAAATGATTAGATCTGGCGGATAAAATGAGTAAAAAAATTCTAATTGATCTGGCTAAATTTAGAGATCCAATAAATGGTAAATATAATTTTGGTGAATGTATTTACGATTACCATCCTAACAATATCGGTATGAAAGATATAGTTGAAAAAGCAATGATGCTCTTTACCTGTAGAAGATGTGAAGATTCTCCCTGCATAGCAGTTTGTCCGGAAGAAGCTTTGGAGAAAGATGAAGATGGTTTCATTATTCGAGCTACAAATTTATGTATAGGTTGTCAATCTTGTGTGGCTGTGTGTCCGTTTGGATCAATTATGAACGATGTTTTCACTTCCAAAAAATCTATTTGTGATCTTTGCGATTTTAACGATGATACTACAACTCTTAAATGTATGGAAACAGCTCCTGATGGGGCAATTTCAATAGTTGATCTTGATGAGAACATTGAAGAAAATATTCATAAATTAAATGAAAATATCCTGGTTAGAGAATTTATCTGGGATAAACTGATGAAGAACGAATAAAGGATAAATATGGGAACAGAGATATTTTATTTTTTAATTTTTCCGGGTTTGTTATTCTCCGGTATTGTTGGTGGCTTTCTTTCCTGGTTTGATAGAAAGATAACAGCAAGGGTCCAGTTCCGCAAAGGTCCACCACTTCTACAACCACTTTATGATTTTATAAAATTACTATCTAAAGAGACCTTAATCCCCAAGAATGGTTCAAAATTAACATTTTTAGCAGCTCCTGTGATGGCACTTTTTGGTGCTGTAATTTCAGCAGTGTTCATATTACTTCCGTTATTTGGAATTAAAACTGGATTTGTTGGTGATCTTATCGTGATCATCTATCTTTTAAATATCCCTTCACTTAGTTATATGATCGGAGCTTTAGCATCTGGAAATCCTCTGGCAGCAGTAGGTGCATCAAGAGAAATGAAATTGATCCTGAGCTATGAAGTTCCGTTCTTGCTCGTACTTATTTCGATAATAATGAAGTCTGATATGAGCATTAAACTCTCTGAGATCATTGCTTTCCAGGCTGCAAATGGAGCTTTTATCGGAAGTTTGTCAGGGATTATTGGATTCATCGTTGCCTTGATGTGTATTCAAGCAAAGTTAGGTCTGGTTCCATTTGATATGGCGGAAGGAGAAGGTGAGATCTGTGATGGTATTACAATAGAATTATCGGGAACAACTTATGCCTTGGTAAATCTTGCGAAGTACATTATGCTACTTGTTCTTCCAGCTCTTGTTGTTGGACTTTTCTTTGCCGGTATGAATTTTGAAGGTATAAATATACTATGGTCAATACTCAAGGTCGTTCTAGTTGTATTATTAGTAACTTTAGTGAGAAATACAAATCCAAGAGTAAGAATTGACCAGGCAATGCGTTTTTTCTGGATCTGGATGAATCTACTTGCGATCATTAGTATTGTTTTAGCGATCTTTGGTTTATAGGAGAATACATTGGGCTTTAAAGAAAAGTGCTTTAAAAAATCGTTATGGGTATTCCATTTAAGTGCTGGTTCCTGTAATAATTGCGATATAGAAATTTTGGACTGCTTAACTCCGAGATATGATATTGAAAGATTCGGGATGAAATTAGTCGGAAGTGTTCGTCATGCTGATGTCCTATTAGTTACAGGGATTGTTACAAGAAAAACATTTCCTCGAGTTAAGGAGGTATATGATCAGGCACCTAAACCGGTTGTTGTAATTGCCATTGGAACTTGTCCTTGTACTGGCGGGATATTTAAAGACAGCTATAATTTTGCTGGACCACTTGATAAAGTTATTCCGGTAGATGCGTATATTCCGGGATGTCCACCCAAACCGGAAGCAATGTTAGCCGGTATCATGAAGTTATTGAATAAGAAATAAGGATTATTTATGGATATTGAAAAATATATTGTTGATATTAAAGCTAAATTTCCTGAGATCAAAAATACTAAAGTAGTGAATACAAAAAGATTGATGATCTACATCTCCAAGACCAGTTTACTTAAGGTTGCTGAATATATTTTTAAAGATCTGGGATACAGGTATATAATTGTTACGGCAATGGATTCTAAAGAAGGTTTTGAGATAATCTATCATTTCTCTGATGACAGCAGTGGTTGGATCATTAATCTAAATGTTTTGCTTCCAAGAGACGAACCGGAAATTGAATCTCTCACTCCTGTTGTTTATGGAGTTGAATGGATAGAAAGAGAAATCATGGATTTGTTGGGGATAAAATTTCTCAATCATCCTAAACCTGAGAGGTTCCTTTTCTCAGAAGACTGGCCGGAAGGTGAATTTCCTTTACGAAGAGACTACAAAGAGGAGAAAAATAATGGGTAAAAGAACTATAGTTCCTTTGGGACCATATCATCCACTATTAGAAGAACCCGAATTCTTTAAACTCTATTGTGATGGTGAAATTGTGAAAGAAATGGTTTGGGAAACTGGTTATAATCATAGGGGAATCGAGAAAATATGTCAGTCAAAAACTTTTGAGCAAGTATTCTACGTGGTAGAAAGAATCTGCGGAATTTGCTCAACTTCTCATCCCTTTGCCTATGCAAATGCTGTAGAAAGTATCCCTGGAGTTAAAATTCCTCTCAGAGCTAAATATATCAGATCGATCTTAGGTGAACTTGAAAGAATTCACAGTCACCTTTTATGGGTAGGTCTTGCTGGGCACTTCTTGGGTTATAATACAGTGTTCATGTGGGCTTGGAAATACCGTGAACCTGTTTTGGATATGTTTGAGATCATTACGGGGAACAGAAATAGTTATGCAATGTTCACTATTGGTGGTGTAAGAAGAGATGTAAGCCCTGAGCAGGCAACTCAGCTTCTAAATGTTCTGGAAAATGTAAAGATAAAAACTGATCTGTTGGTCGGCGCTGTGATGGATGATCCAGTATTGCACTCTCGACTTAAAGGAGTGGGTATCCTCACTGCAGAAGATATTCATGATTTTGGTGCAGTGGGACCCACAGCCAGAGCTTCCGGTGTAGATATTGATATTCGTAGAGACGATCCTTATGCAGCTTATGATTTGGTAGATTGGAAAGTAATTACTGCCCAGGGGGGAGATGTCTTTGCTAAGGCTGAAGTACGTCTTCTGGAAATGTATGAGTCGATCAAGATAATAAAACAATGTTTAGAAGCTCTCAAAGAAACTGAAGCCGGTGATATTAAGGCAAAGGTGAAAGATATACCAGCGGGAATTGGAATCGGAAGGGCAGAAGCTCCTCGTGGTGAAGTTTTCCATTTTGTGAAATCTGATGGTGGTAACAGTCCTGTTCGACATAAAATTCGAGCTCCAAGCTTCACTTGCATTCCCACTTTCAGAAGATCTTGCGTGGGAGGAACAATCTCTGATGCAGCTATTGCAACTGCGGCTGTAGATCCGTGTTATTGCTGTACAGAAAGAATGGCTCAAGTTTACGATTATACTACCGGAAAGAAAATTATGAGTGCAGCAGAATTGATAAAACTTTCACAGGATAGCATGAAAAAGTTAAAAGCTAAATTAAAGGTATGAAATTATGATTAATTTGCAATATCTAATCTTTTTACCAATCGTGATCGGGATTTTACTTTTTATTATTCCTGAATCATTGAAGCAAATTAAAGGTATCATAAATTTAATCATTTCCGGATTCATACTTTACTTCTCGATTCTAGTCTTTAAAATGGAATCCGGTTTCATCAACATTGAATGTTTCAAATTCCCAAGTGTAACTAAATATCTTCTCTTCAACGTGGATAGTTTAAGTAAAATAATAGTTTTATTTATTGGTATTTTTGGTTTTCTTTTTGCACTTTATTCATTAGCATACATCACAAAAGAGAAAGCAATCATAAGTTATTATTCCTACTACCTCATCACACTGGGAGCGGCTTTTGGCGCAACTCTTTCTGATAATCTCCTCCTATTCATTTTTTTCTGGGGTCTTCTAGGGCTCACACTTTACAAATTGATTAAAGGTTATGATGAGGAAAGTTCATCAGCTGCAAAAAAGACACTGGTTCTGGTGGGGATGTCGGATTCAATTTTAATATTGGGAATAGGAATTCTCTGGAAATTAACTGGTTCATTAAATATCTCCGAGATCAATATCCCAACATCAGGAGGTTTAGGAATAATTGCCTTCCTAACTTTGTTGGTTGGAAGTTTTACTAAAGCTGGTGCAATGCCTTTCCATACTTGGGTGCCTGATTATGTAAAAAAGGCTCCTGCATCCTCATCAGCTTTCCTGCCGGCTTCACTTGATAAACTTCTGGGAATTTACTTCCTAGTTCGAATATGTACAAACATTTTCCAATTAACAGATTGGGCAACATTGATGTTGCTGATAATAGGAGCTGTTACTATTATCGGTGCTGTAATGATGGCTCTTGTACAGCACAATTACAAAAAACTTCTTGGTTATCACGCTGTTTCTCAGGTGGGTTATATGATAACTGGAATTGCTTTAGGTAGTCCTCTGGGTATAGCTGCAGGTCTTTTTCATATGGTAAACCATGCTTTGTATAAGAGCGGATTATTCCTAACAGCCGGAAGTGTAGAAAAGCAAACAGGAAAAGAAGATTTGGATGAACTGGGCGGACTTTCTAAAAATATGCCGATAACTTTTTTCACAGCGTTGGTATGTGCTTTTTCAATATCTGGTATCCCACCCTTCAATGGTTTTTTCTCAAAATGGATGATATACCAGGGAATTATTGATTTTGGAAATGGAACTGGATTGGCAAATAAACTCTGGATTGTCTGGTTAACCTTAGCTGTTTTTGGTTCTGCTCTCACTTTAGCAAGTTTCATCAAACTGATAACAGGTATCTACCTAGGAAGAAGAAACAAAGAGTTTGAGAACGTTAAGGAAGTAAATATCCTGATGTGGTTACCGCAGCTAATCATTGCCACAGTATGTATTGTGTTTGGAATATTTGCAGCGAAACTAATTATTCCCAATTTATTCGAACCAATTACTGGGAAATTGGATTATGTAGGAATTTGGGAATCACAAAGTGTTTCAATTCTGATTCTTATTTCTATGGTTGTAGGTTTCTTAATCTATCTTTATGGTAATATAAAAAATCATCGTGTATCGGATAGTTTTATTGGTGGAGAAAAACTTCAGGAAGAGACAAATTTCTCTCCTTTGGATTTCTATCAAACGATAAAGAACTTCAAATTACTTTCTTTCTTTTATAAAAAAGCAGAGAAAAAATGGTTCGATATATATGATGTCCTCAAAGCTATAGTATTATGGTTTAATGGAATACTTAGCAGTGCACATAGTGGTTTCTTGTCGAGATACATTTTCTGGTACTTAGCAGGGATGTTGATTTTATTAATAGTTTTGATATTTTAAGGGAAATTCATATGGAATTATATTTGATAATAATACTGGTTTTAATGATTCTGGGTTCTATTTATTCATTAAATGCAAGTGATCTGCTTTCAGCTGTGATCTCTTACGGGATAGTCGGATTTGGATTAGTAATAGCTTTTTTATTATTACAAGCCCCAGATCTAGCAATTGTACAGGTTGTTGTGGAAGTGGTAACACTCATTATTATGATAGCTACAATTAAGAATACTCAAAGTAAGATTCCAAAGATGGAATTTAAGCCCAGAATAGTTATATATTATGCGATAACGCTCATACTTGCTCTCATATTTGTTCTCATATTTGATAAAGCTACCGGATGCTTAAGCCAGTTTGGTGCAGATACAATGCGTATGGCAAAACCATATATTGAAGGTGTGGAACATACAAAAAGTGCAAACCTGGTAACCGGTATTGTTTTCGATTTTAGAGCTTTTGACACACTTGGTGAAGCAACAGTACTATTTACTGCTGTCATTGGTGTTCTCACGATCCTCAGGATAAAAGGTAAAAAGGATAAATAAATATGAAAGGAATGACAATAATCGTAAAAAAAATCACCCAGATCATTTGTCCGGTTATCTTTATGTTCGGTTTATATATAATCATTCATGGTCATCTTACGCCTGGTGGAGGATTTGCTGGAGGTGTAATCATGGCAGGAGCATTTATTCTGCAGATCCTTGCCAATGGTAATATTCTTTCCGGATTGCGTAAGGAAGAGCATAATTTGGAATTTATGGAAAGCGCTGCAATCCTCGGTTTCCTAATTATTGCAGGATTAGGGCTTCTTATTTCAGGAAGCTTTGTTTTCTTTTCTAACTTTTTAAACAAAGGGGAATTGGGAAATCTGATCAGTGCTGGTATTATCCCTATTGAGAATATTGTTGTCGGGGCAGAAGTTTGTGCTGCCGTAGCAACAATTTTCATTGCTCTTGTTGTATATAAAGATGAGGAGAAAAAATGATTTTATACATATTGTGCTTCATATTGTTTCTTATCGGACTCTATGGTGTAGTTTCCAAAAGAAATCTTATTAAGATAATTATTGGAATTGCGATTATGGAATACAGTATAAATCTGTTCTTCATTATGATCGGTTATGTCGAAGGAGGAACAGCACCAATTATCACAAAAGGGTTTGAACAGGCAAAATTCGTTGATCCTCTGCCACAGGCAATGATACTCACCTCTATTGTTATTGGTCTTGCAACAACTGCACTTCTGCTTGCAGTCGCTATCAGATTATACAAGAAATATGGAACATTTGATATTAATGATATCAAAGACCTAAAAGGATAAAAAATGAATTCATTAATTCCCTTATTTGTAATTATTCCACTTGGTTGTGCGTTCATGATGTCCATTCTTGGTAGAGTTATAAAGAACTTCAATAAAATAATTACACCGATATTTATGCTTTCTTTAGTGTGGTTAACTTTCCATTTTATTATAAATTCAGAAGGATCTTTAAACTACAGGGTCGGTGGCTTTGAAGCTGTGAATGGTGTTCCAATTGCAATCTATATGGTCATGGATGGCTTAACGAAATTAGTATTGCTTATTATTTCTTTAGTAGGGTTTCTGGCAATTTTCTATTCGCTTTCATATACAACACAATATACAGCAGAAAGTAAATTCTACGTTTTATTCAGTTTGATGATCGCAGGAATGAATGGAATTGTTATTAGTGGTGATATTTTCAACATATTTGTATTTCTGGAAATTGCAGCGATCTCATCCTATGCACTGGTTGCTTTTGGTGTGGAGAAACATCAATTGGAAGCATCCTTCAAGTATCAGGTTTTGGGTGGAATTGCATCTCTAGTAATTTTACTAACTATTGGATTGATCTATTGGAATACAGGAACTTTAAATATTGCCGATATTTCACGTCAATTATTAAATAATTCTTCAGTTGGAATAGATGTGTTTATCAAATTTATTTCAGTTCTTCTTATTGCAGGTTTTGGATTAAAAGCAGCCATTTTCCCATTCCATTCCTGGCTTCCGGATGCGCATTCTTCTGCTCCTTCTCCAATTTCTGCAATGCTATCTGGTGTCTTGATCAAGGCTGTGGGAATTTATATAATTATCCGTTTATTCTTTAATATGATCCCACTTTCTTACGAACTTTCAATGACTATAACAGTATTGGGAACGGTCTCAATGATAGTAGGAGTTTTACTGGCAATCGGGCAATGGGATTTTAAACGATTACTTGCATATCATAGTATTAGTCAAATGGGTTATGTTATTATTGGTGTTGGAATTGGAATGCTTATCATAACGAAAGGTGGAGACATAAAAATTGCTGCACTTTCTATAGGTGGTGGTCTTTTTCACATGCTAAACCACTCTATATTTAAAGGACTATTATTTCTAAATGCAGGAGCAATTGAATATCGAACAAACACGCGGAATTTAAAGAAATTAGGTGGTCTATCAAGTAAAATGCCGATAACCTCCGGAAGTTCATTTGTTGCATCAATGGCTATATCTGGAATACCACCTTTTAATGGTTTCTTCAGTAAAGTTATAATTATTATTGCAGCAGTTCAAGCGGGATATATTTGGATAGCTTTTTTTGCAGTTCTTGTAAGTGTGATAACCTTGGCATCATTTACTAAAATTCTAAAATATGTTTTTTTTGGAGAATTACATACTAAATATGAAAAGATCAAAGAAGTTCCTTTCTCAATGTCTTTTTCAATGATTTTACTCTCAATTCTTTGTTTAGCTTTAAGTCTTTTGGTAATTCCGGAAGTAAGAACGATTTTTTTAAAACCAGCAGTTGATGTATTGATAAATTCAGCTCAGTATTCAATTAATATTTTAGGAATATAACTATGAAATATATAACATTATTTATATTAATTCTTGTTCTTTGGCTTTTGATCACTTTCAATTTGGAATCATCAAATCTTATTGTTGGGAGTGTTGTTGCTTTGATAACAGCATTGGTTTTCGGTAAAGGGTTTTTGCAGAATCCAAAGAAATTCTTTCAACCTCAAAGGTATTTTTGGATAATTGTTTATTTATTCATTTTTGTTTGGGAATGTATCAAAGCTAACTTTGATGTTGCTTACCGTGTACTAAGTCCATCAATGCCGATCAAACCTGGGATAGTGAAGGTTAAAACAAGCTTGAAAACTGATATAGGTAAAACATTTCTGGCGAATTCCATCACAATGACACCTGGAACCATCACGGTAGATTTCATTGATGATGAATTTTATATTCACTGGATCTATGTGAGCAGCCAGGATCCAAAAGAATATACGAATAAAATCTTAGGAAGATTTGAAAAATATTTAAAGAGGATATTTGAATGATTATTAATCTACTCCTTTATATTCTGATCGGGTTGAGTTTTTTCTGTTTTTTCAGAGTTGTATTCGGTCCATCAATAGCAGACAGAATGGTAGCAATTGATATCTTTGGGATTTTAGTTGTTGGCATTTGCGGTTTGCTTATCTTAATAACCGGTAGATTATTCTTAATTGATATTGCCATAGCCTGGATACTTGTGAGTTTTATTGGAACGTTGACTTTAGCAAAATATTTAACGGGGAAAAAATTAGATGAGTAATACAATAAGCTTAATATTTTTTATTATTGGTGTTGTATTTGATCTGTTTGGATGCATTGGGTTGATCCGCTTGCCAGATGTTTACAACCGTCTACAGTCTGCAACAAAATCAGTTACTTTAGGAACATGCAGTATTCTGTTTGGGCTATTTATTAAATTTGGATTTTCGGCAATCGGAATTAAAGCCCTTGTAGCAATACCACTACTGTTTCTTGCCTCTACTGTTGCAGCACATGCTCTTGTAAGGGGTTCATATAAATATGGCATAAAGCTCTGGGATAAAACCGTTATTGATGACTATAAGGATGTTCAAAAATGAAATATCCAAAATTAAGAGAATTAAAAGAAGCAATAATATCACTATTTTCAAGACCTTATACAAGCAAATTCCCAGCTGGGGAATTCAAGCCGTTTAAAGGTTATCGTGGGAAACCAATAGTAGATGAGGATAACTGTGTTGGATGCGAAACTTGCGCAAATGTTTGCCCACCTAATGCAATCACTTTTGTTGATGATCCGATAAAGGGTATTAGAACGATTTCACGTGATTACGGAACCTGTATTTTCTGCGGTAAGTGTGAAGAACATTGCATAACTGGAAAAGGAGTAAAACTTTCGGATGAAGAATATGATCTAGCTTGTTTTGACAGGTCAACTCTCATAGAAACCCAGGAGAGAGAACTTCTTATCTGTGATAATTGTGGTGCCATAATCACAACCAAAGATCACATGAGGTTCATTCATGAAAAACTTGGTCCCAAAGCTTACTCCTCAATTCTTAATCTAAACATGTTGAACGAGCGATTACAAATAGCAAGAGGAGAAGATACGACAGTTCCAGTTCAGGATGGTTTAAAAAGAAAGGATATGTTCAGTACACTTTGTCCAAATTGTAATCAAAAACTTCAAGTTGAAATGTTAACTTAGTCTCTAAATTATTAATGACAGAAAACTCTATATATAAACTTGAAGAAATTCTATCAAACAAGAACATTCTATTTGTGGGAATTGGCAATGCTCTAAAAAGTGATGATGCTATTGGGATATATATTGTAAATAATATTAAACGGACATCACAAAGAGATACTCTCATTGTAGAAAGCGGAATAGAAAAATTTGTTGGTAAAATTAATTCATTGGATCCCAAAATATTAATCTTGGTTGATTGCACTGATTTTAATGAAGAACCTGGATTCATAGATTTCTTACCAATCGAGAGAGTTCAGGATTTTACTATTAATACACATACTATCTCAGTGAAAAGGATTTCTGAATTTTTTAAAATGAAAACTTATCTATTGGGAATTCAACCCGAGAATGTGAAGTTTGGAGAAACCATTTCCGAAAGAGTACTAAGCTCCGCTGAGATACTTATAAAGAAGATCAATGAATAAAAAAAATCCTCCGATACTGGAGGATTTTAATTTCTTTTGCGCAGATCTATTAATATTTGCCCTGCACATAATCTGATAAATATTTAGCTCTTGCTTTTGATTCTTTTAAAACAATACGAATTAAGTCTCTCATCGATGTAAGACAAACTAATTTTCCTTCTTCATTTACAAGGGGGATATGTCGGATTTTTCTCTCATGCATAATGTTCATCAAATATTCTACAGTATCTTCAGGATGACCAACTATAAGTTTCTCTTTTGGTGTCATAATCTCAGTGACTTTAACATCATGGATTTCTTCATTAATTTCCGTTTCCCCTAGTTTTTTAAGAACATCCCGCTCTGAAATTATTCCCATTATGTTAGTGTCTTCCATTACGATTAAACATCCAATTTTGTGTTTATTTAACTGATAAACAGCATCCTTAATTGTAGCATCAGGTGCTACTGAGATAATATTCTCATTTAATTTGCATACATCAATTAGTTTCCTAATCATAATAACTCCTTTTATCTAAAAAAATCTATTTCCTTCAACTTCCAACGTAAATTTAGATGCTCTTTTCTATCATGTCAAACTATTTATTCAATAACAAACACATTAATTTCAAATAGAACCATTTCAGCCATTTGGCGTTAGGACTGTTGTCTCATGTTGGATGGTTACATAAGTCAGAAATTATATCAAGTTATTATACTTAGTTTATTAGATGAGTTATTGCACTATGTTTAGATAGATATTAAGGTCTTTATAACCATAAATTAAATAGTCTAAAAAACGAACGTTTTTGAAACTGTAATAATATATTCATGTAATCTTCACCTTATTTGCTCAAATTGATTATATTAGCCTTATACTTAAAGATAAATCAAGATATGAAGATTTATACTTTAAAGTAATCACTGTACGTCCTACAGCCTTCATCTTAGCCAGAAAACCACTTCATGGCATGGAGCGAAGCGGAATGTTGATTAATGGTTAAGGTGTGCCCCTCTCATTTTTTCGAGCGGAGATACCTTTGTTAAGTTCATCTAAGTTATTTGCATTTCTACTCACCCAATATTTTGATTTCTTCTTCCCAAACAGAATTTGGGAACAAGCGGATCATATCTATCACCAACTTATTTCTTCTCGTAAATATCTTTATTTCATTAATCATACTTCTATACTTCCGAAGTTCAAGTAAACTCCAGAAGTATAATTAAGCAAAAAAAATTCTATCTCGACTTCGTCTGGATAAATAGTCAAATAATAAAATCGTCCTAATCCTCGTCTTTGATGCAACGGACCGAGTTGCCCTTATCCTTAGTGTAGGTGGCCGGTGTCACGTTGCCTTCGTTGTAATCCAGTCTGCGGCTCCAGGCATATTCTGACGAGTAATCCGTAGAAGACCACCAGAAGCCGTAGTCGCCAATGGTGTAGAATGTACCAGAGCTGTGACGGTAACCGCCCGGAAGGCCTGAGAAACCATAATTGTCAGTGCCCCAGTTATTATCGTCCTCACTCCAACGGGGATGTTCATTAGTGTTACATCCTCCTCCTAGTGGAGAATTCACCTGCCTACACGATTTCAGCTCGTTTCCGTGTGGAGAGCTTATTCCACCAATATAATCAGTCAAATCAGTCCATTCGTCAACTGTTGGCACATGCCAACCAGCAGGTGCTAATCCCCTTGCGTCATCTACAGCATACCAGTTATACATAGCACCATAAGAGTCTTTCCAGCTTATATCATTATCATACCATACATACGCACCTGTTGTGAGATCTGACCAGTCATCATCATTTGTAACATTTGGAATCGGGTCACCGTTTCTGTAATGGGTTACTTTCAGATTTTCTATCATCCAACGTTGGCTGCCAATTACTAACGTTTGATAGACATTGCCGTCTATGTCCGTAACTGTACCATAAGAAAATGTTGCAAACTGCCAGATATCACCTGTAGTAGAATTAGAATGATCATCGTGTACTTTTATCTTCCAGTAATAAGTTGTTTCTTCATTCAAAATACCCACATCGTAGATTGTTTCACCCTGCCCAGAATTAACCAAAGGTGGATTGGATGATGTGCCAAAATAGACATCGTAAGTTAATGGGTCTTCATCAGGGTCGGAACATACCCAGCTTAAATTCGCATTTGTTGAAACAGAAGTGGCATTATCTGCTGGATTGGGGTTGGAAGGTATCCCTGGTTTTGCATTATCTGGTCCTGTGCTATCTTCATTACAAGCAACTAATACAAATAACGCTATGAGAAACATAATAAATAACAATTGTGTTCGTTTCATTTTAATTCCTCCAATTTTTTTGTGTTTTCATTTCAATTTAATTTCAAGATTAATATTTTATTGTACTTAATG
>Ga0307990_1002304_pt1 | contig 15364 bp, 12 predicted proteins | sample EllFjometagen129_FD_203168 | JGI IMG/M metagenome (GOLD analysis project Ga0307990, IMG submission 203168) | Marine microbial communities from Ellis Fjord, Antarctic Ocean - #129 | ecosystem: Environmental > Aquatic > Marine > Unclassified | place: Southern Ocean | collected 2014-10-08
TTTATTGTTATTTTTGTTTCGCCTGAAGAGTCCCATAATATTTTAGTTTTTTCGTAGAAACAAATATATGGGATTCTAAGGGCTTATTAAAATTAAGACTTTCGGATGCTAGTGATAATTTATTATATATTGAATGATAAGTATTATAAGTAACTATCTCTCCAAAAACTTTTCTTTAAAAGTTGGTGCTTCTCCAGCCATTTTCAGAAAAACATCCAATGGTACTGTTTCAAATTCAGGTCCCAGTTTGCTTAAAATACGTTTCACTCTTGTTACATCACTCCACTCACGAATATGAACAAGAAGAAAGTAAGGTCTGTTTTTATTTATAGCTGCCAGTTCATGTAATTCTGCTACGGCATCTTCTTCGGTTTTACTACGAGAAAGATAATAATCAAAAGAAACCAAAGGTATTTTATTTCTTTCGGTAAATGTGAAAGCAGGAGCATAGCCATTAATAAAACCTATAACATCAGGCATATTTTTATAGTAGGCATCAACAACTTCTTTCGTCAATTCAGTGTTTCCTTCCACAGTTGCACCTTCGGAATAATCCATAATTTCAAAAACTTTCAGGTCGAGCAGTTTCATAAGCCTGTTTGTTTCATCGAGAAGCGATGGAAGCAATTTAGGAGGAACTGCTTTTGGATACATATATCCCGGACCGGATAAAGCTCCAATAAAATAATCATTAGGCGTTGCTTCGGTATAAAAATATTCCATCATCGCCGGAGCCATCCACGAATAATTCATTATAACTTCCCAGGCGTAAGGAATTTCTCCACGCCCCGGTTTTGTCCAACCGCCTAAGCCAAGTCCATCAGTTTGAACACAAGTAATGTAAACTTTATTTTCTGGTTTATAGACTTTCCCGGCTTCAATATTATGATGGTTTTTAAAAACGAATCCCTTTGAAATAGGAACATTACTGCTAAAACTCAGGTTCGGTAAAGTGTTTAATCCTTCTACCCGATGTCCATAACTTGAAGTTAGTTTAACATGGTCGCGTTCTTTATCTTTTTTATAAGAATGCCAGCCCATCACCATCGACATTGGGTTCATCTCACTAAGAATTTTTTTGGCGAGTTCATATTCTGCAGTATCTTTCTTCACTGTTGACAAATCATTAAAAAATGCTTTTTTACTGATTCCCCAATCGGCAATTCCCGGTTTCATAACTTTTCCATGCTCTCCGCCCATCCAAAGAACAAAATCTTTGCTACATCTTTTCCAATATTTATTATATGCCCATTGATAGATTTCTGCATCACTTTGTCCGCTGAATTTCCCCCTGAAATCTTCAACTTTTTTAATCCCAAATTTTTCCATCATTGGAATCATTTCTTCACTAACAACCAAAGCATCTTCGAGTCCCGCAACAGTAAAAGCTACAATCAAAGAAGTTCTTTCCTTTTTATCCCAAACAACATAGCCTTTAATGAAACTTCTAAAAATTCTGATAGCTTGTTCACAGCTTTTTAATTCTCTAAAAGTGAAATTCTTTTTATCTTTATAAAAATTAAAAACTGAGGGAGTGTAATTAAATTCCCAATCTTCGGGATAGAGAAAATAAAGATTTGCCGCATTTCTATTTACTAATCCCTGCAATCCAATCAACATAGATTGTTTATCAAGCTTACTGTCAATTTTCCAATCGCTTTCCAGCTTCATAAAATAGGCGTTATTATTATTTTCCTTTTTCAAAAGATAATTGATAGGTTTAGCTTCAAGCCTTGAGGAACGACTAAGAGTATAACTAATAGTTTCCTTGTTTTCTGAAAGAACATAAGTGTGGTTTATTGTTAAAGGAAATTTACCTTGAGAAGCCAGAACAATGCAAACTTCTTTGACTTTCAGAATTTTTCCCTGCTGCTCCCAATGTGCCGACATCTCGCGATATGAACCGACTTTCATTGATAATCCCATGAAAACATTAGTAGGAAACACCCTGTTTTGAACAGGAATTTTTTGTGTTTTTCCATTAGTTTTTATAACGACAGTATCGTTATAACTTCTTCTTCCTCCCCATGATTGTATTAGCGTTAGAGTTTGTTTGTTCTGCTGAAATTCTATTGAAAGATATTTGTATAAATCAATCTCTGTGCTTTTTTCAGTTAGTATTTTCCATTTCCCGTTTAACTTAACATTTTCTTGACTTACTGCAAATAAAGGAATAATATTCAATGCCAAAATAAAGCAAAGAACTTGTGTTTGTTTTAACATAATTTGGGTTTTTATAATTTTTTTAAAAATACTAATATTTTGTCAAAATTAAATTAATTGACTATAATTATAGAAATTATATTATTTTTGTTTGCATTATTTTTCTAAAAAAATATTTAATAAAAAAAATTTAAAATTATAAATCATGGATTTCGAATATACAGAAGAGCAATTAATGATTCAACAAGCTGCCCGCGATTACGCTCAACGAGAATTAATCAAGGATGTTATTGAAAGAGATACAAAAGCAGAATTTCCTACTGAACATATAAAAAATCTTGCAGAACTTGGATTTCTTGGAATGTTAGTTGACCCCAAATATGACGGTGGTGGAATGGATACAATTTCTTATGTTTTAGCAATGGAAGAAATCTCTAAAATTGATGCTGCAGTAAGTGTGATAATGTCAGTTCAAAATTCATTGGTTTGTTATGGAATTGAAGCTTATGGTACCGAAGAACAAAAAGAAAAATATCTACGTCCACTTGCAAGAGGAGAGAAACTTGGTGCATATTTATTGTCGGAGCCGGAAGCAGGTTCGGATGCTACAAAACAAAGAACTACTGCCGAAGATAAAGGAGATTATTATCTTGTTAACGGTACAAAAAACTGGATAACAAATGCAAATTCAGCATCAATCTATTTGGTTGCCGTTCAAACTCATCCCGAAAAAGGGCATCGTGGAATTAATACTTTAATCGTTGAAAAAGATAGCCCGGGAATTTCTCTTGGACCACACGAAGATAAAATGGGAATGCGAAGTTCTGACACTCACTCGGTAATGTTTACAGATGTAAAAGTTCCAAAAGAAAACAGAATTGGTGAAGATGGTTTTGGTTTTAAATTCGCCATGAAAACCCTTGAAGGCGGCAGAATTGGAATAGCTTCTCAAGCATTAGGAATTGCATCTGGCGCTTTCGAACTTGCACTAAAATATTCTAAAGAAAGAAAAGCTTTCGGAACAGAAATCTTCAATCATCAAGCAATTGCTTTTAAATTATCGGATATGGCTGTAAAAATTGAAGCTGCACGATTTTTCTGCCTGAAAGCAGCATGGCTCAAAGATAATGGGAAACCTTATGGAACTGCCAGTGCTATGGCTAAACAGTATGCCGCTGATATTGCAATGGAAGTTACAACTGAAGCTGTTCAAATTCACGGAGGCTACGGATATGTTAAAGAATATCATGTGGAACGTTTGATGCGTGAAGCAAAACTTACTCAAATTTATGAAGGAACTTCCGAAGTTCAGAAAATTATTATTTCGCGTTCGCTTTTGAAATAATATTTAATTTTCTTTTTTTTTATAGATTTGCATCAAAATTTTTTAAATAAATTAATAAAATATAATAATAAATGAAAATAGCAATTTGTTTAGGGAGTGTTCCCGATACTACAACAAAAGTAAAATTCACAAACAATAATACCGAATTTGATACAACAGGTGTTCAATGGGTAATAAACCCATGGGATGAACTGTCGTTAACAAGAGCTCTTGAATTGAAAGAAGACACAAGTGCAGGTATTGAAAAAGTTTCTGTGATTAATGTTGGTGAAAGAGGTACAGAACCAACAATAAGAAAAGCCCTTGCAATTGGTGCTGATGATGCGATAAGAATTGACGCTATTCCTAAAGATGCTTATTTTATTGCAGCTCAGATTGCCGAAGTAATAAAAAAAGAAGGATTTGATATAGTTTTATGTGGTATTGAATCATCTGATTACAATGGAGCTTCTGTTGGTGGAATGTTAGCCGAATTTCTAAATTTTCCTTCTGTTTCTGCAGTTTCAAAATTGGAAATAGAAAACGGAAAAGTGAAATTCAACCGCGATATTGATGGCGGAAAAGAAATAGTAATTTCACAAATTCCGGTTGTTGCCATCGTTCAGAAGGGAATTTCAAAAGAACCAAGAATTCCTTCAATGCGAGGTATTATGATGGCACGAAAAAAACCTTTAAATGTTGTTCCTGCCATTGAAACCGATGCTTTAACAGAATTTGTCAGCTTCGAAATGCCTACATCCAAAGGTAAATGCAAATTAGTTGACTCAGAAAACGTAAAAGAATTGGTTGAGTTATTACATAATGAAGCAAAGGTGATTTAATAAATTATTTTAAAATTTAATAAATAAAAGATATGTCAGTACTCGTATATACAGAAAATTGGGACGGAAAATTTAAAAAACTTTCTTTTGAATTAGTATCCTATGCAAATAAAATTTCCGAAATGTTAAACACAACAACTATTGCCTTATCAATGGGTAATGTTGATGATGATGAATTAACAAAATTAGCAAACTACGGAGCAACAAAAATTGTGTCTGTTAAAGATGAAAAGTTGAATAATCTTGACAATCAACTTTATGCTTCTGTAATTGCTCAAGTTGCCGAAAAAGAAAATTCTTCAGTTGTTGTATTTTCCAATAATAATGTCGGAAAAGCATTAGCCCCGAGATTATCAGTAAAACTAAAAGCCGGTTTAGCTTCGGCAATAACAAAACTGCCCATAAACATTGCTCCTTTTACTGTTTATAAAAAAGTTTTCTCCGGAAACGGATTTACAAATGTTGTTATCAAAACCGAAAAAAAGATATTAACACTTTCACAAAATTCTTATGAAATCATTGAAACCGGCGGTACTGCCGACATCGAAAATTTCTCTGCTGATTTAGGAATGACAGCCGGAACAGAAGTTACAGACGTAAATAAACAAACAGGTAAGATTATTCTTACAGATGCTGAAATTGTGGTTTCCGGTGGTCGTGGCATGAAATCCGGTGAACAATGGGGACCAATTGAAGAATTAGCCGAATTGTTCGGAGCTGCAACTGCTTGTACACGCCCCGTTTCAGATGAAGGTTGGCGACCTCACGAAGAACACACAGGACAAACAGGAAAAATTATTGCTCCAAATCTTTATTTTGCCTGTGGAATTTCCGGAGCCATCCAGCATTTGGCAGGTGTTAGTTCTTCAAAAGTTATAGTGGCTATTAATAAAGATAATGAAGCTCCCATTTTTGAAGCTGCCGACTATGGAATTATTGGTGATGTTCATAAAGTACTTCCCGATATGATTGAAGCTATTAAAGAACTAAAATCTCAATAGAAAGTCTTGATTTTTGTATTCTTTATTGTAGCACAACTTTTTCAACCTTTACAAAATCTTTGTTTGCAAGTTTGATGAGATAAATACCTTTTGGGTATGATGATAAATCCAATTTAATTGTTTTTTCATTATGGGTGGTTCTATTATGTATTAACTTACCATTTATATCAAAAACATTTATTTGAAAATCATCATAAATACCGGAAGTAGAAATATTGAAAATACCTGCTGAAGGATTAGAATAAATCTTAATATCATCATTTAAAGTATGTTCATCTATTCCCACATTATAAACAAATACATAGTATAATGGAGATGCAACCCCAACACAACCCACCGAATCTGTAACTGTTACATAATATGCAATAGAACTATCTGGCTTTGCCCAAAATTCTAAACTTGTTGAGTCTGTTAAACCATGATTTGGTCGCCATAAATATGTTAACTGCCCGATACCTCCTGTTAAATTTGAACCTATATCCAGATATACCGAATCTCCCTTCCAAATACAGACAGACCAATACCCTAAATGATGATTATACACAGAAGAAAGTACTAAGCAACTATCTATATTTGTACAACCCAAAGAATCTGTGATTTTTAGATAGAATTTCATTGAACCTGAACCACAATAATCAATAATTATTGGATTTGGCATTGTTGTATCACTTAGAAAATCTGATGCATAAAATATTAATGTAGAACCTGGAACTGGATTGTAAGGCTCACTTATATACCATGTATAAGAATAAGGTGGAATGCCAAAACTCGCAGAAGGATTACCTCCTAAAATAGCAGGAGTTGAATCTAATGCACACCAAATTAGAGTATCAACACCTGCATCTGCTACGCATTGTGCTTGAATAGATGCATTGGACAAAAGGATACTGATTGTAATAAAAAAAACCTTTTTCATAATTATTGGGATTAAAATTAATCTCAAAACAATATTAATCACAGCGTCAAAAAACCAAATATACAAATTTTCTTTAAAAGTTCTAAATTTAAAGGAAAATAATATTAATTTAGATGCTTCGTTTTCAATAAAAAAATAATTTTAAAAAAGGAGTAAAAATGTTTTATAAAAAATTCTTAAAAAAATTAATCTTGAGTTTAGCGTTATTATTAATAATGATTGCTCCACAGTATATTATTGCTCAGGAAAAATTGCTTGATATTATGTCTAGCGAACTTGAAAGAAATATGGAAGCTTTAAAAAATCAGGAAACTCCTCCATATTATATAAATTACAGAGTTGATGATATATCAAGTTTTTATATTAAAGCATCCTTCGGAGATTTAATTAAATCACAGGACACAAAAGAAAGATTACTAACAATAATGGTAAGAGTTGGAGATAATAAACTTGATAATTTTCATGAAATTAGAGAAAGTGGAGGATTTGGATATTATTCTTTCTCCATGAATAAAGTTAATCTTCCGATTGAAGATAATGAAACAGCAATTCGTCAGATATTATGGCTGCAAACTGATAAAAAATATAAAAATGCAAGTAATAAATATGCAAAAGTAAAAGCAAATATAGCTGTTAAAGTTGAGGAAGAAGACAAATCTTCGGACTTCTCAAAAGAAAAAGCATATCAATATTATGAACCGCCGTTAAAAGTAGAGGATATAAAATTTGACAGCAAAAATTGGGAAGAAAAAGCAAAAAATTATTCTAAAATATTTTTGGATGACCCTGATATTTTAAAGGGAGATGCATATATCCAATACAAAGTTGAACGAAAATATTTTGTCTCTTCCGAAGGAGGAAAAATTGCTCAAAACATGGTTTACGTTCACTTATATATTAATGGAAGTATTAAAGCAGATGATGGCATGATATTACCGCTTTATAAGTCATATTTTGCATATAGTTCCGATGGTTTACCCGATGACCAGACAATAATGAGTGATGTTAAAGAATTAGTAAAAAAATTGAAATTGTTAAAAAATGCTCCTGTTGTTGAACCATACACCGGTCCTGCCTTGCTCTCAGGCTCTGCTTCGGGAGTGTTTTTTCACGAAATTTTCGGACACCGCATCGAAGGACAAAGACAAAAAAGTGTTTCAGATGGACAAACTTTTAAGAAAAAAGTTGGTGAAAAAGTTCTTCCTGCTCATTTGAGCATTATAATGGACCCAACCATTAACAATTATAATGGCACTGATTTAAACGGATATTATAAATATGATGATGAAGGAATTTTAGCTCAAAAGGTAGTGGTTGTTAAAGATGGTGTCTTAAAACAGTTTCTTATGTCGCGTTGCCCTATTGAAAATTTCTCAAATTCAAATGGTCATGGAAGAGCCGAAGCAGGCAAACAACCGGTAACAAGGCAATCAAATCTTTTTGTCGTTACAACAAATCCACAGAGCATGAAAGAACTTCGTAAATTATTGATTAAAGAAGCAAAAAAACAAAATAAAGAGTACGCTTATTTATTTCAAAGTGTTATCGGGGGCTTTACAATGACAGGAAGATATATCCCAAATGCTTTTAATGTAACCCCAACAGAAGTTTATAGAATTTATGTTGACGGCAGCAGACCCGATGAATTAGTCAGGGGTGTTGACCTTGTCGGAACTCCTTTGGCAATGTTTTCGCAAATTCAGAAAGTTGGCGACACAGCCGAAATTTTCACAGGAACTTGTGGGGCTGAATCAGGCAGAGTCCCCGTTACTGGTATCTCACCGGCAATTTTTGTCAAACAAATAGAGATGCAAAAGAAAAGCAAATCTCAGGAAAAATCTCCAATTCTTTCAAGACCTTAACTCAAACAGAATAATAAAAAATTTTAAAACCATTAAATATGAAATCAATAAAATATATAATTAGTTGTCTTTGCACATTTTCGATGTTTTTCTTTATTGTTCAAAATTCATTTGGCCAAAACCAGACAGAAGAAGTCATCAAAAAAGCAATGAAAGATGAGATGAATAGGAATATTGAAGAATTAAAATTGCAGGACCTGAAAAAACCTTTTTTTATCAGCTATACGATAAGTGATGCAAAAACACTCTCAATTACATCAACTCTCGGAGCAATAATTTCTTCTAACGAAAATCCATACAGAAATCATAAAGTGCGTGTTATGGTTGGAGATTACAAACGCAACAATGAAAATTATATTGACATGAAAAATATGATGTCATTTTCCGGTTCGGGAAGCGTTCCTCTTGATAATGATTACGATGGGATTAAACGTGCTTTATGGGAATCCACTGATGAAAGTTATAAGGATGCTGCTGAAATATATGAATCAAAAATTTCTTCAATAAAACAACAAAATCTCACCGAAGAAGAAAAATCTCTTTATGATTTTAGCTTAGCTCCAAAAGTAAATTTTAATAGCAAAATCCTTGATATTGATTTTAATAAAGAAAAATGGGGAAATGTTGCTAAAGATTTATCAAATGTTTTTAATACATATTCCGATATTTTTTCATCAAATGTGTTAGTTTATTTTTATAAATCAGATGTTTATTTTACAAACACCGAAGGCACAGATGTTAAATCATCAATTACTTTAGCTGCTTTAAGAATTACTGCTTCAACACAAGCTGATGATGGAGAAAATATTTATGACCATTTGTTATATTATGCTCTTACTCCCGGAGAATTACCATCACCTGCCGAAATAAAAGCTGAGATTAAAACAATGGCTGATAATTTAATAATCCTAAAAGATGCTCCAATTTTTGATGATTTCTATTCAGGTCCCGTTTTGTTTGAAGGACAAGCTGCTGCCGAAGTTTTTATTCAAAGACTATTTTCTGGAACTAATGGAATTCTTGCCATGCGAAAACCAATTTTCAGCCAACCACAAATGGCAATGATGCTCGGAGAAGTTATAGGACAAAATCTTGAAAATAAAATTGAAAAAAAAATTATTTCCAACGATATAACAATTAAAGCCGTGCCGAAAATGAAATCTTTTGACGGGAAGAATTTAATAGGAAATTTTTCTGTTGATGCTGAAGGTGTTATCCCCGACGATGAATTAATTATTGTTGAAAAAGGCATTCTTAAAACTTTGTTAAACGGAAGAACACCAACTGAAAAAATAAAAAAATCTAACGGATATAATAGATATTCTATTCAGTCGGGTGGAAGAATAAGTTCGGGAATAGCACCTGGAATAATTTCTGTTAATTCAACAAACGAAATGTCGAAAAACAAATTAAAAGAAAAACTAATTGAAGCTGCTAAAGAGGAAGGGCTCGATTATGCTATTATTATAAGGAAATTGGAATCACCAAATTCAGGTATTAAAAAAGATGTTGACCCGACTTCTGCTTTGAGCGGAGGTAATAAAAATGCCGTTTCCAAACCAATCTATGTGTATAAAGTATCGTTAAAAGATGGTAAAGAAGAACTTGTTCGCACTGTTAAATTAGGCGGTATTTCAACAAATACATTCAAAAAAATTATTGGAATTTCTGACAAACAATTTTCTTACAACACTCTTTTATCTGCAAGTAGTGGTTTGAATTTAGGATTTTTTGTTTATTATATTTCTGGCGGAAGCATAGATGCATTAACAGGAACACCTGCATCTTTTATCCTTCCCAATGCTTTTTTAGTAGAATATTTAGATGTTCAAAAACAAAAAAGAGCAATAACAAAAAAATTACCGATTGTTGAAAATCCCATAGGAAAATAAAAGATTTTGCTTATAAAATCAGGCTTCAAGTTTAAATCTTTTGAAGCCTTTTTTTCTTAAAATTTCAATTTTAAAAAATTTTATAAACAAATGATTGTTAAAAAATACTTATTATTAGTATTATGCAAATTATTCTAATGACTAATTTTAACTTTTAAATTAAATCTAATTAAAATGGGATTATTCTTACAAATTCAGCAAATTTCGGTAGCAGCCGATTCTCTTACAAATGCTGCCGCTCAGGTGGCAGAACAAACAACCGAAAAATCACTATCGGTCTGGGAATTAACTTTAAAAGGTGGTTGGATAATGGTGCCTCTTGTTATTCTTTCAATTTTAGCAGTTTATATTTTTATTGAACGATTACTTATTGTTAGCAAAGCAGCAAAAGAAGAAACAAATTTCATGAATAATATTCGTGATTTTATCCACGATGGGAAAATTGAAGCAGCCAAATCTCTTTGCAAAAACAACGAATCGCCAATTGCCAAAATGATTGATAAAGGTATTGCAAGAATCGGTAAACCTCTTAATGACATCAATGCTGCAATAGAAAATGTTGGGAAATTAGAAGTATCTAAATTAGAGAAAAATGTAGCTACTCTTGCCACTGTTGCCGGTTCAGCTCCCATGATAGGTTTTTTAGGTACAGTTATAGGAATGGTTAAAGCATTTTTTGATATGGCACATGCCGGAAACAATGTTGACATCGCTTTGTTGTCGGGAGGAATCTATCAGGCAATGATTACTACTGTCGCAGGTTTAATAGTGGGAATTATAGGATATATTTGTTATAATATTATTGTTGCACGAATTGAAAAAGTTGTTTTTATCCTTGAAGCAAGAGCTACCGAATTTATGGACCTTTTAAACGAACCTGCCTCTTAAAAAAATAAAAAAATGGCTATTCAAACAAGAAATAAAAAAAGTGCGGAATTTAGTACAGCATCCATGTCGGACCTTGTTTTTTTGCTGCTGATATTTTTTATGCTGACTTCTACACTTATCAGCCCTAACGCAATAAAATTATTATTGCCAAATAGCAATAGCAAAACGATGGCTAAGCCTGCAAGTGTTACAGTTTATGTTGATGAATATTTTAATTATTTCGTTGATGGAATACCTGCTTCGGAAGACAATCTGCAAGCAAATATCGGGCAAAAACTTATTGGACAAACAGATGCATCAATTGTTTTGAAAGTAAATTATACCGTTCCCACTCAATATGTTGTTAATGTTATTGATGCTGTTAATAAAATAAATGAAGCAGATAATACTAATCAAACTAAACACAAGGTAATACTTGCAACAAAGCCAGGTCCTTGATAATAAATTAAGGTAATTAGTATTTTAAGAGCGATATATATTATATAAATGTTGTAAACTATACAAAATTTATTAAAATATGAAAATTTTATTAGATACCAACATTATAATTCATCGGGAAGCTAACCGAGTTATTAATCAAGAAATTGGACAATTATTCAATTGGATTGATAGATTACAATATAAAAAATTTATACATTCTATCACTCTTGAAGAGTTGAGAAGATATTCAGATTCTGAGACAGTTGAATCAATGAATATAAAAATTGATAGTTATAATTTACTTAAAACCGAAGCACCGATCCACCCTAAAATTCAAAAGATTAGTGAAATTTTTGATAAAACCGATAACGACATAAATGATTCAAAACTACTTAACGAACTTATAAATGATAGAGTTGATCTCTTGATTACAGAAGATAAGAATATTCATAATAAGGCACTGGAACTCGGATTATCTAAAAAAGTATTTAAAATTGATGATTTTCTTAATAAAGTAATTTATGAAAATCCCGAGTTAATTGATTACAAAGTATTATCAGTACGAAGACAATATTTTGGAAATATAAACTTTAAAGATGATTTTTTTGATTCCTTTAGAAATGATTACAAAGAATTTGACAAATGGTTTAGCAAAAAATCTAATGAATTTGCATATATCTGTCAATATGAAAACAAATTAAGAGCTTTCCTTTACTTGAAAGTTGAAGATGAAAAAGAAAATTACAATAATATTTCACCAAGACTACAACCAAAAAAACGATTAAAAATTGGAACTTTTAAAGTAACACTTTTAGGATTGCATTTAGGTGAACGATTTTTGAAAATTGTATTTGACAATGCTTTAAAGAAGCAAGTAGATGAAATCTATATTACATTATTTGATAATCAACCTAGTCAATTTCTTCTTCTTGGACTTTTAAAACAATATGGTTTTGTCAATTACGGCTATAAGGAAACTATTAATGGTAAAGAATTGGTTCTTGTCAGAGATTTTAGAAGAAAATTCAATCCTGATAATCCTAGAAAATCATTTCCTTTTATTGCAAAAAATAACAATGTCTATTTTGTCTCAATATACCCCGAATATCATACAGAATTATTTCCAGATTCTATTTTACGAACTGAATCTCCTATTGACTTTATTGAAAATATGCCTCATCGAAATGCTATTAGAAAATTATACATTTCTCATTCATTTGAAAGAAACATTAAAAAAGGTGATATAATAGTATTTTATAGAACTGGTGGTATATATAAAGGTGTAGTTACAACCATTGGAATTGTTGAATCTATTTTTAATAATATTAAAAATGAATCAAACTTTATTAATATTTGTCAAAAACAAGAAAGGACTGTATTAACAGAAAAAAAGTTGAAAAGTTTTTGGAATCGTTTTCCTAAACTAAAACCTTTTGTTGTAAATTTACTTTATTCATATTCATTACCAAATAGAATAAATTTAAAAAGACTAATAGAACTTGGTATTATTCAGGATGTCAACCATATCCCTAGAGGATTTGGCAAGATAAGTTGGGAAAATTTATTATTAATTCTTAAAGAATCAAATAGCGATGGAAGTATTATTGGCAATTAAACCTCAATATGCAGCAAAAATTTTCGATGGAACAAAAAGATACGAGTTCAGAAAATCAATATTTAAAAGTAATAATATTTCTAAGGTTATTGTTTATGCATCTAATCCTATAAAAAAAGTCATAGGAGAATTTGATATTGAAGAAATCTTAAAAGATGAACCTGAAAAGCTTTGGAATATAACAAAGAATTTTTCTGGAATTACAAAAGATTTTTATGATTTGTATTTTGGTAAGAGAAAAGATGCGTATGCAATTAAAATAAAATCTACAAAAAAATACAAAAATCCGAAGTGTTTAAAATCGGATTACAATATTATGTATCCTCCTCAATCATTTAGATATATGGAGAGTAAAGCATTAAGCACAACTTGTAAATAAAAAACATTAATCTCAAAACTAAAATTAAATACTAAATAAAATAAGCTAACGTTTTAATAAGAAACTTTAAAGACAGAATGAAAATAAAAAAATATAAACGAACAGGAGTAATAGGAACAATAGTTTTCCATGTTCTATTATTGGTGGTTTTTATTTTTTTAGGATTAAAATATGAAGTTCCCCCTCCTGAAGAACAAGGTGTTGAAGTTAATCTCGGCTTCAGTGACCAAGGGATGGGAGATACTAAATCGCTTGTTCCTGCCTCAGAAGAATCTTCGGCTCCAGCACCATCCGAAACTAACAAAAACATTATAACTCAAAACAATGAAGAGGCACCAAGTATCTCTAAAACCAAGCCAAAAAATCAACAAAACAAACCACCCGAAGAAACAAAACCTGCGATTGACGAGAATGCTTTATACAAGCCTAATACAAACAAAGGCGAAAATGAAGGCATTACCGGAAAACCCGGCAATCAAGGAAATCCAAACGGAGACCCAAATTCAAAAAATTATGTAGGCACTTCCGGCTCAGGTGGAGGAATTTCTTTTAGTTTAAGAGATAGAAGTGCGAGAAGTTTACCAAAGCCTGTTTATAACATCCCGGAAGAAGGAAAAGTTGTTGTAACAATTTGGGTAAATAAAAAAGGACAAGTTACTAACGCAATAGCAGGTGCTAAAGGAACAACCACATCAAATCTAAAACTCAGAAATTTGGCAGTTAAGGCTGCCATGAAAGCAAAATTCAGTGTCAGCCCCGATGCTCCCGAAATACAAAAAGGAACTATTACCTATAATTTTATTCGATTGAAATAATATTTTTCTCTTCTAAAAAATTTACCTGATATTTGTAAGATAAATCACTAAGATGAATTACCAACAAACTCTTGATTATTTATACAGCCAATTGCCAATGTTTCAAAGAATTGGTGCTGCTGCTTATAAATCTAATCTTGATAACACCATAGCATTAGACAACTTACTTGGCAACTTACATAAGAATTATAAATCAATTCACATTGCCGGAACTAACGGCAAGGGTTCTGTTTCGCATTTTATTTCTTCTATTTTACAAGCTAAAGGTCTAAAAGTAGGATTATATACTTCTCCCCACCTGAAAGACTTCAAAGAAAGAATTAGGATTAATGGAGAGAAAATTCCCGAAAATTATGTTTGCAATTTTGTGGAAAATTATAAAAGCTATTTTGAAAAAATAAAACCTTCGTTTTTTGAAATGACTTTCGGAATGGCATTAAAATACTTTTCCGATGAAAAAATTGATATTGCAGTTTTTGAAACTGGAATGGGTGGAAGACTTGACTCGACAAATATTATAAAACCCCTTTTGTCGGTAATTACAAATATTGGTTTTGACCACACAGCTTTTTTAGGAAACACTTTGGGAAAAATTGCCGGAGAAAAAGCTGGCATTATCAAGCCTAAAGTTCCTTTAATTATCGGGGAAACCCAAAAAGAAATCAAACAGATTTTCATCAATAAAGCCAAAAATAAAAATACTCAAATTTATTTTGCTGACGACACTTTTGAAGCAAAAAATATTAATTATTCAGCCGAGGGAGAAATAAAATTATTTTTAGATGTTTATAAATACAACAAAGCTTACATCAATAATTTGCATTGCCCGCTTGCCGGAATTTATCAAACTAAAAATATTTTAACTACGCTTAAAATAGTTGAACTATTAAATCATATAAAATTCAAAATAGAGAAACAACATGTGATTGAAGGAATTGAAAATGTTATTAAACGAACAGGAATCAAAGGCAGGTGGCAAGTTATTGCCGAATCTCCTTTGACAATTTGTGATACAGCTCATAACATAGATGGGGCAAAAGAAGTTGTCAAACAAATTAAATTAACACCGCACAAAACTTTGCATTGTGTGATTGGCTTTGTTAATGATAAAAACATTGAATCAATTCTTAAACTTTTGCCTAAAAATGCTAAATATTATTTCTGTAAAGCTAATATTCCGAGAGGTCTTGATGAAAATAAACTTGCAAAAAAAGCTAATCAACTAAAACTAATTGGAAAAGCTTATT
>Ga0307990_1002305_pt1 | contig 15364 bp, 14 predicted proteins | sample EllFjometagen129_FD_203168 | JGI IMG/M metagenome (GOLD analysis project Ga0307990, IMG submission 203168) | Marine microbial communities from Ellis Fjord, Antarctic Ocean - #129 | ecosystem: Environmental > Aquatic > Marine > Unclassified | place: Southern Ocean | collected 2014-10-08
AATGGGCCTATTATTCATCATTGTCTCCATATAAAGGGCCATCCGAGTCAGTCTGTTCAATGCGGGACATATCCGCATAAACGTACCGATATAAGGAAATCCAAATGCCGAAATTGGTATTTCGAGGATTGAAGAATTGCCTTTCTTAAAAATATTTTCCCTTTTAACAAAATAAGGCATCCTGGGCGCGATAATCCAATTCAGCTTTTTGATACTGCCGAATGAAAACATCATATCCAGGCGCTGGGACGAAACAGAGCTGTCAATTTTATATCCTGATTCTTCCAGCGCAATCGGCAAATCGTAATTAACGCGAGCTGCAGGCGCCCGGAAAGATATGACCTCCGTACCACAGATATCCTCAAGAATTTTCCGCGACTGTTGTAAATGATCAATTTGAGTCTTTAGCGGAAGAACATCAAATGCATCGTTAACCTTGTGCCGCAAGCCGTGAGAAGCAATTTCATGACCTTTGTCGCTGGCCATCTTCACCAGAGCTGGCTTCAGTTGCGCGACATATCCGGTAAAAAAGAACGTTGTTTTGATATTATATTCTTCATACAGATCCAGTAACTGCGGCATACCCTGTGTCAACAGGTATTCAGCCGTCCTGTCACGAAGCTTATGATTTAAAATAGATGTTGTTTCAACATCATTAGTGATAAGTATGCAACTCTTTCCCATTAGTCTACCGTTTCCCCAGTCATTCAAATTTGTTGCTGTATTTCTGGATAACCTGATATGCATATTTCTTTAACACGGGTGACTTGTAAATCAGTAATTTAAGATTGTTTCTCAATAATTCTCGTACTTCAAGCCAAACCCATTCAGTCATTGAATCGGTCCACAGAGTATGGGTGTTCAAAACCACTTTATCTGGCATATCCTCGTTTTTTAGGGTGGTTATAATGTCAGATGTACTACGGAAAGTGTGCCCCAGACTGATCGTACCACCAGTGTCCCTTATGTTAAATCGTGCCCCATCCCATGATCTCCCAGCGGTAAGGTAGAGTACCTGTGAATAATCTATAGATAAGTATGGCTCACCAATAATATCGAAATCTCCCAAGGAATGATATTTCCACATATCCCTATTATCATACATAGACATGGAACTACCGTGCATACAGATGGTGTTCACTGGATAATACGTGCGAAAATAGTCTAAATTATTCTTGAAACTAGCAATCGCGGCTTCAAGATCACCATGGCAGGCTGCGTAGTCTTCATAATGATAGCCGATCTCATGACCCATATCAGCTATTTCTTTTATAATTGGAGGTTCGTTACTGATTTTTACTATGCGAAAATAATATGTCGATTTTATTTTTAGGACACTCTCCACCTTGGCAAGATTCAGTGCATTTTGTGGCCTTTCATCCACATCATGCCGCAGAACAAATACACGGGATTTGGGGTGCGAAATAAACTCTTCCATGGTTTGGAATGAATATTTTGCATCTACAATTGCCGCAAGCAACTCTCTGTATTTTTTTATGGTGAAATCCATGATTTTTGAGGGATGAGTAAAAGAGCTTTAATCCTTTTTCTGAGGAAGAATCTTTTTTATTTCTTTAGCGACAACACCGCCGACTACCGTGAATGGTGGGACATCTTTGGCAACAACAGATCCCGCTGCAACTATCGCATTTTCACCTATTGTAACACCAGGTAAAATAACGCTATTGACACCGACCCAGGCACCTTTCTTAATGACGACTGGTGCAATTTTGTGAGATGATTCACCAAGAATTTCACGTAAAGGTGTAGTAGGATTTGAGTGTGTCAATATATAAACACATCCAGCGAGGGAGACGTAATCTTCAAGAGTGATCAAGTCAGGTCTCACCCTGTCTAATATGTTCCCCCCTGCTAAAAAAACATGATTACCTATTTTAACACCCCGTAATCGCTCAATTCGGCACCTGAGCTTACCTCCAATCGGCAAATGCGTCATGGCGATGCACTGAAGCATCTTACCAAGAAAAGACTTTATCAAACTATAGAGATCTTTCGACTCTAAGTTTGCACTACCTATTTGATCCTGAGCCAGTTTCATAAGAAATTTTTTCATATGCATTACCACCTTCTTTAATTATGTCGGTGCTCTTTTACAAAGAACGCATTTTAATGTTTGGTTTTACCGAAAGCTATACTGCATGTCTGGATCATCTCTCATTATCTGAACACTCTCTGGATATTGTTCAATAAACCAGGTAAAAAATTGGGCAACATCAATCTTGTCTTTCAACATTGCCTTTCTGCGCACCGCAAACACGGATTTCAGATTTTCCATATTCACAAGTTCTTCAATCTTTTTAAACAGTGCTTCCGTATTGTCGGGCCTAATTCCGTAGCCTAACTGGTATTTATTTTCAAGTTCGCCAAGCGTACCTATTTGACCGATAAAATCGTTAAATCGAATAAAGGGCGTGCCAAGAACCCCTGCCTCTGTAGCCATGGTTTGACTATCTCCTATGTACAGAGATGCAAAAGCCATTACGTGATGAATATCCAAGGGATTGATGGCAATACGGTAGGGTTCAAATTTACCAGGCAACGTCCTTTCTGACGTAATAAACACACGGCCCCAGGGTTCCAATATCTGAATTATTCTTTCTGCAACCCCATCGGTTATTCCTCGTATTCCCGTGTCATGGTAGGCAGTTAACTTAGCGAACCGTATAATAAAAAACCGCTTATCAACGGGAAAATATTGTTCAACAACTTCCCTGGATGGTGTGAAGTGATTGGGATGCAGATAGGCAAGCTCGTGGTAGCCTTCATATTTAATGGATTTCGCATTCCATTTGCCATTGTCACAGACTATAGGTGAGAGGATATGGTGGGCCAATGGATAGGTAAGCTTACTGAAAGCAGGTATAACAGACACATCATCTTCGCTAAAAATGACTGATGGAATACGCAGGAGTGTACCCACATGGCTGATTTCAGTCGATGACCCGAGCATTATATCCGGTCGCTCTCTAAGACAGAATTTCAAAAGTCGCCAATCACGCTTTACTACTCCAAGCGCGATGCCGGCCTTGCTATCGCCTCGCTCCCGGGTCAGTGTATTGACATATGGTGTGCCTTGCCTTTGCAGCAACTCCTCAAGAATATCCTTGGTCTTTATAAGAATGAATACACGATCATTTTTTTTATTCAGCGTCTCTATAACATTCTTGAAAAGATGAAAATGTGCGGGATGACCCAAGAAAAAAAGATATTTCATGTATCCTTCTTTAAAAAACAGGCATTTCGGTGGATGCATCATAAAAATGCAAACGCTTGTTTATTTCCCCGTTATTCCATTAATAATCTCAACCATCTTCCCGGCTACATTCCCACCAAAAATATTTTCATATTTGGAAGAAGGTTCGAAGTTTTTGATTCGCTCTGAATACCCTTGTTTAACCAATGGATCAATCAACAGGTTCCAGCCAGCCTCTACTGTTTCCACCCATTCAGTTTCTGGGCGAAGGGTGATGCAAGGCTTCTTGAGGATATAAGCTTCTTTTTGGATGCCGCCGGAATCCGTGATTATCTTCAACGAATGCGCCTGCAGTTTTACAAAGTCCAGATACCCGATAGGCTTTATGAGGTGTATGTTCTTGGGCGCTGTGATCTGATTATTTTCAATAATGTCCCTTGTCCTGGGATGAACCGGGAAAACAACTATTTTCGAGAGCCTGCCAAGTTCATTCAGGATGGATGACAAACTATCAGGATCGTCAACATTATAGGGGCGATGAAGTGTCAATAAGTAATATCCGTTATTCTCCAGAGAAAGTCTTTCAAGAATTGGACTGTTTTTTGATATTTCCAATGCTGATGTGAGAGCATCAACCATGATATCTCCTGTCAAGTATGACTTTGGTGATAAATTCTCAGCTTGCAGATTTTTCATGGCTGTTTCGGTGGGTGCAAATAAATAGTCAGAAGTATGGTCAGCAACAATTCTGTTGATTTCCTCGGGCATTCTCCTGTTAAAACTCCTAAGTCCTGCCTCAACATGGGCAACAGGGATTTGCAGTTTTGCACCTACCAGCGCACCGGTCAGCGTGGTGTTGGTGTCGCCAAAAACGACGATAAGATCAGGCATTTCATCAACAATGACCTTCTCCAGTTCAATAAGCATTCTACCGGTCTGTTCACCATGAAGCCCCCTATTGACACCGAGGTTGTAGTCTGGTGGGGCAATGCTCAGATCCTGGAAAAACGATTCCGACATTTCCTGGTCAAAATGCTGACCGGTATGCACAATTATCTCTTGATGATGCTTTCTCAGCGATTGGGAAAGGGGCGCTAGTTTTATGAACTGGGGACGCGCACCGACTATGGAAGTTATTTTGATTTTATAACACCTTTCTTTTCAAGACTGATTCATATATGCCGATTATTCGTTTAACTATGGTCTCTGAATCCAAGCCCAATTCAATTATCCGATCCCTTCCTTGTGTCCGGCCATGAGTCGTGGAAAAATCTAAGGCCATCCTCAACTTTGCCGTTACGTCGTCGGGATCATAAAAAGTTATAAAACATCCATGCGTACCTCCAATCACCCATCTTACATCCCCTACATCTGTTGAAACAATAGGGCGATCGCAGGCCATGGCTTCCTTGACAACATTTGGTGAGCCTTCCCACAGACTGGTCAAGACCACCACGTCCGAAGCGTTTATATACTTTTGGATATCCTGATGAGGTATATTTCCGAGTGTGTGGAGTTCTATACGTTCTGCGGAATCCAGTAGACTAAACGCTTTTTCAATTAATTGAACATTTTTCTCTGGCCTGGAAGGATCAGCAGAAAACAATATATGCCTTTTTCGCCCATTCCAGCCCAAGGTTTCAATGGCTGCTGTTCTATCACCTGATTTAAAAAGGGAAATGTTAACACCATTGGGAATGATTTTGCATTTCTCGATCCCTATTTTATCCATCATGTTTTGTGATTTGACGATGAGATCAGCCCAGAACAATCGGGAAGAAACCTTGACCGCATATTTACTAAAAAAGCCCAGCCTGATATCACTTCCCATAAGAGATACGACCAGAGGCTTGCAACCTGCCAGTGTCGCAACCAAAGCTGACAGGGAATAATGAGCATGGACGATATTGTAAGTGTTCTTTTTTATACATCTTATTAACGGCAAGACATTTTTCAGATACCCATTTAAGCCTTTTCCAACAATGGGGAAATAATCAACATCAACACCCGCATCTCGCAGAGATTCACCCTGGCTTTTAATAATCGGGCTGATTCCTGTTTTCGAGTTACCGCTATATACAAGGAGAACTTTCATTTGGCCTACCCATCGCTAAGTTTAGTCAGTCTCCCGTGCACAAGAATTAGAACTTTCCCTTTGAAGACTGTAATACCGGTCTCAGTAAAACATTAGAAGCGCAGGATATTCCACGCATAAATTGCACCGACAAGTGCAAGATTCCCTGTGAAAATGAGCTTTTTTAATCCTTGATATTTTAATTGAGACGTTTCAAGTTTTTCAAAGCCATAGATGGTAATCAACACAAAAAAACCGATATGAGGGAAGTTCAATCTGAACTCAAAGGATTCCAGCAAATAGATCAGACCTCCGATTTCCATCAGGCAGAATGCTCCCAGGGCGAGGGCGATAGCATTTCTGGCTTTATAGGCAAAATAAGTCCCGACTACGAAGTACGCGCTTATAAGGACCTTGAGGATTAATGATCCAGCGAGAATAGAAATGTTTTCTTTCCCAGGAAAAGGGATAAGAGTGGGGAATGGCCCAAAAATACCGCTGATCACAGCAACCGCACCTGCGAACCGCATGTCGTGTTCAAATACAGCTTCCTTGCCAAATATGACGTCCATAAACGAAAACAGGTAACGACTCAAATACTCCTGGAAGGACACGTAAAAAAGCATGCCAATAATAACCAAGATGATAAATATCACAGGACCCAATATCGAATGTCGCTTCTTTTTGAAAACTAAATACACCCCTAAACTAGCGAGAACGAAAAAAGCGACAGGGACTCGGAAGAAGGTGACCAACACGCAGAACAAAATGCCTAAAAGGAAAAGCGGCAATGATCCCTTTTCAAAGCTTTGTATTAAATAGTAAAGGCTACCAACCGTCAAAAAAACCATGAGAGTTTCCTTCAATCCACTGGCCTGGTAAAACACCGTATAAGTGGCCACTCCGTAAATGATAGCGGTCAGGAAGGCGCCCTTATCGGAAAGTATAAATCTGCCGAGTTTGTACAGTATGACAGTGGTTGCCAAATTTAAGATGATATTAAATAAATTAAGAATCAAGTTAGAGGGAATAATTCTATAGAGAAGGCTGGCATAGACCACAAATCCCTTGTCATCATTGGCAAGATACCACGGGAACCTGGAAAGCGTATCTTTGATAGGCCCTCTGGAAATATAATCCGCTATGTAATGGTAGGTTTCGGAATCGGCAGCGGCAAAAGCCAGAAAATCCCCGCGATCAAGGAAAAATAAATAATTATAGGCAGCAACGAAACAGAGATTGAATACTAAAACAATGGTTATCAATTTACCTTCATTAAAGGAGTTCCCTCTTATAGAAAAAAAGATTATGGAAAAATAGGCTGTGGTTGCAAAAAAATTGATAAAATACAAGCTTCGATTCGTAAAAGCGTCCCAAAACAAAATTCCGAGGACAAGGAAATACAAGATTGATAGTATCCACACTGCACCTATGAGCCTCTCGAATTCTGGACCTAATTCTCCTGAAGGCATGGTTGCAGAATTTGTGATTTTTGGTTTCTGTTTGTTATTCACGATTCCTCAAAAGTTCAATCAGTATTTCACGATGTGCATCACATCTGATGAGATTCAGATTATTTTTATCACCGGACTGTATTTGCATTCTCAAAGTTCTGATATTTTATTGATTATATACTTGAATTTTCCATTTGGTTCATTCTGCAACAATTTATGTTCTGAATAATTTACCTTGAAGAAAAAACCATGAAGAACATGCAGCAACTTTTTTTGCAGTTGAGCTTCTAATGTTTTCTCACATTGAATCCTAAGATCAATCTCACCCGGATGATCCTGATATACTTGAAACTTTTGAACTATATCTGTAAGTATTCCCAACTCGTATAGAATGTCAGTGATAAATACACCATGCATTTTTTCACCTGTCTTTAATATAATAGTGTCAATTGTTCTACCATCTATTGAATTCATCAGAGGTTGATTAACGCCACAAGTGCATTTCTTTGATGATATGGAGGATAAATCGCCATTCTCATAACGAATAAAAGGCATTACAAAGTTATCCAGGTCCGTACCAACTACCCTTCCTTTTGTATCGATTACTGATTGGTTATTCTCATCAAGAATTTCGCATACCATATGCTCCATATTTATATGAAGGCCCTTGTGAGCAGGACATTCATAAGATATGGCTGATAGTTCCCCACATCCATACTGATCATATATTGGTGCTTTAAAAATGTCCGTTAAAAAAGACCTGTGATGTGGTAACAAGGTTTCAGTGGTGCTGGATAAAGCTTTCGGTCTAATCCCTGACAAATTGTTTCTATCAAGAAATGAAGCAAAATCAAGAAGAGCTGAAAGATATCCCTTTAAAATAAAAGGTCGAAACAAACTTAGCTCTTTATACGTATTCCACATCTTATCTTCAGAAAGGTCAAAAGAATTAATGCGCAACTCATTTTGAATATAATGTATTATTGTGTCGTATAACTTTTGTTTTAAAGATTTTCTTGTAACAGTAGGAGCGCCCCAGAGTGTTGCAGTTTTATCATAATAATTAATGCCCATCCACTCATACCAACGGTAATAAGAAGCCCAAGTAAAAGACCTATTGTTTGCATCCTTATATACGATAATCGGTACACCGGTGGTGCCTCCCGTTTTTCCCTTCTTTACATTTTTCAAATTAAAGCCTTTGGTAAACATCTTCAAACGCTTGACCCATTTTTTCAAGGGAGAAAGACTCGTCAATTATTTCCTTTCCCCTTTCCCCAAAGGCCATTCGTTGTCCCTGGTTGTCAATCAGCTTTGTAATCATGGCTGCAATTTCCTCTACGGACTCATTGGTGACCAGATATCCATTCTCATTATGCCTTACCAGTTCTTTTGTCCCGCCAGCATCGTTGGCGATCACGGGCTTACTCAGGGCCATGTATTCTAATATAGAATTCGATATTCCTTCACCATGGGGTGAAAATAAAATTCCAATATCACATACATTAACTAGGGCTTCCACATCATCAATTCGTCCGGGGAATAATATTTTTGGTTTTTTTTTTGCCAAGTTTTTTATTCTTCTGTATTCTGAGTCGTCTTTTCCTGGACCTCCTGCGCCAATGAAAGTGATATCGTTCCTAATGCTGGTAATATATTCGGCGATTTTATAGAACCGATCGTAATCCTTGTTTTGTGTAAACGATGCGACCATGATTACTGTATAGGGTGTATTGATCCCATATTTTTCTTTTATACTCTCTTTGGAAGGCAGAGAAATAAATCGTACAGGATTGATTCCATTGTAAATTACGTAACTTTTCTTTGCTGGTGAATTGTACGCCTGGATGCCAGCCCAAGAGTTTGCTAGAATAAGCGTGGAAAATAAGAAATTAATTTGATTAATAAGATTTGAGAAAGAGAATTTATGAATTATTGGAGGAACATTGGTTGTCTGACTGTTTACAAGTGGAATTCGTTTTACAAAAGCAGCAGGGATTGAATAAAAAGCCTGCATGCTTCCCCAAGCATGAATGATATCTGGCCTGAACTCTTTGCAAATATTGTAGAATTGAAAAAATAGCTTGGGATCTTTATGGCTCGGATTTTTTGCCAGGACGGTGTAAGGAATGTTTAATTTCTGGAATGCCGGATACTCTATGTAATCATAATTGACAACAACCAATAAATCATAATCATCTCTCTGGTCTTTGAGATAGGAAAGCAGCTCAATCATGCGCCTTTCCTTACCGCCAGACTTAAGAGAACCTATAAAGAAGAGGATTTTCATATAATTGCTATTTTTTGTAAATGTCGTCTTTTGGATAAGATAGTGAAGTTAGAAAATCCTCAATAATATATCGTTGTGGATTGACATTGTCATCGTGCCAATTCAAATCTCTATCCCAATAACCAGGGCAGTCATCGTAAGCTGGACCCATATTGTAAGCATAGCTAATTTCAACAATTAACGGATTATTCTCCATATCATAAACAAAATCGAAAGCTAATGATTGAGCTCCAATTTTTCGTGTAATGTTAAATGCAGTTTTAATTACTCTTATATTGAATTTTTTTTTATCATATTCAAAAATACCACTTCCTGATGCTCTAAAATCAATCTTCCGTATAAATCTTCTTAGCGCAAACAGACGCTCACCTACAACCACAATTCTATCATCAAATTTATTGTTTGGAATAAAATCCTGAAAATATACATATCCTTTTTGGCTAGGTAATAAACTGGCACCGGATCTTTCCCAAAAGAGTCTGGGAAACCCCTTCATTACATGAATAATAGCTTTGAAGTTTTTATCCCTCCGTAAAATCCAAAATCGTTGTTTCAAACCTGAATATTTATCTATCAGTGGGAATCCCTGCCCAAATGCCCTTAGTGTTAGTTTTCTGGCTTCCTTTTTATGCTTGACGAGATTAACGTTGGAAGAACCAGCCCCGCCTCTTAATTTGAATACCTTTGGGAATTGAGTTTCATCAATCCATTTTAATGCATCGGCTTTATTATAAAAAACATATGAAGGAACCAGAGGGGCACCAATCGCTTCAAGTAAATATTTCTGACCCACTTTATCGTCGAAATGCCAGGATGTATTGAAGTCAGGAAACACTTTTACACCCATTTTTTGTACAGAAAAAATCAATTGGCGGGCAAAATTTTGTTCACGGTAATCTCCATGACTCCAATGCCACATCAACCCAGAACAACCTTTTAATTGGGCAATAATACTTGAATCGTAACAACTTACAATTTTATAGTTGATATTATGATCTTTACAGTAACCAATCCATCGGTCACTAAATGACCCCGGTCTATCGTGAATGGCTATTTTCATTCGATCCTCGCTACAACAGTGTAAATAAGATGGAGTTTGTAAAATGATGAAAAATATAAAGTTATTGTTCTGTTTTGGCTGATCGCAAGAAAACCCTGTGTACGTTATTAAATTTAGATACTTTGGGTGTTATTGTTGTAAAAAGACTCACTATGCCCACGAATACGCCACGCTTGGATTGCGAAACAGAGCAATAGGTAAAATCGATTATGAAAGAGGCTTGTCAGACGCCATACCATAATTACTTTTGCATATGGTCATGATTATTAGTGATAAATTGAAAATTACACCTGCAATTGAATACAGAAATATAGCCCATAAATCGCTTTTAAATACATAAAAACCTACAATTAAACTTACCGCGCGGAACAACACATTTAATATTTCTAAAATTAATAGCATGCCTTGCATGCGTAACACCGGAATGGATGCCACGCTTGGACGGTTAATGAACCCCCAAAATGTCCATAAAGCCAACCAACGGGCATATTCTCCCGCAATAACCCATTCTTCGCCAAACACGAAACCAAACAACCATGGTCCAAAGGCTACTACCAGGGTAAAGGGAATGAAGCCCACTGCAGCAAGACTCAGTGTGGCTTTCACAATTAGCAAGGTCAGATTTTCCCCTCTGTGCTCGGCTTCGACTATTCTGGGGTAAAATACTTGTGCTACGGATTGTCCGATAAGTTGTCCGGGCAGATTCAATACCTTCTGGCATAACGCATAGAAACCAGCTGAGGCAGGTCCAAAAAATGCGGCAAGCATCAAAACCGGCAAGCTTTGAGAAACCGCATTAATAAACCCCTGGGGAGCTCGGTATATTGGGAAATCATAATATTTTTTTGCCAGTTCCCATTGTGATTGCTTTGAGTGGGGATAATATTCCCGCACATTCTGAGCCTCTGTTTTTTTTGCCCAAAAGGCCAACATGAGAAAGTTCAGGGCGGTACCCGCCGTGGAAAGAATAACGAGTGTAGCCGCCACGGGATTAAATAAGCCGAAGCCCGTTTTAGCGCTGTTGAGTATCAATGCCTGAACTACTGCTACTCGTGCGGTGATGCGGAACAGTTTTTTGCGAATCAGCCACTGTTTCGCTATCTGCATCCCGGCGGAAAAGAGCATTGTCAAGGGAATCAGTAAAATGAAGGCGCTGATGGCGTACAGGTTGAGCAATTCCACTAACCAGTCCCCCGTTACCAACAAAACCCCGGTTATCATGCCAGCAATGCAGAGTGCAAGCTGCGAAGAAAGACGGACAATTCCTTTTGCCTCGTTGTCTTCCTTGGGAAGAACAATGGCAATAGGGTAAGCAAGGGCGGCAATGGGAGTAACAACGCCTAACACCGATTTAAATATTCCCAGCAGACCAAAAACTTCCGGCCCATAGAGGCGGGTGAGGATCGGGGCAAAGGCCATGGCAATTGCCTGCGCTCCAGCGGTGCCTGTGGCTACTATGGCTACGTTGCGAACGAACGTACTTTTGATAGTTAGGTGGAGGAAGCGTTGGATTTTATATAGGAATGATGGTTGGTTTGTGTTTGTCAAGAAATGCTTAGTATCCTCATATATGCCTTGAGGGAAAATCTATCGTGGCGCACTGTCAACTTACTATCGATCCCTCTTGAACTTCCCGTTTTACAGACGAGGTTAGATCAGCTGCAGAGATCCATTTGTATAGAAACACTGAAGATAGGATCGTTATTTTCAAGTATTATTCTCCAATTACTTATTAAGCTGCACCACAAAAAGGGAGGTAGTATGAAAATTAGGTACGCCGCCTTTATAAAATTTCCTTCTAAAGACTACCCTCTTCAAAAGGTCTATGATTTTATTTTTATACCCCATAGGTTTAACGTAATTAAAATCAAGGATGTGATAATTATCGCCAAGCATTCGAATGATATCATCATAACATTGGAAGGAGTGGAAATGGCCTACTCTGTGAAATTCATAATTACATTTCGGGCATATTACCATGCCTTTATCAAGATTCTCTTTCCAAGGTAATGTAGCAACTAAAATTCCTTGGTTTTTCAAGATATTTTTAATATTTAATATTGCTTCTTTTATCTCATCGACATGTTCCAATACATCCAAACAAAAGACGACATCAAAAGCATTTTCAACGCTAATCGGTTCTGAAATGTCTTGCTCCAATAGATTTATATTGATTTTTTCATCGGCAAATATTAATCCCAACTGCCGAATTAGGTAGCTTGAAACATCAATTCCTGTGACGATTAAATTAGCGTTGGCTAAAAGCCGAAGTAAATGACCATCTCCAATTCCAATTTCGCAAACACACATTCCAGGTTTTAGGTATTTTTTTGATTTGTTGAAAATATATTCAATTTTGTGATGGTTTTTCTAGCCAAACATCACGCTTTCCTTCAAGATTCAACATTGCTAAATAGTCGTTCATATTAAGATTACCTCCTCAAGAAATGTTAGCTGACTTCACATGAAAGCCCAGTGCTAGACGGGTAGGTCATACGGTTACTGCACAACCCAGCATTTCTTTTCCAGCTCTTTCATGAAAAATTAACCCTGGATACCCCGTGCGGGAGCACGGGGAGGAAAGAATTTCCTTTCTTTCGGGATTTAGTATAATACGAGATCTTTGCACAACTCTTCAATTTTATCAATTCTTTGATCACCAATTTGTCGCCGGAAAGGAGGTTATATGAAGCTAACACATTGATTATCCTTGATATTTAATGGACATTGTGCCATACTTCCTTTAAATTTGTCACTCTGGAGGAACTATGGGCTTCAAAAAAATGAAAACCAATCTCACCTTTACCGATCTCTCTCTTTTCTCTTCCATCGAAAAGAACAGAGCCATCAAGAGGATGGAGCAAATCAACAAAATCGTGGATTGGTCTCGCATTGATACTCTGATCATGAAAAACTATCCCGTCGGCAAGAGTGCTGAGGGAAATGAAGCCTATCCTCCACTGATACTTATGAAATACCTACTGCTCCAGCAATGGCTTAAAATCGATTCCGATCCCGAGTTGGAAACTCAGATTTACCCAGTGAAATAAGATTTGAGCCGCTTCTTTAAAAACATCCTTCCATGTCTCTTTCCATATACCAGGCCGCAGCCATATCCAAGCCCTGGGTTACCGAAAATTGGGGTTCATAGCCTATGAATTGCCTTGCCTTTGAAATATCAGCGAGTGAATGACGAACATCTCCGGGACGGAAATCACGATATTCAGGTTGAACGTCCATTACCTGGGGATGGTTCCTGCCGACTCTTCCCCGGATGAGCTGGAAAAGTTCATTTAATGTAGTGCGCTGGCCAAAGGCAATATTGTAAACCCCGGAATCATCACCTTCATCTGCCACAGCTGCCAGGATATTTGCCTGAACACAATTATCAATGTAGCAAAAATCACGGCTGGTTTCACCATCACCATTAATGTAAACAGTTTTTCCGGCGATCAATGATGCAAACAACAGGGGGATGACTGCGGCATATGCGCCATGAGGGTCCTGGCGCCTGCCAAACACATTAAAATACCTGAGCCCAATACTTTTTAAGCCATAGGTTCGGGCAAACACATCCGCATAAAGTTCATTGACATATTTTGTAACTGCGTAGGGAGACAAAGGTCTGCCAATTTCATCTTCCTTCTTGGGAAGGCCCGGATGATCTCCATAAGTGGAGCTTGATGCTGCATAGACAAAGCGCTTAACATTTGCATCCCTTGCAGCCACCAGCATGTTCAGATGTCCCGTTATATTGCTGGCGTTTGTCAGCACCGGATTTTCTACTGACCTTGGAACAGATCCAAGCGCTGCCTGGTGCAGAACATAATCTTGATTTTCACATGCCCTCCTGCAGGTTTCAGAATCACGGATATCACCTTTGATAAAAGTAAAATTGTTCCATTGCTCCGGGGTAACTGCGTTTTCAGCCTGATCAAGATTGTGCTGATAACCGGTAGAAAAGTTATCTAATCCGACTACTGTCTGATTGAGCTTTAGAAGTGCTTCAAGAAGATTTGAGCCTATAAAGCCGGCAACTCCAGTAATAAGCCACTTTTCAGGGCTCTTTATCAGAGTCTGTTTTATTGATTCATATTGAGTCATAAGTATACTTTGTGAAAGGGACGTAATGCAGGCCGTTGGTAGTTTAGGTAGTTTATTGAGCTTTCGTCGCTATAGCAAGGCTCTGCGAGTCTTTTTTGGGTTCTGACGTAAGTCCAACACCCTTATATGTATTGAGGGACGTTGTTTGTTAGGTTATTATTGAACCCCGGTTAAATGCGCTAAGTGTGTAATGGGGGACGCTGGTAATTTTATTAAAGCCCGTATAAGCGACTATCAATGGAACATATCGAAATTACCAATGCGATTTGATTCTGTTGTTAGCTATTCTGATGGCCTTTCTCTGAATAATCCTTTATGATTTTTGCTGGATTCCCACCAGCAACAACCATGGGAGGGACGTCCTTGTTGACAACACTATTTGCTGAAATCACAGAACCTTTACCAATTGTAACGCCTGGAAGTACTATTGAATTAGCCCCAATCCAGACATTGTCATCTACTTTGATCGGCTTAATTATACCTGTAGTGTTAATTCGATCTTCTACATTTGGGAATGATATATCATGTCCATTACCGTCAAAAATCTGGCAATTTGCCGCTATCAAACAGTTGCTGCCGATTTCGATTGATTGGTAAGCGTGTATGCAGGTACCATGTATTCTTGTTTTGTCTCCTATTCGTATTTCCGCACCTAGTCTATCTGCGAATAACTTTACAGATGAATGCATATTGATGTGATACCCTTTATTTCTTGAGTTAAGCGTTACTCCATCGCCAATATACAAATTGCTCCCTTTTCGGATATCAATGAGTGGTCGGCCACGAAGAAGTAACTTTCCATTTATCTCTATATTATGATTTCTTGAAATCCATAAAACAAATAGCCTATTCCATAGATATATAGGCAACCTTATCGGATTTATTATCACATAAAGAAGTCGTTTGAGCATGCTTCGCATCCTTCAGTGAATGGGACTTTTGGGGACGTCCATTGGTTTATGCCCGTGATCGAGGGGACGCTGCCCGTGATCGAGGGGACGTTATGTTGCAAGGCTGATTATGTTGCGTGTTTGGAGAGATGTGAAAAAAGGGGTCGAGTCTACGTTTGACCCTTAGTCTACTTATACCAATACATTTTTGGGCTTGGCTTATTGTGGTTGTTTGAGTCGCATTTCACCGCAGAGAACGCGGAGAACACAGAGTTGTT
>Ga0307990_1002306_pt1 | contig 15364 bp, 11 predicted proteins | sample EllFjometagen129_FD_203168 | JGI IMG/M metagenome (GOLD analysis project Ga0307990, IMG submission 203168) | Marine microbial communities from Ellis Fjord, Antarctic Ocean - #129 | ecosystem: Environmental > Aquatic > Marine > Unclassified | place: Southern Ocean | collected 2014-10-08
CAAGGGGAAGATACACATGGGTACCATTAAAAAATGGCGTAAAACAAAAATGTCGAACCACAAACGGCGCAAACGCCGTCGCGCGGATCGCCATAAGAAGAAATAACGGGGATCTGGAATATTGGAATTCTGGAGTAAATGGATAAATGGACAACACAACTCTCCAATCCACAGCTCCACTTTTCCAACCATCCACCAATCCACTCTTTAATAAGGGGCTGTCATGAGCGCATCCCGCAACGCATGGATTCACGGAGCAGTTCTGCTCGGAATTGTGCTATGTAGCGGATGTGCCACCCCCGAGTCAAAGCCTCGGTTGAGCATAGATGCTCAAGCGGAGGCTTTGTCTCATTTCAGTCTCGGCCTGCTAGCAGAAATTTTCGGTGACCTTGAGGCCGCGTTGCGGCATTTTCAAGAAGCCATCCGGATTGATCCGTCTGAAAAGGTGCTTTATCCGTCGGCGATTTCCGCCGCGGTTCAGCTTGAGAAGAAGGACGAGGCGCTCCGTCTTGCCCGCCAGCTTCGAAAGCACTGGCCGGACAGCCTCCCGCCCCGCCTGCTCGAGGCGCAGGTTTGTGCACTGAGCGGACAGCCCGAAGAGGCTGAAATTTTATTCCGAGAAGCGGCGCTCGATTTCCCGGAAGAGGCGGACAGTGCGATCTCGCTCGCCCGGTTTCTTGTCGCGCAGAAAAAAAATAAGGAAGCGATCCGAACGTTGGAATCTGCGCGAACCACCCATGCGGATCATGCCGATCTTCTACACCTGCTCGGAACCCTTTATGTGGATCGCGCACGGGATCTGACGGCCCAACCGGACATCCAACGCGCAATTCTGGAAGGAATCACCCTACTGGAAGAAACTCTGGCACTGACTCCGGACAATCCACAACAATGGCAGCAGCTAGGCTATGCCTGTCTAACAGTGAAAGATCCCGAAAAAGCACAAATTGCTTTTGAGAAAGCCTATGAACTGCTCCCGGGAGACCTTCATATAGCCCGGCAGTTACTGGACGTGTGCATTCTGAACAACGCAATCGAGCGTGCACTGGCCCTCTGCGCAGAACTGCCGCGGCATACCGGTACAGATCCGGAGCTGTGGCTCCAGTATCTGAGCGAAAAACTTCCAGAAGAGCATCAAGACAAACTGACAGAGCATCTGGAAACCTATCTGAAGAAACACCCCCATGCTTCCGTGCTATATTATGCCCAGCTCGGTTCTCTCTACCTCGACCAACAAAAACTGCCAGAAGCGGAAGCCGTTCTACAAAAAGCACAAGAGATTTATCCGGACAACGATCGGGTACGGACCGTTATTGGCTATCTCCATCTCCAACTAGAGCGCTACGAGGAGGCCTACGCCACGTTTGATCAGGTGCGGATCAGCTCTCCAGACTCAGAATGGGTAGCCAATCCCTTCTTCACATTCAATTTCATGGTGGCGGCTCAAAAAAGCGACCATCTTGAAGACGCGGCGGAGACGCTAGCGTCTTCCTACACAAAAGATCCTGTGATTTTGAACCGGTACATGCAGGCGTTACTGACCGGCGAAACCCCAGTCTCCATCCAGTCGGCGATCGATCTGCTGAATCGGTTCCACACGATCTCGCCGGAAGCATCCGAAACGCTCTACTACCTGACTCTGTTGCAGGCCGATCAGGGAAAATTTGAGGAGGCACTGGGCAACGCCCGCCGGTTCGAAACGCTGGCGAGCGGCGGCGCAAGCACCCATCTGCTGGACGGTTTTTTCTATTACCAATACGCCGCACTTCACGAGAGAACCGGAAAGTTCGATGAGGCGGAGGTGTTTTTCCGTAAGGCAATTGATATTGGAAACCCCGTCACCGTGGCGTCTGCTCAAAACTACATCGCCTACATGTGGGCGGAACGCGGCGAAAAACTCGAGATGAGTCTGGAACTGATCCAACAGGCGCTGGCAGCGGAACCGGACAACGCAGCCTTTATCGATACACTGGGGTGGATCTACTACATGCAGGGTCGCTACCAGGACGCACTGGGTCCGTTGACAAAAGCGAGCGAATTGACCCGTGACGACCCGGCGGTCTGGGAACATCTCGGCGACGCCTACCTGAAGCTCGGCGACCTGCAAACCGCCGCGCAGCAGTGGGAAAAAGGTCTTGAAATTGATCCGGATCACGACCAACTGATTCAACGGCTGGAAGAAAACGGGTTCAGCCCAGGCCGCTCCCCGGCTCAAGAGGATACCCCCGCAGATACGCCGGACCATCCATAACCTTTTTGCCTGCGGGTTGCACGCTGAGCAGCCGTAGCGCTCCGTTCCCTGTCGCCACCAACGGCCCCTCCCCCCCCGCCTGCAGCACTTCTCCGGGTTTGCCATTGCCCGCTTCCACGCGCGCCGCGAGAACTTTAAGCCGTTGCATGTCCGATCGAACCGGTACGTCGCAAAAACAGCCCGGCCAGGAAACAAACGCACGGATGCGGTTGTTTAAAACGACCGCCGGCAAGTTCCAGTCGATCCGTCCGTCCTCTTTGGCGAGTTTGCGAACTTCTGTAGCATCGGCATCATTCTGGGGTTGCGCCGTGACGGTTCCGGAACGAATCTGCTCCACCGCCTCCATCAGCAGTTCCGCACCCACCCGCGCCAGAACCGGCTCCAGCGTGGCGGCATTGTCCTCCGGACAGATCGGCACCTCGCGTTGCAGAATAATATCCCCGGAATCCATTTTTTCGCTGACATAAAGAATCGTGACTCCGGTGATGTCATCGCCGTTGGCGAGCGCCCACTGAATCGGAGACGCGCCGCGATATTTCGGCAGTAGCGAGGGATGCAGATTGATTAAACCGTTCGGCGGCAATTCCAGCACAGCGGACGGAATATACTGCCCATAGGCTACGACAACAAAAAGGTCGGCGTTCAGCTCCTGAAGCGCCACGACGCTTTCGGCGGAACCGACTTTCTCCGGGCACAGGACATTCAACCCTTTTTCCAGCGCAACCTCTTTGACCGGGCAAGCCGTCAGCTTCAATTTGCGGCCGACCGGTCGGTCGGGCTGGGTTACCACCGCAACAACGTCATCGACTGGACTGGCCAGCAGCGCCTCAAGCAAAGGAAACCCGATCGAGGCCGATCCAAAAAAAACAACGCGCATATCCCCAACCCTCCAAATTACTCTACCGCCGCGGGTGACACCTCGGGTGCCGCCACGGGTGCCGCTTCGCCCTTCGGGTTTTGACCCGCATCACCTGTCGCCCATCGGTCACTGTCCGTCAAAAACAACTGCTCACTCTGATTGCCCAGCGTTAACCCACGACGCAATGGGAAATCTGACGGAAGCTGCCCCATGAGAAGCGGAGCCCATGTTTTTTCTGATCCGTGCGTTAAACTTGAAACAAACGGACGGTCTTTGGTGAGGGAAGTGAGATACAAACCACTGATATATTTGCGGTAATCGTTGATTTCGTAATACCCATCTAAAGTCGTGGGCATCAGGATCGATGTGCGATTGCCATACCATGCGGTCGCCCAAGGCATGTCTGTGCAGATTACCTCAGTGGGGTTCAGCAGTTCACTCACATTCATGATGAAACGCGGATAGTACGGCGGATAGGGATCTTTCGCGGGTGGTGACAGAAAGATCGTGATCAACAGCGGAAGCGCGGTCAGTCCGACCACCAGACCGGTTAAACCGGTCTTATACAGGTCGATGCTGATATCCAACCGATCGAGCAGAATGGAGAAAAACGACAGTCCATACAGAATAACAAATGGCCAGAAAATGTGATAAAAGCCCATGCTTTCCGCGCCGAAAAATGCAGCTCCGACAAAAAAGAGAACAATGGCAAATCCAATTCCCCAGCGCAGGGCATGCACATGCCCCCGAACAAAGCGGTAAAAATAGGTCACCGCAAAAAATGCGATCAGCAGTCCACCGCCCAGCGACGTGAGATGGTTCTGGTAAATTGAGTTGAAATTTCCTGCCCACCGCGCGCGAACCATATTGAAATCAGAAATCAGGTTGAATTCCGGCTTCAATGTGCGCATCAGCGCATCGCCAGGATAGCGGGCCGATTCAATCAGCGCGGTATGAGGAGCCAGCCCCAACGGGGAGCCGCAAACCTGATAGTTGCGCAATAGCCAGGGCGAAATCACAAGGGCAACAAGCAGTAGATAGAAAAAGGCCGCAGGCTCACCCCGTTGCGTACGCGACCCCATCATCAGAATAAACAGTGCAATCCCGAAAATCACCGCTAACGAGGCGTAATTCGTCAAAAACGCCAGCGCGGAAAAACCTGCAGAGAGCAGATAGAGCATCATCCAGTTCCAAGCCGGACGCCGTTCGCGGCGATAAGTCGTCATCAACACTGCGAAATAGACCGCACTAATCACAAAAAATGACAAAACGGGTATTCCTTCTCCCTGCAGACTGTCCTGCCATACCATTGCCGTCAGGAAATACGTGAGCGTCCCAAGCAACCCAATCTTTTGCGAGAACATGTTTCGACCTAACAGATAAAGCATCAGGCCTGTCAACAACACAAAAACATGGTTCAACGGCACAATCACCCACTGCTCGGCAGGAAAAAACCTCATGGTCTCAAAAACATCACTATTCGGGAAAAGGTCCACTCCGATCAAATCAAAAAACATAAAAGCACCGGCCAGAATCGCCGGGTAAACAGGCGGCCGGATCAGCTCTGGATGGAAATCAATTCGAGCGTCGCCGTCAAACGTGTTGGCCGAAACCTGTGCAATAGTAAGCGGCTTCACACTCTTAGTCACGTATCGGTGCGACTGCGCTAGGTTGCGCCCCAACTGAGCAGAATCCATTGCCGCCTCGGAATTAAAACCGCGGAACTCACGGGCCGTAAAAATAACGGCCACCCCGATAATAAACAGACAGAAAAGAAGGGTGCGGATAATCTGCAGACCAGACCCTGCATCCAAACTGTATACAAGGTCCTGCAGGGTCGATTCAAAGGGCTGATCCGGTTGTTTCGCCATAGTATTTTCTCTCAAAAGTTTGCGCAAAAAAATCTTAATCCGCGAAACAATGCTTCATGATCAATGCTTTGTACGCAACTGGGAAAATGATCTCTTCTCAAATGACGTATTACACATTACGAATCGCGATTGGGAAGCATCCTGAAACCCCCCTGTTTGTTCAACCTTAAACTCATTTAAGTTCCTCAAATCCGTACTCCGCAATCTTACGATGCAACGTCCTGCGACTGATCCCCAGCTGCTCTGCTGCGCGGGTTCGATTCCCTCCCGCAGCCTTCAGTGCCTGCGCAATGGCCTGCTTTTCCAACTCTCCCAGCGTGCCGGACCCAACCGACACCGAAACGCCGGCATCATCCCTGTCACGGATATGCCCCGGCAAATCGCGCACACCGATGCGCTTGTTGCGCGACAACACCACCGTCTGCTCAACCACATTACGCAACTCTCGCACATTGCCCGGCCAGTTGTAGGAAGCCAACAGATCCAGCGCATCCGGCGAAAACCCTTCAACATCCCGTCCGTTTTCCGCATTGAACTCATCGAGATAATGCTTCAGCAGTAACGGAATATCGCCGGTACGCTCGCGCAGCGGCGGCAACGTAATCGCAACCACATAGAGACGATAATAGAGGTCTTCACGAAAATCTCCGTCCGCCACCATCTGCTTCAAGTCGCGATTAGTCGCCGCAATCAGACGCGTATCCACCTCCACCGTCTCCTGCCCACCGACCCGTTCAAACTTCCGCTCCTCCAGCGCGCGCAGAATCTTAACCTGCACACTGGCATCAATTTCACCGATCTCATCAAGAAACAGCGACCCGCCATCAGCCATCTCAAAGCGACCCTTGCGCCGCTCCGCCGCTCCGGTAAATGCCCCCTTCTCATGGCCGAACAGTTCACTCTCCAACAGAGTCAACGAAAGCGCCGCGCAATGGACAGGAATAAACGCCCCGTGGTTGCGGCTACTCAGCTGATGAATCGCTTTCGCCACCAGCTCCTTGCCGGTACCACTCTCCCCCTGAATCAACACCGTTGCCCGCGAACCGGCCACCTGCCGGACCGTATCAAACACCGCATGCATCTGCGGCGAATTGCCGATGATGTTTCCCATGCCGAACTTCAAATCGAGCTGTTCGCGGAGCTGCCGGTTTTCCGACTCAGCATTTCGCGACCGCAAAACACGCTCCAGCACCAACTCCAACTCCTTCAAATTCACCGGCTTTGTCAAAAAATCGGTCGCGCCATAGCGCATCGCCTCCACGGCCGTCTCCACGCTTCCGTACGCGGTGAGCAGAATACAAGCCAGGTTCGGCGAACCGGCCAGCGCGCGCTGCATCAGCGTCATCCCATCCATCACCGGCATCCGCAAATCACTCAGCATCACATCCACCGATGTGTCGCTCAAAATATCCAGAGCGGCCGCACCGCTCTCCGCGGTAAACACCTCATACGACCGCTTTAGCGCCCGCGCCAGCCCGTCGCGCGTGTTTTTTTCGTCATCGACTATGAGAACAACCGATTTTGTATTCATAAAATTATTCCGTTATTGAAGTTTCGTAATCCGTAACGAGTAATTCGTATTACGTATTGCGTACTGCGTACTGCGTAATGCGTATTTTTTTAAAAGGAACCTCTTTATCCCAAATACTTTTTACTTCGTATTCAGCGGCTTCCTCACAAATTCGCGTGCCGCGTTCGTCTGGAACAATCGTTAGCAGCATTTTTATAATCTCAGTCAGCATGCCGGCCCAATGATCAAACACTTCTTCACCCAAAACATGTCTGGCTCGGTAATACCAGCCACGGCTTTCACGCGCCGCCCCCAGTGCATATTCATAGAATCGAGCGCGATCCTTGGCGCTCTGCTTGGAATATCCTTCTTCCAGATTGGCGCGAACAGATCCAATAGCTCGATATAGCTGATTCGCGAGAGATTTTGTTCGGGCATCCTGCGCCAGCTCCGACACATCATTCCAACAGATGTCAGAAAGAAATAACGCATAGCGATAGACCTTCATTTTCCACAGAAGATCTTCCTGCAGAACCGCCGGAACCGTCTTTTCCCATTTAGCATAATTCATACTTCTCTCCAATACGCAATACGCAGGACGTAATACGCACCTACTTTCTCCCCGGTGCCTCAAGCAGCGCCATGCGCACATCATCGCGCGGAAAATGCAGGGTAAAAGCCGTGCCGTGGTCCGGTGTCGAACTGATCTCGATCTCACCGCCGTGGTCGCGCAGAATCCGCTGAACAATCATCAGCCCCAGTCCGGAGCCCTCCTCTTTCGTTGTACGGTACGGCTCATAAATCGCCCCCAAATCCTCTGAGGAAATTCCCGGGCCGTTGTCTTCAAAACAGACACTCACAAAGCGTGATGTCACCTCCGTGGTGATCTTCAAGATCCCTTCGCTCTCCATCGCCTGCAGCGCATTTTTAATGATATTAAAAAAGGCCTGCTTCACCTGCGTCTCGTCCGCCGGCACCGTCGGCACATGCTTTGCTGTCTTGCGCTCCACCAGAATTCGACGATTGGTAATGTCGTGTTTCATCAGTTCCAGCGTCTCGTCGAGCATGCGCACCATCTTCACCGGCTTGCGGTCGGGGAGCGACGGACGAATCGCCCGCAAAAACTGAGTAATAATCCGGTCGAGGCGATGCACCTCACGCTTCGACACGTCCACCAGCTCGGTTAAGCTATCGCGCAGAGCAGGATCTTTCACCTCTTCGAGCTCACGCTCCATCAACTGCAAATGAATCGTCACCGCATTCAGCGGATTACCGATCTCATGCGCCACACCTGCGGCCAGCAGCGTCAGCGCCTTCATGCGCTCGGACTCAATCGACTCCTCCGTGCTCTCGCGCTCGCGGGTCACATCGCGGAAAATCACCACTGCGCCCTGCTCCCCTTCTTCCACTGCAGCCAGCGGCACCACATAAAACTCCACAAAACGATGATCGGGATAGGTCACCTCAATCTCACGGCGGACCAGTTTTTCCCACTCGTCCTCGTCCAAATTCAGCACCTTCTTCCAGTCGATGTCCCGGATGTAGCGTGCGATCGGCTGCCCCTCCGCATCATCCAGCTTAAACCCGAACAAGCTTTCCGCCGTCCGGTTCGCATAGCGGATGCGCGCACCGGAGCCGACCACCACGATTCCCTCCTGAATCGCCTGAAAAATCGTCTCTAAAAGACCCTTTTCGCGCGCCAGATGCAGAAACTGCGTCTGAACGGCATCGGAGTCCAGCCGGTCCAGCCGATCGATCAATTTGTCTAAAAACCTTGATTTCATAGGGTTTCCTTATTAAAAACTGTGACAATTTGTACCACAATTCAGGAATTATTCAATCCCCACATGCGCCAAAAATAACCATTTTCCAAGGATTGGAGCAGGCTGAGCCTGCACCCGTCTATTTTTCCAAGGTTCGGAAATTTTTTGACCGATTCTTCCAAGGTTTGGAAAAATATGTGCGCGCCTATGCAATAGGCTTCCAATGATTGGAACTTTTCAGGTGTTTTTTTCCAACCATTGGAACAATGGCTAGTGTCATGTCATGCATGAACTGTCGCTTGTCCATTGTAGGACGCGCTTCCCGTATTCGGGAGCGTGTGCTCCACTGCCTGAGCGAAAGACACAGGCTCTCTGAATACGGAGACGCGAAGCGAGGCTTTCGGAACGAAAGCAACGACCAGAGGGAGTGGCAACCCTGTCCTACAACGATGGACGATTGACAAGACACTAAAGACAAAACTCGATGCAGCAGAATTTTCGATTACTAAGCGGATCGTAACCGAAGCGGGCTTTGGGGAACGTTTCGGGCAGGGACTTCAGCTTGGAGATACCTGCCAGCATATAATCCTGCCAGCCCTCCTCCCCGAATTTTTTATCGCCGCGAACAAACCAGCCATGAAGCAGAATATGTCCGGCCCTGTTGTAGGCCACCATATGCGGCTCAATCACCTTGATGCCACCTTCGTAATAGAACTCCACCAGTTTTTTTCCCAAAACAGCCTGACGCAACATTTCTTGAATCATTTTTTAAGCTCCCGTGTGCCGCAGAATATAAAAACCTAAATGCTTCAAGGCTTCTTATTCTGGCTAAACTAAGAATCTCTCTAATACACAGCCACTGCGATGTCTATTAAATAATTAATTTTCCCAAGACCACAACCGGCTTTGAAACCACGTATGGATAGAAAGCATATTCGTTCGCAGGGCCCGAAACACACATCTACTGAACGGAGAAATCGACAATCACAGGGAGATGATCTGAGCCAACATCACCACCGATGGCGCGGTTGTGGATCAAAATTTCCGGCGAATGAAGCATCTGATCGATTGGGATACGCAGCAGGCGATTATTCGCTGGCCAGCTCGGCTGAAAGCCAAAATGCTTCATGCTGTTTTGCAGGCCGGATTCTTTCAACAGCCGGGCAAAGTGCGCCGACCAAGGTGATGTGTTGAGATCGCCGATCAGCAGCACTGGTTTTTTCTGTTTTTCAACCAGCGTGGCTAAAGCAACCAGCTGGGAATTCCGATGTCGGGAATATGCCGCACTAACCGGAGGAACCGGATGCGTTCCGATCAGAAAGATTTCACCCTGCGGCAAATGAACATTTGCGGTAATTGTCGGCACATCGGCAGTGCCAACATACACCGCATTGGTATTCGAAAGCGGGTGCTTGCTCAGTAGCATGATTCCGAAACAGTCGTCGCGCACATCCGCAATACGGTGCGGATAATTCAGCTCAACCAGCTTTGCCGCCCATTCCGGCGTTACCTCTTCAAGCACCAGCAGATCGGGATCAGCCGCCTCAATCGCCGCCAGCACCTGCTCCGTATTACTGTTCGATGCGAGAACATTCATCAACATCGCCCGGGCGGGTTGCTCCGTTGCCGCAGGCGACTTACCAAAATAGAACGGAAGCACAAAAGCGTAATTCAGGCAGGCCAGCAGAGCGAATGCGATCAGCTGTTTGTTTTTTCTCTTCCAGATCGCAATGCCGATCAAAACCAGTGCAGCCTGAAAGAGCTGCACCCGGAAATGCGAAAACAGGTCGAACACCCAAAAAAACCGGCCAAGAAATCCCAGCAACGTCGCCACCGCCAGCCCCGCCCCAGCCATCACACACAAACGATCCAAACTCATCTTATCTGCAAACTTCATCCGAGAAATGTATCAGAGTTCAACCACAGATGGACACCGATAAACCGCAGAAGCAGAGCACCGCAGAAGTAGAGCGAAGCTCACTTCACGGCAGGAAGCTCGCTTCACGGCGGGCACGGATGAGAACCGAGTTTTCCAATGTCTGGAAAAGTAGACGCGACGCCCTCGTCGTGTTTCCAAGGTTTTAAACCGCAGCCAACATAAACTACACCTTGCAAAGTGTGGTTTCCAAGGTTTGGAAACGATCCGCGCACATCTACACTACTATCCGTCAACTTCTTGTTTTTTACGCACGCTTTCCTCGGCAAACCATTGACTGAAAAGAACTTAACAGGAGTTATTTTAGTCAGAATAATTATTTGATTGCGGCTATGCCGCGCTAGGTAATCAACGGTTAAAAAATCCAGACATTGGAAAACGCGATGAGGACATCGCGTCTACGTTTTTGCGCTCTTTGTGCTCTCTTGCAGCTAAAACTCTCCGCGGTCACCGCCCGCAGCTACAGAACTTAATGAAATCGTCTCGCCCGGCCCTTCGACATCGCTCAGGGAAGGCGGTCGAGCCCTGCCCCTTTTTGTGAACTATCGTGTTTTTTTGGCGATTACTTTTGGCTCTGAAGGTGTTCCTTTAACGTGGTGACACGCTCGCGGGAAACGGCGAGGCCCACATCAAATTGCTTTACCCTCTTCATACGCCCAACCTGTTATTTTTGAATGCCGCGACGCATGGCACGCAGACTACCGCCGTTAATGACATCTACGTAACCGGCAGATTCCAATACTCGTTTTGCGGTAGCCGAGCGATTCCCGCTGCGGCAGTAAACAATGATCCTTCGTTTTTTGTCCTACTCGTAACGGGCGATTTCCCGGGCAATCACATTATGAGGAATATTGACGACACCATCGACATGACCTCCCGAAAATTCCCCGAAGAACGCACATCAACCACTAGTGCCCCGCCCTTGATCAGCGCTACGACATCTGCCTTCTGACCCGCACTCCCTCCCCAAAGAAGATTTGCAAAAAGTCCCATCAATACCACCGCCAATCCTAATCTCATTGCTGTTTTCATCATTTTTGACTTTGTAACCGTTCCTTTAACGTAGTAACGCGCTCGCGGGAGTCGGCGCGGGATACCGCCAGCCCCATGGCTTTTTTGGTGCCGACCAGCACTGCAAATTTTTTAGCGCGGGTGACGGCAGTGTAGAGCAGACTGCGCTGAAGCAGCACAAAGTGCTGCGTGTGCATCGGAATGATGACACAGGGATATTCACTGCCCTGACTCTTGTGAATGGTGATGGCATAGGCGTGTACCAGCGCGTCGAGTTCGCGGAACTCGTATTTGATGCGCCGGCTATCAATTTTAACAACCACTTCGCCCTGCACTTCGTCGATCGCGTCGATGCGGCCGAGATCGCCGTTGAAGACCTCTTTGTCGTAGTCGTTTTCGGTCTGCATCACGCGGTCGCCCTCACGAAAAACAATGCCAAAACGTTCAATCTGATTTCCGTGCGGGTTGAGTAGCGCCTGCATCACCTGATTCAGATTTTTGGCTCCCAACTCCCCTTTCTGCATCGGGGTGAGAATCTGCACATCCTCAATGGGATCGAAGCCCAGCCGTTTGGGAATTGATTCGCTGACCATCCGCTTGATCACACCAATGGCCTTGGCGACATCCGGCTGTTCAATGAAATACAGATCAGCAGATTTATCGCCCTCTTCCGGAAATTCGGGCAACTGGCCCTGATTGATGCGATGCGCGCCGATAATGATCCGGCTTTCCGCCGCTTGCCGGAAAATTTCGGTTAGTTCAATGACGGGAACCGCTTTGGAGGAAATTACATCGCGCAGGACCCGACCCGGCCCGACGGACGGAAGCTGGTCGGCATCGCCAACGAGAATAACGGCGGCGCGCTGCGGAATGGCGTCCAAAAGCTGTTGCGCGAGCACCTGATCGATCATGCTGGATTCATCAATAATAAACACATCGCCTTCAAGCGGGTTTTCCTCTTTATGAACAAACCCACCGGTGCCGGGATTAAACCGTAGCAGCCGGTGAATGGTTTTGGCTTCGAGGCCAGTGGTCTCACAAAGTCGTTTGGCGGCGCGTCCGGTCGGAGCGCAAAGAACGACGTTCTGCTTTTTGGCGCACAGCACCTGAATAATCGAATTCACCAGCGTGGTTTTGCCGACACCCGGCCCACCGGTGATCACCATCACTTTGGCCTGCACGGCGAGCTTCAGCGCCTCGCACTGGTTTTTGGACAGCTCGATCTTTTCTTTCTTCTGCACCCACTCGAGCGCTTTTTTAAAGTCGATTTTTGGACACGGATGTTTGCCGTAGTTCAGCTCGGTCAGTTTTTTGGAAAAATTCCATTCCGCAAAGTAGAGCTTGGGCGGATAAATTAGATGACGGCCACGCCTGTCCTCGTCGTGGATGAGCCGCTTGTTTTCGATCAGATGCTCAAGCGCGCCGCCGATGCGGTCGGGCGGAATATCGAGCAGCTCAACCGCCTTACTCTGCAAATCGCCGCGCGGTACCGCGCAGTGGCCGTTGGTTGTCATTTCCAGCAGAACATATTCAAGCCCAGCGCGGGCGCGCAGTTCAGAATCCTTGGCAATACCAAGCGTACGGGCAATGTTGTCGGCGACAAGAAATCCGATGCCACGAATATCGCGGGCGAGGCAATATGGATCGCGCTGAATGCGCTCGATGGCGTGCTCGCCGTAAGTTCTCTGAATGCGGAAGGCGCGCGCGGTGCTCACCCCGTGGCTAAACAGAAAGCTCATGATCTCACGGATGCCCTTTTGCTCCTCCCACGCCGCTTTGATGCTTGCGCGGCGCCCCGGACCAATCCCTTCGACTTTCAAAAGTTTGCCGGATGATTTTTCAATGACGTTAAATACGTCGCGCCCGAACGCCTCGACCAGCTTTTCGGCATATTTGGGCCCGATGTTGCGGATGATGCCGGAGCCGAGAAATTTGCGGATACCCTCGATGGTGTCGGGCTGGGAGACTCGCATCATCTCCGCCTTAAACTGCGGGCCATAACTGGAATCCATAATCCATTCGCCATCGGCGGCCAGCCATTCGCCAGGGCTGATGCTCGATGCCGTGCCAACAACCGTCACAAGATCCTTGTGCCCACGCACCTTGGCGCGCAGCACGGTGTAACCGTTCTCCTCATTGCGGAAAACCACGCGCTCCACCTGCCCGTCCAGCTTCCCATTATCTATTGCTTTTTTACTCATTTAACTCTTACTCTTAATCATAATCGCACTCTTAATCTCCATACACGATGAGTATGATTACGAGTAAGATTAGGATTATGAATCTGAATACAATAGGGCAATATAGTCGGCAAAATCGTGGGAAGCAAAGGGATAAGCCGTGACAGAAGTCGATTATACAAAACTTGAGGAACGGCTGGGCGAAGAACAGCTGGCTCGGCGACAGAAACTGCAGAAATCGCACTGCATGCGGTTGTGCAGCGCAAGCACGTTTCGCTTGTCGTTGCGAGCCATCCACACCCTGCAACGCACCATCCGCTTGGTTTTGCGTGTCGCTGGCCTCTATCACAGCGGACGGCGCAACGCGCTGGATTTACAGGTGGAGGGAAATGAACTGTTTTTCACAGAACTACCGTCAGCTTTCGACGGCTACCGAATTCTCCACATCAGCGATCTGCACATCGATAGCAACCCTGACCTGCCTGGTATTCTGCAAGAGCGCATCCGGCAACTGACCTATGACCTGTGCCTTTTTACCGGCGACTACCGGGAGGAAGCCGCAGGAAATTTTGAAACGGCGGTGCACCAGATGATTGAGCTATTTAACAGTCTGGAATCTCCTGCGTATGCAGTGCTCGGGAATCATGATGAAATTGAAATGGTGCCCCTGCTCGAAGAAGGCGGCTTCAAAATGCTTCTCAACGAACAGACAACGATCGAACACAACGGAGAAGTCCTCTACCTGATCGGCGTAGATGACCCCTATCACTACAAAACCGATCATCTTGAAAAAGCGGCAGAGGGAATTCCGGAGAACGGCTTCCGCATCCTGCTGGCCCATTCGCCCGAAATCGCGCCACAAGCGGCTGAAGCCGGCATCCATCTCTATCTATGCGGTCACACGCATGGTGGCCAGATCTGCCTGCCGGGTGGGCGGCCACTGGTCGTCAACTCGCGTTGCCGCAAACCGCAACGCAAAGGAATATGGAAGCACGGCAATATGATCGGCTACACCTCTCGCGGCGCGGGAACGTCATCAGCTCCCGTGCGCTTCAACTGCCCGCCCGAAATCACCGTCCACACGCTAAGACGAATGGAATAATGGATTACTGGAGTGGTGAATGACTGGATTTTCCAAACATTGAACTCAACCTTCGTCGAAAGCTGCGACGGTCAATAAAACTGCGCGCGTCTATGCAATAGACTCCCAATGTTTAGAAAATACCCGCCCCGTCTACTTCGACAGCTGGATTTTAACTGGACGAATGAGCGGCAGGTCGAGGTCGCGCGCCCAGTAGGCTCTGCCAGTGATCGTGAGCAAGCACCCTTCCAACTCATGCATCTGCTCCGCATTGCCACGCACATAGCAGACGGCAGTATCTTCCACATCTGGCTTAACCAGCTTGCATAAACGTCCTCCAACTGACCGCAGAATGCCGCTGAGTACGACTTCGCTCCCCTGTTCTTTTTTCGGATCGGGAACCAGCTCATCCGGCAGTCCGCTCACACCGGCGGCAGCCGCCATCACGGAATTGATTTCCGGCTGAAAAACGGTTTTCACCACGTTGACCGCTTCGGGATTCACGAGCGGTGCACTGGCACCTTCGACGTATTTACGGCTGATCCAGACAACTGTTTCATCCGGTGGCGCAATGCGCAGCCAAGCACTGGCCTCACCGCGAACCGTAACAACATCACCCCGGTGGACCACACCAATCACGCTGTGACTCAAACTCGGACCGGAACGAATATTCAGGAGCAAAGGAACAACCTTCCCCTCATCAATAAACTCGCTGTGCACCCAGGAATCCATGCCATCCGGCGGTGCCACGCCAACCCACTCCTCCTCAGAATTGTCCTTCAGAGTCAACAGATCCCCAAACATCGCGCGGTCAAGCAAAACAGAATTAATCTCCGGCTCGGCACGCAAACTCACGCGATCTCCCGTCACCTTAACTTGCATAACCTCTGCCGCGTTTGCAG
>Ga0307990_1002307_pt1 | contig 15361 bp, 14 predicted proteins | sample EllFjometagen129_FD_203168 | JGI IMG/M metagenome (GOLD analysis project Ga0307990, IMG submission 203168) | Marine microbial communities from Ellis Fjord, Antarctic Ocean - #129 | ecosystem: Environmental > Aquatic > Marine > Unclassified | place: Southern Ocean | collected 2014-10-08
AGTTTCGGTGCATACTGTAGGGGTAACCGATGGTTTTAAGCGGTTCAATCGGGGCCGGCCCAGGCCGTCGGGTGAGGGTGGCGTCGGATGCGGAAGTATGCAAACAAGGCAATGGAGACGCTGAACGCAGACTTGAGCGCGGGGCTCAAGCGGCTGCGGAAGGGATACACGGACGCGGCCGAGGGGTTGATCCAGATCATCCAGGCCGACCGCGAGTATCCCTATGAGTTCGTCGTTTACCGCCTTACGGGGTATCGTCCGCCGGCGAATGTTTCCGGCACCGAGCCGATGGGGGGCAAGTCGCTTCAGCAGGATCTCCTTTCGCTCATCCTCGACATATGCGATAGCTTCGAGCTATCGACGGATACGTATCCCGAGCCCGTCTACGATTCGCCGGCGCTGGCTCGACGGTTTAATGTTTCAACAAAGACGATCCAGCGATGGCGTCACCAGGGGCTCGCGGCGAGGCGGCTGGTCTTTCCGGACGGGCGGCGGCGCGTGGCGTTTCTGGAAAGCTCCGTGCGGCGATTTGTTGACGGTCGCGGCAGACAGGTCGCCCGGTCGGGCCGGTTCACGCAGATGACCGAAGTCCAGCGGCAGGACCTGATCCGTCGCGCCCGGCGAATGTCGAACTTCTGCTCGTGCAGCCTCAGCGATGTCGTCAGGCGCCTCGCTCGGCGTACTGGCAGGGCGACGGAAACCATTCGCTACACCATTCGAAAATATGACGCCGAGCATCCCGGCGAGGCGGTCTTTCCACACCTGCCAAGCCGGCTTGGCGAGCAGGAGAAGGCGGCGATCTACCATGGTTTCCTGCGCGGCGTGGCGATCCAGACCCTTGCCAAGCAGTATCATCGCACGCGAGGCAGCATCTATCGGATTGTCAGCGAGACGCGGGCCAGGCAACTGCTCGAGCGGCCTATCAAATACGTTCACAACCCGCAGTTCGACCTGCCCAACGCCGACGAACAGATCGTTGCCGCCGAGGACCCAACTCAGGGCCATAAGGCGAACGGGCGCAGTCTGGGCCATAGCGAAATGCCCAAAAATCTTCCGCCGTACCTGAGGGCTCTCTATGAGGTGCCGCTGCTTTCGGCGACGCGGGAGCGGGAGCTGTTTCGGCTTTACAACTATCTGAAGTACAAGGCCGACACGCTGCGCCACAAACTCGACCTCAACCGTTTGCGCACCTCGCAGCTTCGCGAGATAGAGCAATTGCTGCTTCAAGCCAACGTCACCAAGAACAAGATCGTGCGAGCCAACCTTCGGCTGGTGGTGTCGATCGCCAAGAAGCACATTGGCGGGGCGCAAAACCTCTTCGAATTGATCAGCGACGGCAATGTTTCGCTTATGCTGGCGGTCGAGAAGTTCGATTACTCGCGAGGTAATCGTTTTTCTACCTACGCCTCGTGGGCGATCATCCGCAACTTCGCGAGGTCCGTCCCGCGAGAGCGTTACCAGCTCGACCGCTTCGCCACGGGGCATGATGGAATCCTCGACATCGCCGCGAGCCTGAACATCTACGATCCCAATGAAGTCAACCCGGCGGAGCTTCGCGAGAGCATCGACGTTGTCCTGGCGCAGTTAAAGCCCCGCGAACGGGCGATACTTATCGAGCATTACGGATTGGACGATGAAGGCCAGACTGTCACATTCGACCAGCTTGGGCGGCATCTGGGCATCTCCAAGGAACGTGTGCGACAGATCGAAATACAGGCGATCAAGAAACTCCGCGACATTCTTCGCCCCAGGAAAGCTGACCTGTTGTGGTGACTTGCGGTGAACCACCGGCCCGGCAGTGCGTCCAATGAGCAGAGGTGGCATGCGATGAAGCATTGGATTTTGTGCGTGGCCGTACTCGTTGCGGCCTGCTCGACCAAACCTGATGCGCCCGTCAACGCTCCCGCCAGGCCGGGCGACGGCGTGGTGGCTGCGGCATCGGGCGGTAGCGGCACCGCGATTCAGAAGGCGGTCGCGGTCAGCGTGCCCTCCAAGGCCGCGCCCCCGGCCATGAAATACCCATCCGCGGCGCTGACGGACTTGTGCGGCAAGCGGGCCGATGACATCCGTCGCCGGTATGGCCGAAAGCTGAACGTGGTCGTGCATCCGCCGTTCGTGATCGCCGGAGACATGTCCGAGGCGCGGTTGGACTCGCACGCCAAGTCGTCGATTATCCGACTGGCCAGGGCGATGTGGACGGCCTACTTCGACAAGAAGCCCGACGAAGTAATCACCGCATTCCTGTTCGCAGGCGAGAAGAACTACAAGCTGCACGCACGCCTGGATTATCCTTCCGGCGGATCGCCTTACTACGGTTATTACACCCCGGCCCGGCACGCGATGGTGATGAACATTAACACCGGCGGCGGCACGCTCGTTCACGAGCTGACCCACGCCTTGGTAGTCTACGATTTTCCAGACCTGCCGACGTGGTTTAACGAGGGCCTCGCCAGCCTGCACGAGCAGTGTCAGATCGAGGAGGATGGCATTACGGGCTTGTCAAACTGGCGACTGCCGGCGCTTCAGGCCGCCATCAAAGCCAAGAATCTCCGTCCGCTGGCGGAGCTTGTCACAAAGCGCGACTTCTACGGCCCGCGCCAGGGCATCAACTATGCCCAAGGGCGATACTTCGTGATGTACATGCGGCACAAGGGCCTGCTCGTGAAGTTCTACCGGCACTTCCGCGAGCACGCAAGCGGCGACGGGGCGGACATCCGCGCGATCGAACACGTCTTCGGGCGGAAGATTTCCGACATCGAGCCGGCCTTCCTCGCGTGGGCAATGACACTCAAGTTCCAACGGTGACGGCTGGCGCGGTCCCGAGTGCCAACGGGCAACCGGGGTCGCTGGTGCGTGAAAAGCCGATGCTTCAGGCGAAAGGCTGCTCGATGGATGGGCTGGGCTCGGTGAACCATCGCGGGCCGTCTTCGGTGATGTGGACGCAATCCTCCAGCCGGATGCCGAACTCGCCGTAGATGGCGATCATTGGTTCGTCGGTGAAGCACATGCCTGGTGCCAGCGGCGTTGTGTTTCCTCGGACCATATTCTCCGGTTCATGGACATCCAGGCCGATGCCGTGGCCGGTGCGGTGGGGCAGTCCTGGCACCTCGTAGTCGGGTCCGAATCCCACATCAGTGATGACTTTCCGGGCGGCGGCGTCTACGGCCTGGCAGGGCGCGCCGACCTGGGCGGCAGCGAGCCCTGCGGCCTGGGCACGCTTTTCCAACTCCCATATCTCTCGCTGGCGCGGCGTGGGCTCGCCGAAGATGATCGCTCTGCTTATATCGGAATGGTAGCCCTCGACTGTACATCCGCCGTCCATGAGCACCACGTCGCCTTCCTTAATTTGCTGCGGTGTCCGGCTACCGTGCGGGAAGGCCGTCGATTCGCCGAATTGGAAGTCGATCCCGCCGGCGGCGCCCAGTGCGCGGTGGGCGGCAGCGGCGTTGGCCCGGCAGTCATTCTGTGACATGCCCTTTTCCAGCATGGAAATAGCCTTCTTATAGGCCGCCACGGTTATGTTCATCGCTCGCTGCATCAGGGCGATCTCGGCGGGGGACTTGACGGCCCGGCAGGGTACGGTAACGGGATCGGCGCAGACGTATTCAGCGCCCGGTGCGGCGGCGCGGATGCCATCATACAGGAAGAACCGCACCTGTTGCTCCATGGCGATTCGCCCCGAGGCGACGTCGCGGTCGGCGAGCACCTGGGCGACTCGCTCGTACGGGCTTTCGTGCTCCTGCCAGGTTCGCACATCGTCGCCGATGACCATCGACTGTCGCAGGCGGGCCTCCTCGAAGGTCGGGCAGATGTAGGCGATTTCGCCGCGGGCGGGAATGATCGCCGCGGTCATCCGCTCGCTACGGCTCCACCGCAGGCCGGTGAAGTACAGGAGGCTCGTGCCGCCATCGAGGTAGATCGCGTCGATGCCGGTTTCGACCATGAGTCGGCGGGCCTTGTCGATACGGCCCTGGCGCTCGGCGACGGTGATCGGTGCGATGCCATCGGTCATTGGTTTCAGGTCGGCGAAGTCGCTTGCGGACATTTGTTGCTCCTTTTCCAAGCCGGGCACACCCCAACCATCCAGGCCGCATGGCCCGCACTCCGTCCAAGGTCGACTAAGAGGTCCGGTTGACTAGTTGGTCTTTTCGGCGGCGATTTCTTTGGCGGTGTCGTTGAAGAACTTCACGCACGCGGCCAAGTCGGCCAGGGAGTACTTGTACTCGTACTCGATGGAGAACACGCCCTTGAAGCCCTGTGCTTTCAGTTCGCTCATCACGGCCTTGAGGTCGCCCTGCCCCGTGCCCCATGGGACGTCGTGGCCGTTGCCGAACTGGTGGAGGTCCTTGAAGTGGAATGAAACGATCTTTCCCTTGAGCATCTTGACGCCGTCGATGGGCTTGATTTTCTTTCGCATCCAATGGCCGGTGTCGGCGCAGGCGCCCATTCGCTTGCTCTTGCCCTTGCAGGCGGCGAGGACCTTCTCCGGCGGCCAGGAGTACGGATGATTGTGGAATGCCACGTTAATGCCATACTCGCTGCACAGTGAGTCCAGGAAGTCCGGGTTGGACTCGGTGACGATTGTTTCGAGTCCCATTTCCTTCGCCCAGTCGAAGAACTTGCGTGCGTCGGCTTCCTTACCCGGGAGCCCCGTGACGCCGAAGTTGACGAGCGTGACGTTCTTTTCCTTCAGCTTGGCTTTGACGGCCTTAATGGCTGCGGGCGTCATGGCCGGGCCCATCTTTTCGGAGATGTCCTTGCTGATTTTCTGGCCCGGATAGGCCTCGATGCACTTGATGCCGATAGAGGCCGTCTTGTCGATTGCCTCGAAGAGAGTAACTTTATTGAACGTCCATGCCTGTGTCGCCAGTCGCCATCCGAGCTTCTCGGCATCGGGGGAACCTGTGGCCTGGAACTTCGGTCCGGGTACTTCCTGAGCTCCTCTGCAGACGACGGCGCCGAGGAACCACGAAGCTGTGGCCATCAGAACGCCCATTACGATTCTCCTGTTTCGCAGCATTGTGTTCTCCTGAAATCAAATACTGGAAACATAAAATCATACCAACGACAGCCCATGTTGCACAAGGCATGGATTGGCTGATTTTGCCCTGGTCGCGTAATATGTGCGGCGCGGATCAATGCCTTGCGGGTTCTACTTAAAAGCGGCATACTGCAAGTGCAGGCCGCAGCAATTTTGTCCGGCGGCGGCAGTCGAGAGTGATGTGCAGGGCCTGCCGCCCTGAGAGCTATGACCTACGACTTTCTTTGCGTAACAGAATGACTGATTCCGATACCGCCGATCCGCAGCTTTCGATTGTCATGCCGGCCTTTAACGAGGACCGCCGGCTTGGGCCGGCTCTGGATCAAATCAAGCGTCACTTCGAGTCGTCGCCCATGACGGTCGAGATTATCATCGTCGATGACGGCTCGACGGACGACACCACGGGCGTGGCTGAGCGGTTCGATTCGGGCGGTATGACGGTTCGGCTGATCCGCAACCGCGTTAATCGAGGCAAGGGTTACAGCGTGCGTCGGGGGATGCGTAAGGCGGCTGGGACGATGATACTCATGACCGACACGGACCAGTCCACGCCGATTTATGAGTTGGCCAAGGTCGTGCCATTTCTCAGCGATGGCTACGATGTGGTGATCGGCTCGCGCGATCTTGATGAGTCTCAGATAATGCAGCGTCAGCCTCATCATCGCCACGGCATGGGACTGTTGATGCGCGGGCTGCGCCGCAAGCTGATGCTCCGTGACATAAGGGACACGCAGTGCGGTTTCAAGCTTTTCAGCCGGAGCGCGGGCAAGGCGATTTTCCGTCGTGTTCGGGAGGAAGGTTTTCCCTTCGACTGCGAGGCGTTGATGCTGGCGCGGAAGTTGGGCTATCGGATCAAGGAAGTCGGCGTCATCTGGTGTAACGACCCAGACAGCCGGGTTCGCCCGGTGCGGGATTCGATCCGCATGGTGATCGGCCTGGTGCGGATACTGTGGCGACTGAGGGGAATGAAGGATCAAGAACGAATCTGATCGGTCGTCTTGGGCAGAAGGCTGAGCAACGTCAGTCCTCCTCCAATACTTCCCGCAGCGCCGCGATCAGAGGCGGCAGATCTTCTTTGATCGTTCGCCGAAGCAGATCAAGATCAATAACGTCATATCCATGGACGAGACGGTTCCGCATGCCGACAATCTGAGGCCAGGGAATGCCAGGGCTCGTATCTCTGGTCTCGGGGGAGACACGATTGGCCGCCTCGCCGACGATTTCCACTAGGCGCGTCAGCGCCAGTTGAATCACGCGGTTTCGTCGCAATTCTTCCAGTGAGAAATCCACCATCAATTCCGACGCTTCGCGAGCGTGGTTGAGCATGTCGCTGAGGCTCACTTGATCGTCATGCAGCGTCATACAGCACCTCCGCCTGGGCGAGCACCTTGTCCCTGAACAGCGGGTTCAGTCCCTTGTACGTGTGGATTTCCGCCTGGCGTGCCAGGATTCCGCCCAGTTCAATCTCCATTCCAGCCAGGGCGATCATTCCTACCCCGCAGTCAGGCTCGAACTCCACCAGCACGTCGATGTCGCTATCGAGTGTAAAATCGTCTCGCAGGACCGACCCGAAAAACGCCAGTCGACGAATTCGGTTGCGGTGGCAGAAGTTAGCAATTTTTTCTCTCGGAATCGCTATCTTGACGCTCATTGGCGCACCTCCGAAAAAGTCTGTTGTTCTTACAATCCCGCCTGGCGGGATAACCTAGGTGCCTCCGCCGCCGGCGGCGTCGGTTCGCTGTCGAGTGTCTGTATCATCCGAACGATGCACTCTACACAGCTAGCAGAAAGCAAGCTCGGAATCAAGCTTGAACCGTCGCCTGTGCCGTTGGTTGCAGAATCTTAGCGCAGCCAGGCCTTGCCGGCGGCGTAAAGGAAAGGGCCGCGACCGGTTGAATCCGATCGCGGCCCTTTTGTTCTGCTGCTGACTCGACCTGGCCCGATTGTTTACGGGCTCGCGGGTTAGCCTTTCGCCTTGGCGGGCATTTCGAGCGTCTTGCTCTGGAGGCCAATCTTGGCCAGGATGATGTAGAGCACGAAGCCGACGATGAAGGCTGCCACCGGCGGGCAGGGGATCTTGCCCGCGAGTGCTTCGAGGCCTGGAATCTGTGCGATGAACTCTACGGCGCCGACGGCGAAGCCGACGATCCAGGAGATCCACCCAGCCATGTTCCAGCCGGAGCGCGGTCCAGCCCATTTGCGGCCGGACAGGAGGTAGTCAGCCATCATCGCACCGCAGACGGGTCCGAACGACGCGCCGATGATGGTGAAGACTTGCGCCGCATTGCCAGCCCATCCGCTGACAGCCAGGGCGATGGCGACGACGGTTCCGATGCCGCATGAAATGAGCGGATTGACCTTGGGCAGTGTGGTCTTGAAGCTGTTTGTGGCGATGAAGGCCGCGAAGCAGGCAGCCGGGAAAGCCGCAATCGCCAGCAGATACATGAAGACGTTTCCGACCGTGGTTCCCATGATGGCGCCCATCATCTTAGTGGGATTGAGGCCCTTGAAGCCGGTCGGATTCATTCCGTAGGCGCCAGCGACGATCAGCAGGGCCAGTCCACCAGCGAAGATGGTGGAAAACGCCACACCGAAGAGCCCGCCGAGATGGACGTCCTTGCCGTTGCGGTTGTTCATGGCGATGTCAACACCCGCCGCCCCGGCCGTCGCGAAGAAGCCGACGACGTAAGCGATCATCAGGGCGAAAATGGAGAATGTCGATAGCGGCGTGGCGGCCACAACGGACTCGCTCTGCGTGGTGGCGACCGGCGCGGTTGCGTTAATGAGCGCCTGTGTGTCGAACTTGCCCACGCCGCCGACGGTCGAGACGAACAGCACGATCAGGATGACGAAGGGAATCAGCGGCAGGAAGGTCGCCACGCGGGCGACGTACTTGATGCCCTTGAGACCCATGAACGCGCCCAGAATCGCCCACGCGGCCGCTACGGCCATATGTACGGGGGTGTCCTTGGCTGCTTCCATGCTTTTGAAGAAGGGACTGACCAGGAACCAGGCGGAAAAGTACGCGTTGACGGCGAGCCAGCCGAACTGGAGCACGCCCATTAGGAAGCCAGGCATCAGGAAGCCGCCCTTCACGCCGTAGGTGCTCGTACCGACGATGTACAGCGGCAGGCCGGTCTTCATGCCCAGCAAGCCCGGCACGAGGTAGAACAGGAAGTGGCAGATCAGTGCCGCCGCGACGAGGGCCAGAATCGCCGTGCCCAGGCCGTGGGCCAGGAATCCGCCGGGCGCCGAACTGCTACCGAAGGGAGCTTGCTGCCAGAACACGAACCACAACATGATTCCAGCGTAGGTCTGCGCCGTGTTCTTGTACCATGGTGCCCGAGCGCTCATGGGCAAGGGCTGGGCCGAGGCGACATAATCCGGCAAGTTTGAAGCCATGCGTATTCTCCTTGATTCAGGGCTTCCGACGGCCAGCCTCCTGGCCAGTCGTTTTTTCATCAACAATAAAGCCGGGCACCGCACCGCGCGAAACCCGACACAGCAAACCCGAAGCAACAGTCAAGCTGCCCATTGGTCGCGCGCCACCGGGCCGGAACGTGTGCGAAATGCCGCTGCCTGACAGACAGGTAACAAGCAGCCCGGCCTTTGGCGCCGACAGGGCTCAACGCAATCTGCCAGAGGTTCATCCGTTACCGCAAGTATTCATCCAGCCAAATCATCCGATGTTTTCGCGGGGCTGTCACGTCGAGCGGCTTGCTTTCCGGGGCTTTTCAATGGCCAGCCCTTGTGGCCTGGGAATCCTTCGTGCTTGGAAACAATCCGATTTGTCGCTGGGCTTTCAGTGGTTCAGGCCCTTGTATCTTCCAGTTCCGTTGTTTCTCGGTAGGATGATGTTTGTCGTTCGGGCTTGTCGTCCCGTGGCCACGGGACGACAAGCCGCGACGGCGAGTTCGATCGGCCCCAGGCCATCAGGCCGTCCCGAAGTGAGAACCGCCGCCGTTACCGGGAAGCATTCCGAACACCTACGAGAGCCATGTTCGCCATATGAGCTCGAATTGCAAGGTTGGAAGGAACTCGCATGAACGCAATAGTGAAGACGCACATCGGCATCGACATCGCCAAACGCTCTTTTGATCTGGCCATCCGCGCAAGCGACTGCTCGCGGTCATTCCCAATGACCAGCGTTGGGATCGCCCGGGCCGTTCGCCTCATCAGACGACAGAACGCGCCCATGGTCGTTCTCGAAGCCACCGGAAGGTATCAAGCCGCCCTGGTCGATGCACTGCACGAGGCCGGGATCCGCCTGGCGGTCATCAATCCACGGTGGGTACGCGACTTTGCCAAGGCATCGGGGCAACTGGCCAAGACCGATAAGATTGACGCTGCCGTCCTCGCCGAATACGCTGAGCGTATGGAACCACACCCGCAACAGCCGACCAGCAAAGCCCTGCAAACACTGCGTGCATTGACCACGAGGCGACATCAACTCGTCCGCATGCAAACCATGGAACGCAATCACGCAGAGGCGGTGGACGATCCCGATGTCTTGGCGTCGGTGGCTCAAATCGTCGAGCAGCTCGATCGTCAGGCCGAAGTCATCAACACGCGCATTCGTGAGCACGTCGATTCTGAGCCGGAGTTCCAGCATAAGGCCCAACTCATGCAAACCGTCCCCGGCATCGGCGAAACCACCGCCTGCCTGCTTGCAGCCGAACTGCCGGAACTTGGGCGCTGCAATCGACAACAGATCGCCGCGTTGGCTGGGGTCGCGCCAATCAATCGCGACAGCGGCGGAGCCCAAGGCAAACGTTCCGTTCGCGACGGACGAAAGGCCGTTCGCACCGCTCTGTACATGGCCGCGGTGAGCGCCTCGCAACACAATCCGCCATTGCGTGAGTTCTATCAACGGCTGCGGGCTGCGGGCAAACCCGGCATGGTGGCACTGATTGCCGTGATGCGAAAGCTCTTGGTTATCTTCAACACCATGCTGGCTAACGATCAACCGTGGCAGAATCCAAACTCGTCAAATAACACCTGAATTCCATTGACATGAAAGACACCTACTTTGGGCTTGGCGAGCACTCGATGCGGGTTGTCGCCGCCTACCGCCGCAGTGGCCAGGGCCAGCCCGTCAGTCGGGTCATGTTGGCGGGGATGTCGCCGCTGCGCATCACGGGCGGCAGCGGGCCGATTGTGGACATGATGAAGGTGGCGGAGTTTTTGTAGTTGAGGCCTCCGTGCGTGCTGGCGACCTTGACGAACCCGTCCAGGCTGCGCGAGCCGGAATAGTATCCATCAGTCAGCGAGACGATCACGTCCGGCGGGTTGGCCACCACGGCGAAATGAGCCCGCCATAGGCGCTCAAGCGGGGCGGGGTAGCCATGTGTTGCCGTCGCTGCGAGCATTTCGTTGGCGTCGTAGAAGCCTGCCGCGTCGGCATGGAGTTTGGGCAGAATGTCACGGAGCCCAAGCGGGTCGCCGAGGGCGGGCTCGTAGGAGTATCGGTCGGTCTGGCGACGGATGACGGCCCGGCCGCCGGCGTTATCCAGCACGACCACGTGGTCGCCTTCGGCGTAGCTGGCGAGGTCCGCGCCCTTGCAGGTTACGGCATCGGCGGCGAGTTCGGCAGGGTGCTTGCCGGACAGCGACAGGTATGTCACCAGTCCGAATCGAACGTACGCCACGTCGCGGTCGCCTTTGATTCTATCGGCCAGGCGCCAGCCCTTGTCCTTGAGGTGCTTCTCCATGCCGATTCGCTTACCCGGCGTGTAGGTGTGTCCGTGGTCGGCGATGACCGTGAACTTACACAGGCCCTTGGTTTCCTGAAGGATCTGGGCGACGAGACGTTCGACGCCCGCGAGGGCCTTGCGGTGGCCGTCGGGGCCTTTGACGGTTCCGAGCCCGGCTGAGCTTACGAGGTAGATGAGGACCTCCTTCGTGGCGCGGGTGTCGACGAGACGCTTGGCGTCGTTGATTTCCTTTTTGAATACCGACTCTGGGTAGACGTAGCTCATGGCGTCCATCATCGTGTCGGCGCGGTAGTTCAGCAGGCGATTGTAGGGAAGTTCGTTTGCGTCGAGGTAATCGCCGCTGCCGCCGACAATGTCATTCTTGTCTCGGTCGTAGTATTTTGCCTCCATGCCCTTTACGGGTTCGAGGCCCAGGAAGTCCTCGAAACACAGGTCCGTCAGTGTGGGGTAGGGGGCGATGACCCTGCTGGGCGGATGGAAAAGCCGCAGGTGCCCCGAGTCGCGGAATTCCCTGGCCAGGTCGTAGCCCACGCCGTCAAGTATTATAACGACGTGTCGGCAGTCGCTGATCGGGATCGCGTCGAGATCGACGACGCCGTTTGGTTTTCCATCCAGGCTGAGATGGGTTGCGCGTCCGGCGGAGTTCAGGATGAAGAAGCAATCGCCCTTGCCGTCGCGGTTGGTGTCGTATACGACGGTGTTGGCATCGGCGGTCAGTGCCTCGAGTGGGAAAGTAACGGCAGGGGGGCGGCATCCGATCATCGCGGCTGCGGCGACAACGGTAAGCATTGCTTGCAAACAGGACTTGCAGGTATGTTTCATATCGTTCTCCGTGGGAGAATCGTTTCGGTCCACAGCTAAAACGGCTTTTCATTCTATCCAGATTGAGTACTCTATATCCCCATGCAAGCGATTTTCTACAAGGTTAATCCGATTGGTTGGGCCACGTGCAAGTGGCTTCGCTATTTTTGGCGCGGTTGTCTGCTGAGCGGGCTCGCGGGGCTGAGCCTTCGCGAGGTGGAGCCTCCATCCATGCCGGCAGACGACTGGGTCCGCGTTCGAACTTTGCTTGCGGGCATCTGCGGGTCGGACCTGGCTCTGCTCGCCCAGAAGCAGCCGCCGGACTCGCTGCTGCAGGCGTACACTTCCATGCCGATGGTTCTGGGCCACGAGTCCCTCGGCGAGGTAGTCGAGGTAGGCCCGGCGGTGGATCGCTCGTGGCTCGGGCGGCGGGTGTGTGTGGATCCTACGCTTGGCTGCGAGGCACGTGGCATCGAGCCGCCATGTCCGCGCTGCGCGGAAGGCCGATACGGCGCGTGCCAGAACTTCGGCGCTGACGGCTTGGGCAAATCGCACCTGCCTCCGGGCATGAGTATCGGCTACAACAGTCGAACCGGCGGGGCGTTCGCCGAGAACTTTGTTGCCCACGTCAGCCAACTGGTGCCCGTGCCGGACGGGATTTCCGATGAGCAGGCCGTGCTTACCGACCCGGTGGGGTGCAGTCTGCACGCGGTGTTGAGGCTGGATCTTTCCAGCGTCCGCAGCGTGCTGATCTACGGCGCGGGAGTGCTGGGGCTCGGGGTGGTCGCGGCGCTAAGGGCCGTGGGATATGCCGGGCGAATCGATACGCTGGATCTGCATTCGTACCTCGGCGAGCTCGCGTCAAAGTTCGGTGCCGACGATATGCTTCGCCTGCCGGGCGAGACGCCTGCGCGGTTCGAGCAGATTGCTTCTCGCACGGGCGGCACGGTGCAGCGGGCGCGGTTCGGCAATTACATGCTCTCGGGCGGCTACGATGTCGTGATAGACTGCGTGGGCTCGAAGAGGTCGATTACCGAGTCGCTAAAGTGGACCGCAAGCCGCGGTCAGATGGTGATGCTGGCCACTGGAAGCGGGCGCGGTGTTGACATGACGCCGATCTGGTTCACGGAACTGACGGTGTTGGGCTCGTACGGCAGGCAGTTGGAGAGCTGGCAGGGCAGGCGTATCGGTACGTATAAACTGGTACATGAGTTGATGTTGGCTGGAAAGCTGGATGTGTCGGCGATGTTGACGCACAAGTTCGCCCTGGGCGATTACCGCCAGGCGCTGGCGGTCGGGCTGCACAAGTCCGCCCACAAAGCGGTGAAGGTGGCGTTTGATATGCGAGAGTCCACTGCCAGGAATGCTGAATGACAAATGCCAGGAATGACATATTCCAGCCACTTGGCCTCGGAGTGAGCGACTCCGGCCGGGGCAAGAAGCAGGGAATGAAACCGGGCATTCGAAATTCGGTGCTCGATTTTCTATATTCGGCATTTGTCATTCTTGTCATTTGCGATTTGTCATTATTCAGGGAAGGCGTAACTGATGGCCAAGAGCGTAACGAAGAAGTCGAAACCTGCCTGTGTGGTCGGCGTGGTCATGGGCAGCGACAGCGACCTGCCGGTCATGCAGCGTTGCCTGGACATGCTGGCGTCGCTGGGTGTCGGCTATGAGGTGCGGGTGATCTCGGCCCACCGGACTCCGGATATTGCCCACGAGTATGCGGTGACCGCTTCTCGCCGGGGTCTGAAGGTTCTGATTGCCGCGGCGGGGATGAGCGCGGCGCTTGGCGGGGTTCTGGCGGCGAACACGATTCTTCCGGTGATAGGGGTTCCGATGGCCAATGGCCCGCTGTCGGGCATCGACGCCGCGTTGAGCACCATGCAGATGCCTCCGGGCGTGCCCGTGGCGTGCATGGCTATCGACAAGGCGGGCGCGACGAATGCGGGCATATTCGCGGCGCAGGTGCTTGCGGTCGGGGACAAGGCGATGGCGAGGAAGCTCGCGCAGTTCAAGAGAGATCAGGTTCGCGAGGTGGTCGCGAAGGACCTAGCCTTGAAACGGGACTGATTTCGGCGGATCTGCGGCTGAGTGATCAGGGGTCCAGTTCTTCGCCGCCCTTGGCGGAGTTGGCGCTGATCTCGCACGTGTTGGTATTGTAATACCAGCCGGCAGTTCCGTTGCGTGGCGGTGCAGCGTCCGTGCCGAAGAATAACTTCCCAGCCACCGCGGATGAACTGTACGGGTTCGTCGGCCATTCCTGCATGTACGGGCCGCACACGCCACTGGCGTTGAACGTTCCGTCCGTATCGGTCTTGCCGGTCAGGCGGGCGGGAAGGTTGTTGTGGTCGAAATTGCCCGATGCGTCGAGGTGAGGCCCCTTGCCGACGTGCTGGGCTCTGTAGACCAGTATTTGTCGCCTTACCATCTGGATGTCCGTTTCGATCGCGGACTCGCGGGCGTCGTCCTGGGCGCCTACCATGCGAGGCAGGATCATGGCTGCCAGGATCGCCAGCATAATAATGACGATCATAATCTCGATAAGCGTAAATCCGTTATTGTGTCTTTTCATGGTGCCAACCCCTCATTGCTGTTGTTGGGCAAGGGCAGTTTCGCTGTTGGTCCGCCAGTTAGATCCTTATGGTAAATCGCTTTCCATCAGCAACCAATTCCACGTCGTACTGTCCTATTCTCACAATGGTTGCCCCTTTTACTGTTTGTCCTTTGCGGTAGAGGCCGCCATTGATAATCGCCACGTTGCCGTCAGGCCCTCGCATGATCGCCGTTACTCGGAGCGATGGGGTCTTGGGCGGGGTCGGAGGCTTGGGCGCCGGTTTGGCGACGTCTGTGTCTGCATCCGGCGAGGCTGGCGGATCGGTCGTCTCGACGGGCGCGGTCGTCGGCGGGGCCTTGGACTTGGTGGGCTTCATCCTGGCCGAGGCGGGCCAGTGGACATCTCGTGGCTTCGAGCTTTCCGGCGGCCTGGCGTGGCGGAACTTGATCGGCCTGCCTCCTGATGTCAGGGGCTCGGAAGTCATCGGGGACAGCTCGCCGGTCTCGGTGCCCTTTTCCCTGGCGCGTTCGAGCTGTCGCATCGCGGCCGTGAATGGGTCCAGGGATTTGTCCTTGGCGAGCTTTGCCCTGTCGTCGGTCTTGTTGCCGGCGTGGCTGTCGGTGTTGTGTCTGTTGAGCGTCGGATCCGGTGCGACTCGTTCAGCCGCCGCACGCATTTGCTCGACTGTCGGTGGCTTGTCGGGCTCGGCGAGGGCATTGGCTGAGGCTTCATCGGGGCCGACCTGTCCGGTCGAGCGGCTCCAGATATACCACCCTCCGCAGGCGACCGCCGCCACAAGTCCAAGAATCAGCAGCCGTGACACGGGTGGCTTCTCTTGACGGCGGGTCTGGAAAGTCGGCCTGGGCGGTGGGGGCACTTCGTCGTCATCGTCGGGTCTCATGACCGTTAGATTGTCGAAGTAAGGCGACGAGTTGCGGCGCTTGTCGCTCTCGGATCGCTTGAGTGCCTCGTTTATCAGGCTCATCAACCTGCCTCCTTAAGCTCATTGAGCGCAGTCTTGACGATTCCGCGGTCGATGGTCGCCGTTCGATAGACGTACCCTGCCAGCAGGGCCTTATCGCTGAGTGCGTTTATCATTCGGGGTGTTCCGTTGGAGTAACGATATATCTCGCGGACCGCTCCATAATCGAAGCGAACCGCATTTTGATCGCTTTCATCCTGGCCTGCTATCTTGAGTCGGTGTCGGATGTACGCGGCCGTGTCGTCGGACGACATGTTCTTGAGGTG